>QFCE01000678.1_pt1 | contig 322339 bp, 275 predicted proteins | sample 5346091 | NCBI WGS metagenome assembly QFCE01 (sample SAMN09062252, study PRJNA434731) | Human gut metagenome, whole genome shotgun sequencing project. | isolation source: stool timepoint A chromium assembly | host: Homo sapiens | collected 2015 | reverse complement strand
CATTTTTTTCAATATTCAACTGTCAAACTCCCGAGTACTTTTTTCGATATTTAACTGTCAAACTCCCGGAAATAGACGTTTCGAATGTTCCAAAGATGACATTATTAAGCCGCTCCCATTGGTAGCATGGGCGTTTTTCACATTTGACAAATAATCCAACCTGACATATAATATACTTAACAAGAGAACCGTTGGTCAGTGCACACCTGACCGCCGGATAAAATAAGTTCAAAAAGTAGCACCTTACTTTACCAGAGCAGGGGTGCTATTTTTTGTGGTTCAATATAGTCAAAACAAGAGTTATGACAGCACAAAGCATAATTACAAAAGTAAATAAATCACTGTATGTAACCATAAGCACCAGCCTCCTTTCTTGCGTCCGGCGGCTGATATAGCACCCCAACGGTTCTCCGGGTAAGTATATTATATTTTTAGGTGTTTGCCCTCTTGCGTTGGCAGGGACAGCTCTTCTTAGCTAAATGTGTTTCATGAGTAACACTGCATTTTTGTCGTATGAGTTGAATATAGCATCTGAATTTTTATGTGTCAATAAAAATTCAGTAACCGCCATATTGATTGGCTTAATCGTCCGTCTACATCGTTATCATCAATCGCCGTAGCCACCGCTACGCCTCCTTTCTTCGCCTTGCATATAGAACAATTATTTTACGCCAATATAGCGGAAACTTAGTTTTCACTGTACTAGTTTTTATGAGATATTTGGAAATAAAAAGAGTTTTCTTTCATGGACTTATAAGATGGGATATCGTATAATAAACAAACAGAAGAACAGAATAATTTTCGCAAACAAGGAGACAGACTTATGTATCGGATTTTAATTGTGGAAGATGACATGGATATTGCCCATGCAATTAAAAAGCATTTAGAAGCGTGGAATTTACAGGCGCAGTGCGTGGAGAATTTTGCAGATGTAATGACAGAGTTTTCTGCTTATAATCCTCATCTTGTGCTGATGGATATTACGCTTCCTTTCTTTAACGGCTATTACTGGTGTCAGGAAATCAGAAAAATATCTCAAATTCCTGTTTTATTTATTTCCTCTGCATCAGACAATATGAATATAGTAATGGCAATTCAAATGGGTGGAGATGATTTTGTGGCAAAGCCCTTTGATTTATCGGTGTTGACTGCAAAGATACAGGCATTGCTTAGAAGAAGCTATGATTATACAGGACAGGTTTCTGTTTTGGAGCATAAAGGTGCGCTTTTAAATACAGCGGAGGCGGTTCTTTTTTATCAGGACGAAAAAATTGAATTGACAAAGAATGAATACCGGATTTTGCAGACCTTGATGGAGAATAAAGGAAAAATCGTAAGCAGGGAACGGCTTATGGAAAAGCTTTGGGAAAATGACAGTTTTGTAGATGAAAATACATTAAGTGTCAATGTAAACCGTCTGCGGAAAAAGCTGGCTCAGGCAGGCTTGTCCGATTTTATCACTACAAAGGTGGGAATGGGATATACTATTGCCATTTAGGCAAGTAAGGAGAGCGTGATGAAAGTATTTTCAATCTATATCAAGAAACAATGGGGAAAAATTCTCTTTTATCTGTTATTTTCCGCTGTCTTTTTCTGCCTTTTTTTCCTGTATCAAATTCCCCTTCATGCGGCGGTTTATGCAGTTTTTGTGGGTGGTGCTTTTGGAATAGCTGTTTTGATTTTTCAGTTTATAAAATTCCGTCAGAAATACATCCAACTGGAAAGAGCAGTAAGCCAGAAAGAATTTTTGCCGGAAAATCTGCCAAAGGCAGAGGGCGGACTGGAGGCAGAATACGAAAAGCTTGTGGAGCGGTTGTATGAAAACATCCAAAACATGGAAAACATATATAATGAAAAAGAGCTGGATATGCTGGAATATTATACTTTATGGGTACATCAGATTAAGACGCCCATTGCTTCCATGTATTTAAAGCTGCAAGGCGAAGACAGTGAATTTTCCAGAGAAATCGGGACAGATTTAATGCGTATTGAGCAGTATGTGGAAATGGTGCTCTGCTATCTGCGTCTTGACAGCAGCGAAAAAGATTATGTTTTTCGGGAATATTCCTTAGACAGTATTATAAAACAGGCAGTACGCAGATTTGCACCGCAATTTATCCGTAAAAAGATAAAGCTGGAATATGAAACCACCAATGCAGTGATTTTGACAGATGAAAAGTGGCTGCTTTTTGTGCTGGAGCAGCTGTTGTCCAATTCTTTAAAATATACAAAGCCGGGAGGCTGTATTTCCTTACAGTGGAAGCCGCCGCAACTTTTGGTAGTAAAGGATACGGGAATTGGAATTGCCAAAGAAGATTTACCCAGAATTTTTGAAAAGGGCTATACGGGATATAACGGAAGAGAGGATAAAAAGGCAAGCGGCATAGGCTTATATTTGTGCAAAAGGATTTGTGAAAAGCTGGGATACGGAATTCGGGCTGAGTCTGAAATTCATAAAGGCACAGAGATGATTTTGGATTTAAAGAGAAAAAAACTGGAAATAGAATAACAATCTTTCAAAAATGTAAGATGAAACAGGGGAAATGTAAGCAGAAGTTATGGCGAAGCATTTCCCTTTTTTGATACAATACGTTTGAACAAAGCAAGGAGGAAAACGAGATGGCAATTTTAGAAGTAAAGAATTTAAAGAAAATATATACAACACGATTTGGAGGAAATCAGGTAGAAGCCCTTCGAAATGTGAATTTCAGCGCAGAAGAAGGCGAATACACGGCGATTATGGGAGAGTCCGGTTCAGGTAAAACGACTCTTTTAAATATTTTGGCAGCTCTTGATAAGCCGACAAAAGGAACGGTATGGCTGGACGGAAAAGATATGTCTAAAATAAGGGAAGCAGAGCTTTCTACTTTCCGCAGAGAAAATCTGGGCTTTGTATTTCAGGAATTTAATCTTTTAGATACTTTTTCTATTAAAGATAATATTTTCTTACCACTGGTATTAAGCGGAAAAGGACACAAGGAGATGGAATACAGATTAGCTCCCATTGCAGAAAAGCTGGGAATTACAGCAATTTTAGAAAAGTATCCTTATGAGGTTTCGGGAGGTCAGAAACAGAGAGCGGCAGTTGCCCGTGCGCTGATTACCAATCCAAAGCTGATTTTGGCAGATGAGCCTACGGGAGCTTTAGACTCCAAATCCACAGATGAACTGTTAGAGTTGTTTTCCGCAGTAAATGAGGAGGGACAGACTATTTTAATGGTAACCCATTCCGTAAAAGCGGCAAGTCATGCAAAACGTGTGCTTTTTATCAAGGACGGTGAGGTGTTCCATCAGATTTACAGAGGAAATAATACAAGACAGCAGATGTATGAAAAGATTTCCAACGCCCTTACTGTTCTGGCAGGAGGAGGTGCAGCAGAGTGAAAATCGGATTTTATCCTAAGCTTGCGTGGACAGGAATAAAGAAGAATAAAAAGATTTATGTGCCTTATATGTTTGCCTGTATTGGCATGATTATGATGTTTTATATGATTTGTTTTTTAAGCACCAGCGAAATTGTAAGAGGAATGTTAGGTGGAGAAACCATGCAGATGACCTTATCCTTCGGATGTCTGGTTATCAGCGTGTTTGCGTTGATTTTCCTGTTTTACACCAACTCCTTTTTGATGAAAAGAAGATATAAGGAATTCGGTCTTTACCATATTTTAGGCATGGGCAAGAAAAATGTGGCTTACGTTATGGTATGGGAATGTATTCAGATTACAGCGATTACGCTTATTTGCGGTATTGGCGGAGGCATTTTCTTCTCTAAATTAGGAGAGCTTGCCATGATTAAGATGCTGGGCGGAAAAGCGGATTTTCATTTTACGATTTCCGTTTCATCTGCGAAAGATACAATAACCGTTTTTCTTCCGATTTTTCTTTTGATTTTATTAAAATGTCTGTTTCAGATTTTCAGAATGAAACCGGTGGAGCTGCTGAAGAGCGCACAGGTAGGGGAAAAACCGCCAAAGTCAAACTGGGTTTTGACGGTGCTTGGTATTGTTATTTTAGCAGGAGCCTACATAATTGCCCTGTCTATTGAAGAGCCGATGCAGGTAATCGGTATGTTTTTTGTAGCTGTCATCATGGTAATCGGAGCCACTTATCTGTTGTTTGAGGCAGGCTCTGTGGTATTGTGTAAAATTTTGAAAAATAACAAACGCTATTATTATAAATCCAACCACTTTATTTCTGTATCAACGATGATGTTTCGTATGAAAAGAAACGGAGAGGGACTTGCCTCCATCTGTATTTTATCTACCATGGTGCTGGTTATGGTATCTGCTGTTTCCTGTTTGTATATGGGAGCAGAGGATTTCTTAAATTCCCGCTATCCGCAGGAGCTGGTGATAGATGTGCAGACAGAAGATGAAGAAAAAGTAGATGAATTCTATAACATTGTTTCAGAAGTTTTAGAAGAAACACAGACAGAAAAAGAGGATGAGCTGTTCTATACTTATCTGGGAGCAGCAGGCTATTTAGACGGAAGCAAATTGGCGATGAGTCCGGAGCGCATGGAGAGCTATGGAACAGATGTGTATAAGCATATCAGACAGTTGTTTTTTATTCCCGTAGAGGATTATAATCGTCTCATGGGGAAACAGGAGACTTTAAAAGAAAACGAAATCCTTCTTTATAATACAAAGCTAGAGTATGAAGAGGATACACTTGCTTTGGAAAACGGCAGAGAGTGGAAGATAAAGAAAAACGTGCCTAAATTTGTGGACAACGGACTTGATGTGATGCAGACGATTTCTTCTATGTTCATTTTTGTAAAAGACAAGGAAACGCTTTCCGAAATCAGACAGGAATGTGAGCAGTTAAGCGGTATGGAAAATGCTATGGACAATTACTGCGGTATTAATTTGAAAGTAGGTGCAGAGAAACAAATTGAGGTGGCGCAGGAAATACAGAAACGTGCATCAGAGTTTGAACAGCAAAATGAAAATCTTCATGTTATGGTAGAGAGCAGGGAAACGGAAAGAGCCGGATTTTATGCACTGTACGGCGGAATGTTTATATTGGGAATTCTTCTGGGAATTGTGTTTATTGTGGGAATGGTGCTCATTATGTATTATAAGCAGGTAACAGAAGGGTATGAAGACCAGCAGAGATTTGAAATTCTCCAAAAAGTGGGTATGAGCCGCAGAGATATTCGAAAGAGCATTAACTCACAGGTACTTACGGTATTTTTTATGCCTTTGATTGCAGCAGGTATTCATACGGCATTTGCTTTCCCTATGATGAGCAAAATTATTGTCTTATTTGGTATTAACAATCAGAAATTACTCCTTATAGTGACGGCAGCCTGCTACATCATTTTTACACTTTTCTATGTGGCGATGTATCTGGTAACATCCAGAGCTTACTATGGTATTGTAAGTAATAGAAAGGAGGATTAACCCCTGGATAGGGTTCTGATTTGCACTAATTTGATAAAAAGTGTTTACAACTCCTTATAATAGAGCAAAAAAAGAAAAGAAAAAAGCAAAAAAATATATCCCCCGGGGTGGCTTGCCTCGGGGGATTTTTCTGTATATAATGAGGAAGCTAAAACACGAAGAAAGAATTAGGAGGATAAAATCCATGAAGAAAAGAATGAAGGCTTTAACGGCCTTGTTATGTGTTTCTGCTATGGTTACAGGCTGTGGGGCTTCCGGAAACTCAGGAACAGATGCGGCAAAAACAGATACACAGAAGGAAGGAACAAAAGAAGCCGGCAAAGACGGAGAAAATCAGGAAAAATCAGAGGTGACGATTGGATTTTCCAGCGAAGGAGACTCTTTTGACCCTTGCACAGGATTTGGATATACAGGTTCTCCCATTTATTCTACTTTGGTAAAAATCAATGGTGATGAGCAGATTGAAAATGATTTGGCAACAGAATATACCACCAGTGAAGATGCCCTTACCTGGACTTTTAAAATCAGAGATGACGTAAAATTTACAAACGGTGAGCCATTAAAAGCGTCTGATATTGCCTTTACATTTAATACAACAAAGGAAAAAGCAACTTACATGGATTTGACAATGCTGGAAAGCTGTAAGGCATTGGATGATACAACCGTAGAATTTAAGCTGTCCAAGCCATGTGTAACCTTTATTTATACCGTTGCACAGATGGGAATTGTACCGGAAAAGGCATATAGCGATAAATTCGGCTTGGAGGCAGACCAGATTATCGGCTCCGGTCCTTATAAAATGGTTCAGTGGGATAAAGGACAGCAGTTTATTTTAGAAGCAAATGAAGATTATTATGGCAAACAGCCGGAAATTAAGAGAGCGGTCTTTTTAATTCAGGATGAAGATGCCAGATTTGTAGCTGCAAAAGCAGGAGAAGTGGATATTGCATTAACTTCTGCAACACTTGCTACAACAGAGATTGACGGTATGCATGTGGAACAGGTAGAGTCTGTAGATAACCGTGGGATTACAATGCCTACTGTACCTGATGAAGGAAAAAAGACAGAAGACGGATATAAAATTGGAAATAACATTACTTCTGACGTCAATGTAAGAAAGGCTATGTGCTATGGAATTGACCGAGATAAAATTATTGATGAAGCATTAAATGGATTTGCTAAGCCTGCGTATTCTGAATGTGATGGTATGCCATGGTGGAATGAAGAAGATGTAATCGAAACAGATGTGGATTATGCAGTAGAACTTTTAGAGCAGTCCGGCTGGAAAGACACAGATGGAGATGGTATTCGTGATAAAGACGGAGAAAAGCTGGCTTTTAACTTGATGTACTTTGCAGGTGATTCCATGCGTCAGGCAGTTGCTATGTCTGTGGCAAATCAGGCAAAAGAAAACATGGGCTTTGAAATCAATGTAGAGGGTGTAAGTGAAGATGAAACTATTAAGAGAATGTTCTCTGAACCAATGATTATGGGATGGGGGTCTGAGAGTCCAATGACCTCTTATATGCTGTTCCACAGCAGTAATGCGGGGAAAACAGACTGGTATAATCCTGAATTTTATACAAATCCTACCACAGATGAATATCTGGATAAGGCAATGACTTCTCTTACCATTGAAGACTCTTATGAGTGGTGGCAGAAAGCACAGTGGGATGGCACAACAGGTACTTCCATGAAGGGAGAAGCGCCTTGGGCATTCTATGTGAATATGACACACCTGTATTATGTAAAAGATGGTTTAAATATCGGAAACCAGAGAATTCACGCACATGGTGCAGCATGGCCGTTGATTGCAAATCTTGCAGAATGGACATGGGAATAGAAATAGCATAAAAACAGAAAAAGAGTTGTTGCATTAGAGAAATAATGCGGCAACTCTAATTGTGGTTATAGAGAGTATAGGAGAAAACAAATGAAGAGTAAGTATTATCTGAAGCTTACGGGAAAGTATCTTCTGCGAATGGTTACCCTGCTGATAGCAGTGAGTATCATAAGCTTTATACTGGTAAGTCTTTCACCGGTAGACCCGGTGCAGCAGTATGTAGGTTCTGTTCCCAATGTAAGCGTAGAACAAAGAGCAAAAATAGCAGAATACTGGGGGCTCAATGACCCTCCTGTGGAACGCTTTCTGGCATGGGGAAAATCCCTGCTTCACGGAGATTTTGGCGTATCCTTGATTTATCGAAGACCTGTTCTGGATGTAATCAAAGAGAAGTTTGCAACCTCCTTGGCATTGATGATGACGGCATGGGTATTTTCCGGCATTATCGGCTTTGCCATTGGATGTGCCATGGGAATTTTTAACGGAAAATGGATAGATAAAATTTTAAAGAAGGTCTGTCTGATTATGTGTTCCATTCCCACCTTCTGGATTGGAATTGTCTTTCTGATGCTGTTTTCCGTACAGCTTGGCTGGTTTCCCATGGGCATGAGTGTACCAAAAGGTGTTCCGGCAGATCAGGTTACGATTTTGCAGAGAATTCACCATCTGATATTGCCGGCATTGACTTTAAGTTTTCTCTCTTTTGCCAATGTGGCGCTACATACAAGAGAAAAGCTGGTAGATGTTTTGGAAAGTGATTATGTATTATTTGCAAAAGCAAGAGGAGAGTCAAAATGGAGTATTTTAAAAAGACACGGCCTTAGAAATATTATGCTTCCTGCCATCACCATGCAGTTTGGCTCTTTCAGTGAGCTTTTCGGAGGTTCTGTTTTGGCGGAAACAGTGTTCTCTTATCCGGGACTTGGTGCGGCTGCATCTGCGGCAGGTATGGGCTCAGATATTCCTTTATTGCTGGGAATTACGTTGTTTAGTACCTTATTTGTTTTTGTAGGAAATATGCTGGCGAATATTATATATGGAATTGTAGACCCGCAAATCAGGGAGGGATATAGAAATGAATAGCAAAATTTTAAACAGACGAAAAAAGACCATTCTTTTTGCCATTCTGATTTTTGCGGTATTGCTTGGTGTTTATTTGTCAGGTGCATTTTTAAGCGATGAGCTGATACAGGCAGATTTTTCACAGAAAGGCTTGGCGCCGTCTCTGAAGCATCCTTTCGGAACCGATATGCTGGGAAGGGATATGCTGGTGAGAACCATAAAAGGCTTATCTGTAAGTATTGTCGTGGGCGTAGTGGCATCCAGCGTCAGCGCTGTGATTGCTTTAATTGTAGGAGTAATCGCAGCCACAGGAAAATCATGGCTGGACCATTTGATGAACTGGCTCATTGATTTAGTTATGGGAATTCCTCATACAGTGCTTTTGATTTTAATTTCTTTTGCCTGTGGAAGAGGATTAAAGGGCGTTTTAATCGGTGTGGCGGTTACCCACTGGACAGGCTTGGCACGTATTATTCGAAGCGAAGTCCTTCAAATTCGTTCTCAGCAGTACATAGAGGTTTCTAAAAAGCTGGGACATTCCAGCTGGTGGATTACCGTACATCATATTTTACCGCACATGGTTCCGCAGTTTTTAATTGGATTGATTTTAATGTTCCCGCATGCCATTATGCACGAGTCCGGCTTGACCTTCTTAGGCTTCGGACTTTCTCCGGAGCAGCCGGCAATCGGAATTATTCTTTCTGAGTCCATGAAATATATTTCAGCCGGTATGTGGTGGCTGGCATTTTTCCCGGGACTGATGCTGGTAATTATTGTTTTATTATTTGACCGTCTGGGAGAAAATCTGAAGAAGATTATTGACCCTTACAGCGCTCATGAATAGGAGTAAGAGATGAAAAAAGAACCGATTTTATCAGTAAAGGATTTGTCCGTATCCTTTCAGATGTATGATAATGGACTTGAAAAATATGATTTAAAAGTAATTTCCAATCTGACCTTAGATGTACGGCCGGGAGAAATTGTTGCCATTGCAGGCTCCAGCGGTTCCGGTAAGAGCTTGCTTGCCCATGCGGTTATGGGACTTTTGCCGGAAAATGCTTCCATAAGCGGAGAGATTTCTTATAAGGGGAAAGTGCTCAGTCAAAAAGAAAAAGAAGCTTTACGTGGAAAAGAAATGGCGCTGGTGCCTCAGTCTGTCTCTTATCTGGACCCGCTTATGAAGGTGGGAACACAGGTACGTGGAAGAAAGGCAGATAAGGAAATCATAAAAGCTCAAAGAGAGATTTTCCGGAGATTTCATTTAGATGAAAAAACAGAACAGCTATATCCTTTTCAGCTTTCAGGAGGAATGGCAAGAAGAGTTTTAGTTTCTACGGCAGTATTAAGCGGGGCAGAGGTGATTATTGCAGATGAGCCTACGCCGGGACTGGATTTGGAGATGGCATTGGAGGCTCTGAAAATATTCAGGGAGCTTTCCGATGAAGGAAAAGCAGTTATTTTAATTACCCATGACATTGATTTGGCGTTTCATATTGCAGACAGAATTGCAGTATTTTATGCAGGAACTACGGTGGAGATAGCAGCTGCAAAGGACTTTCTTGAAGGAGTAGACGCCCTTCGTCATCCGTATTCTAAGGCACTGTGGAAAGCTCTTCCGCAAAATGGCTTTGAGCCAATTCCCGGTTTTCAGCCTTATGCAAAATATTTACCAAAAGGGTGTCTGTTTTTACCCAGATGTCCTCATAAGACAAAAGAGTGTGAAGAAAATATTCCCATGAGAGAGGTACGTGGGGGATATGTGAGGTGTATACATGCAGATTGAAGCAAAGAATATAAGCTTTCGGTATCGTGACAATCAGCCGTGGATTTTACAGGACGTAAGTCTGAAAATAGAAGAGGGGGAGCGGGTAGGCTTAATCGGACCAAGCGGATATGGAAAAAGCACACTGGTAAAAATTATGTCCGGATATTTAAGACCTACCAAGGGAGAAGTTTTGCTGGACGGAAAGCCTTTGCCGAAAAAAGGAGTATCTCCTGTTCAGTTGATTTACCAGCATCCGGAAAAAGCCATCAATCCCCGCTGGAAGATGAAAAAAGTGCTTCAGGAGTCGGGAATGTTCCGTGAAGAAGTGATGGAGGCGCTGGGAATTGAGAAGGACTGGCTGGAGCGTTATCCGAGAGAGCTTTCAGGCGGAGAGCTTCAGCGGTTTTGTGTTGCCCGTTCCTTATTTTCCGGTACACATTTTCTTTTTGCAGATGAAATGAGTACCATGTTGGATGTGATTACACAGGCACAGATTTGGAATTTAATGTTAAAAGAAGTAGAGGAGAGAAGGCTGGGACTTTTAATGGTTACCCATAATGCAGAGCTGGCAAAAAAAATCTGCACCAGAACAATCAATCTGGCGGAAATCAATAAAAGGGAGGATATCTGAAAATGTATGTAAATATTGTACTGTTTGATGATTTTGAAACCTTGGATGCCTTTGGACCGGCAGAAGTTTTCGGAAAGCTTCCGGAGGAATTTCATATCCGTTATCTTTCTGTCTCCGGAGATGTAATCAATAGTGTACATGGAGTAAAAGTGTGGACAGACTTTCTTGTACCGGAGGAAATTGACGGGATTTTAATTATTCCCGGAGGAAAAGGCGCAAGAAGGCTTTTATGGAAAGATGAAAGAGCATTAAATATTATAAAGAGAGCAGCAGAAAACGCCGATTATTGTTTGATGATTGGAAATGGTTCTGCAATTCTGGCACAGACAGGGCTTTTGTACCGCAGGAGAATTGCGGATTTTCCCATGGATACTAACTGGAACAGAATGTTTACTGCCGGTATAGAGAGAATAGAAGGGGCAAAGGTAGCCATTGACGGCAAGTTTTATTCCTGCGGAAATACCGTATTGGGTATGGATACTGCTCTTTGGGTGATTACAGACATTTTGGATATTGCCGCCGCAGAGAAGGCGGCGAAGGAGCTGGGATACCAGTGGAACGAAAACGCAGACGAGGATATTTATTGTTAGTATGCAGCCCCGCCTTTTAGGAGAAAAATATGGAAGATAAAAAACAGACCACGTATGACAAAGCAATGGTGAACCGTCTGGCAAGGGCAACGGGGCATTTAAAAATGGTGAAACAGATGGTGGAAGACGGCAGAGACTGCAGTGAGGTGCTTATCCAGTTGGCAGCAGTAAAATCCGCAGTCAATGGCGCAGGAAAAGAGGTTTTAAAGCAGTATATGGAAGAATGTCTGGAAGAAGAACTGGAGTTTCAGGATAAAGAAGGGCTTGGAAAACTGAAAAAAGGGATTGACAGCTTTATTAAATAAAATTATCATTTTGTGAACCGCTCGTGTGCGGAGATTGTGCTGTTGTACAATCTTTTTTAAAAATGACCCCCCGGGGAGGCTTGTAAAGGTCGGATAAGTAGTATATGATAAAGATACAGTTACTGTTACAGGTTACTGAATTACTGCATGAATATGCAGATGCCGTATACATCCTCCGCAAAAAATGTTATACGGCACAAAGCAATGTCGAATCCTCATAGACAAAGAAACAGAGACATATCGATGGCAGGGTATGGACTCTGTTTTTTTGTTTAATGAAAAGATGGTTGATATAAGACATGTTATAATCTAAAATAAGATTTATCAGAAACGTATAGGAGGGTGAAGTATCATGAAAAAAGAACCGGAAAGACTGGAAATGGACCTTGCGAAGATTTTTTTAACACCGCCCAATACCATGAAAGAAAAAGTGACCTTAGTGGTTATGATGGTAGTTGTCTTTGCCATGTTTTTTGCTCCGGTAGTGTTTACGGAGGTATCTCCTGTGAAAGGAATTTTCCTATCTGCACTTCCGGCAGTTTCTATTTCATGGGGCTGGATGGTATTGCTTCGCAGCTTGTTCCGAAAAAGAGAATTTTCCAAGAAAACAAATAACAAGAAGTAGCAGAGGGATTTTAATGGAGTTAAAACAAGAATTAGAAATACAGGCAAGGGTATCGCAGGAGATGGTTCAGGCTGTTTCAATTCTGCAAATGACAGCATGGGATTTAAAAGAATATGTACAGGAGGCTATGCTGGAAAATCCTGTGATTGAGCTGGAAGAAACCACGAGAAAACAGGATAATGAGGAGATTGTGAGAAAGCTGGAGTGGATGGAAAACGGAGATTATCAAAATAAAGTATATTATCAGCAGGAGCTGGAAGAAAGCAATGAATTCTGGGAAGAAAACGAACCGGATTTAAGGGAATATCTGTTGGAACAGATGGCTTTTATGGATTTAGATAAGAAAGCTGCTTCTATTATCCGTTATATGATTCAAAGTCTTGATGAGAGAGGCTACTTGCTTGAGAATGAGGAGGAAATCGCAGATATTCTGGGGCGTTCATTGGAAGAAATACAAAGAGCCAGACAAATCTTGTGTACAATGGAGCCTTTGGGAGTAGGAGCGCTTAATTTACAGGAATGTCTGCTGATACAATTACGAAAAAAAGGCTGTACTTCTCTTGCCTGTGAAATTGTAGAAAACTACATAGAGGAATTTGGAAAAAATCAATTATCGAAAATTGTAAAGAAAACAGGCAGGGATTTAAAGGAGATTGCACAAGCCTGTGAGCAGATTAAAGAACAAAACCCCAAACCGGCAGGATATTTTCCTACAAGGCCATATAAAAATTATATTATTCCTGATGTGATTGTTGTGAAGCTAAAGGATTACTTTGAAATTTTAGTCAACGATTATGACAGTCCGGAAATTTTCATCAGTCCGTTTTACAGACAGATGATGAGAGAGCAGGGAGAAGAAACGGGAAAATATATCAAAGAAAAAATCCGTCAGGCAGAGTGGCTGAAAAGCTGTATAGAGCAGAGAAATCATACACTTTTAAAGCTTACAGAAGAAATTTTAAGAAGTCAGACAGAATTTTTTCAAAAGGGAAGAAGTTATTTGCAGCCTATGACGCAAAAAGAAGCTGCCGAAAAGTTACAGGTGCATCCTTCCACGGTCAGTCGTGCAGTACAGGGAAAATATTTGCAGTGTGCTTGGGGAATGTTTCCACTTTCCTTTTTCTTTTCATCGGGAACAGAGAAAAGTACGGAGTATGTGAAAGAATGTTTAAAAGATGTTATAGAGAATGAGGATAAGAAAAATCCATACAGCGACAGGGCTTTGGCAGAGAAATTGCAGGAAATGGGTATTGACATTTCCCGCAGAACCATTGCCAAATACAGAAATTCCATGAACATCAGTGAAGCTCTTGGAAGAAAAGTGTATTAAATATGAATACCGTATTTGTGGATACGATATTGCAGACTTTGTCTGCGGATACCAAGGGCATCGGCAGTTTTTGTAATATTGTATCCAAAATGCTCTAAAGCAGAACACAGAATTTTATGTTCATATTCGTCCATCATGTTTTGCAGAGATGTATCTTGAAAAGAGACAGAAGTATCGGGAACTTGTTTCAGAGTTTCCGGTGCTTTTTTTGTCTTTAGAAGATAAGAAGGCAAATGCTCCAAAAGAATGGTATTTCCATCAGAGATATTGCGGACATAATCTAATACATGAAATAATTCCCTTACATTTCCCGGCCAGTCATAATGATAGAAAAGTTCCATGACTTCAGGACTGAGTTCTGTGGAACTGTGCACGTATTGAAACACAGTAGAACGAAGATGATATTGAATAAGTTCTTCTAAGTCTTCCTTGTGATTTCTAAGGGGAGGCAGTTCAATCATAACGGTGGAAAGACGGTAAAAAAGGTCTTTTCGCAATTCGTTTTCTTTAATGCAAAGGAAAGGATCTTTATTACAGGAAGAAATAATACGCACGTCCATGGAAATATCCTTTTGCCCTCCTACTCTGCGGAAAGAATTTTCCTGAAGGGCTCGCAGAATTTTCGACTGCATAGCAAGGCTCATGGAATTCATTTCATCTAAGAATAGAGTTCCCCCTTCTGCTTCTTCAAAATATCCGGTTTTATTTTCACTTCCTGTAAAACTGCCTTTTTGTGTTCCGAATAAAAGACTTTCAATGAGAGTTTCCGGAATGGCAGCACAATTTAATGCTACGAATTTTTTGTTCTTTCTGGGGCTGCAACGGTGAATACTTTGAGCAAAAATTTCTTTTCCGGTTCCTGTTTCACCTACCAGAAGAACAGAATTGTTCTGAGAAGCAATTTTTCTGGCTATGCGAACTGCTTTTTGTAAACCTTCTCCGTGTCCGATGATATGGTCAAAGGTATAACCGGAAAATCGGGTAGGAGGAGTATTAGGCTGGAAATCCCGCAGCGCTTTTTCAGATTGTGCCATTTTTTCTTTATTGCAGTTAATCATTTCCTGTGTCTGTTCAAATACAATGGCTCCGATTACCTCATTATCTTTGGAAACAGGATAAGAAGTATTTACAGAGGCAATAGAAACACCGGCAGAAGTAGAAAAATTATCTACCCGGTTAATCACAGGTGCCTTGGTACGCAAAGCGGTCATAGTGGTGCTGATTTGTTCATCAAGGGCAAATAAATCCAAAAGATGGCGGCCTCTGATATCAAGCGCAGGGGGAATATGGGAGAGATTACGGCTTGCCTGATTGAAAAACAGAGCATATCCATTTTCGTCATAAATCTGAACCCCATCCGTAATTAAATTTAAAGCTTGAATTAACAAATCTTCCAAATGGTTTTGTTTGGTTAAAAAATAATAAAAACCCTGATTTGAGGCATCCATTCTTTTGTAGGAAAAAGAGTCTCCGTCCCAGATAAATTCACCGTTTATATCTTCTTCTGTAACAGGAAAAACAGAAGTAATATGTCTTTGATAAGAAATCCAGTTTTTAAATAAGGGCGCATAAGTATTTTCTATCTGAATATTTCCGTACTGTACATGAAGAAACTGATAGTGTTCATTGACTGTAAAACAGATATCATAAAAAGCTTTCATAGGAAAACACTCCTTTTGTAATTTATTGGTGCGTATTGTTTTGATTATTATATCAGCAGAGAATAAGAAAGACAAGAAAAGTGCCAAATAAATTTGCATAATGCAAAACAATTTGGCGTTTATAAAACATCTTGGAAAAAGAAAATCATGGAAAAGCGCTGTTTATTGGTTGGCACGGAAATTGCATATTAGTATGGTAGAAAACAAAAGAAAGGAGCGAGCCGATTTTTAATCGGACAGAGAAAAGTATGGAAGGAAACAAAACAAACAAAAAGCCCATACGCTGGAATGTGTTCATTCCTTGCTTTCTGGTAGTAGGGGGCGCAGCGATTTTAGGTATTGTAAACAACGAATGGCTGACCAAAGTGACAAAGGGGATTTTTTCATGGTCTTTGGACTCTTTTGGATGGCTGTATCAGGTGGTTGCCATGGTAACCTTGGTGGTAGTGGCATTGCTGGCTTTTTCAAAGACAGGTAATATTCGTTTTGGAGGGAAAGACGCCAAGGCGGAATATTCTTTCGGTTCATGGTTTGCCATGACACTTACCGGAGGTATTGCAACAGGATTGATTACTTATGGTGTAAATGAAGTTTTAATTTATTTTGGAAATATTTACGGTGAATTGGATGGATATGGAGTAAAAGCACTGTCTGATGAAGCGGCGCAGTTTGCTATGGGACGCAGCTTCTACAACTGGACCTTTGTTCCGTATGCCATGTACGCACTTTCAGGAGTAATCATTGCGTATATGTATTTCAATAGGAAAAAAGAGCTTTCTGTTTCTGCATCTTTAATTCCTCTTTTCGGAGAGGGGGTTACAAAAGGCTTTTGGAAAGCGCTTATTGACGTTTTGTCTGTACTTGCCATTGCACTTGGACTGGCATCTTCTCTTGGTGCAGGACTTGCTCTTATCGGAACAGGACTTTCTTCTGCTTACGGTATCAAACAAGGACCGATTGTATGGTTTGTTTTAACGGCAATCATTACAGCCACTTTTACGGTTGCATCTGTAACGGGCATTGATAAAGGTATTAAGTGGCTGGCAGGACTGACTTCTAAGATTTTTTATGTACTTTTGATTGTATTGTTTTTAATTGGTCCGACATTGTATATTCTTAATATGGCAAATGTGGGCTTAGGATACTGGCTAGACCGTTTCTGGACATGGGGATTTGATCCGGGAACCGTAGGAGGCGAAGCTTTAGTTACATGGTGGACCATGTATGACTGGGCTATCTGGATTGCCTATGCTCCATTAATGGGTATCTTCTTTGCAATTATTGCTTATGGAAGAACGGTTCGTCAGTTTTTGGTAATCAACTGGATTTTACCGGCATCTTTTGGTTTTGTATGGTTCTCAGTATGGGGTGGAACTGCTTTGAAATGGCAGACAAGCGGAAAAGCAGATATTATTGCCACTATTCAGGAAGAAGGTGCAGTAGCCGGAATTTGGGAATTCTTAAAACATGTGCCTTTAGGTGCAATTATTATTCCGGTAATTATTGTGGCGCTTATCGCTGCTTTTTCTACCACGGCTGATACCATGTCTACAACTATTGCTGCTTTATGTACAAAAGGGGCAAAACACGATGAAGAACCGGCAATCTGGCAGAAAATTGTATGGGGCGTATCCATTGGACTTATTGCATGTATTATGGTTGCCTTCGGAGGCGGTGAACAAGGTGTTGACGGTGTAAAATATCTGGCTGCCTGTGGTGGTTTTGCGGTTCTTACTATTTTTATTTTACAGGTTGCTTCTGCAATAAAACTGTTTTTCTTAGATAAGGAAACGAAGAAAGATATTATGTAGCAGGAGGTTACAAATGGAGAACAGTAAAAACATAAAAAAGGTAGAGCTGGGTAATCCCATTCATCTGGAAGAATTTGTAGCGGTCGCACGATATGGGGCAGAGGTTACTTTCTCTGAAGAATACTGCCAACGTGTAAAGAGAAGCCGCAAGTTAGTGGAAAAATGGGTAGATGAAGAAAGAGTTATGTATGGTGTTACCACAGGTTTTGGCGCTCTTTGCACAAAAGCAATCGGAAAAGAAGAAACAGCACAATTACAGGAGAATATTATTTTAACTCATGCGGTTTCTGTGGGCGAACCCTTGAAAGAAGAAGGGGTTCGTGGAATTATGCTTATGGTTTTACAGAACTTAGGTCGTGGGAATAGCGGTGTGCGTCTGGAAGTTTTAGAACAGTATAAAGAGTTTTTAAATAAGGGTGTTATTCCAAAAGTGCCGGAGTCAGGAAGCGTAGGCTATCTGGCTTTGGAGGCACATACGGCTTTGGTACTGCTGGGAAAAGGAGAGGCATGGTATCAGGGAGAACTGCTCTTAGGAGAAGAAGCCTTAAAAAGAGCAGGTATGAAGCCCATGGAATTAAGCTCCAAAGAAGGTTTGGCTCTTGTTTCAGGAACAACATCTCCCACAGCTCTCGGAGCGCTGGCGTTATATGATATGTTGCAGGCTGCCAAGACAGCAGACATTATCGGTGCATTGACAGTGGAAACCTTAAAAGGTGTGATGAATGCTTTTGATGAGAGAGTGATGAAGGTCCGCCCTCATGGGGAGCAGGGTAAGGTAGCGGAAAACATAAGAAAAATCCTGAAAAGTTCCAAAGTAATAAAGAAATATCAGGGAAGCCGTGTACAGGATGCGTTATCTTTAAGGTGTATGCCCCAGCTTCACGGTGCGTCCAGAAAAACTTTGGAAGATGCAAGAAGAACATTGGAAATTGAAATAAATTCCTGCTGTGACAATCCGATTATCTGGAGCGAGCCGGGAGAGGAAGACGTGATTTCAGCCTGCAATGCAGACTCTTCCTATGTAGGGCTGGAGATGGACAGCGCCAGTATTGCTGCCTGCACTTTAGGTAAAATGTCTGAGCGGCGAAACAACAGAATTATTGATGAAAATCTGTCCGGATATCCGTGGTTCTGTATCAGTAAACCGGGGTTGAATTCAGGACTTATGGTACCCCAATATACACAGGCGGGACTTCTCAATGAAATGAGAGTGCTATGTTCACCGGCAACTATTGATAACACACCTACCTGCGGAAATCAGGAGGACTATGTTGCAATGGGATATTTTGCCTGCAGAAAGGCGGTAACAGTAGCAGAAAAGCTGGAATACATTCTTGCCATAGAACTTTTATCCGACTATGAAGCACAACAGTTTCAGGACAAAGATGTAGAAGTAAGTTCTGTGTCAAAGGCGGTGTACAGCGAATTGGAAAATACAATTCCTATTATGGAAAAGGATATGATTTTACATCCTCATATTGAGTACATCAGAAACCTCATTCATTCCGGCAGGATTTTGGAAATTGCGGAAAGCGTAGTAGGAAACTTAAAATAATATAGAAAGCATCATGGATATTTGGTATAATATGAAATATCCATGGTGCTTTTTGGATTTATAGAAAATTGTGTTCTATGAAATAAAAACTGCTCCATGAGGATTGCACTGCGCAGGGGAGGTAATTATGAAAAAGAAAAAAATTGTTTATTCAGGTATATTCATTGTAATTTTATTCTGCATTGCAGTGATTTTTTATTGTATAGGCTATGAGAAATCTTTAAAAGAAAATCAAACAGTAACTTTTCATGCTATTATTACGGATATAGGAGCAAATGATAGCTATATTCAGGTGGAAGGACTGGAAACTAATGATATCAACAGCCGAGGAGCATTTGAGTTTTCAATAGAAGACGATACAGAATTAGAATGGCATAATACCCCTATAAAGCTTTCGGAATTTGATGTGGGAGATTGTGTTGCCGTAACTCATACAGGAAGTATTATGGAAAGTTATCCGGGAAAAATTGAAAAGGTAACAAAGCTTCAGCTTTTAGATGATGAGAAATAAAGAAAGAGAGTGAGAATAAAATGGAAAAAATCAAAAAGGAAGAAATCTGGTCAATACCAAATTGTATGGGATATTTTCGTATTCTGCTGATACCGGTTTTCTGCGTAATTTATTTGAATGCAGACAGTGTGAAGGATTACTATCTGGCAGCGGGAATTGTTCTGGTATCAACGATTACCGATTTGTTTGACGGAAAAGTAGCACGAAAATTTAATATGGTAACGGAACTTGGGAAGTTCGTAGATCCTTTTGCAGATAAACTGACTCACGGGGCAGTGGCATTATGTTTGTGTACCAGATATAAGCGTATGATATGGCTGGTAGTGCTCATGGCAATTAAGGAAGGTTTTATGGCAACTATGGGATTGATAAATCTGCGCCGAGGCAAGAAATTAGACGGAGCAAAATGGTACGGAAAAGTATGTACCGCAACTTTATTTATAATTTTAGGTGTGCTGGTCTTTCTACCGGAAATTCCAAGTGGAATTGCAGATGTATTGATTTTAAGCGAAATGGTAATTATGGCGATTGTGCTGGTTTTATATGCCTTTGAATTTCGAAAAATGGCAAAATGATTTTTCGGGAATTGGTTCTTGCATCTTTGGCAGAAAAGAACTATAATTGTCTATTTATAAGCAATAGTTTTAGGAAGGAATAGTGAAAGTATGAGTGTCTATGCAATTTATTTTAGCCCAACAAGAAGTACAGAAAAAATTGTGAAATTATTAGCTAAGGAATTTGGTACATATGGGGAAATTGATTTAAGCAAACAGAATTCAGGGGAAAACGTAAGAGCTTTTAAAGAAGATGATATCTGCATTTTCGGTGTGCCTTCTTATGGCGGAAGAGTACCTGCGCCTGCGCTGGAGCGTATGAAAAAAATGAAGGGAAATAAGGCAAAGGCTGTTTTGGTTGCCGTATATGGAAATCGTGCTTATGAAGATACATTGTTGGAATTAAAGGAACAGGTGGACTTATGCGGATTTCACGTAACAGCCGCTGTGTCAGCCGTAGCAGAACATTCCATTATGCATCAGTTTGCAAGAAAAAGACCGGATGCAAGAGATAAAAAAGAACTAAAAGAATTTGCTCAGAAGATTATACATAAAATCAAATCCGGTGATGAGAAAGAGATTTCCGTACCGGGGAATAAGCCTTACCGTAAATATAATGGCGTTCCGTTAAAACCAAAAGCTGGAAAAGACTGCAAAGGCTGCGGCTTATGTGCTCAGGTCTGTCCGGTAGGCGCAATATCTTCCGAGTCACCGAAAAAGACGGACAAAAGTAAATGTATTTCTTGTATGCGATGCGTTCAGGTTTGCCCGAAAAAAGCAAGAAAAGTGAATAAGCTGAAATTAAAAATTGCATCTATGAAAATGAAGAAAGTTTGTGAAGACAGAAAGAAAGACGAACTGTTTCTTTAAGATTTGTAAAAATACAGCAGGATAAAGGAGAAGTGCCTTTTGTCCTGCTGTGTTTTAATTGTTAGGGCAAAGCCCTGTTTACCATTGTGTAGTTTTTCGCTGATCCGAAAAACGGAACTTTGGGAAACAAATAAACCACCTGCTATGCAGGTGAGTTAGGATTGCTTAAGCTTACAGTAAAAAACCTCCCGTGTTATAATTTAATGTAAGGTTCGCCAACCGCATTAAGAAACAAGGGAGGTATCCAGATGGATAGTAATAGTTTATCACATACAAAATGGAATTGTAAGTATCATATTGTTTTTGCACCAAAATATAGAAGAAAAGTAGCATATGGAAAAATAAAGCAGGATATAGCGAATATTTTGAGTATGTTATGTAAGAGAAAAGGTGTAAAAATTGTAGAAGCGGAGATATGTCCAGATCATGTACACATGCTAGTGTAATGTATTGTTGATATTTAACTAAATATTTATAGCTATTATAGCTGCTTCATGTTAAAATAAAAGAAAACGGCGGTGATTTATATGGCAAGACCAAGAAAATATGTCATTAAACTTACAGATGATGAATTGAAGACATTAAAATCTATAATTCGCAAAAGTAATACATCTAAAACTATTCGAAGCAGATGCCAGATTATTATTGATTTGGATGAGGCTCATGGGAAAGTATTAACCCATGAGCAATCCGCAAGATCAAATGGTGTTTGCCTGACAACTGTAACGAATACAGTGACCAAATATTTTTCCGGTGGCATTGAAGCGGTTACCGAGTTCAAAAGAAATATCAATTCCGACAATGCAAGGCGTATCCTTGATGGACGTGCAGAAGCACGTATTATTGAACTTGCCTGCGGTCCTGTTCCAGAAGGTCATTCCAGATGGACTTTGCGTCTGCTGGAAAAAGAAGCCAAAGTAGTGCTTGATACACCGGTTAGCAAAGATGCTATCCGTAGAGCCTTAAAAAAAACAAACTTCGACCTCACAAAAATGAATACTGGTGCATTCCCTCAAGAGAGGACGCAGAATTTATAGCTTGTATGGAGGATGTTCTCGATGTATACGAACTTCCATATAACCCACAACGCCCCGTTGTTTGTATGGACGAAAAACCATATCAGTTACTTGGCGAGGCAAGATCCCCACTTCCTATGCGCCCCGGCAATGACCAGAAAGTAGATTCTGAGTATGTCAGAAATGGTACATGCAGCATTTTTGCATTCGTAGAACCGCTTGGTGGAGCTCATCATGTAAGTGTTCGGGAACATCGGACTGCAATTGACTGGGCAGAAGAAATCAAATATCTTGCCGATGTCATGTATCCAGATGTAGAAAAAATAATTCTTGTAATGGATAATCTTAATACACATAAACCAGCATCATTGTACAAACGTTACCCTGCTGATGAAGCCAGAAGAATCATGAAACGGTTGGAGATTCACTACACACCAAAACATGGCAGCTGGCTTGATATTGCAGAAATCGAACTTAACGTCATGACCAGACAATGTTTGAACAGAAGGATTGATAATATTTCAAATCTTCGTAAGGAATTATCAGCATGGGAAGTTGAACGAAATACCGTAGCCGCAAAGGTAAACTGGCAATTTCGAACGGAGGATGCAAGAATTAAATTGAATTCCTTGTATCCGACATTTACTACTGCATCTGAATAAGATGCAGTAGTAATGTTAAATATCAACGATACAGCACACTAGTAGAAATTCCACCGAGCATAAGTGTATCGTATTTTGTAGGGTACTTAAAAGGAAAAAGTACACTCATGATATTTGAAAGACATGCAAATTTAAAATATAAATATGGAAATAGACATTTCTGGTGTCGAGGATATTATGTAGATACGGTAGGGAAAAATGCAAAGAAAATACAGGAATATATAGCAAATCAGTTACAAGAAGATTTGGAATACGATCAGATGACACTGAAAGAGTATATTGACCCGTTCACGGGTGAGCCAGAAAAACCGAACAAATAAAATAATAAGCCCTTTAGGGCTTAGTGGGTAAATGATGTTGCGCTTGGCGAACCTATTTCAGTGAGTCTTTAGACTCCAGTGCCGGTAATAGACCCTTATAGGGTCAAAGCAAGCCACCGGCTAAGCCGGTGGTCTTGACTTATGGAGCTGTCATTTTAAGTGCATATCCGGAGATATTGATACATTTTATGCTCAGTCTGCGCTCACTTTGAGCTTGTAATCTCAAAGCGTGCTCGACAAATTCGTTAAAAGTGTATCAATATCTCGAACAATACTTAAAAATGACAGTTCCGTTTTTTATAATATAGTTTCTAAAATGTGCAACAGTAAAGGTAGATTTGCTGAAAACAGACCTCCATAAGTGGAAAACTTTGAAAAATGAATAGGAGTTTCTTTTTTATAGGCATAAAATGTACTTACATTGTTATCGACTTCAGGAGTTTCCTCTGTGAGAGGATGAGACTCTATTGTGACGTAAGGGGTTATATCTATAGGAGGTTCATCCTCAGAATGGTATTCAATATCTGGCTCTGTGGAAGTATCAGACTCCTCTTCTTCTGTCAGTGATTTTTCTAAATCTTCATAATAGGTAGACTCCGGTTTATCAGCGTTAAGCTCGTCAGGTGACATCAGAAAACCATTTTCATCGTATTCAGGTCCAACGTAATCTTCGGCTTGTACAATAAGACAGGAACTCATGCACAGAGATATTGACATCAGAAAACCTATCATTTTTCTTTTCTTCATAAAAACCTTCCCTCCGTTATTAAGACAGTAACATTCATGGTGACAAAAATTTTTTGTTTTATAAATTCATTATATCCTATATAGAGGGACATATCAAATTGTTTCGTCATTTCCAAATAGAAAAGTCAAAAAACAATCTTGCCAAAAGCGGTCTAATATGTTATTTTATTAAAGTATGTCAATAATTTAACGATAAAAACAGTGGAGGAAGACAGAGTATGTGGAAAAAGAAGCAGAATAAATTCCCCGGCGGAATTCATCCCACAGATGGTTATGACAAGGCAATGACCATGGATCTGCCTGTCCATGAATATTGGCCTGAGACAGTTACGATTTTGTCAGAGCAGTCTTTTGGCGGAAAATGTCAGTTGTTAGTCAAGCCACAAGATAAAGTAGAAGCAGGACAGCAAATCGGAATTCCTGAGGCATTTATGGCAGCTCCTTTACATGCAAGTGTAAGCGGAGAGGTTCTCCGAGTAGAAGAAGTAAACAATCAGGGAAGAAATATTCTGGCGTGTATTATTAAAAGAGGGGAAACCTCAAAACAGGATGCACAGGAATATGAAAGCAAACTGGTAGATATTGAGAATTTTACAAAAGAAGAAATTATTGCGGGAATTCGTGACGGCGGTCTTACAGGAATGGGCGGCGCAGGATTTCCGACTCATAAGAAATACGAAACAGATAAAAAAATCGATGCGCTGCTGATTAATGCAGCAGAATGTGAGCCGTTTTTAACATGTGATTATCGCTTGATGCTGGAATATAGCTATGCAGTAGTAAATGGTATTCGTCTTTTGTTAAAGGCTTCCGGCGCTCCAAAAGCATATCTTTGCATGGAAGACAATAAACCGGAGGCGGCAAAAATTCTTGGTAAAATTTTAGAAAATACAAAAGATATAGAAGTAAAGGTACTGCCGACACAGTATCCTCAGGGTGGAGAGCGTCAGCTCATTCAGGCTGTTATGGGCAGAGAAGTGCCAATGGGAGGACTTCCGGCAGAGGCAGGAGCTATTGTGTCCAATGTAGGAACAGCCAAAGCCACAGCAGATATGCTTCTTGGAAAGACACCTCTTATCAGAAGGATTGTGACAGTAACAGGCTGTGTGAAAAATCCGGGGAACTATTTGGTTCCAATCGGAACTTCAGCAAAAGAGCTGGTAGAGCTTTGCGGAGGAGTGACAGTAAAGAATAACAGAGTCATTGCAGGCGGACCGATGACAGGTCCTTGTGTAGCTTCTGACTGGAATGGTGAAAGTGAACTTTTCTATGTAACAAAGAACACTTCCGGAATTTTAGTTCTTCCTGACAGTCAGTATGAGGAACAGCCATGTATTCGATGTGCAGGCTGTGAAAGTGTGTGTCCGGCGGGATTAGTTCCTTATCAGATTGAATTTGCATATTTAGAAGAAGATTACGATTTGTGTGAGAGCTTATACGCCAGTGAGTGTATTGCCTGTGGCTGCTGCTCTTATATCTGCCCTGCCAAGAGAGAACTGTCTGTAAGGACAAGAATGGCAAGAGATATGGTGAAACAGAGAATGAGAGAAAGGGCGGTGAAAAAATAATGAGTCAGACAAGAGTAATTAACGGACCGCATCTTCGTACTCCAAGAACAACCAGAAATGTTATGATGCACGTAACAATTTCCTTAATTCCGGCACTTTTAGGAGCAATATATTATTTTGGAATTCAGGCATTATACTTGTCAGGTCTTTCTGTGGCAGTATGTGTGCTGACAGAATTTATATGGCAGAAAATTACAAAAAAGCAGGTGACAGCAGGGGATTTCAGCGCTGTGGTTACAGGTCTTTTATTAGCCTTTAATATGCCGGTTACGGTTCCGGTGTGGACACTTGTTGCAGCAGACGTATTCAGTATTTTAGTTGTAAAGCAGATGTTCGGCGGAATTGGAAATAACTTTGTAAATCCTGCTCTTATGGGAAGACTTCTTGTTATGGTAGCATGGCCGGCAGCCGTAATGCAGTATGTGGTGCCAAGAACAATTTCCGTAGACGCTGTTTCAGCAGCAACTATTCTGGGAACAGCGAAAAGCGGTGCAGAAACAGGTTACAGCTATCTTCAGATGTTTTTGGGCGAAATGCCGGGAGCAATGGGAGAAACAAGTAAATTATTGCTTTTAATCGGTTTTGCTTATATGTGTTACAAAAAAATTGTAAATGCAGAAGCAGCAGTTACTTATATTGGAACAGTTACAATTTTAACTTTTATCTTCGGACCGGATGGTCTCTTTACAGGCGATATTTTATTAAATCTTTTCGGCGGCGGTCTGATTATGGGCGGTTGTTATATGCTGACAGATTATGCCTTTGCATCCAGAAAAGGTAAGCTGATTTATGCGGCTGTGGCAGGTATTATTACTGCAGCAATCCGAATTTTCAGCGTTTATCCGGAAGGAATTTGTTTCGGTATTTTAACTGCAAACTGTATGGCAGGTATGTTGTCTGTGCTTTATAAAAAGCATGTGTATGGAATGAAGAAAAAAGAAGCGTAGTGGAGGAAAAATATGAAGAATAAAAACGTAAGAGGGATTATTGCATTAGCAGTTGTTACAGCACTTTCTTTCGGAGTGATTATGGGCTCTAAGGCTCTCGCAAAGGACATGGGAACAGGTGCTTCTAATACAGCAGAAGAACAGGTAAAAGAAGAAATCGATACCAAAGGTGCAGAAGGTATTGAAAAAGCTGTTAAGACAGAAAACGGTTACATGGTAACTGCAAAAGTAAAAGGATATGGCGGAGATATTGTGATGAACGTATCCTTTGATGCAGAAAAGAAAAAAGTAACAAAAGTAGAAGTAACAGAACAGAAAGAAACAGAAGGTCTTGGAGCAAAGGTTGCAGATGCAGAATTCCTCAGCCAGTTTGAAGGGGTAGAAGCTCCTGTATTTTTACCGGGTATGAGCCTTGAAAAAGAAGAAAAAGTATCTGATGAAGAGCTTTTAAAAGAATTAAAAGACGGAACTTATGAAGCAAAAGCAGATGCTCCGGACAATAACGGGTTTACAGATGTAGTAACAGTAACTGTAAAAGACGGAAAAATTGCAGAAGTAAACTGGGAAGCAGTAGGAGCAGACGGAAGTACAAAGAGTGTACTGTCTGAAAACGGAGAATATGTAATGACAGAAGACGGACTTACATGGAAGGAACAGGCAGAAGCTCTTGCAAAAGCAGTAGTAGAAAATCAGTCTTTAAGCTTTTTAAATTTAGATGAGCAGGGAAAAACAGATGCAGTTTCCGGTGTAAGTATTTCCATCGGTGGATTTACAGCTCTTGCAGAGAAATGTTTAAAAGAAGCAGCGGGAATTACTCAGACTTTAGAGCTGAAAGACGGAACTTATGAAGCAAAAGCAGAAGCAGCAGATAATAACGGATTTACAGATCAGGTAACAATGACTGTAAAAGACGGAAAAATTACAGAAGTAAACTGGGAAGCGGTAGGAGAAGACGGAAGCAAAAAGAGTGTACTGTCTGAAAACGGAGAATATGTAATGACAGAAGACGGACTTACATGGAAAGAACAGGCAGAAGCTCTTGCAAACGCTCTTATTGAAAATCAGTCTTTAGATTTCCTTCAGGTAAATGAGCAGGGAAAAACAGATGCGGTTTCAGGCGTAAGTATTTCTGTTGGCGGATTTATCAGTCTTGCAGAAAAGTGTATGAATGAAGCGGCAGGCGTTGAAGAAAAAGAAGAAGTACCTGCAAATGGAACACAGGTAGATGCTGTATCAGGAGCAACTATTTCTTCTACGGCAGTAGTAACAGGTATTAACACAGCATTTGAATTTTTACAGACAGTAAAATAAGAAAACGGAGGATATAACATGAAATTAAGATATCCGGCAGAAGCCTTTGCTTTTGGGATTGTATTATTTTCAGCAGGAATGAAGGAAGCCTTTGCGGCGGGTATTCTTGTGATTTTGTCCGTAGTATTTGCTGAATTTCTGAAAAATCTTTTACAGGCTTTTGTACCTGACTGGAGTTTGAAACTCTGCGTATTTATTGGAACAGGGGCAGTAAGTGCATCTGCATTTTTGCTGGCATTTTCTTATCTGGGAACTTCAGTAAGCGCAGGACTTTGGATTATGACTGTTCTTCTGGGACTTTTTGCAGCAAAGCATGTATTGGCTGACAATGTAGAGGCAGAGTACGGAGAACTTTTCTGGGAATGTGCCATTGCATGGGGATTTTGGATACTTTTAAGCATTGCCAGAGAATTCTTTGGTTCAGGAATGATTTTCGGCAATATGATTTTAGAAACCGAAATGCAGTCTAAAGTATTTTTAGAAACAATTTTCGGATTTTTAACAGCCGGTATGGCGCTTGCCTTTACCAACGGAATTATCAAGAAAAAGATTACAAATACACACAGCTTGCTGTTAGTTATTCCATTGGCAATGTTTATCAGACCATTTGATATGGAAAGCTTCGGAGAAATTGTAGGATTAGTATGGACTATTCTTGTTCCGATTATTTTATTCATCTCTGTAAAGAAAACATTGAAATTTGCAAGAACAGGAAAAGCGTTCCGTGGATTACCGGTGGAAATGCTTGCCATGGGATTTATTTATATGATTTTGAGTATATATTAAATGAGGACTGTCGTCTTTGCAGTTGAAAAACTGCGGGGCGGCAGTTTTTGTATAATTTGATTAGAAATGAAATTATTCATCTTTGACATTGTAAAATCTGCATGTTATAATTTTTTATAGAATTCCTCTGGGAAATGGAGGAAGAATATGCAGAAAAGATGTTTAAGTGATCTTACAATTAAGAATGATTTTATGTTTGGTGCAGTGATGATAAATCCTGAAAACTGTAAAGAGTTTTTGGAGAGAGCATTGGAAATAGAAATTGACCGTGTAGATGTTAGCAGGGAAAAAAGTATGGTCTATCACCCTGACTATAAAGGTATTCGTTTAGATGTCTATGCCAAAGATGAAAATAATACTTGTTATAATGTGGAGATGCAGATGACGAAAAAACCTGCACTCGGCAGACGTAGTAGATATTATCAAAGTCAAATGGATATGGATATTCTTTTATCAGGAAGAGAATATGCAGAATTACCCGATAGTTACGTGATTTTTATCTGTGATTTTGACCCTTTTGGTGAAAGAAAATATCGTTATACTTTTCAGATGCAGTGCAAAGAAAGCAATCAAACACCATTGGAAGATGGAAGAAGAATTGTATTTTTAAGTACTTGCGGAGAGAATGAGGATGAAATTTCCAAGGCACTGTTGGCTTTTTTGAAATTTGTAAAAGCAGATTTAAAAGAAAGTCAGGGGGATTTTCATGATGACTATGTGAAAAAGCTTCAGGAGTTTATCAGGCATGTAAAAGAAAGTCGCGAGATGGAGGAACGCTTTATGACTTTAGAAGAAATGTTAAAAGATGAGCGAAAAGAAGGATTAAAAGAGGGGATAAAAGAAGGAACAATAAAAGCTCATAAAAGAATTGTATCGAAAATGTTATCTAAGGGGCTAAGTGATGAAGAAATCATGGAGCTTTGCGATATTTCTTTGGAAGAATTAGAAAATCTCAAAAATCATAGATAAAAACAACAAATCAAAAAATTCTAATATCAAATCTGTTTTGTATCTATTATTTATAAGTCATATCTATTAGTAACCTTTCAGACGAAGTTTAAAAAATCAGAGGAATTCTATGATTGAAAGAGAATTGAGAAATATTCTTTTTAGGAGGCGGAAGATGAAACTAAAAAATGTATTGATTGTTGTAAAGGACATAGAAAGATCAAAAAAGTTTTATAGAGATTTATTTGGACTTGAGGTTGTTCTGGACAGTGGGGAAAATGTAATCTTAACAGAAGGACTGGTTCTTCAAGAGGAAGGTCTTTGGAAAGAAACAATACACAGAGAGTTGTACTCGAAGCATAATAAAACAGAGCTTTATTTTACAGAAAGAGATATGGAATATTTTTTAGAAAAACTTCAATCTTATGAAGATGTTATAGAATATGTGACGCCTTTGACAAGAAATCCATGGGGAAGACAAGTTGTGCGATTTTACGATTTGGACGGTAATCTTATTGAGGTTGCCAGTGAAGGGGAAGGGTGATATCGAAATGAAGAAAACGGAAAAATCAGGAAAACGGACATTGATTTTGGCAGGAATATCCGTGATTTGTATTGTCGTGGGAACATTAAGCTGGGGATATTATAAGAAAGTCACAGAGTTTAAAGCTTCAAAATGTGATTTTGTACCACCGTCTTCTTTTGACGCAGTAGTACAGAAGATTGATATAGAAAACAGCCAAATGGAGGTCATCATAAAAGAAGGTACAGCAATACAGGAAGGGGCAGAACCTCAAAGTGTAATGTTGGATTGTGAAAAGGTAGATTACAAATTATATAATACTGAGACAGGGGACAGGATTGAGTTTTCCTGTAAAGAAGAAAGTCTGGATGACGATAGTGTGGAAATATCTAATTTTACCAGAAAAGAGTGAAAATCCCGTGCTTGACATATTTCTTCTAATTATGTACTATAAGAGTATATAACTGCATAGTCTAAGTGGTCGTTGAGCTCTAGGTTCAAGGTTAAAAGGGAAACCGGTGAAATTCCGGTACAGTCACCTCTGCTGTGAAGCGGACGAGGAAATAGAAGCCATTGAATAGCAATTTGAGAAGGCATTTCCAAGGATGAAGCAAAGTCAGAACACCTGCCATGTATATAGAGTATTTCCGGGCTGAGGAGATTTTTTTGCGTACAGCAATATGCAGTGATAAAATTCATATTGAATGATTGATTGAGAAGGTTCTTTTGCCGATATGGGAAAAGAACCTTTTTTATCTCATAGGAAATTGCGTCCTATGAAATAAAACTGCTCCGCAAGGATGCGCACTGCGGCGGACAGGTATCATGTTGCTGAAGCAACCCGCCGCAGGCGGAGAATTCTGCAAAGCAGAATTCCTTTTCATAGGAAATTTCTGTATATGACATAGAATGAACAATTAAAGGAGATTGGGAATGAAAAGAAAGAATTTAAAAATGACAGTTTCTGCGATAGCGGTTATGTTAGCCATTCAGTCACCGCTGTCGGTATTAGGAGCAGAAACGTATGAGGTTTTGCAGGAGGAACTGCTGTCAGGAACAGCAGATGCTGGTGCAGAGGAGGAATTTCTTACAGGAACGGCAGATGAGACAGAATGTGCAGAGGAAATGGTTGTCTCCGATGCGCAGAAACAGGATGGAATAACAATTTATCAGCCGGCATTTGAAGGTTTAAATAAAGCTGAAAATTATTTGCAGACAGCAGTTACCAATCCCATTGTGGACTCTATTGGAGGTGAATGGGCTGTAATTGCAATGGCGAGAAACGGAAATTTGAATAATTCGGCAAAGAATAATTATTTGCAGAATATTTATCAAAAGCTGAGAGAAACGGGCGGAGTCCTTCATACAACAAAATATACAGAATATTCCAGAGTAACCCTTGCGCTTACTTCTATGGGAATAAATCCCACATCCGTAGAGGGGTATAATCTGCTTCAGCCTTTAGCAAATATGAAAAAGGTAAACAGACAGGGAATTAACGGTACAATTTTTGCATTGATTGCTTTTGACTCTAATCAATATGAAATCCCAAAGCTGGAAGGTTCAGGTACACAGACAACCAGAGAAGGACTTATCCAGACAATTTTGTCATCAGAAATTTCCGGAGGAGGTTGGGCGCTAATGGGAAATCAGCCGGATCCGGATATAACAGCAATGGCATTGCAGGCTTTAGCTCCTTATACACAGCAGCAGGAAGTCAAGGAGGCAGTGGACAGAGGAATTGAAATGCTGGCACAGCTTCAGGATGAAGAAGGCGGTTATATCAGTAATGCAGGATATGACAGTGCCAAAAATCTGGAAAGCACAGCACAGGTAGTGATTGCTCTTTCAGCCATTGATGTGTCCTTACTGAATTCCGAAAAATTCATGAAAAATGGAAAGACATTATTAGATGAAATGCTGCGCTTTCAGGTTTCTGACGGTTCTTTTTGTCATGTGATTGACGGCGGTTCTAATCAGATGGCAACAGAGCAGGGAGCTTTAGCTTTAGCAGCATGGTATCGAGCTGTTACGGGAAGAAATTCCTTGTATGATATGACCGATGTGGAGAATGGGCAGACAGGCGGAGAGGAAACACCGGAAAGAATTGAAGCGTTTCGAAAAAAACTGGAAGCATTTTCCGGTAATCTGACATTAGATAATGCCGATGAGTTATACGCATTGAAAGTGGAATTAAGTCTCATGGGGAATTTCTCCGAAAAAAAAGCTTTTGAAGCAAAGCTGGAGCAAATGTTAAAAGAAGTAGAAACACAGGCAGCAGAAATTGAGGCTTTAGATAAGGAAATATGGGAAGGCTTTGATCCTTTAAACATTACATTGAAAGACAAAGAAGAAGTAGGAAAACTTTTAACTGCTTTCTATAAAATTCCGGAAGCGAACAGAAAACATTTACAGTATGGAGAAGAACTGTTAAGAGCAGACCGTATTATAAAAAAACTGGAGCAGGAAGTTATCGGAGCAGAAATTTTTGAAAACGTGAAAAATTCCAAGAAAGATTATACATATCAGGGAAATGGATACACCATTTGCTTAAAAGGAAAAAATGTATATGAACCGGCAGATATGAAAGCCGGAATAGAGATAAAAGAACAGAAAAATTCTTTGGAATTTGAAACCAAGGAAACAGGAGCGTTTCCGGGAGAAGTTGAGGTTGCTATTGATACAGCATTAAAAGAAAGCGTATACATGCTGTATTATGAAAAAGACGGAAAACAGCAGGAAAAACAGTGGGTATCGGTAAATAACGGACAGATTGTCTGTGACATAGAGGTCGGTGGAAAATATATATTGAAGAAACCGAAAACAGAAAATGAAACAGCGCTGTCTCAGGCGGGAAGTAATTCAGAGAATAAGAATAAGACAACTGCAAAAGGTAAAACCGCAAATACAGCAAAGCAGACCGATACATCTTCAGCTTCAAATACAATTCAGGCAACTGTGAAAGACGGTATGGTAGAGAAAAAAGCATTTGAAGAAATTAAGGGAAAAGATAAAAACCTGAAAATTGAGGGTGAAATGAAAAAGGATAGTCCTTACACCATAACAGTCAATGGAAAAGATATAAAAATTGCCAAGGACATGAAAGTGGGAATAAAGGAAGGCAGCCAATACGAAGAAGATATTAAACAGTTAGCAGAAAATCCGTTTATTTTCCATTTTGAGCAGGAAGGTGAATTTCCGGGAGAAATGCAGGTGGAAATCACAGTGGACAAAGAAGACGGGGAATATTTGTTTATGAAATATAATCAGCAGGAAAGAAAGGCAGATTATATTCAGAAAGTTACGGTAAAAGATAAAAAGACAAAATTTATTGTTTCAGAAGGCGGAGATTACTTTATCGATAAGCGTGTAAAAACAAAATCCTTAAATGAGAAAACAGAAGAGACAAAAGAAAAATCTCTTTTCAAAACTCCTGAAAAAGAAGATGAAGTTATGGTTGCCGGAACAAAAAAAGAAACAAATCCTGTTGTAATTGCTGTTGCTTCTGTTATTATATTAGGGGCAGCAGTTGGCGGAGTATGGTACTACTATTTAAGAAAGAAAAGAAAACAAGGTGAGAAGAATGAAAAGTAGAGGAAAAAAATTTCTGGCGCTTTTGTTTATTGCATTGCTTTTTATTATGCCTGTAACAGGCTGTGGGACAACAAAGCTTGATAACCCCAATCAGAAACAGGAAAAAAGCGATGATTGGATGGAAGAAGAAAAGAAAGAAGAAACAAAAGAGACAGAGGAAACAGAGAAGGAAACAACAGCTTCGGAAGAAGAGGAATATTTAGATGTGGAGTCTGCGGAGGATGAAACCGTTGATTATTCTAAATATGAGGAAAAAAAGGAAACACAGAAACAGCAAAATGGTGCAGTGGGCGGTGTGACTTACAGTGACGGAACAGATAAAGAGGAAGACCAATATCATACACAGCCTGTACCGGAAGGACAGCAAAAGCCGGTAGAGCCGGGAACAGTAGATATTGATAAAGATAAGGAATATACCTGTTATCTCAGTGTTTCATGCAGTACCATTTTAGACAATATGGAAAATCTCACAGAGGGAAAAGAGTCCTTAGTTCCGAAAGATGGTGTGATTTACAGCGAAAGAGAAGTGACCTTCTATGAAGGAGAGTCTGTTTTTGATGTGTTGCAAAGAGAAATGAAGAATAATCGTATTCACATGGAGTCCAGCTTTACTCCGAAATACAACAGCGCTTACGTGGAAGGGATTAACAATCTCTATGAGTTTGACTGCGGACGCTGGTCCGGTTGGATGTATGAGGTAAACGGCTGGTATCCTAACTACGGCTGCAGTCGTTATGTTGTGCAGCCGGGGGATGTGATAAAATGGAACTATACATGTGATTTAGGTCGTGATTTAGGACAGACTTGGCCGGAGTAATTATGAAACAAGACAATTTTTCCAGTTATCATCCGATTATTAACTTTACCTATTTTGTGTTGGTAATCGGATATTCAATGTTTATGATGCACCCTGTATTTTTGGCATTGTCCTGTATGGGAGGCATGGCGTATTATATTTATTTAAAAAAATGGAAGGCGTTAAAAACAGCGCTTTGGATGATGCTGCCGGTATTTCTTATATCGGCGGCAATTAACCCCTTGTTTAATCATCAGGGTGTTACTTTAATTATGTATCTGAAAAATGGAAATCCTCTTACATTAGAGTCAATTCTTTATGGTCTTGCAGCCGGTATCATGCTGGTAAGTGTGTTGAACTGGTTTTCCTGTTATCAGGTGGTAATGACCTCAGACAAGTTTATCTATTTATTTGGAAAAGCAATTCCGGCAATGTCATTGATTTTTTCTATGGTGCTTCGATTTGTTCCTAAATTTAAAAATCAGATAAAAAAAGTATCCGATGCACAGAAATGTATCGGGCGTGATGTGACAAACGGAAACGTATTGGTAAGGGCAAAGCATGGTATGAAAATTTTGTCTGTGATGACAACATGGGCGCTGGAAAATTCTGTGGAAACCGCAGACTCCATGCGTTCCCGTGGATATGGATTAAGAGGAAGAAACAATTTTTCTATTTATCGCTTTGATACAAGAGATAAAATACTTTTTTCGGTGATGCTTGTATTTGGCGGTTTGATTTTGGGAGGAATTATAACAAAACAGGTTTACTTTTTGTATTATCCTGCTTTATCAATGAATGAGAATACCTTGTGGGCAGCAATCATTTATACTTTTTATGGAATTTTATGTCTCCTTCCGATTATTATAAACTTAGCAGAGGATGTAAAATGGCACTATTTGAAATCAAAAATTTAACATTTACTTATTCGGACGCAGAAAAGCCGGCGATTGAGAATATCTGCTTATCCATTGAACCGGGAGAGTTCGTGGTAATATGCGGAAAATCAGGTTGTGGAAAAACAACACTTATGCGTCATTTTAAAACGGTTTTAAGCCCTTACGGAAAGAGAGAAGGGGAAATATTATTTTGTGGGGAAAAATTAGAAGAGGTTTCTATGCGTAAGCAGTCGGCGGAAATCGGCTATGTACTGCAAAGCCCTGACAATCAAATCGTAACAGATAAGGTGTGGCATGAGCTGGCTTTTGGAGTGGAAAATCTGGGGTATGATCAGCAGACCATTCGCTTAAGAGTTGCAGAAATGGCAAGCTTTTTCGGTATTCAGAACTGGTTTTCTAAAAATGTGGAGGAGCTTTCCGGAGGGCAGAAGCAGCTTTTAAATCTGGCTTCCGTTATGGCAATGCAGCCCAAGGTATTGGTTCTTGATGAACCTACTTCGCAGTTAGATCCCATTGCGGCAGGTGATTTTTTATCTACCATTCGTAAAATCAATTTGGATTTGGGAATTACTGTGATTATGATTGAGCACAGGCTGGAAGAAGTATTCCCAATGGCAGACAAGGTACTGGTATTGGAAGGCGGAAAGCAGACCTTTTTTGACAATCCCCGTATGGTAGGAAAAGCGCTGGCAGACAATGATTTATTTCTTGCAATGCCAAGTCCTGTGCAGATTTACAACGGAACAGGTCAGGAAGGCGAGTGTCCCCTTACTGTATGCGAGGGACGAAATTGGTTGTCAGAGCATTATAAAGCAGAGCCTGAAAGGGAAAAAACAAAGGATAATGCAGAAAAATCTGCAAATAGGAAAGAAAAGCAGGAGTATGTGATACAGGCAAAGGAACTTTGGTTTCGTTATGAAAGAGACGGACAGGATATTGTAAAGGATTTATCTTTGAAAGTGAAAAAAGGGGAGCTTTTCTGTATTTTGGGTGGAAACGGAACAGGAAAGAGTACAACCTTATCTTTACTTTCTGGTATTCACAGACCTTATAGAGGAAAAATATTGTTAGATGGCAGAGATATTCGTAAAATCAGCGACAAGGAGCTGTTTCATCATTTTTTAGGAGTGTTACCACAAAATCCTCAGAGTCTTTTTGTAGGAAATACAGTAGAAGAAGATTTGTGGGAAATGATAGGAGGACTTTCTCTTATTCGTCATAAAGAGGATGAAAAGCGAGTGGAAAAAGTAGTGGAGGATACAGAGATTGGACATCTTCTTCAGGCACATCCTTATGATTTAAGCGGAGGAGAGCAGCAAAGAGCAGCTCTTGCAAAGGTATTGCTTTTAGAGCCACAGATTTTGCTTTTGGATGAACCCACGAAAGGCTTGGATGGCTTTTACAAGAGCAAGCTGGCAGGGATTTTTCAAAAATTACAGGAAAAAGGAATTACCATTTTAATGGTTTCCCATGATATTGAATTTTGTGCGTCTTATGGAGATACCTGTGCGATGTTCTTTGACGGAAGCATTGTCACTTCATGTGAAGCAAGAGAATTTTTCACAGGAAACAGCTTTTATACCACGGCGGCAAACCGTATGGCAAGGCAGATTTTTCCTGATGCAGTAACAGTAAAGGATGTGATTAAGGCATGCAGAAGAAGCAGGCAACAGGAGTAGATACATGGGCAATGATGCCGGTATATGGGAGTATCTTTGTAATTATCTGCACAATTTTTCTGCCTTGGATTTCTATACCTGTATTAAAGTATTCAAAATTACCCACAACCTATACCTTTTGGAATTTTGATGAATGTATCCAAAATGTACAGAGAAGTATTCAAGAGGGCGGAAGACTGAAAATGGAGACTTTTACAGGGCAGGAAATGGAGATGCTTCAAAGTATTGGGCAGATTTTAAAGGCAGCAGCGTTTTTTTTAATTGTGGCTATGCTTGTTTGTGGGCTCGTCTCTTATAAAATGAAAAAGAAGGGTGTGATATATGTAAAAATCCTATTTTTTATAGCTGCACTTTATCCTGTATTTGTTTTCTTGTTGATTGGAGCGGGAAATCTTTTCATTAACGAAAGAATGGGGCGTACCAGTGATTTTATTAATCTCACCATACATAGCTATATCCAGATGACTTCATGGCAATACGGGCAACTGATTATTTCAGCGCTATTATTTATATTCGCACATAAGCTTTTAGATACACAGGCAGAGAAAAAACAGCAGATGTACATAGAAAGAAGTATGAAAAAAGATAGAAGAATTGGAAAAAGAACTTTGGTATCTTTGCTATTGATTTTGGCGGCAATTCCTTTTGTTATCTTTTTTGGGATTTTCTTTTTAAATGACAGAAGTGACATTTTTATTTCCATGTGTATTATTGGGCTATCCATGATACCTTTTTGTATGGTGTTTGAGGGAAGAAATCCGCAGGCAAGGGAAATTCTTTTAATTGCGGTTATGGCTGCCATTGCAGTGGTGGGAAGAATGGCATTTTTTATGGTTCCTCAATTTAAACCGGTAACGGCTATTGTGATTATTGCCGGTGTGGGACTGGGAGCAGAAGCCGGATTTTTAACAGGGGCTATGGCAGGCTTTGTTTCAAATTTCTTCTTTGGGCAAGGACCGTGGACACCGTGGCAGATGTTTTCCTTTGGAATTATCGGATTTTTGGCAGGTGTGATTTTCAGTAAGAGCAAAAATCGAAAGGGAAGTCGTGAAGCAGAGTGGTTTCATGTTTTGACACTTTGTATTTTCGGGGGATTGGCAACGCTTGTCATTTATGGATTTTTAATGGATACTTCAACGGTATTTATGTCCTCACAGGAATTGACGTGGCAATCCTTTCTGGCAGTTTATATCAGCGGATTTCCGTTTAATGTTATTCATGCAGTTTCAACCGTCATCTTTTTGTTCTTTCTGGCGCTTCCAATGGAGCGGAAGCTGGACAGAATTAAAAAGAAATATGGAATTTTAGAAGCATAGAATAGGGGTGATGATATGGGACAGGTGCGTACATGGCATGCAGATGAAAAAGACGTTTTTAATTGCGAGCAAGGAAAAAAATTTAAAGGAAGATTACTGACTTTAGAAGATGTATATCATAGTATAGATAATCAGGCTTTGAAAAATAATGTAAAGATTAAAAGTGTGAAGCTGGCAGACTCCGTAAAAGAAATCGGAAATCAAAGTTTTTACAACTGTACGGCTTTACGTGATATCAATTTGGAAAACGTCAGTCAAATTCGCTGGGAGTCTTTTTTGGGATGCGTACATTTAAAAGAAATTACTCTGTCTTCCGGCATCCGTTATTTGGGAAGACGTTCTTTTTCAGGATGTAAAAGGTTAAACTGTGTAAAATTCGAAAAGAGTACTATGTTAAAGGGAATTGAAGCCGGAGTGTTTCAAAATTGTGAAAGCATTGAAAAAATCAGTCTTCCAAAGGGACTTACAGAGATTGGAAACAAAGCATTTTATAAATGTACTTCTTTGAAAGATATAGAGCTTCCGGAAGGAATTCGGATTATTGGAAACGAAGCTTTTTATCAAACGGCAATTCAGGAGATAAAGCTGCCGTCTACACTTGTAGAAATCGGAAACAGCGCTTTTCTTAAATGCAGATCCTTGGAATTGGTTCAGATACCGGCATCTGTAAAAAGGATTGGAAGATGGTCCTTTCATGGTTGTGGGCAGTTGAAAAAAGTAGAATTCTTGGGAGATCCGGAAGAAATCGGAGAAGGGATTATCAATAAGAGTACCGTTATACGATGCAGAAAAGGAAGTAGGATAGAAGCATATTGTAAAGAGAAAGAATTTCAAATAGAATACAGCGATGTAAGATAAGGTTAAATAGGAGGTAAATAGAATGGATAACAGCAAAATTTCAAAAAAATACATAATATTTATTACGTTTTCAGTAATTTTTCTGGTAACTCCTTATCCATTTGTCTCTATTGCTATTCTTCTTTCGGGAATACTTTATTATTTAGATAAATTATATGAGCTCCTGAAAAAAGATAGAGAATATAAAGAAGAAAAGGAATAAAGTCTTGACATATATGGAGAGTATGTGTAGTATAGAAGGTGAAAGAAAACATAACTGCATAGCTCTAATGGTCACTGAGGAAAGAAATTTGTTCAGTGTTAAAAAGGAAATCAGTGCAAATCTGATACAGTCACCTCTGCCGTAAAAGTAATTGAAGTCGGAATACTTGCCATTATTCACTTAAAGTCTTTCCGGGCTGAGGATAGTTATGTGGTCTCTTTATAAAAAGTTTAATATGGTAAAGTTACAGAACACCTTTTGTCTGGCAGGACAAAGGGTGTTTTTTAATTTCATAGGAAATTGCGTCCTATGAAATTAAAAATGCTCCGAAAGGATGCGAGCTCGCAGAAAGTAGGTTATGCAAAAGAAAGGGGAAAAATGTATGAAACAAAAGAAAAAATCTTTTGGGAAACAAATGCTGAGTATGATTTTGGCAGTAGTTTTGCTTCTGTCAGGAATTACAGTTCCCGTACAGGCAGACACTTTGCAAACAGAAGAAACAGCAGCACAGCTCCCTGATGGAGCAGAAGAAAAGCCACACGTCTATTTTAAATATGACGATGGCAGAACACAGGAAATGGACGAAAATAATACCTTTACATTAACCGCATTGGATAAAGGAACTTTTGTGCTGGAAGGTGTGGAAGGGGCAAAACCGGAGTGGAATTTTTCACAACAAGTTGAGTAATCGGAAGGAGGTTATCAAACACATTATTGGATACAGGCATATACAGGCAGATATCAGCCAAGAGATGTGAGAAAAGTATCAGGTAATGTAACGGATCAGAATAACGGAAATCAGGTTTATCAGAGCTTTACCATTAATCAGGTATCAAGCAATATTGAAGAATTGAAAGCTTTTGTAGATGGACAGGAGGTTTCAGACGAAAAACCTTTGTATGTAGATGGTTCTACAACGAAAACAGCAACATTGAAAGCAAGAGTAAAGGGTAGCAATGAATTTGTAGATGTAGATGCTACGGTTTCTGATGTAGAAGTTACATATGGTCCTGCAATTTCCATGACAGCTGGAAAATTTAGGATACTGGGTGAGGGTGAAATCGGAATGAAAATTTGTTTGCCGGAAGATATGAAAAAACTGGCTGTGAATTTTAAAGTGATTTCAGGAAAAGTTCACGTGCAAAGTATTGATGTAAAAGTACCGAGCGAGTGGAAAATAAAAAAATGGGATTCTTTAGACGGATTATGTTATGTTGGAATTATGCGGGGAAACAATCCGACAGAAAACTTTAATTACAGTATTGTACCTGAAAATGCCAGCAATCAGAAATTGGTTTGGGAAGCTTTGACACCGGATATTGCAGAATATGTGGAGTCGTTTGATCGTGGACTTGTTCCTAAAAAAGCCGGTGTTGCAAAATTTCATGTATATAGCGAGGACAATCCGAAAGCTTCTCAAGATGTAAGTGTAGAATTCAAGTATGAGTATCCATTGAAAGATGCAAAGGCTGAACAGGATAGTTATACTTTTGAGGAGGGAAGTTCTAAGGAGTTTAAGATTTTAACAACTCCGTCAAATGCCACAGAACAGCGCTATAATTGGTCTTATAGTAAAGAGGGTATTGCGACTGTATCAGACGCTATTGAAACAGCAACCGGAAATGTGAATTTACCGCATAAAACGAAACATTACATTAAAGCTTTAAAAGCAGGAGAAGTTACAGTAACAGGTGTTCCGTATGATACAACAGCAGGCTGTAAGCCGGTACAGTTTACCGTTGAAGTAACAAAAGACGGCGTAGTTCCGGATGATACAGATTACCTTGCTATGGCGAAAAACGATATTCAGCATGGCTTGAAACATCTGGGAGAACAGAGTTTGGAAAAATATGGGAACGAGTGGGATATTTTTACAATTCTCCGTTCCGGTGGAAGTATTAGTAAAGAAAAACAAGATGCTTATTATAAGAGTGTTTCTGAAAAATTGAAAAAGGGAATAAATACGCTTCGGGCTACGGACATTGCAAGAGTTTCAATTACACTGGCGGTTATGGGAAAAGATGTAACTGATGTTGATGGTGTAGATTTAATGAAATTACTCTATAATGATGAGCTAAAAACGAAAATTGGAAAAGATACTTCTAATGCTCCGATTTGGGCTTTAATTGGTCTTGATTGTCAAAATACAGAAATACCTTCTGATGCAGTATGGACAAGAGAAAAACTGATTAAACAAATTCTTACTTTCCAGACAGAAGAAGGAGCGTTTGGATTAAGTGACAATAAATCTTCAAGCATTGATATGACAGCAATGGCTTTGCAGGCATTAGCTCCTTATTACAATAATGAAAAATATCCTGAAGTTAAAAAAGCAGTCGATAAAACTTTGGAATACTTAAAAGGAAAAATGACACAGGAAGGTGGATTTACAGATGGCGGCAAAGAAAACAGTTGTACAACAGCACAGGTATTAACAGCGATTGCAGCCTTAAAAATTGATCCATTAAGTGCAGATGCAGGGTTTGTATCCGGCAGAAACAATATGATTAAAAATTTGGATGGCTACAAAGCAGCAGACAAAGGATTTTTCTGGCAAAAGGGAGAAAAGAAACCAAATGTTATGGCTTCTGAACAGGTTACATATGCGTTGGAAGCATACAGACGTTTTGCTGAGCAGGAAAATAGCTTATATGATTTAACAGACATTCGTGTAAATGAAAATCAGATAGCAGCAGATAAAGTGATTAAAAAGATTGAAGCAATCGGAGATAAGATTACTTTAGAAGGCAAGGCGGTAATCGAGGAAGCAAGAACAGAATATGACAAGCTGACAGATGCACAGAAGAAGCTTGTAACCAATTACGACAAGCTGACAAAAGCAGAAGAAGAATTAAAGAAATTGGAAGAAAGTCAGAAAGTGAAAACGGCAGTTGTTTCTATAGAACGTTTTACTATTGGACAAGGATATTATCAAGAACCGATACAAGTAAAACTTGAAGAAGGAGAAACAGCAGCATCTCTTTTGAAAAAAGTGATTGGTACAGAAAATTATGCAGGAGAAAATGATTTACTGGAAGGTATTAAAGATGCAGATTTAGGAGTGAATCAAGTTTCAATTCCTTCTTTTATTTCAGAAAAATTAGAAGGACCAACTACTGAAGAAGCAAAAGAAATTGGAAATAGTGATGAATATTTGGATTACGGAGATTATTTTGAATGGTCAGATTGGTACTTTACAGTAAACAATAAATTAAAAGATAGTATGGCAGTGACATATAAGGTGAAAGATGGAGATGTTCTTCGCTTTCAGTTTAGTCTTTTGGCAGGGATTGATGTTAAAGGAAATAAAAATGTAGAAATTTCAAATAAAGACGAATTAATAAAACTTATGGCAAAAGTTAATGCTGATAAAGAAAAATATATGGCAATGCCGGCAGTCAAAGAAGCTTATGAAGAGGCAGTAGCAGCTAATGTGGCTATGATTACTCCACAGAAAGAAATTGATGCGTTGGTTAAAAAATTGCAGAAGGCAATGGATGGAGACCAGAATGAGTCAGATAAAAATGCAGCAGATAAAGTAATTAAAAAGATTGAAGCAATCGGTGATAGGATTACTTTAGAAGGTAAGGCAGCAATCGAGGAAGCAAGAACAGAATATGACAAGCTGACAGATGCACAGAAGAAGCTTGTAACCAATTACGACAAGCTGACAAAAGCAGAGAAAGAACTTCAGAAACTGGAAGAACAGCAGAAGGAAGATGAAAAGGAGGCGAAAGCAGTTGTCGAAAAAATTAATGCGATTGGTGATAAAGTAACGTTGGACAGTAAGAAAGCAATCGAGGAAGCAAGAACAGAATATGACAAGCTGACAGATGCACAGAAGAAGCTTGTAACCAATTACGACAAGCTGACAAAAGCAGAGAAGGAACTTCAGAAACTGGAAGAAAACCAGAACGGTTGGAAAGAGACAGAAAATGGCTGGATGTACTATCAAAGCGGCGAAAAAGTAATCGGTTGGATATTCGTAGATAGTCACTGGTATTATCTGAATAACAGTGGAATAATGGAAACCGGCTGGGTAGCAGTAAACGGTCATTGGTACTATATGGATCAGTGGGGAGCAATGTGCACCGGCTGGGTAGCAGTAAACGGTCATTGGTACTATATGGATCAGTGGGGAGCAATGTGTACCGGTTGGGTAGCAGTAAACGGTTATTGGTATTATCTGAACAGTGATGGAAGTATGGCTTCTTCTCAGTGGATTGGAGACTATTATGTACAGGCAGATGGTTCTATGGCAACCAGCACATGGATTGGCGGTTATTATGTAGACGCATCCGGTAAATGGGTACAAAGTGCTTAATACACAAGATTTTTAAATTATAAAAGAAAGGGAAAACGCTATGAGTCAAAAAAATCAAAGAAGAAACCGAATTTTTGGTTTGGTTCTGACAATGTTTCTTATGTTTATCGGTATTGCATTACCGATAAAAGTAAAAGCAGCAGAGAATACGGGGCATGTAGTTATTTCAGTAGAACGTTTTACTATTGGTCAGGGATATATTTATGAACCTGTCTGGGTGCCGTTCGAGGAAGGCGATAATGCAGCTACTTTATTGAAAAAAGTAATCGGAAAAGAAAATTTCGTGGGTAAGGATGAATATCTGGAAGCCATTGTAGGCGGAGACTTGGGAACAGATAAGGTAGTTGTACCGGAGTACATAGAAAAACTCAGTGACGGAGAGGTAACAACAGAAACTGCCAGAGAATGGGGAAATGAAGACAACGGAGATGGCGGAGACGCACTGGGCGAATTTGATTACAGCAACTGGTCAGGCTGGATGTATCATGTGAACGGCGTAGAGGTTGGATATGGAATTTCTGCTTATGAGCCAAAAGATGGGGATGTATTGCGATTTCAATTTACACTCTATGGTTATGGAACAGATTTAACAGGTTATGAGTACGGCAATCCTGATCCTGTCATTGATATTTGCAATAAAGATGAAATTACAAAGCTTATGGCAGACGTAAATGAAGACAGAGAAAATCTGATGGCAGTGCCGGAAGTAAAGGCAGCGTACGATGAAGCAGTACAACTGATTTCAGCAGTTATTACACCAAAAGCAGATATTGATGTAGCAACAGCAAAATTAAGAGAAGCAGTAGAAAATGCTCAAAAAGTACCGGACGGCTGGCAGGAAACAAGTGAAGGCTGGCAGTATTATGAAAACGGAGAAAAAGTAACCGGATGGTTATACACAGGAAATCATTGGTATTACATGGACAGTAACGGCATCATGGAGACCGGCTGGGTAGAAGTAAACGGTCATTGGTACTATATGGACCAGTGGGGAGCAATGGAAACCGGCTGGGTATTTGTAGATGGCCGTTGGTACTACATGGACCAGTGGGGAGCGATGGAAACCGGCTGGGTATTTGTAGACGGTCGTTGGTATTATATGAACCAGTGGGGAGCGATGGAAACCGGTTGGGTATTTGTAGACGGTCGTTGGTATTATGTGAACCAGTGGGGAGCAATGCAGACCGGTTGGGTAGCAGTAGGCGGTTACTGGTACTATCTGAACAGCGACGGAAGCATGGCTTCTTCTCAGTGGATAGGAGATTACTATGTACAGGCAGACGGCTCTATGGCAACCAGTCAGTGGATTGGCGGATACTATGTAGACGCATCCGGAAAGTGGGTTAAAAACGCATAAATAAAAAGCAAGAGGCTTATCTAATCAGCAATGCTGGGATAAGCCTCTTATCTTATTGCATATAAGTAATCTTTAATTCTTCCTGAAAATCTTCACTGTAATGCAGTTGATAATCATCTGTAATGAAAACAGCGTGAACATCGGGAAGGCTGTTAATCAGTTCCATTCCTTTTTCCAATCCTAATGCAAAGCAGGAGGTGCTGAGTCCATCTCCGTCTACGGATTTATCGGAAATAATGGTTACGGACACCAGATGATTGTCATAAGGATAGCCGGTATCAGGATTTAAAATGTGGTGGTAGAAAGTCCCGTCTTGTTCAAAATAGCGTTCATAAATACCGGAGGAAACCACGGATTTGTCTTCAATATCCAGAACTGCAATGGTTTCACTTCTGTCTGCAAAGGGTTTTTGAATGCCAATGCGAAAAGGTGTGTTGTCTGTTTTTTTACCGATGCAAAGTACGTTTCCGCCCAGATTTATGGTAGCGCTTTTCACTCCCTTTGACACCAGAAATTCTTTCATTTTATCTGCAATATATCCCTTTGCAATAGCTCCCAAATCAAGCCCCATACCTTCTTTGGCAAAAGTCAGTTTATTTCCCTCTATTGTTACATCTTCATAGTTCACCAAGGGAAGAGCTGCCTGAATTGCTTCCTCGGCAGGCACTTTTTTTTCTTCTGAGGTAAAATCCCAGAGAGAGGATACCGGTGCAATGGTAATATCAAAAGCGCCGTTGGAAAGCTGTCCATAGTAAAGACCTTTTGAGACCAGCTCGGCGGTTTCAGGGGAGAGAACAAAAGCGCCGTTTTCCTGTTTTAAGGTCTGTGCGTTTAGGCGGAAAATCTCGCTGGAGCTTAAGGTTCTGCTGAAAAGCTTTTCATAGTGGTCGCACAGCTCCATAACCTCATCTAACAGTTTTTTATCCTTTGAGTCATAAATATTTATGGTGACAACGGTATTTAATTTAAAAGCAGTAGCGGAAAGAGGTTCTTTTGGCTGTTGCTTTTTTTCGTAAACGGCAGCAAAGCCCAAAAGAGTTACGAGCAATAATCCGATGGTAAATAGAAATAATGATTTTTTGTTTTTCATAATCGCTCCTTACTTGTTGAAATCAAAAATATTGTAAGGTTAAGGTGCTGTTTCTGTCAAGAAAGAATATAATAGAGTGATGATAATTGGAGTGAAATTATGAAAAAAATAGGATTGCTTTTGGCTTTTTTAGCAGTATTTCTGATAGGAAAACAGGGAATGGAACAGGCAGTGGAAACAGTAAAGGAGCTTTCAGATGAGGAACATCCTGAAATTGCCCTGACCTTTGATGATGGACCTCATGGAATTTATACAGAACAGCTTTTAGATGGATTAAAAGAGCGGGGTGTGCAGGCAACTTTTTTCCTTATTGGGCAGAATATAGAAGGGAAGGAAGATGTGGTAAAGCGAATGAAAGAAGAGGGACATCTCATTGGAAATCATACCTACCACCATGTAAATTTAAAAGAGATTTCCGAGAAAAAGGCGAAGGAAGAAGTACAAATGACCTGCAATAAAATTTACGATGCGGCAGGGATTTGCATATCTTTTGTCCGTCCGCCTTTTGGGGAATGGAAGAAAAATTTAGATTTTGATATTACCATGATACCGGTATCATGGAATGTGGACTCTTTGGACTGGACAACAGAAAATGTAGACAAAACTGTAAAAAGGGTAGTGAAAGATGTGGAAGAAGGTGATATTATTTTAATGCACGATATTTATGCGTCTTCCGTAGAGGCGGCGCTTCGTATTGTGGATATTTTACAGGAAAAAGGATATGAATTTGTTACCGTAGATGAATTACTTTTAGAATAGAGGAGAAGATATCGAAATGGATTTGTTTGATTATATGAAAGAACAGACGCTGGAAAATGAGTCCCCTTTGGCATCCAGAATGAGACCTGTTACTTTAGAGGAAGTGGCGGGACAGGAGCATATTATAGGAAAGGATAAGCTGCTTTATCGAGCAATTAAGGCAGATAAGCTGGGCAGCGTGATTTTTTACGGACCTCCGGGAACAGGAAAAACCACATTGGCAAAGGTTATTGCTAATACCACCAGCGCCAGATTTAAGCAGATTAATGCTACGGTTGCGGGAAAAAAGGATATGGAAGAAGTGGTCAAAGAAGCTCAGCAGCATTTGGGAATGTACGGAAAGAAAACCATTCTTTTCGTAGATGAAATTCATCGTTTTAATAAAGGACAGCAGGATTATTTGTTGCCTTTTGTAGAAGACGGAACTTTGATTTTAATCGGAGCAACAACAGAAAATCCATATTTTGAAGTGAACAGTGCGCTCCTTTCCCGCTCGATTGTTTTTGAACTGAAGCCATTGGAAAAAGAGGATATCTGTAAGCTTTTAGAGAGAGCTGTTTCTGATTGCGAAAGGGGCATGGGAAGCTATCATGCAGTGCTTCATGAGGATGCAAAAAACTTTCTGGCAGACATTGCCGGAGGGGATGCAAGAGCAGCATTAAACGCCCTTGAGCTTGGCATACTTACCACACAAAAAAGTGAGGACGGTAAGATACATATTGATTTGGAAACGGCTTCTCAGTGTATTCAAAAGAGGGTTGTCCGCTATGATAAAACAGGTGATAATCATTACGACACCATTTCTGCGTTTATTAAAAGTATGAGAGGCTCAGACCCGGATGCAGCGGTGTTTTATCTGGCAAAAATGCTGTATGCAGGAGAAGATATTAAATTTATTGCCCGCCGCATTATGATATGTGCCGCAGAAGATGTGGGAAATGCAGACCCGCAGGCATTACAGGTGGCAGTGGCGGCAGCACAGGCAGTGGAGCGTCTTGGCATGCCGGAAGCGCAAATTCCGTTGGCGCAGGCAGTGACTTATGTGGCTTCTGCGCCTAAGAGCAATGCGGCATACATGGCAATCGCAGAGGCAATGGAGGCGGTGAAAAACACGAAAACCACAGTGCCGGTGCATTTGCAGGATGCTCATTATAAAGGAGCATCGAAAATGGGACATGGGGCAGGATACAAATACGCCCACGATTATCCTAACCATTATGTAGAACAGCAGTATATGCCTTCGGAACTTCAGGGCAGAGTATTTTATAATCCCACAGAGAATGGATACGAGCAGAATATCAGGGATTATTTCAAAAAAATAAAAGAAAACAGTTGAGTTTCTTAAAGTGAAGTGATAAAATCAACCCAATAAAAAGCAAAGTGAGGCAGAATTATGAGAACATTTCAGAAATCATCAAAACTTGAAAACGTATGCTATGATGTAAGAGGACCGGTTTTAGATGAAGCGAACCGTATGCAGGAAAGCGGTATTGACGTTTTAAAGCTGAATATCGGAAACCCTGCGCCATTCGGGTTTTCAGCCCCGGAGGAAGTGATTTTAGATATGATTTATACACTTCGGGACTCACAAGGTTATTCAGACTCCAAGGGCATTTTTTCTGCGAGAAAAGCGATTATGCAGTATTGCCAGATAAAGAAAATTCCCAATGTGACCATCAATGACATTTACACAGGCAATGGTGTCAGCGAGCTGATTAACATGGTAACACAGGGACTTTTGGACAATGGTGATGAAATCTTAGTGCCTTCACCGGATTATCCCCTTTGGACAGGCTGTGTTTCTTTAGCAGGAGGAACACCGGTACATTATATCTGTGATGAGCAGTCAGAATGGTATCCTGATATTGAGGATATTAAGAGCAAAATAACGGATAAAACAAAGGCGATTGTGCTGATAAATCCCAATAATCCTACGGGGGCTGTATACCCCAAGGAGCTTTTGCAGGAGATTGTAGAGATTGCAAGAGAGCATGAGCTGATGATTTTCTCTGATGAGATTTACGACAGACTGGTATTTGATGGAATTGAGCATACTTCCATAGCTTCTTTGGCACCGGATGTATTTTGTATTACCTTAAACGGACTTTCCAAATCTCACATGATAGCAGGCTTTCGCTGCGGCTGGATGGTATTAAGCGGTGCAAAGGAAAAGGCAAAGGGCTACATTGAAGGCTTAAACATGCTTTCCAATATGCGTCTGTGCTCTAATGTTCCGGGACAGGCAATTATTCAGACGGCATTAGGGGGCTATCAGAGTGTGAATGAATATTTAATGCCGGGAGGCAGAATTTATGAGCAGAGAGAGTATATCTACAATGCGATTAATGATATTCCGGGATTATCTGCGGTAAAACCGAAAGCGGCATTTTATATGTTCCCGAAAATGGACACAAAGAAATTTAATATTTTAGATGATGAAAAATTTGCCTTAGACCTTTTAAAAGAAAAGAAGGTACTGATTACACACGGAAAAGGCTTTAACTGGGGAGAACCCGACCACTTCAGAATTGTGTATCTGCCAAGTGTGGAGGAATTGAGAAAGGCAACGGGAAAATTAAGAGACTTTTTTGCAGGATATCATCAGAAATTATAAAGAAAAACGAACGTTATAAACAGAACTGTCACATGAAGAAATAATCAAGTGGCAGTTCTGTTTTCGTTATATAAGAAATTAAATATATTAGCTGACTAATAAATATCATGTGACTTATTTCTAAAAAAAGTGTAAAATATCAAATATTTACTTGATATTTCATAACTTCTGCCATAATATAAGTTAGTCGACTAAATAATATAGCGAAAACTTCGTATTCACTGTATGAAGGAAAGGAGCATAAAAATTAAAATGGAGAAGGATGACAGTCTGCATGGAAAATTTGTGCAGCTTACCCATCTGTATTACAGAAATACATTTAAGATTTTAAGTGAAACAGGCATTCATCCCAAGCAAATTCCACTGCTGATTTTATTGGATAAGCGGGATGGTATGAGCCAAAAGGAAATCTCAGAAGGACTGCATATCAGCGCTCCTACTGTGGCAGTTTCCATGAAACGTATGGAAAAAGCAGGGATTATTGAGAGAAGAAATGATGAGCATGACCAGAGAATGGTGCGTATTTATCTTACGGCACAGGGAAAGAAAATGATTGAAAAATCCAGAAAATGTGTGGAAGAAAATGAAAAAATGGTCTTTTCCGGTTTTTCAGAGAGTGAAATGTGTCTCATGAAACGCTTTTTTGACCAGATGATTAAAAACTTGGGCGGAGATGATAAGCACCATTGTTGTATGTAGGCAGTAAAGGAGGACACTATGTTAAAAATGTTTCATTATATGAAAGAACGATGGCATTACATTGTAATGATTATCCTTCTTTTATTTGTTCAGGCATTTTGCGATTTGTCTTTGCCGGATTATACATCTAAGATTGTAAATGTAGGAATTCAGCAAAAAGGCGTGGAAGACGGAGTGCCGGAGACCATTGAACAGAAAAATTTGGAAACACTGCTGTTGTTTATGGAGCAGGAGGAACAGGATACGGTATTAAACGCTTATGAAATAGAGGATGAGCAGTATCGGTTAAAGAAAACCACAAAAGAGGAAAGAGAGGAGCTCAATAGCATTTTGGGTATTCCGGAGCTGATTGCAGGCAGTATGAAGGAAGAGGAGCTTCAGGCAGCAGCGCAGATGCCCAAGGAGCAGAGAGAAGCTTTTTTAGAAGATGCCAGAGCAAAGCTTGAAGAAATTCCGGACTCTATTATTACGCAAAAAGCCGTAAGCTTTGTGCAGGAGGAATATAAGCAGCAGGGGCAGGATATGGATAAGCTCCAGACGAATTATATTTTATTCAGTGGTTTAAAGATGCTGGGACTGGCATTTCTTGCCATGGCAGCAGCCGTTATGGTTACCTTCTTGTCTTCACAGGTTGCGGCAACATTGGGAAGAAATTTAAGAAACAGTGTTTATCGCAAGGTGATTTCTTTTTCAGGAGAGGAATTAAACCATTTTTCCATTGCTTCTTTGATTACCAGAAGCACCAATGACGTGCAGCAGGTACAGATGCTCTTTACCATGCTGTTTCGTATTGTTCTGTATGCGCCGATTTTAGGAATTGGCGGTGTATATAAGGTGTTCCAGACAGACGCATCCATGACATGGATTTTAGCGCTGGCAGTGGTTGTGATTACACTGTTTGTTTTCCTTGTTTTCAAGCTGGTTATGCCGAAATTTACAAAGCTTCAGTATTTAATTGACGAGTTGAACCTGGTAGCAAGAGAAATCCTTACCGGTGTGCCGGTTATTCGAGCTTTCAGTCGAGAAAAGCATGAGGAAGAACGTTTTGAGGATGCCAATGCAAAGCTGACAAAAACCAATCTTTTCGTAAACCGCTGTATGACATTTATGATGCCATTTATGATGCTTTTGATGAATGCCATTACCGTTTTAATTGTATGGAACGGTTCTCATGCCGTAGACGCGGGCAATATGCAGGTAGGTAATATGATGGCATTTATGCAGTATGCAATGCAGATTATTATGGCATTTCTGATGATTACTATGATGTCTATTATGATACCGAGAGCCAATGTAGCGGCAAAACGTATCAATGAAATTATGGAAACAGAAGTCAGCATTAAAGACGAAGAAAATCCGGTGCAGCCGAAAGAAGAACAAAAAGGTGAAGTGGTCTTTGAACATGTGGGCTTTGCTTATCCCGGTGCAGACGGAAATTCTCTTACGGATATTAGTTTTTCTGCAAAAAGAGGAGAAACGGTTGCGTTTATCGGAAGTACAGGAAGTGGCAAGAGCACGCTGGTAAATCTTATTCCGAGATTTTTTGATGTGACAGAAGGAAGAATTTTGGTAGACGGTGTGGATATCCGACAGATGCCGTTGCATGAATTAAGAGAACGAATTGGCTATGTACCGCAAAAAGGTGTGCTGTTTTCCGGCACTATTGACTCCAATATTCGTTACGGAAAAGAAACTGCCACAGAAGCAGAAGTACAAAGAGCAGCTGAAATCGCGCAGGCATGGGATTTCATAGAAGAAAAAGAAGACGGTGTGCAGTCAGCCATTGCACAGGGCGGAACCAACGTTTCCGGCGGCCAGAAGCAGAGATTGTCCATTGCAAGAGCCATTGCAAAAAATCCGGAGATTTATATTTTTGATGACAGCTTTTCTGCATTGGATTATAAGACGGATGTAGTATTGCGAAGGGCATTGAAAAAAGAAACAAAGGATGCCACTACACTGATTGTGGCACAGAGAATTAGTACCATTCTTCATGCAGATAAGATTTTAGTTCTGGATGAAGGTCATGTGGTAGGACAGGGAACTCATAAGGAGCTTTTGAAATCCTGTGATGTATATCGCCAGATTGCCATGTCACAGTTATCAGAGGAGGAATTAGCCGATGAGTAATGGAAGACCAAGAGGACATGGAGGACACATGTCCGCAGAAAAAGCCAAAGATTTTAAGACAGCAATGAAAAGGCTGTTAAACTATATGAAGCGTTACAGACTTCAGCTTGCCGTGATGATGATTTTTGCAGTGGGAAGTACGATTTTTAATATTGTAGGTCCTAAGGTTTTGGGAAAGGCAACCACCGAGCTGTATGAAGGTCTTGTTTCCAAGATAAGCGGAGGGGCAGGTATTGATTTTGGGAAAATCGGTGAAATTCTTCTGTTTGCATTGGGCTTGTATTTAATCAGCTCTGCGTTCTCCTTTATTCAGGGCTTTATTATGACAGGGATTTCCAATCAGGTTACTTATAATCTGAGAAAAGATATTTCCGCAAAAATCAATAAAATACCATTAAAATATTTTGAGAGCAGAACACACGGGGAAATTTTATCACGTATTACCAATGATATTGATACCTTGCAGACCAGCATCAACCAGAGTTTTACCCAGTTGATTACGTCTGTTACCATGCTGATTGGTGTGCTTATTATGATGCTGTCCATCAATGTATATATGACTGTGGCGGCAATTCTGATTTTGCCAATTTCCATGATGATTATCGGAAAAGTTATGAAACATTCTCAGAAATATTTCCAGCAGCAGCAGAAATATCTGGGAGAAGTCAACGGGCAGGTAGAAGAAATTTACAGCGGCCACAATGTAGTCAAAGCATTTAACAAAGAAGAAGATGTTATCCGTGAATTTGAGAAAACCAATGAAAAGTTGTATACCACAGGATGGCGTTCTCAATTTTTCTCAGGAATGATGATGCCCATTATGCAGTTTGTGGGAAATCTGGGATATGTTATGGTAGCTCTTTTAGGTGGATTTTTAGTTATCAAAGAAAAGGTTATGGTAGGTGATATTCAGGCATTTTTCCAGTATATCCGAAACTTTACTCAGCCAATCCAGCAGATTGCGCAGGTTACCAATATGCTTCAGTCATCCGCAGCAGCGGCAGAGCGTGTCTTTGAATTTTTAGATGAGGAAGAAGAAGACCAGACAGCAGAAAATCCTGTGGATATCACAACCATAGAAGGAAATGTAGAAGCCCGTCACGTTGCCTTTGGCTATCAGCCGGAGCATTTGATTATTCATGATTTCAGCGGTGATGTGAAGGCAGGACAGAAGGTTGCCATTGTAGGTCCGACCGGTGCAGGAAAGACGACCATGATTAAGCTTTTGATGCGTTTCTATGATGTAAATTCCGGTGAAATTCTCATTGACGGACATAATATTAAAGAGTTTAACCGTATTCAATTAAGAGAATTATTCGGAATGGTATTGCAGGAAACATGGCTGTTCCACGGAACAATTATGGAAAATATCCGTTATGGACGCTTGGATGCCACAGATGAAGAAGTCATTGCAGCGGCAAAAGCAGCGCACGCTCATCACTTTATTATGTCCCAGCCGGGAGGCTATCAGATGGTTTTAAATGAAGAAACCAGCAATATTTCTCAGGGACAGAAACAGCTTCTCACTATTGCGAGAGCAATTTTGGCTGACAATAAAATCCTGATTTTAGATGAGGCAACTTCTTCCGTAGATACCAGAACAGAGGAACGTATTCAGGCGGCTATGGATAACCTGATGAAAGGCAGAACCAGCTTTGTCATCGCACACAGATTATCAACCATTCGTGATGCAGACTTAATTCTGGTTATGAAAGACGGAGATATTATTGAACAGGGAACACATCAGTCCCTTTTGGCAGCAAACGGATTTTATGCAAATCTGTATAACAGTCAGTTTGAAAAAGCGGAAAGCATATAAAGAAAATATAGTAAAAAATGGAGAAAAGATAGTTTTTTTATCTTTTCTCTATTTTTTTGCAAAAAAGGGCCCGAAATAAAAAAAGCTCTCGGTATTATATAGTAAAAGACGAGAGGAGGTTTTTCTATGAGTCAGGAAAAGCAGACAAAGCTTTCTGTATCCAGAAAAGAAGTAAAATATTTGCTGTCATTGCAGGACCGTTTATTTTTATTAGATGCCCTTGACCATATCTTAACACCGGACGCTTACGGAGGATATGACGGCTATACCGTACGCAGTGTATATTTTGACAGTATTACAAATGAGGACTATATAGATAAGAAAAGAGGGGCAGATGAAAAAAAGAGAATTCGTGTGAGGATTTACCATACGGAGGATGCCACAGCGAAATTTGAACTGAAAAGGAAAAGCTTTGGAAGAGAACTAAAGGAGAGCTTAGTAATATCCAGAGAAGATGCGCAGCGGCTTTTAAAGAGAGATTTTACAGCGCTTTTAAATTATGACAGCGATGTGGCAGGATACGCCTATGATTTGATGACAAGCAGGCTGTACCGCCCTGTTTCCCTTATTGAGTATGACAGGAGGGCATACACACACGAGAATTTTAATACCAGAATTACGCTGGATAATCATTTAAGGTATTGTGATTTTTGCTATGACTTATACAGTGATAAATTAAATTTTAAATCAGCCATGCCAAAAGACCAGACAATTTTGGAAATCAAATACGACCGATTTTTATTTAAACAGATACAGGATGTGTTGGCACAATGCGACTTGAGTAAAAAGCCTCCCAGCAAATTCGGAACGTCAAGGCAGCTTTTAAAAGAATATTATTATTAACAGAAAGGGTGAAAAATATGAATGGAAATATAGAATTGGCAATCAGTATTGTATTTACACTTTTTACAGGAGGTTTGATGATGCTTGTGTATCGTTTTTGCCACGATGCACTGACCTATAACAGGCGGTTTAATATTACACTTTTGATGCTGGCATTTGTTTCTACAATTTTACTGACTTTAATTCAGGACAATCCTATGCTGTCCTTAGGCGTGTTGGGTTCTTTATCTATTTGCCGAATTCGAACCAATACAAAAGACCCCAGAGATTTAGGATTTGTCTTTTGGGCATTGTCCATTGGAATTTCTTCGGCAGTAGGCGCATTTGCAGTTTCCTTTGTCAGCTCCTTGCTGCTGGGTACAGTATTGCTGATTTTTAATCACAGCTTTGAGCGGAAAAAATCCAGAATGGTGATTGTACGTGGGGAAAAGCAGACCTTAGAGCCTGTACAGGAAATGCTGGGACAGGCGCAGGGCAGCTCTGTGCAGAGTAAAAATGTATTTGCAGATACCTTTGAGCTGGTGTATAAGGTGCGAGTAGAAGAAAAGGAGGAAGAAAATCTGCTGTGTAAAATCAGCAAAATGGAAGGTATTCACGGCGTAAATATTTTATCACCGAAGACAAAGGTTGCATAAGAGCAGGAGGGCATTATGAAATATAGATTAGGATTGTGTGTGGGAATATTATTTTTCAGCTGTCTGTTGTTTGGATGCAGAGAAAAAGAAGAAAAATTTGAAGGAACATTGACGATTTCTTTTATCACAATAGGAAAAGGAGACGCTTTTTTAATCGAAACACCAGATAAAAATTTTTATATGTGGGATACAGGAAAAAAGGAAGACAGAGAGCAAATTTTGGCAGTGCTTCAGAAAAAGGGAGTAAAAGAGCTGGAAGGAATTTTTCTCTCCCACGGACACAAGGACCATGCAGGAAATTTGGAGATGCTGTTACAGGAATATTCGGTAAAAAAGCTTTATCTGTCAGGGAAAGATGATGTTTCGTATAAAAAAACAGATGCAAAAGCTCTGGCAAAGGAATACGACGTATCGGTTACAGAGCTGGCAGGCGGAGAAGTCATTGACTTGGGAGGAGCAACCGGAGAAATCTGGCTTCCCGATAAAACAAATTATGAAAAGGAAAACAATAATTCCGTTGTGATGCGTTTGGTATATGGAGATACGGCTTGCCTCTTTACAGGAGATATGGAAGAAGAGGAAGAAGCGGAGTACCTGTCAGAAAATCGAAAAATTTCTGCAAATATTTTAAAGCTGGGACATCACGGAGAAGAGGATGCAACAAGTCCTGCGCTTTTAAAACGAGTAAATCCGGAATACGGAATAATTACCGGAAATGCAGAAGAAAATCCGGAGTCCGTAAATACCAAAACGCAGGAAAATTTAGAAAAATACGGTGTAAAACCATATTATTCAGAGGGAAATCAGCTTGGTATTGATTTTATTTTAGATGGAAAAGAAGTAAATGTTTGTTTGATTGAGAAAGAATGAGGTAGCAATATGAGAGAAATTTTTAATATGATGAACCAGAAACCCGAACCTATGACAATTTTAATCAGTCTTGCGGCAGCGCTGCTCCTTTCTGTGATTTTGTATGGCGCATATCGACTGGCAAATACCAAGGAAAGCTATCAGCCCCAATTTGCCGTTACCTTAGTGACAATGGCGCTGATTTCTACGGTTCTGATGGATTTGATACAATCCAATTTGGCGCTGTCTCTGGGAATGTTGGGCTCGCTTTCTATTGTACGTTTCCGTACGAATATTAAAGACACCAGAGATATCGGATTTATTTTCTGGTCTATGGCAATCGGTTTGGCAGCAGCTACTCAGAGTTATTTTATCGGTGCAGCCGGTTCTCTGATACTGGCATGTGTGATGATTGGAACAAAGAAAAGAGCGGCAAAGCAGGCAGCCATGCTTATGGTAATTCGAGGCAGTCATACAGATTTGGACAAAATGCAGGAGTTAGTAAAAGAACAGACAGAAAGTGTAAAGATTAGAGCAAAAAATATTCTGGCAGAGTCTTTTGAGATTGTTTATGAGGTACAGCTTCCTGAAGAAAGAGGTAATCAAATTATAGAGGCAGTTTTTGGCATGGGAGGTATTGACAGCGTTAATCTTCTGGCTCAAAATAGTTAAGAAAATATATGGCAGGAAAACGGAAAAGGAGTTACCATGGGGCAGGAAGAGGAAATCAGTATAGAAAATATAGAATACCTGATTGAAAAATATATGGCTTTTTTGATAAAAACAGTCAGCGGCTTTACAGGACGTTATATTTCTATTGAAAATGATGAAGAGTTTGAAATTGCACTTTTGGCATTTACAGAAGCGGTGGAAAAATATCAATCGGAAAAAGGTGTGTTTTTAGCTTTTGCAAAACTGGTGATTGTCAGCAGATTAAAAAATTATGCAGAAAAAGAAAAGAAGCATGAAAAAGTAGTGTCTTTAGATGAGCTTTATGAGTCAGGACAGGATTTTCAGGCAGAGGAAGCAGAGGAACAGGACGATTATCTGCAACAGGAAATTTTAAGATACAAAAAGGAGCTTCTTTTCTTTGGACTGACCTTTGAAAAATTGGCGGATGAAGCGCCTCGTCACAAGGATACAAGGGAAACTGCTTTAGACGCAGCCGAAAAGGCAGGAAAGGACGAAGAAATTGTAGAAGAAACATATAGAAAACGAAAACTTCCCATACGAAGGGTAGCTGTTCTGGCAGAGCTTACAGAGAAAGTAATCAAACGAAGTAAAAGCTTTATCCTCAGTGCAATGATTATTTTTGCAAAGGAATTTCCAAGTCTTTTGTATTGGATAAGGGGAACGAGGTGTAAAAATGTATCATAAAGTAATTATTCTGGAAATAAAAGACAGATACGCATTGGCAATGACGGAAGAAGGGGAGATTATCCGCATAAAAAAGAAAGCAGGAATGAAGGTAGGGGCTGCTGTTTATGTGCTGGAAGAAGATAAGTACGAAAAAGTGCGGACATTGCATTGGCAAAAAGCAGCAGCCATTGCAGCAGCTATTCTTTTGTGCATCACCTCTTTGCTTCTGCCACAATTTAGTCAACAGGTATATGCTATGGTTGAATTGGAAGGTGCAAAATCTGTCAGTGTGAAAGTTGATAAAAATTATAAAATTCAAGATGCCTGTTCTTATGATGATACGGTTTCTTTAAAAGCTTTAAAAGACTTAGAGGGAAAAAATCTTCGGGAATTAAAGGACTTCGCAGAACAACTCAGAGCTTCTGACGGCAGTTTAAATGTTGTATATGCTTTGTATAAGAAGGATAAGAAAGTATCAGAAGAATTTGCAAAAGTTTTACAGGAAATTTTCGGTAGTGAGTCTGTTACTTATATGGAGGGGAAAATAGAAGAAATTCAAGAACCTGACAAAAAACAAAAAACAGATATTATCACGGGAAAGGAAATCATAGCAGAGCCAAAAGAGACAGAGGAAGAGGATGACAGGGAGGATGCAGAAGTGGATATAGAAGATGCGGACGAACCGGAAAATGAGGAAAATGAAGAAGATGACAGTTTTTCAGAGGAAGATGAGCCGGACAATGGGGAGCAGGATATAGAGCCGGAAACAGAAGAACCGGAAGAGCCGGAGATAACGGAACGGGAAAATCAGAAACCGGAGACGTTGGAACAGGAAAATCAAGAACCGGAGGATATAGAGGAAGAAGAACAAGAAGAAACAGAAGACGAGGAAGACGAGGAAGACTAAGAAATAAAGCTGATACATCAGGTACAACTTAAAAAATATTGATACATTTTATGCTCAGTCTGTGCTCGCTTTGAGCTTGTAATTTCAAAGTGTGCTCGACAAATTCGCTAAAAATGTATCAATATTTTTTTCATGAAGTTATGAAAAATTATTTTGTAATCATGTCTGCGATTTCTTCACAAATCTGAGAAAGAGATTTTCCGTCTGTGGAAATAAGAATATCAGCAGCCATGTGGTAGCGTTCTTCTCTTTCTTTCATCAGTTTTGTAATGTCTTCTATATTTTTCTTGCCGTTTAAAACAGGGCGGGATTGATTATGCTTCACTCTTTGTAAAATAGTTTCCGGTTTTGCCGTGAGAAGAATAACAGTACCGTGCTTTTTCATTGCCTGAATATTTTCGTCACGCAATACAATTCCGCCGCCGCAGGAAAGAATGCCTTTTTCTTTTTGGAGAAGCTTTTTTAACAACGCTGTTTCTAAGTCACGAAAGTAAGCTTCTCCTTTTTCTTGAAAAATATTGGAAATTTCCATTCCCTGTTCCTCAACAATCATTTCATCCATTTCAAAAATCGGAAAATCTAATTGCTTGCTTAACCGTCGGGCAACGGTACTTTTTCCTGTTCCCATAAAACCAATTAAAATTAAAGTTTGCTTTTGTAAAGAGTTCATATCAAATTCAGCCTTTCTGTGATGTTGTTTCTATTTGTTCTTTCTTCTGCGTTTCTTTCCAAATGATAAGGACAAAACACCGGCAGAGCCTGCAAACATAGAGCCGAGCAGACCTACATTTGCCATATCAGCCGTTTTTGGAGCTGTTTTTTTATCGGTTTTCTTTTCCTTTACTGTTACTTTAATGGTCTTTTCCACAGAAGCGCCGTCTTTATCCGTAACCTTATAGGTAACAGAATAAGTGCCTGCTTTGGAGGTATCCACATTATTTTTTATTACGTTGTCTTTGGTAAGCTTTAGATTTCCGTCTTCTTTATCAGTTGCAGTTACCTTGTCTAAAGGATTGAATTTATCGCCAACGGTTAATGTGATATCTTTTGCGTCAATAACAGGCGGTGTGTTGATTTTTGAAGGTTTTGGATTGACGGTTATGGTGATTGTTGTTTCTGTTGAAGCGCCGTTTTTGTCCGTAACCTTATAAGTAACATGATAAGTACCTGCTTTTGCTGTGTTTACGTCATTTTTTATTATATTGTCATTGGTAAGTTTGATTTCGCCGTCTTCTTTGTCGGAAGCAGTTGCGTAGTCCAAAGGATTAAAGCTATCGCCAACGGTTAATGTCACGTCTTTTGCTGTAATTGTCGGCGGGGTATTTGTAGCAGCTTCTTTTTCCCAGAGGGCATATAAGCCCATCGGACTCGTCACCGGTGTAGAAAAATCATAAGGTTTTGTAAATTCCCTATCCAGATACCAGCCTTTGAAAATATAGCCTTCCTTGGTAGGATCTGCGGGTTTAGTAACCGTTTCGCCGTGGACAATAAGCTGGTCTTTTATAGCGCTGCCACCCATAGAGTCAAATCTTACGCCATAGACGTCAGGTTGTGTAGTATCTGTGTAAAAAATCCATTTAAGCGTTTTTTTGCCATCCACTTTCTCTGCCTGTAAAGTGGTTCGATTTTCATTTGGAGGTATAGTCAGAATATTGGTCTCTTTGTTAAAGGAAGAATGGTTTTCACCGGCAAAAACTTCTAATAAGGCAGGGGAGAAAACCTTACTTAAATCTATGGCTTTTGTTCCATCAGGGTTTATTGTATAAAATTTTCTTAGGTCGATTTCAATTACTTCAAGTTTGTCCAGTCCCTTTAAAGTGAAAGAAGATAAGCCTGAACCGGAAATAGAAAGCGTTTGTAGTTCTGTGAAAAATTCAATTCCCTTAATGCTGGAAACGGACAAATCAAGAAGTGAAACGGAAGTAACTCTATTTATTTCAGTTTGTGTCAAAATACCTTTGGAGTTTTCTTCGCTGTCGATTTTCTGCTCTACATAACTGCGGAAGACAGCATCAGGGAAATTTTTTTCGTCAATGGAAATTCCGACCGGCTTTTCCGCTTCAGATGCCGAGTTTTCTTCTGTGACAGTTGGCTGTATATTTACGGTCTGTTCCTGTGCAGATACAATCTGTGGCATTCCTGCAAGTGCAGTTGACGTACCAAAGATAATTGCAGAGCTGATTGCTGCTATTTTTTTCGCTTTCATAAAAACAACTCCTTTCATCTTATATTTGTATATAAATTATACCATAAATGGGAGGAAAGGAAACTAAAATTTGCAGAAAATAACAGATTTTTATAAAAGTTTTCTTGTTATATAAGGTGTAATGCGGTAAAATATTGTAAAAAGCAGAGATTGATAGGAAAGAAAGGGATTTGTTTATGGATTTATTAGAGATAATGCAAAACAGAAGAAGCGTAAGAAGTTATACAGGAGAGAAAATCGCAAAGGAAAAGCTGGATAAAATTTTACAGGCCGGACTTTTATCAGCATCAGGCAGAAGCAGAAAGCCGTGGGAGTTTGTGGTAGTACAGGAGAAAGAAATGCTTGAAAAATTGTCTCATTGCAGAGTCGGAGCAGCAAAAATGCTGGAAAATGCAGGCTGTGCAATTTTGGTATTTGCAAATCCGGAAAAAACAGATGTGTGGGTGGAGGACTGCTCCATTGTCATGAGCAATATGCACTTAATGGCAGACAGTCTCGGCCTTGGAAGCTGCTGGATACAGGGAAGACTGCGGGAAGCCGAAAACAGAGAAAGTACAGAAGCATATTGCCGTAAGTTATTAAATGTACCTGAGGAATATGTTCTGGAAGCTATTCTCTCCGTAGGAGTTTTGAACGAGCATCCGAAAGCACATACTTTGGAGGAGCTGGAAAAGGAGAAGGTGCATTATGAAACTTATTAAGCCGGATAAAAAATATGCAGACAGCTATTACAGAGCAGTAGAAGGATATAGAGAAAATAATATCAGGTTATATGAATTTTTTGATATGCCCTTTGAAAAGATTGTAAAATACACAGACGATATGGAAAAGGGGAAAATCTTCCAAAAGGCTGGGTTCCTGCTACCTGTCTTTGGTTTGTGGATGAACAGGAATTTTTGGGAGAAATCAGTATACGCCATGAGCTTACAGAAAATTTAGAAAAACTGGGTGGACATGTGGGTTATGGTGTGCGGTATGATAAATGGGGGCAGGGGATTGGAACGGAAATGCTTCGGCAGGCAATTCTTTATATTCGGGAAAATTTGCCGTTGAAAAAAATCCTGCTTACTTGTAAAGATGATAATTATGGCTCTATTGCGGTGATTGAGAAAAATGGCGGGGTGTTGCAGGACAAAATAGAAAATGTGGTAGATGGAAAAAAGAGACTGACAAGAAGATATTGGATAGAAATATAAAAATCATAAAGAGAGGTTGCTATGAAAGAAGCAGAAGTAAAAGTAAAGAGCTTACAAAAGGCTTTGGAAGTATTGGATTGTTTTCGGGAAAAACAGCCTTTAGGAGTAACGGAAATCAGTGAAAAATTAGGACTGTATAAAAGTAATGTGCACAATATTCTCATGACCTTTAAAGCCATGGATTATCTGGAACAAGACGAGGAGTCGGGAAAATTTGTTTTAGGAACGGCTATTTTTGGGTTAAGCAGGGCTCTGGGAGACCGTTACGATATCAGTAACATTGCTGTGCCTTATATGCGGAAAATATGTAAAGAGGTCAATGAAGTTGTGTATTTGGCAGTACCGGATAAGGATGAAGTGATTTATTTAGACGCTGTATATCCGGACTCTAATTATGTGGGAGCGCCTTCCGTCAGAGGAGACCGTTCCAAGATGTACTGCACCAGTATCGGAAAGGCAATTTTATCTATGATGCCGGAAAATGAAAGAGAAGAATGTATCAGTGAAAAATTGGAAGCGTTTACAGAATATACGATTACAGACCGTGAACAATTAAAGCAGGAATTACAGATTACAAAAGAGCGGGGATATGCTTTTGACAATATGGAGGGAACTTTTGGGGTAAAATGTGTGGGCGTTCCTGTTTTAAACCGAAGAGGACAGGTCATTGCCGGAATTAGCATCAGCACGCCTTCTTTGAGGATGGGGGAAGAAAAGGTACTGGAATTTGTTAAAGTGCTGAAGAAAAATGTGAAAGAAATGGAAAAGAAGCTATAAAATTATGAAAAATATACAAAAAAACAAAAATTAAAGAATACTATTGAAATAAGTGCACATAGATGATATGATTTGTGTATAGAAAAAAGAACGTGGTTCTGCAATATAGAACATAACTCGGAAACAAGCCGAGTTTTCTTTAAAAACAAGAAACAGAACAATATTCTATAATACAGAACATAAAGAAAAAAAGGAGGATATGATTTATGGCAAACAAACCTTATGTAGTAGTGGAATGGAATGATACGGAGACAGAGGCAAAAGGATGGCTGTGTGCGTATAACTTTGTAGGACATTATTGTGGCGGTGGAACGAGAATGCACCCGACAGTAACAAAAGAAGAAGTCATTCGTCTGGCAACCACCATGGGATATAAATATAAAGCCTGCGAGTCTTTGATAACAGGTGGATGTAAAGCAGGAATTGCCTATGATTATAAAGCACCGGATGCTTTAGATGTACTTCGTCGATTTTTGACTGCTACGGCGCCGTATATCAATGCAGGGGTATCCATTGGCGGCGATTTAGGAGTAGATTATTCTGATGTGCTTCGTATTTTGGATGATTTGGGAATTGGTATTCCTCAGACAAAGGCAATGAAAGAAGATCCTGATATTCATCAGGGAATTGTAAATCACGACCGGGCAGAAAAAGAATTGAGATATGACGGATTTAAGATGTATGACATGATTACAGGATATGGCGTAGCCGCAGCAGCAGACGAAGCATGGAAAATGAAAGGCGAAAAGAAGGAGCATCTGTTGTTATTCAGGGCTTTGGATGTGTTGGTGCAAGCTGTGTTACTTCTTTGAACAAGATGGGATATAAGGTTGTGGGAATTGCAGATGTCAACGGACTTGTCTACTGTAAAGACGGCTTGGATATTCCAAAACTGGTTTCCACAAGATTACCAAAAGGAGAAATGAACAGAGAAGCCTTTGAAGACAATTATGAAGTATATCCAAACTCTAAATGGCTGGAGATGGATTGTGATATTTTAATTCCGGCAGCGCTGGAAGATGTAATTAACAAAGATAATGCGGAAAAAGTAAAAGCTTCTCTTTTAGTAGAAGCAGCAAATATTCCTACAACACCGGAGGCAGATGAAATTTTAAAGAAAAATAATGTAGATATTGCAGTAGATTTTATTTCTAATATGGGAGGTATCCGAATTTACGAAGCGGTTATTTTCAGAATTGTAAAAATTGAAAATATGAACGATGAAGATGCAGCCGCAGCCATTGTAAAAGATACAGAAGACTTAATCCGTAAACAGACACATCTTGTATTTGAAGAAGCGAAAAAGACAGGAGAATTTACACGTGATGTAGCCAGAAGATTATTCACACCGGATAAATCAGATACTCCTGATATGTAAGGAGAAGTAAAATGCCGCATTAAGTGATATCAATTCCTGATAATTACTTAATGCGGTTTATTCTTTTGGGGAAGGAGCGGATATATGAACGCAAAAGTGAAAAAATATTTAACGGTTATGACGCTGGGACTTGCCGGTGGCTCTATTTATTTTTTACCTTATATTAAATATATTTTTTATGATGCACAGATTGCATCTATGGGGATTACCAATACGCAGTCAGGTTTACTGCTGACCATGTATACCATTGGAAATATGATTTTGTACATACCGGGCGGTATTATTGCAGATAAGGTATCACCGAAAAAAGCGTTGGTAGTTTCCCTGCTGAGTACGGCGGCGTTGGTATACATTTATGCGTTTACTATGAATTTTCAGATTGCCATGGTTATTTGGACAGCGCTTTCTTTTAGTACAGCCTTTGTCTTTTGGTCTTCTTTGATGAAGGCAGTGAGAATTATCGGAACAGAAGAAGAGCAGGGGTTCATGTATGGACTATATTATGCCTGCAATGGAATTACCGCAGCGCTTACCAATACGATTGCCTTAAACGTATATAAAACAGCAGGCGGCGATGTGAAAACAGGATTTTTCAGAGCTGTTTTAGTGGGCGGAAGCATGGCTGTTTTAGCAGCGGTTTTGTTAATGTTTTTAATGGACGGAAAGAAAAAAGAAGAAGCTGTTTCTGATGAACCGAAATTTCAGATGAGAGATGTAGGAAAGCTTTTAAAAAATCCTTTCGTATGGATTGTATCTTTTACGATTTTATGCGGATACGGTTTTTATACAAGTATTTCATACTTCAATCCATATTTGACAGAAGTCATGGGAGTTTCACCGGAAAGCTCAGGTTTTATTTCCATTGTGAGAAATTATTTACTGCTTCTTTTAGCTCCTGTGGGCGGATTAATTGCGGATAAGCTTTTCCATTCTACTTGCAAGTGGCTGTGTACCTCGTTTTTGGCGCTGGCGGCTCTTTTTGGAGCAGTGCTGATTTTACCTTCTGACATCAGCCCTCTGGCAGCCAGTTTGTATACGCTGATACCGGGAGCATTTGCCATGATGATGTACGGCGTGGTTTTTTCCACAGTCAGCGAAGCGGGAATTCCAAGAGCAATGACAGGAACGGTAATCGGCATTGCCTCAATTATCGGCTATATGCCTGACTCTATTTACTCTGTACTGTTTGGAAAGTGGCTGGATATTTACGGCGGTGCAGGATATAACTATATTTTCGGATTTTTGGCAGCCTCCGGCGTAGTGGGTGCAGTTTTGTCAATGCTGGTTTACAGAAACGGAAAAAAAGCGAAAAAAGAAATACAGGAATAAGATTAAGGAGGAAACAGAAATGGCAGGAGAAAAAGTGTATGTAAATCAAATCCGATGTAAGGGATGTGGATATTGTGTGGCAGCATGCCCGAAAAATGCAATTTCTTTTTCAGATTACGTAAATCCCAAAGGATATAATGCCGTTCAGGTAGACGAGAGTAAATGTATTGCATGCGGTACGTGTTATCGTGTATGTCCGGATTATGTATATGAAATTCGATAGGGAGGTTTTGTTATGGCGAAGGTATTATTTAAAGGAAATGAAGCATTGGCGGAAGCAGCTTTGGCAGCAGGATGTCGTTTTTACAGCGGATATCCCATTACCCCGCAAACGGAAATTTTAGAGTATCTTTCATGGAGAATGGAAGATGTGGGAGGAGAATTTATACAGGCGGAGTCAGAATTAGCAGGCATTAACATGGTTTTAGGAGCAGCAGCAGCAGGCGCCAGAGCGCTTACAACCTCCTCAGGACCGGGATTTTCCTTAAAGCAGGAAGGTATATCTTATCTTGTGGCAGCAGACCTTCCGGCAGTAATTGTAGATGTTATGAGAATTGGAACAGGTCTTGGTGACATTGCTCAGGGACAGGGCGATTATTGGCAGCTTACAAGAGGGGGCGGTCACGGAGATTATCATACTTTAGTGCTGGCTCCGGCGTCTGTGCAGGAAAATGCGGATATTATGATGGAAGCCTTTGATTTGGCAGAAAAATACCGTCATCCTGTACTTATTGCTTCTGATGCGGCAATCGGACAGATGATTGAGGCAGTGGAAATACCGGAATTTAAAGAGCATGATATTGATAAATATGACTGGACAATTAAGGGATGCAAAAAAGGTTGCGAACAGAGAAAAATTCAAAATATTTATTATACCCATCCGGATTACGAAAACTATCTCAGAGAAAAATATCAGCAGATGGAAAATGAAGAACAGAGATATGAGTGTATACAAGTAGAAGATGCAGAGATTATTTTAGTTGCTTACGGCATCAGCTCCAGAGTGTGCAGAGAAGCAGTGCAGATTGCCAGAAGCAAGGGGATTGCTATGGGACTTATCCGTCCGATTACTTTATGGCCGTTTCCTGTTCGAGCTTTTAAAGAAGCAAAAAAAGCAAAAGTATATCTTACCGTAGAAATGAACATTTTGGGACAAATGGTAGATGATGTGAAATTAGCAACAGAAGGAAAAGTTCCGGTAGACCATTATGGTTCTATTTATGAAATTCCTGAACCGGAAGGGATTATAGCAAAAGCACAGGAAATGCTTGCGAAGGAGGGTATGTAGTATGAGATTAGTAGCTCCTGAAACAGTAACATTTACACAAAGTGGATTTTGTCCGGGATGCGGACATGGGCTGGCAGTTCGACTGATTGCTGAAGTTGTAGAGGAAATGGGATTAAGTGAAAAGCTTTTGGCAGTGGTAGATGTTGCCTGTGGCTCTTTGAATATTGACTCATGGAGATTTGATACGGTTATGGCTGCCCATGGCCGCCCTATTGCAACAGCGGTGGGAATTAAAAAAGTAAGAAAAGAAAATCCGGTTCTGGCTTATATCGGAGATGGGGCAGCGTATTCTATCGGTATGGCGGAGACCATGCACACAGCTATCCGAAATGACAACGTAATTACCGTAGTAATTAACAACAGTCTTTACGGCATGACAGGAGGACAGTGCGCACCTACTTCTTTACCGGGACAGATTACAACGTCCACACCAAGGGGAAAAGATCCTAAAAAATGCGGAATGCCGTTTCGTGTAGAAGAAGCCTTTACAGGTTTTGATATTGCTTATCTGGCACGAGGCTCTATGGCAGATGCCAAGGGCATGGTACAGAGCAAAAAATATATTAAAAAAGCATTTGAAAAACACATGAGAGGAGAAGGCTTTTGTTTGGTAGAGCTTTTGTCTCCATGTCCTACAAACTTAAATATGACACCGTTAAAAAGTGTGGAGCGTATTCGAAATGAAATGGAAAAATATTTCCCATTAGGAGAATTCAAGGATAAGAAGGAGGCATAAAGCATGGCAAAAGAAATTATTTGTGCGGGTTTTGGAGGTCAGGGAGTTTTAACTGCCGGCATGCTGTTGATTAACGCAGGAATGGAACAGGATAAAAATGTCTTGTTTTATCCGTCTTACGGCTCTGAAATGCGAGGAGGTACAGCGAATTGTACTGTAAAAATCAGTGATGATTTAATTGCCAGCCCTGTGTCAAAACATCCGGATATTGTATTTACCATGAACGCACCGGCTATTGATAAATTTGAAGAACGTTTAAAACCGGGAGGTTTGTTGCTGGTAAATTCTTCTATTGTTCCGGAAAATCGCACTTACCGTGACGATATTCAGGTAGTGAAAATTCCTGCGACAGATATTGCAGCAGAAGTGCAGAACCCAAAAGGGGCGAATTTGGTTATGTTAGGAGCGCTGGCAGCTCACAGTGATTTGTTTACCGTAGAATATATGGAAACAGCCATTGTATCCTTCTTTGAAAAAAAGGGAAAAGGAAAATATAACGAGAAAAATGTTGCCTGCTATCGCAGAGGTGTGCAGGGAAAATAGAGAAAAAGGGGAGGAGAAAAAATGGACTTAAATAAGCTTCTGAAACCGAAATCAGTGGCAATTATCGGTGCCAGTGAAAAAGAAGGCTTTGGCGGAGATGTGTGCAGGAATATTTTATCCTATGTGCAAGATTTAGACAGAGTTTATTTTGTGCATCCCAAAAGAGAGCAGGTATTCGGAAAGAAATGCTATAAAAATGTAACAGAAATAGAAGATACCATTGATTTGATGATTATTTGTACTTCTCAGAAAACAGTTATCCCCTTGCTTTGTGAAGGAGCAAAAAAAGGTTGTGGAGGAGCTGTTGTATTTGCCAGCGGATATGGGGAAGTAGGAACACAGGAAGGCAAGGACAATGAAAAAGAGTTAATTGAAGCTGCAAAAGAGTTAGAGATTGCAGTTATGGGACCAAATTGTGCAGGCTTTGTGAATTATATTGACAATGTACAGGCATTTGCTTTTATTTCAGAGAAAAAAGACCGAAAAGGCAGCGTAGGTGTGGTTTCCCAAAGCGGACAGCTGTGCCTTTCCCTGATGGACTGTCCGGGAATGCGTTTTTCCTATAACATTTCCGCAGGAAATGCAAAGATTATCCAGATGGAAGATTATATGGACTTCTTGGTAGAGGATGAAAATACAAAGGTTGTCAGTGTTTATATCGAAGGTGTAAAAAATGCGGAAAAGTTCGCAAATGTATTGAAAAAAGCTGCACAGAAACGGAAACCGGTTGTGATTTTAAAAGCAGGGAGAAGTGCAAAAGGAGGAGCGATTGCAGCATCTCATACAGGAAGCTTGTCTGGCTCAGATGCGTCTTTTGATGCGGTACTTCGTAAATTTGGAGCAATCCGTGTGGATGATTTGGAGGAGCTTATGGCAATGTCTTTAATGCTGTCTACTTTAAAACAGCTTCCAAAGAAAGCAACCTTTGCTTCTATGAACCTTTCCGGAGGAGAAACAGGAATTTGTGCAGATGTAGGAAGTCTAAATCATATTGAATTTCCGGATTTTACAAAGGAAACTTTAGAAAGTTTGAAACAACAGCTTCCTGATTACGCATCGCCGAATAATCCGCTGGATATGACAGCCAGTTTATCCTATGAGGCAGATTTATATGCAGGAGCGCTTCGTACCGTGATGGATGATCCCAATATTGGCATGGTGCTTATTGGGTATACATTGCTTTATGAAATTGCAGATCCGGCAATCCATTATATGTATGAAGGAATTGCAAAAGTTGTAGAAGAAAAGGGAGCGAATTGCAAACCTATTGCAGTTATACCTTTTGCTGAAAATACTCGAAATCCTGAATATCAGGAAAAACTTTTTAAACTGGGAGTTCCTGTATTGCCACCAACCGTATATGCGTTTAAGCTGCTGCGGTATTTGGTAGACTTTATTTCTTATGAACCGGAGAAACGGACATTAGAGCTTCAGGCAGGAGTGCATAATTCAGATAAAGTACAGGCTTTGTCAGAACACGAAAGTAAAATGGAACTGAAAAAGTTTCAGGTAGCAATTCCGGAGGAGAGGATTGTTACCAGCGAGGCAGAAGCAGGAGAATTTGCGGAAATAGCTGACAGACCATTGGCAATGAAAATCGAGTCCGGAGATATTCTTCATAAAAGTGATGTAGGCGGTGTGAAGCTGAACATTGTGGGAGCGGAAGCTGCACAGGAAGCATATTGTGAGATTTTAAAAAATGTAAAAGAAAAAAGACCGGATGCAAAAATCAACGGGATTTTAATGGTTCCAATGCTGAAAAGCGGTGTAGAAATGATTATCGGAGTCAATAATGACCCGCAATTCGGACCTATGATTATGGTAGGAATGGGAGGTGTCTTTGTAGAAGTATTCAAGGACGTTGCATTGTATCCGGCGCCGGTTAATCATGGGGAAGCGTTGGAAATGTTAAAATCTCTGAAGTCTTTCCGATTATTAAACGGATATAGAGGCAATCCGCCCTGTGATATAGATGCGCTTTGTGATATAATCGTAAATATATCCCAATATGCGGCGGAAAATAAAAATGTATTAAAGGAATTAGACATCAATCCTCTTTTTGTATATCCAAAAGGTCAGGGCGTCGGCGTGGCAGATGCTTTGATTGTAAAATATCAGGAATAACAAAAGCTTTACAGGGGAGGAAGGGGGCAGAAGAATATGAAACGATTTCAAAATATAGAAAAGAGAATATTTATTCCGGCATTGATTGTTGCAGTGCTTCTGATTGTGCCATTGTACATTTTTCGGGACGAGGCAGAAATGATTATACATGTGCTCTATGCTTTTTGTACTCAGAAAATGGGATGGCTGTATATTCTTACCTGCCTTGCTTCCTTTGCCTTGCTGCTTTGGCTTACCTTCAGCAAATATGCTCATGTAAAATTCGGAAAACCGGAGGAAAAACCGGAACATTCCAATTTTGCTTGGATTTCCATGATGTTTACCGCAGGGGTTGGCTCCAGTATTGTAATTATGGGATTTTTAGAGCCTATTTATTATGTGTCAGACACGCCTTTTTCCCTTGAACCTTTTTCAGAACAAGCTTATGAATATGCACATATGTACGGACAGTTTCACTGGGGATTAAGTGCATGGGCTTTTTATACGCCGGCAGTAGTGGCGGTGGCATACGCCATGTTTGTAAGAAAAGACAGAAAAATCAGGATTAGTACAGCCTGCCGTCCTGTTATCGGAAAACATGCAGACGGTTGGTTTGGAAATTTGATTGATATTTTTGTTGTTTTTGGAATTATCGGCTCTATCGGGACTTCGTTAGGTATTGGCGCTCCGGTAGTATCTGAGGTTTTGAGGCAGGTATTTGGAATTTCTAAGAAATATGAGATGCTGATGACAACCGGAATTCTGATTATCTGGATGTTCATTTTTGCAGGAAGCTTGTATCTGGGACTGGAAAAGGGCTTGAAGAAGCTCAGTACCTTTAATGTATGGCTGGCAATCGGCGTTATGGCGTTTATTTTATTTGCAGGTCCAACCGTGAGCCTGATAAAATCAGAAATTAATTCTTTAGGCTTGTATGCCTCTGAATTTATACGCTTAAATACCAGAATGACACCTTATGAAAATGAAAGCTTTGTAGAACGCTGGACAGTTTTTTACTGGGGCTGGTGGATTGCTTTTATGCCTATGATGGGAATGTTTGTAGCCAGAATTTCCAGAGGAAGAACAATCAGAAATGTCATCTGGGGGCAAATGATTTGGGGAACCTTGGGATGCTGCACAAGCTTTATGATTTTTGGCGGTTATTCTCTCTATCTTCAGAAAATGGGAATTTTAGATGTGGCGGGAATTTTGGAAAAGCAAGGGCAAAGTGCAGCAGTAGCGGCGATTTTGCAGACACTTCCTTTGCCAAAGCTAATTATGGTAGCAGTTTGTGTATTATGTTTTATTTATCTTGCGACGACGATTGACTCCTGTGCGTATGTTTTGGCTGGAACAACTACAAAGTCTATCGGAAGAAAAGAAGAACCGGCAAGATGGAACCGTATTTGCTGGGCATTGGTTTTTTGTGCGCTTTCTGTCGGACTGATGATTATTGGAGGGCTGAAAACGATTCAGTCTGTTTCGATAATTGCGGCATTGCCGCTGATAGGCGTAATGTTTTTGCTGATATTGTCAGTTGTAAAAATGTTAAAGGAAAGAAAAGATTAGAAAATATAAAGAAAAACATTCTTTATTTCTTCTTAAAAAGCTGATAAAATATAATTATCAGAAAACTTCGGCAAGGAGGGATTTTTATGGAAAAAAGGATGTTTAAGGTGTATGCAAAGAACGATGAAAAAATTCAGCTTAAGGTTATTCCCGGACATTTTGTGACTTCTCAGTCTCATATTACACATTATATGGATATGACGACCATGAAGACAAGATGTGCGGAAGCCGGCAGAATTGCAGCGGTGTTGGCACAGAGATATGAAGCTACAACGCCGGTGGACTCTATTATCTGTTTGGACGGGCTTGAGGTCGTAGGAGCGTTTCTGGCAGAAGAGTTGGCGCAGGCAGGGGTGCTTTCTATGAATGCACATAAAACCATTTATATTGTAACCCCTGAATTCCATCAGAACGGACAAATATTGTTCCGTGACAATATCCAGCATATGGTAAAGAACAGAAATGTAGTAATTTTAATGGGGTCAATTACCACAGGAGCAACTCTTCATCAGTGTATGGAAAGCGTGCTGTATTATGGAGGAAAAATCCAAGGAGTATCGGCTATCTTCAGTGCAGTGAATAAAGTAGCAGGGATTGATATTAACGCAGTTTTCCACAAACAGGATATTCCAAATTACGAGTCCTATCATGCGCAGGATTGTCCGATGTGCAAAAAGCAGGAAAAAATTGACGCCATTGTAAACGGATATGGATATTCTAAATTGTAAATAAAAAGAGCTGTCGCATTAGAAACAAATTCAGAATATTTCTGAAAGATATTTCATGTGACAGCTCTTTTTTGTGACTTTTATATTTTACAAATCCCAATCAATGTCATTATGAGAAATTGTTCCATTCTCTTTTCTATCTTGTCTTCCCTCTAATAGAGCAGCCAGTTCATCTGGTTCTGGCTCAACTTCTGGAATGAATTTGATAATAACTTTATAGAGTACATCAATATCGCTTTCAGGTACTAGTTCAATTAGATTTTTTAACGTTTCCCGACTCATATTTAAAACCTCCTACAATCTTTTATATGCCTGACCTCGTGGAATAATATTTTCGATGTAAATAATATCGTTTTTCATTGAGAAAAGAATTCTCAAATCACCAACACGAAGCCTATAAGCTTCGTTTATACCTTTTAATCTTTTAATGTCACCTAAAGGGATTTTTTCAATTGCTTCTTTTAAGCGCTTTTTCGTAAGTTTATCCGCAGAGTTTATATATTTTACTGCTTTTTTGCTGTATTCTATTTGCACTGCTTCAACCTTCTTTCTTTTATTATTATAATATCCCATTTTTTCATCCATAGCAATAGAGTAAATTACAAAAATATTTCTGGCTATATCCTCTATTTTCCTGTATACTGAAATCTATAAAAATACAGTGAATTTATCAAAGTGAAAGAGGGGGGAAGACATGAAAATAGGAATTGTTTGTGCCGGTGATGATGAAGTCGCACCAATTCTTTCTATGATGAGGACAGAGAAAATTTCTCACAAAGCAATGCTGAAATTCTACGAGGGAAAGCTGGAAAATCAGAATATAGTGACACTGTTTTCCGGTGTATGCAAGGTCAATGCAGCAATCGCAGCACAGATTTTAATTGATACCTATGGCTGTGATATGATTATCAACGGGGGAACAGCAGGAAGCATGGACAAGCATTTAAAGCCTTTTGATTTAGTCGTTTCCACAAAGGCAGTTTACCATGACGTAGACGAGGAAATTTTGACGGATTTTCATCCATGGATGAAGTCCTGCTATTTTCAAGCAGACGAAAAGCTCCTTGCTATGGCAAGAAAAGTGGCAGAGAAGTATATGCAGAACACTCCGGTATTTGGAACAATGGTAACAGGAGAAGCTTTCATAGAAGAAAATGAGAAAATGATAGAAAAATATGAAGCTCTTAGTGTGGACATGGAAACAGCAAGTATTGCTCACGTATGTTATGTTAATGAAATTCCTTTTCTGGCAGTAAGAGTAATTACAGACTGTGCCGATGAAAAAGCAAAAAATAATTTTGAGGAAAACTGTAAAAAAGCATCGGAAAAGTCGGCAGAGTTTGTGAGACTGCTGTTAAAAGAATGGAAAGAATAGGGAGAGGGGGAATAAGATGGAAGAAGCACTGAAATTCAGGAAAGGCGACCATATTAAAATTGAAGGAGAGCTTTATCAGGTTTTAGGCGGCATTGAGCTTGTAAATCGCAGTGACGGAGCTCGTTGGACAGAATATTATGTGCAAAATCTTCAAAACGGAAAAGAACGCTGGTTAAGCGTGGATGAAATCTATGATGAGTATGCAATTTACACCTCATGCGACGGTAAGGGATTTTCAGAGGAAGAATTGGATGCAAAGGGCTGGAAAAATGCAGACTCCGGTGTAGAAGAAGTGCTGGGTTGGTTCGGCAATGTGGACGCAGAACAGGGGGAGAAGGCCTCCTATACGGAATACGAAGACAGTACAGGGGAATATTTGATGTCCGTGGAGCACTGGGACGGTGAAACCGAGTATGCAAAGGGCTATTATCTGGATAAGGATGAAATCGAAATCGCCGGTGACTTGCAGCAGGCAGAAAATCCACAGTTTCGTGTGGATTATAATAACTGTCAGCCAAGACAGCCGCAAACCATGCAAAAGAGAAAAGGAAGGAATAAGAAAATCATTGCAGTAGTTGTAATAGCAGTGCTGGTGTGGGGAATATGGGCAATAACGAAAAGCGCATCGAAAAAGGAAATCCGAAATTATTTGGAGGACTCCCCGTTTTATTCTTATGAAACCTCCATTACCTCAGATTTAAACGAAGAGGAAAAAGCAGATGTGTACAGTACAAGTCGTTCCATAGAAATGGCAGCAAAGGATATTATTAATGCCATTGACGGAGAAACAGAAGATGTGCAGGAAAATACAGAGGATGAAAGCGTGGCAATTTTGACAGAGCATGAGTATTGTCTGGTGTATGAGAGTGAAGAGGGCAAGACCATGGTGCAGGCAAGTAGCAGAGCTTACGTATATCAAAGCACCAACGACCCTTATCATGCCAGAGCCACAACATCACGGCATTATCGGAATTTTTATTATTTCAGAGGATTTTCAAGAGATGCTTCCAGATATGACAATCGGGCAAGCGGCTATCAGAATTATGACGGAACAGCGCCGGAATATAACTATTCCGATACGTATCGGACTTATTCCAATACAGTGCGTCAGGGAAGCACAGGCACGAGAACCTCTTCCGGAGGCGGAATTGGTTTTGGGAAATAAAGAGAAAAGACGGAGGGCTAGAATATGATGGAAGAATTATTATTGATTGTAATTTATTGTGTACTGGGAACAGGATTAATGCTTTTGGGAAATATGGTAGTGGACTGGGTAATTCCCTGTCATTTTCCAACAGAAATCAAAAAAGGCAATGTGGCAGTAGGCTGTGTCACAGCGGGAATTTCTGTTGCTATCGGTATTATTATTAAGGCAGCCATTATGTCACCACAAGCAGCAGCCGTGGAGGAAAGTATTTTAGAAGGTGTGGCATCTACGGTTTACTATTATGTGATTGGTTTGATTTTCTGTATTATCGGATATTTCATTACCCTGCTTTTAAATCGAAAATACGATTTGAATAAAGAAATCGGTGACGGAAATCCGGCAGCAGGCATTATGACAGCAGGCATCTTTGTAGGATTGGCAATCGTAATCAGCGGAGTAATTATGTAATGCAGGAAAAGAAATTTTTATACAGACGTTTAATGTTTACAACCTTTGTGATTTCCGGCTGTTCCATGGTGTACGAGCTTTTAATTAGCTCAGTAAGCTCTTATCTTTTGGGAGACAGTATTTTGCAGTTTTCCATTACCATAGGACTTTATATGTGTGCCATGGGACTGGGCTCTTATTTATCCAAGTTTGTAAAGACGCAATTATTTGATTGGTTTATTTTTGTGGAAATCGGCGTGGGAATACTGGGAGGAACAAGCTCTATCTTGCTGTTTCTTGCCAATGTCTATTTGGAAAGCTATTCCCTTGTGATGTACAGTGAAATTATTCTGATTGGTGTATTGGTTGGACTGGAAATTCCTCTTTTAACCAGAATTATTGAGAAAAATGCAGGAAATTTGCGTATTACCCTGTCCAGTATTTTCAGCTTTGATTATATTGGCGGATTGGCAGGTTCCATTGCATTTCCGCTGCTTTTGCTGCCACAGCTGGGATATTTTTCTACGGCATTTTTGGTAGGAGCAATGAATTTGGGAATTTCGCTGTTTATTTTGTATTCTTACCGCCAATACATAGGAAAAACAGCTCTTTGGAAGGTCATTATTTATATTTCCGGTGCAGGAATGATACTGGGAATGTTGTTTTCGGAAAATCTGGCATCCGGCATTGAGCAGGGCTTGTATCGTGACAAGGTTATTTATTCGGAGCAGACACCTTATCAGAAATTAGTGCTCACCAAGCATAAAGATGATGTGCGTCTTTACATTAACGGAAATATTCAGTTTTCGTCTTCTGATGAATATCGCTATCATGAGGCGTTGGTTCATGTGCCCATGTCAGCGGCAAAGAAACGGGAAAAGGTGCTGATTTTGGGCGGCGGAGACGGTCTTGCCGTGCGGGAAGTGCTGAAATACAAGGAAGTACAGCAAATTGATTTGGTGGACTTAGATGCTGGAGTGACGGAGCTTTGCAGAAGCCATAAAGATATTAAAAAGTTAAATGAGGGCTCTTTGGACAGCTCTAAATTAAAGATTTATAACGAAGACGCCTATGAGTTTTTAGAGAGCAACATGGGAAAGGACGTTTATGATGTGATTTTGGTAGATATGCCTGACCCTAACAGTGAAACGGTAAACAAGTTATATACGGATTTATTTTATCGTCTGTGCAGCCGTAATCTTTCTGATGAGGGAGTTATGGCTGTTCAGTCTACCAGCCCTTATTATGCAGGAGATGCCTTTTGGTGTATTCATGAAACCGTGAAGCAGGAAATGCCCTTTGTATATCCTTATCATGTACAGGTTCCTTCTTTCGGAGATTGGGGATTTCAGCTGGCATCTAAGACAGAGCTTCAGATTGAAAATCTGACATTGCAGCAGGAAGGGAAGTTTCTGACGCAGGATAATTTGCAGGGGATTTTTCTTTTTGGAGAAGATGAACGTTCCAAAAAAGAGCTGGAAGTAAATTCTTTATCAAGTCCGAAGCTTTTGCAGTATTATCTGGAAGCAGAGAAAAACTGGGAATAAGAAAGTTTGAAATAAAAGCAATCCCCCTATTTTCCTAGGGGGATTTGTGCTATACTGTTATTTTAGAAAAAAGTAGTTTGGAGGAAATGCCATGAATATGGATAGAATACCGGCTTATGAACTGATTTTAAAAGAAGAAATTTCGGATATTCATTCTGAAGGTTATTTGTTAAAGCATAAAAAAAGCGGTGCAAGAGTAATGGTGCTGAAAAACGAGGACGAAAATAAGGTATTTAATATTGCCTTTCGTACTCCTCCCGCAGACAGCACAGGAGTGGCGCATATTTTGGAACACAGCGTATTGTGCGGTTCTAAGAACTTTCCGCTGAAAGATCCTTTTGTGGAGCTGGTGAAGGGTTCTTTAAATACCTTTTTAAATGCCATGACTTATCCGGACAAGACCATGTATCCGGTGGCAAGCTGCAATGAGCAGGATTTTAAAAACCTGATGCACGTTTATCTGGATGCTGTATTTTTTCCGAATATTTACGAAAAGGAAGAAATTTTCCGTCAGGAGGGTTGGCATTATGAGTTGGAAAATACAGATGCGCCTCTTACTTTAAATGGTGTAGTTTACAACGAGATGAAGGGTGCGTTTTCTTCACCGGAGGATGTATTGGAGAGAGAAATTTTTAATTCTCTGTTTCCTGATACTCCTTACGGTGTGGAGTCAGGAGGAGATCCTCAGTGTATTCCTGACTTAAAATATTCTGAGTTTTTATCCTTCCACAGCCGTTATTATCATCCGGCAAACAGTTATATTTATCTGTATGGAAATATGGATATGGAAGAACGATTGAACTGGATGGATGAGGAATATTTAAGTAAATATGATGAAATTCCCGTTACTTCTCAAATCGGGCATCAGGAAGCTTTTTCAGAAATCAGAAATGTGGAAATGGAGTATTCTGTAACAGAAAGCGAACCGGAAGAAAATAATTCCTACTTATCTTATAACATTGTTGTTGGCGACAGCCTTGATGTGGAACGAAGCGTTGCTTTTGAAATTTTGGACTATACTCTTTTAAGCGCTCCAGGAGCACCTTTAAAGAAAATCCTTTTGGAAGAGGGAATTGGTAAGGACATTATGGGCTCTTATGAGGACGGAATTTATCAGCCGTTTTTCTCTGTCATTGCGAAAAATGCAAATCCGGCAGATAAGGACAGATTTCTTTCTCTTATCCGCAGCACATTAGAAGACATTGTGAAAAACGGAGTAGATAAAAAAGCCATTGAAGCAGGAATTAATTATATTGAATTCCGTTTCCGTGAAGCAGATTATTCTTCTTTCCCTAAGGGCTTGATGTATAGCATTGATGTATTTGATACATGGCTGTATGATGATGCAAAACCATTTGAGCGTTTGAAATGTCTGGATATTTTTGATGCGCTGAAGAAAAAAGCAGATACAGGATATTTTGAAGAGCTTATTGAAAAATACCTGCTTTCCAATACCCATGCGTCTGTTGTGGTAGTAAATCCAAAGAGAGGGCTGGCAGCGGAAAAGGAAACTGCACTGGCAGAAAAGCTGGCAAAATATAAAGCGTCTTTAAGTCAGGAAGAACTGGAAAAATTAGTGGCAGATACCAAGCATCTGAAAGAGTATCAGGATGCAGAAGAAACAGAAGAAGCTTTGAAAACCATCCCTCTTTTAAAAAGAGAGGATATCAGCAGAGAAAGCGCCAAAATCTACAACACAGAAAAGCATGTAGATGATACCTTAGTGCTTCACCATGAGATTGATACCAACGGAATTGGATATTTAGAACTGCTTTTTGACATGAAATATGTTCCGGAAGAATTAGTTCCTTATATGGGAATTTTAAAATCTGTTTTGGGATATGTAGATACAGAGCATTACGATTACGGAGCTTTGTTCAATGAAATCAATGCAAGAAGCGGTGGTATTCTGTTTGGAATTAGTGTGTTTACAGACTCGAAAGACAATCAGAAATTCACACCAATGGCGGGAATAAAGGCAAAATCGCTTTACAAGGATATTCCTTTTGTTTTTGAAATGATAAAAGAAATTTTAAAAACATCAAAATTAGAGGATGAAAAGCGTCTATATGAAATTATTGCGAAAATGAAGTCAAGATTACAGATGAGTCTGGTATCTTCCGGACATACCACAGCGGCTATGCGTGCGCTGTCTTACTTCTCAGCAGGCTCCGCTTTTCAGGAGAAAATCAGCGGTGTTGATTTCTACCAGATGGTAAACGATATTGAAGAAAATTTTGAACAGAGAAAAGCAGATGTCATTGCAAAATTAAAGGAACTGATGGGATATGTTTTCCGGGCAGAAAACCTTATGGTAAGCTACACTTCCGAAGAAAAAGGATATGAAGGTCTGGAAAAGGAAATCAAAGAATTTAAGGAAATTCTTTATACAGGTGAAAAGAAGGAGACAGCTTCCTATTCTTCCTATGTAGTGAAAAATGAAGGCTTTAAGACAGCGGGACAGGTACAGCATGTAGCAGCGGCAGGCAACTTTAAAGAGGCAGGATTTGAATATACAGGAGCGCTTCGTATTTTAAAAGTGATGTTAAGCTATGAATATCTGTGGATGAATATTCGTGTAAAAGGCGGAGCTTATGGCTGTATGAGCTCTTTCAGAAGAAACGGTGACGGATTTTTAGTTTCTTATCGTGATCCGAATTTGGAAAAAACACTGGAAGTATTCAGAAAAACAGGTGATTTTATTCGTTCCTTTGATGCCGATGAAAGAGAAATGACAAAATACATCATCGGAACCATTAGCGAGCTGGATGTTCCTATGACACCGTCTACAAAGGGAAATATGTCTTTAAATGCGTGGTTTTCTAAGGTGACAGAGGAAGATATGCAAAGAGAACGTCAGGAAATCTTAGATGCACAGCCAGAAGATATTCGAAAGCTGGCAGGAATTGTAGACGCCATGATGGAGCAGAACCGCATTTGTGTAGTGGGAAGCGAAGAAAAGATAGAACAAGAGAAAAAGGTATTTGAAGTAACCAAACATTTACTGTAAAAGGAGAACGTATGAGGGCAGATTTTAAGTCAGGATTTGTGGCAATTATCGGAAGACCGAACGTAGGAAAATCAACCTTAATGAACCATTTAATTGGGCAGAAGATTGCCATTACTTCCAGAAAACCACAGACAACAAGAAATAAAATACAGACTGTGTATACAGGAGAAAAGGGACAAATTGTCTTTTTAGACACTCCCGGTATTCACAAGGCAAAGAATAAACTGGGAGAATACATGGTAAATGTAGCTCAGAGAACTTTTAAGGATGCAGATGTGATTTTATGGCTGGTAGAACCTACTTCTTATATCGGAGCAGGAGAACGTCATATAGCAGAGCAGTTGAAAAAATGCAAGCTTCCGGTGATTTTAGTAATTAACAAAGTAGATACGGTAAAGAAAAGCGAGATTGCAGGATTTATTGACGGATATCGAAAGCTGTATAATTTCTCTGATATTGTACCGGCCTCCGCACTTCGGGCACAAAATCTGGACACTGTATTGGACTGTATTTTTAAATATCTGCCGTACGGACCGATGTTTTACGATGAGGATACCATTACAGACCAGCCTCAGAGACAAATTGTGGCAGAGATGATACGAGAAAAGGCGCTTCGAACCTTAGATGAAGAAATTCCTCACGGCATAGCCGTTACCATTGACCAGATGAAGGAACGTACAGATAAAGATTTGGTGGATATTGACGCTACCATTATCTGCGAAAGAGACTCCCACAAGGGAATTATTATCGGAAAACAAGGTGCAATGCTGAAAAAAATCGGCAGCGCAGCCAGATATGAAATCGAGCATTTCTTAGAAAAACCGGTAAATCTGAAGCTGTGGGTAAAGGTGAAAAAAGATTGGCGTGACAGTGATTTTCTCATTAAAAACTTTGGATATGATAAGAAGGAAATTTAATGAATGATTTCATTACCGTAACGGGTATGGTTTTATCTGCCATGCCCGTGGGAGAATATGATAAACGTCTTGTGATTTTAACACGGGAAAAAGGGAAAATTACAGTTTTTGCAAAAGGTGCGAGAAGGCAGAACAGCACCATGATGGCTGTATCAAATCCCTTTGTGTTCGGTTCTTTCCTGATATATGAAGGGCGCACAGCCTATCAGCTGCGTTCTGCTTCTGTGAAAAATTATTTCTCAGAGCTGGCAGGAATTCAGCCGGAGGTTTATTATGGTTTTTATTTTCTGGAACTGGCAGATTTTTATGCCAGAGAAAATATTGACGAGAAAGAAATGTTAAATTTATTATACATTACTTTAAAAGCATTGATTGCCCAAAGAATAAATCCAATACTTATTCGATACATTTTTGAATTAAAAACGGTTGCTATTAATGGGGAAGCGCCTTATATGTTTGCCTGTGAGGAATGTGGCACAACAGAGGAATTGCAGTGGTTTTCTGTAAGAGAAGCAGGTGTGTGTTGTAAAAATTGCGGAAATGGGAAAAAGGGAGTGATGTATATCAGTCCTTCTGCCCTATATACCATGCAGTTTATTCTTGCGGCAAAGCTTGAAAAGCTTTATTCCTTTACGGTGACAAAAGAAGTACAGGAAGAGCTGGGGAAAATAATGCGTTCTTATATGAAAGAACAAATTGATAAAAATTTAAAAAGTCTGGAGATTTTGCAGATGATGATATAAAAGAGGCGAGGGCTGAAAATCAGCCACCGTCTCTTTTGCTGTATAAGAAAAGGTGTTCCCTGAAAGAAATTTAGCAATAAGTTCATGATAATAAAATTCTATATAGTGAAAATATATAAAAAATGCAATTAAAATATATAAATAATAAATAAAACGCCAAACGTTTGCGGAAAAATATGGATAAAGTACCGAAAAAATTATTGCCTTAAAAAGATGTAATAGGTTAATATGTAAAATATAGAAACTATATATAAAAATGGAGGAATGCGACATGAAACGATGGAAACAAGTTTGCAGTACCATGCTGGCAGGAACAATGTTAATTCAGACACCTGTTGGGGCTGCGCCTGTACCGGAGGCAGAACAAGAAGAAAAATCTCCTTGGGTATCAGATTGGAAACCGGAAGATGGTACAACAACAGGAGATGCTTACCAGATTTATCCTGTTCCCCAGAAAATTGAATATCCCTCAAAGACAGAATTTGACATGGATAAGAACGTGGGTGTGGTAAGCGGCGAAAAGGTAGACAAAGCTACAAACGACTACTTGAATGAAGTCTTGGAGGACTTTGACAGAACCCCGAAGAAAGAGAAAAAAGCAGGAGACGGCAGTGATATTATCATTGGTGTAAAGGGAAGCGGAGATGAAGCCGATAAATACTTTGCCGACAAGAAATTAGATGAAAAACTCTTTGAACAAAGCGGCGGCTACGCATTGAGTGCAGACGGAGAAGATATTATCATCTTGGGAAAAGATACGGAAGCGGCATTTTATGGGGTAGCTACTTTAAAAATGATGTTTTCTTCCTTTAACGGAGAGAAATTTTATCCGGTAGAAATTCAGGACTATGCTTCTATTGATGCCAGAGGCTATATTGAAGGATTTTATGGAAGCTGGACACACGAGCAAAGAAAGAGCCTGATGGAGTTTACCAGAGATGTGAAGATGAATTTGTATGTATACGCATCCAAGACAGACGCATATCACACCTCTAAATGGGCAGAACTTTATCCGGATGATATCTTAAATCAGTTTAAAGAACTGGTGGCATTACAGGAGAAGAATAAAACAGAATTTTCATGGGCGGTACATATTGGAGATATGTTAAGAGGTGTTCAGCCGAATGCGTCAGTGAAATATGACGAAAATAAATATCAGGAAAGTAAGAAAAAACTTATGGCGAAATTCGACCAGTTATATAATATCGGAGTGCGTCGCTTCTGTCTCTTAAACGATGACTTTGGAGCAGGTTCACCAGATTTAGTTGTTCGCCTTGTAAATGATTTGAACAAGGAATACATCAAAGCAAAAGGATGTAAGCCGATTATTTACTGTCCGCAGGGCTATAATGTGGCATGGTCACAGGGAGCAAACGGACAGAAAGAACTGGAAACTCTGAAACAGTTTGACAAAGATGTTTTGATTTTCTGGACAGGGCAGGATGTAAACTCTCCGTTTACACAGGAGTCCATTACTTATGCAATAGAAAAGACAGGACACTCTCCTGTATTCTGGGTAAATTATCCATGTAACGAGCATGCAAAATCCGGTATTTTCCTGGGAAGCAGCGCACATTACATCAGAGATAACATTACCGGACTGGCAGGCGCAGTATCCAATCCTATTCACTTTGCAGAAGCAGATAAAGTGGCATTATTCCAGCTGGCTTCTTATTTCTGGAATGTGAATGATTATTCACAGCATACAGAAGAGGTGTGGGAGCAGTGTTTTAAATACTTAGAGCCGGAGGTATATGACGCATACCTGACCATTGCAAGAAACGTATCCAACTGTCCGGGTTCAGGACGTGTACCAAAAGGTTTTGAGGAGTCTTTATATCTTGCAGAAACACTGGATACAATTCAGAAAGCAGTACAAGGAAATACTTTTACAGCAGATATGCAGGAAGTAAAAAATTTAAAAGCAGAATTTGCACATATTCGTGATGCAATTAAAACTTTTACAGAAAATTGTACAAACAAAGCTTTGGTACAGGAACTTACCAATCCGGGTAACCGTGAAGGCGGCGAAGGCTGGTTGCAGGCTCTTGAAAATGTAGTAAAAGCAGGAGAATATATTTTACAGGCACAGGAAGAAATGGCAAAGGCAGAACCGGATATGGGTATTGTATGGCAAAACTTCTCTGATGCATCAGCAGAAATGAATACTTACAACAAACGTACTTACCAATTCCCGGCAGGCGGTACACAGTCTGTAAAAGCAGGAAGCCGCAGACTGGTTCCATTTGTCAATGCTTGTATGGAAGATGTAAAAGCAGTGGTAGATGAGCTTCTGGCAACAGGAAATGCAGAAACACCTGCGGACAGAATTTATACAAATGTGAGTAAATATGCAAAAACACCATTGACCATTGATGAAAAAGAATATGGTGTTCGCAATGTAAAAGTAACACTTGAAAAAAATCAGTATATCGGTATTAAAACAAAAGAAATTGCAGAAATTTCTAAAATTCTTTTAGATGGCTCTGATTTAGAAGGTTTGACTTTAGAATATGCTCTTTATGGAGATGACTGGAAAGAAGTAAAAGCAGGAGATTTAAGAGAAAACTTAGAAGCAAGATATCTTCGTCTTGTGAATAAAGGGGAAGAACCGGTAACTGCCATGGTGAAGAAACTGGCAGCAGTGATTGAAAACAGAGTAGTTTCTATGTCTGTAAAAGGAACAAATATCAAAGAGCTTCAGTCCGGTTCATGGGATATGATGTTTGACGGCAATGATGAGACTTTTGTCCTGACAAAAGGAGCACAGAAAACAGGAGACTATATTACTGTTGATTTAGGAAGAACACAGGCAATCAATGACATTACTTTCTGGACAGCAGATGGAGACCAGAAAATTTACAGTGCCAAGGTATCTGTTTCTAAAAACAACAAAGATTTTGAAGAAGTTGTCACATGGAACGGTGAAAGCGGAAAAGTAGATCCTCCTCGCAGAGAGTACAAAGCAGATGCCAAAGGAAAAGAAGGTCGTTATGTTCGTCTGGAGGTAACCGCAAATAACAATAACCCATTAAAAATCTTTGAAGTAGAAATAAATAAAGGTCAGAAAGCGCCGGGAACAATTTCTCCTGAGTTTGCTTTGACAAGTGATGAAAAAGCAGATAAGAAAGCTTTGACAGACAAAAATCTGGCAACGGTATTTCAGATTTCACAGACAGATGATAAGAGTTATTTGGAATACAGAATTACAGATAATGTAAATCTGGACAGTTTTACTGTATTGCAGGCAGGCTCCTGTGATGCCAAAGTTATTTTAAAAACAGCAGACGGCAAATTAAAGGAGTTAGGAAACCTGACAAAGAGCACACAGGAATTTAACGGCTGGGAAGAAAATGTACATGCAGTGAGATTTGAATTCCCTGCAAAGAAAGATGTTAAGTTAAATGAAATTATCTTCAAATATGGAGAAAATCCTTCCGGTGATATAGGAGAGGCAGTTGACAATATTCCGATTGATCCGGGGGCAGAGGACTCAAAAGAAACGGTAAATCTTGCATTAAATCAGCCGGTAGAAGTATCCGGTATTGAAACAAATAATGTAAAACCAGAATCAGCCGTAGACGGTAATGAAGGTACAAAATGGGACAGTGCAGCATTAAAAGGAAGTGGCGCTAAGAGCCCACAGTGGATTATTGTTGATTTAGGAACTTATACCAATATGATTTCCGAAATCAAGATGAGCTATTTTAATAAAGTATATCCAACCGATTATGATGTACAGGTATCTAATGATAAAGAAAACTGGGTAACTGTTAAAACTATTACAAAACAAAACAATGGACCTGTAAATCCGGTAGATACAGTAAAAGAAGAACTGACGCAGCCGGTAGCAGCCAGATATGTGAGAATTCTCTTTAGAAGCATCAATGCCAATGCAGCAGGTAACTGTATCGGATTGAAAGAACTGACAGTAAACGGCGTGAGACGTCATGTACCGGTAAGCTATACTTCCGTAGCAGAGCTTGAAAATGTAAATGCAGAAGTAAACGCAGAAAATGTAGCATTACCTGCATTAGTAGAAACAACCGTAAAAGCAGGAGAAGAAAAAGAACAGCCATTAAAAGTTATTCCAACATGGGATACAGAAAAAATTGATACATCAAAACCGGCAGATATTACTGTGACAGGCACTTTGCCAATCAATTACAGCCTCGTAAATCCGGAAGCTCTGGAAGCACAGGTTCATGTAATTGTAGGCGAGGGAGGAACAGAGCCTGAAAATCCGGAAAGAACAAATCTTGCCTTAAATCAGAAAGTAGAAGTTTCTGATGTAGAAACAGACTTTGACGGAAGTAAAACAGATTATGTAGGAGAATACGCTGTTGATGGAAAAGCAGATACCAGATGGAGCAGCGGACCTTTGAACAGTAAGCTGGGATTAGGCGGAGAACCAAAAGATCAGTATATTGTTGTAGATTTAGGTGCAGGCAAAAATACCATAGATGAAATTAAAGTTTCCTATTTCAAGAAAGTATGGCCTACAAATTATACAGTAGAAGTTTCCGCAGATAAAAACACATGGGAAACTGTAAAAACTATAAAGAGAAATTCTTCAAATGACCTTAATGTTGTAGACGATTTCAAATTAAAGGAAGCAAAAAATGCAAGATATGTGCGTCTGTCCTTCCCGAAAGACGGTTTGAATACCAATGCAGCAGGAAGCAGCGTTTCGATTACAGAGCTGGAAGTATACGGAACAAAAGAAGACATCACAATTGATACAGGAGTTTTAGAGGAAAAAATCGCATCTGCCAAAGAGCTGATAAAAAATGCTGAGGCTGAACCGAACAAATATGACAGTGCAACAGTAGAAGTATTAAAAGAAGCTTTAGAAGTAGCAGAAAACACTCTGAAAAATCCAGAAAGTCAGGAACAGGTTAATAAAGCAGCAGAGGAATTGGCAACAGCAGAGGCAGGCTTAAAGGAATTAGACTTAGACGCATTAAACGTAGCGCTGAAAGAAGCAGAAGAGATTTTGGCAGCAGAAAGTGATTATACACCGGAAACTTATAAAGTCTTTAAGGCAGCTTACGAAGAAGCAAAAGCACTTCTCGGCAAACCGATGACACAGCAGCAGGCAGAAGAAGCAAAGGCAAAACTGGAAACAGCACAAGAGCAATTAGAAAAAGTAGAAATAGTAGAAAATGAAGGTTGGAAAGAGACAGAAAACGGCTGGGAATACTATGAAAACGGACAAAAAGTAATCGGATGGTTATATACAGGAAATCATTGGTATTACATGGACGATAATGGTATCATGGTAACCGGTTGGGCAGCAGTAGACGGACATTGGTACTATATGGATCAATGGGGAGCAATGTGCACCGGCTGGGTGTCAGTAGATGGACACTGGTACTATATGGACCAGTGGGGAGCAATGTGCACCGGCTGGGTGTCAGTAGACGGACATTGGTATTATATGGACCAATGGGGAGCAATGCAGACCGGTTGGGTACTTGTAGGAGATACATGGTATTACATGAACAACAGCGGAGCAATGCAGACCGGTTGGGTACTTGTAGGAGATACATGGTATTATCTGAATGACAGCGGAGCAATGTGTACCGGTTGGGTGTCAGTAGGCGGACACTGGTACTATATGGATCAGTGGGGAGCAATGTGCACCGGCTGGGCGCTTGTAGGAGATGATTGGTATTATCTGAATGCAGACGGAACCATGGCAAGCAATCAGTGGATTGGCGGTTATTATGTAGATGCGTCAGGAAAGATGGTGTAAAGAATAAAATATCTTCTTTAGAGGTTGAAAACCTGTTACTTAACAGGTATAATAGGCTTCATAAACAAAAATGCCATAACAGTATTTTGAAAAAATGTAAAATAGAGGAGATTGTACAATGGAAAAGACAATGGAAAAGATTGTTGCACTTGCAAAATCCAGAGGATTTGTATATCCGGGTTCTGAAATTTACGGAGGTCTGGCAAATACATGGGATTATGGAAATCTCGGTGTAGAATTGAAAAACAATGTAAAAAGAGCATGGTGGCAGAAATTCGTAATGGAAAGCCCATACAATGTAGGTGTTGACTGTGCCATTTTAATGAACCCACAGACATGGGTTGCTTCAGGACATTTAGGAGGCTTCTCTGATCCGTTGATGGATTGTAAAGAGTGTCATGAACGTTTCCGTGCAGATAAGATTATCGAGGATTACTGTGCAGAAAAGGGAATTGCCATTGAAGGAAGCGTAGATGCGTGGTCACAGGAACAGATGAAGGATTTCATCGAAGAACATCAAATTCCATGTCCTACCTGCGGAAAACATAACTTTACAGATATTCGTCAGTTTAACCTGATGTTTAAAACTTTCCAAGGTGTTACAGAGGATGCGAAAAATACAGTATATTTAAGACCGGAAACAGCGCAGGGTATCTTTGTAAACTTTAAAAACGTACAGAGAACATCCAGAAAGAAGCTTCCTTTCGGTATTGCACAGATTGGTAAATCTTTCCGTAATGAAATTACACCGGGTAACTTTACATTCCGTACCCGTGAATTTGAACAGATGGAACTGGAATTCTTCTGCAAACCGGATACAGACTTAGAATGGTTTGCATACTGGAAGCAGTTCTGCCTTGACTGGCTGCATAGTCTGGGATTAAAAGACGAAGAAATTCGTTACCGTGACCATGACAAAGAGGAATTAAGCTTTTACAGTAAAGCAACCACAGACGTAGAGTTCCTTTTCCCATTTGGCTGGGGCGAGCTTTGGGGTATTGCTGACAGAACAGATTACGACCTGACACAGCACCAGAATGTTTCCGGACAGGATATGACTTACTTTGATGATGAAACAAACCAGAAATACATTCCTTACGTTATCGAGCCTTCACTGGGCGCTGACCGTATGGTACTTGCATTCCTTTGCAGCGCTTATGACGAAGAAGTGTTAGACGCAGAAAAGAACGATGTTCGTACTGTGCTTCGTTTCCACCCTGCATTAGCGCCTGTGAAAATCGGTGTGCTTCCATTATCTAAGAAGTTAAACGAAGGTGCGTTAAAGGTATTTGAACAGTTATCCAAGAAATACAACTGTGAATTTGATGACAGAGGAAATATCGGTAAACGTTACCGTCGTCAGGATGAAATCGGTACACCATTCTGTGTAACTTACGACTTCGACTCCGAAACAGACGGAGCTGTTACTGTACGTGATCGTGACACAATGGAACAGGAAAGAGTAAAAATTGAAGATTTAAAAGCATATTTCGAAGAAAAATTTGTATTCTAAGAAAAGCTTGTAAAAGACAGGAGTTGTTGTAAAGCAGCTCCTGTTTTTCTTGCTGAAAAATGTCGGATATGGTATATTTTTAGTATATGACAGAATTTGGCAAGTTGGAGAAAAGGTACAATCAGGGGAATAGGAAAACAGATAAAAGAGGGGTTTATGAACGAATATACAAAGTTTGAAAATAAAAAGAAAAAATTTAAATCTCTGGTTATAGGAGTGCTGTTGTCTATTTTAGCAATATTTTTAATTTTTACTTTAAACTATAACAGGATATATAAGCTGCTTTTGGATAAAGATATGGAGCAGATTGAATTTACTTCCGGTTTTGTTACAAAGCTGATACAGACAGAGATTGAAAATCTTCTATCAGAGCTGGAAGCCAGTCAAAAGACTTTTTTAGACCATGACGGAGATCAACAAGATGAAATTGTAGAGCATTTAAAGGAAATAAAGAAAGAGCGGCAGTTTGAAAAAATTGGTGTGGTGAATTTAGAAGGAACAAGTCTTGATGATACAGGGAAAGTAGAAAAAAGCGAAGATACAGAATTTTTGGATAGTATGAAGAAGAACAAAAGGTATGTATCAAATGTGATGGACGTTTCCGATACTATGATGATAGCAGTTCCTATCACCAGAAATGGTCAGGTAACAGGGGCAATTTGGGGATATTACTCGATATCTAAAATTTCTGAAAAAATTGAACTGACAAAAGGTTCTCAGAGATATTTTCAAATTATTGACGATACGGGACTGTATATCAGCAGTTCAAACAATGTATATTCTTTTGCAAAAGATATGAATATATGGGATGAATTAAAAAGATATGAAATATCTGACGGAATAACAATGGAAGAAATACGAAGTAACGTAGAAAGTGGAAAATCGGGACAGTTTCATTTTGCCTTTGAAGGACAGGGCAGATATGTTACATACGAACCATTGGGAATTAAGAATTGGTATGTGTTTTCGGTGCTGGTAGAGGACTATTTGGGAAATTATGTAAAGAAAATCGAACAGGCATTTTCATATCTTTTGTGGGGAGTGCTTGGCGTGATTATGATAGGAATAGGATTGATAGGAAGGTCAATCTATGTGACTACCGGTTATATCAAGGAGCAGAATGAAAAATTATTTACAAGGAATTCCCTTCTGTTTATGGTTTTAAAGCATACAAATGACGTTCCTTTTGAACTGAATTTTGTCGAGCAAACTCTTACAATATATACAAATAAGGATGAGGAAAGAAAAATATGTAAAAATTTAGATTATTTTACGCCTCAAAATATGCTTCTTAATGAAAAGATATGTGCAGAAGAATATGAGAAATATCAGATGGTTTACGAAAATCTCATAAATGGAAAAAGTGTAGAATCGGTTGTTTTAAAATTAAAAATAGACGGAAAGTGGGACTACAATAAAATTCATATTAAAACCATAGATAAAAATCATATTGTAGGTTTTTTGGAAGACTATAATGAGCAGGAATATCAAAATCAGAAGATGGAAGAAATGAGTATAAAAAACCAAGTTGATTTTTTGACTAAATTGTATAACAGAGAATTTTTCTCACAGGAAGTAGAAAGAATATTAAAAGATATGGCAAACCACAAGACAGAGAAAAAGTCGGCTTTATTTCTGCTGGATTTGGATTTTTTTAAAAAAGCAAACGATACATTAGGTCATATAACAGGAGATGAAATCTTGCGTGAAAGTGGAATGATTATGAAGTCAATTATCAGGAGTACAGATTTGGCAGGGCGACTGGGAGGCGATGAGTTTGTATTGTTTATAAAAGACGCAAAGGATGTTCCGGCTCTGGAGGTTTGCGCAGAGAAAGTAAATCGAGCTCTGCATAAAATTTATGGCGAAGGAGAAAAAACAGTAACGGTCAGCGCATCCATTGGAATTGCTGTTGTGACGAAAGAAAAGACATTTGCAGAGCTTTACAAAATGGCAGATTTAGCTCTTTATGAAGCGAAAAAACAAGGCAGAAACAGGTATTATATCATGTCAAAAGAAAGATAAAAATCAAAAATTTTCGGGGGGGGGGTAGCGAGACATGAGAATAGAAAAAGCATTTTTGAAAAAGAGAAAGGACTTTATTCAATGGTGCATTATAGCAGGTATTATTATCAGTTTATTTATATGCCTTATTGATAATACTATGAAAATGAATAAAGGAGTGGAAAAAGAGACAAAAGGTTATGTAGCAGATATCGTAAAACAGATGAGCAGGGAAATCTCTTATCGCATGCAAAGTTATGAGCGTTACATCAGCGAGACAGCAGACTCTTTTTCAAAAATGCCGGATCGTATACTGACAGAAAGCGTCTTGGAAAAGAAGAAAAATCCCTTGCTGTTCGAAAACCTGATTATAGTAGACACAGAGGGAAAGACATTTCCGGAGAATTTTCAATGCGAAGGTTTTGCCGAGTATGTTAAAGAAAATACAGATATCTTTGAAGAAAATAAAATTGTTTCTGCCCATAATGAGAAAATTTTCTTTTCTTCACCATTAAAGAGAGACGGAATGCCGGACAGAGTCTTAATAGGTATTCAGGATTGTAAAGATATACAAGCTGTTTTATCAGAGATTAATTGCAAAAAAGCAGGATTTAGCTGTATTGTCAGTGAAACGGGACAGGTGATTGTAAACGGAGAAAACCAAAAAGAAAATTTTGAAGATCAACAGTTCCTTTTGGAAAAAACCAAGGGCGATTTGGAACAGGCAATTCGTTCTGTGGTTACAATGACAAAGGAGAGCGGAGAGAAAATCTTTGAACTGACATTAAAAAATAAGGATACGATGATTATGGCGTCTAACTCTTTAGGGGTTAATGACTGGTATCTATTTTCTTTTGTGCCATCTACGATACTGGAAGAAAACACAGACCAATATATAGAGAAATATTGGGTGATTACTTTACTCAGTATGGTGGCGTTTGCCATTGTGGTAATAAAAATTCGCCGTTTGTATAAAGAGAACGTCAGAAAAATCGAAGAGCTGGCTTTTACAGATTTTGTGACAGGAGGGAGCAATAATGCTGCATTTCTGATAGACGCAAAGAAAAAAATCGAAGAAAATGAAAAGAAAAGGTATGCTTTCGTATTTTTGAATATTTTAGGGTTTAAAAATATCAATGAAAAATATGGTGTTACAGCGGGAAACCATGTTTTGAAATTTATTTATCAAATCTTAAAAAGCTGTATTGAAGAAGGTGAAATGGTAGCAAGAAGTGAAAGCGATCACTATTTTCTTCTGCTTCAGGAAGAAACCGAAGAAGCTGTTCAAAATCGAATTGACGTTATGATGGAAAAGATACATGGAGCAGAGGCGGAAACAGCCTATGGTTACGGTATCAGTTTTTCGCAGGGAGCCAGTTTTATTGAAGAAAATGACAGAGAACTGCATGTTTATCAGAACAGAGCAGTAGTAGCAAGTGAGTATTACAATAACACGAAACATTGTGTGTTTTATAATCAGGAGCTTTCTACAAAATTAAACAGGGAAATTGTTTTAAATGAGTCTTTTGAAAGCGCCATTGAAAATGAAAAATTTGAAATCTATTTTCAGCCAAAGGTAAATTTGAAGAATGAAAAAACCGGTGGTGCAGAAGCGTTGGTTCGATGGAAGCATCAAGAATATGGAATGATATCTCCGGCAGAGTTTATCTCTTTATTCGAAGCCAACGGAAAAATCTGTCGTTTGGATTTGTATGTTTTTGAAATGGTTTGTAAAAAATTAAACCGATGGAGAGAACAAAATAAGCCTTTGATTAAGGTATCTGTGAATTTATCACGAATACATCTTATGGAAAAAGGAATGGAGTGTTTGAAGGATTTGAAAGCGATAAAGGACAAATATCAAATTCCTGACGGACAAATTGAATTGGAGCTTACAGAGTCTATGTTTCTTGAGATAAAACAGTTGGAAAAAATCAAGAAAATCATAAAACAAATGCAGGTATATGGATTTTTATGTTCTTTAGATGATTTTGGATTTGGATATTCATCCTTGGCGCTTTTAAAAGAGTTTGATGTAGATACGATTAAGCTGGACAGACTATTTTTTGTAAACAGCAATGAAAAAACTTGGAAAGTTGTAAAAGCATTTATTTCCTTGGCACATGAATTGAATATTACCGTTGTGGCAGAAGGGGTGGAAAACGAAGAGCAGATTGAAAGGTTAAAAGAAATAAATTGTGATTTGGTGCAGGGATATTATTATTCAAAACCATTACCGGAAGAAGAATTTATAGATTGGGTAGGCAAAAGAGGACAAAGAATGTGGGGAAAAGCTTATGGATGAAAAAGAAGAACTATTAAAAAAAGACAGAGAACGGCAAAAAAAACGTGAGGCGCTGCGGGCAAAGCGGGAGCAGGAGCTGAAAAAGAAGGTCAGGCTTTTTACGGGAATTGGAATACTGGTATTTTTGATTTTGACAGCAGGCATTTTCCTAGGCGTACATAATCACAAAAAAGCCGAGGCAGAAAAAAAGAAAGAAAAAGCCAGACAGGAAAAACTGGAAAAGAAGAAAGCGCAAGAAGATTTGACTGTCGAGTTTCTTGCAGTAGGCGACAACATTGCCCATAGTCCTATTTACAAATCAGGGCAAGGGGAAGGAGATGTGTGGAATTATGACCACATCTATGAACCGGTAAAGAAAGATATTGAAAAAGCGGATTTGTCTTTGGTTGTACAGGAGACTATTTTCGTAGAAGACAGAAATGATATTTCCAGTTATCCCACTTTCGGTACACCTGTGGAAATCGGTGATGCACTGGTAAATGCAGGATTTGATGTTATTGCCCATGCTACCAATCATGTATTGGATAAGGGCACAAAATCCATTGAATACACACTGGATTGGTGGGAACAGGCACATCCGGAGACCGAGATACTGGGAATACATAAAAGCGCAGAGGAAGCAGAAAATATTTCTGTAATTCAGTGTAAAAACTTAAAGATTGCCATAGTGAATTATACATACAGTTTTAATGGAATGGAATTGCCAAAAGAGAAGGAATATCTGGCTGATTTATTCGATGAAGAAAAAGCACGCAAGGACATTCAAAAAGCAAAGGAACTGGCGGATGTTGTCATTGCAGTCATGCACGTAGGAGATGAGTATGTGCAGGAAGTAGACGAGCGGACAAGGAACTGGACTGAGATATTCTTGGAAGAAGGGGTAGATATTGTCATTGGTTCTCATCCGCATGTCATTCGCCATATGGAAACTTTAACAGGCGAAGACGGACATAAAATGTTGGTATATTATTCACTTGGAAACTTTGTATCTACACAGAATGATTTGCCATGCCTTTTAGGTGGAATGGCAAAAATCACTGTTCAAAAAGATTTAGAAAGTGGAGAAATTCGGATACCAAATCATGAGTATATTCCGTTATTGATGTATTATGACAGAGAAAATCCGAAGGCAGCAGTGTATAAGCTGGAAGATTATCCTGCGGATTTGGTGGAAAAACATTCCGTATATAAGAAAAATCCAAGCGAATTTTCGTTGGAATACTATCAAAACCTGTTTAAAAAAATAGAAGAACAGGGAAATAAGGATGCGATTTAGAAGAAAATGTTGAAAATGCACAAAAAAATATAAAAAACAAGAAAAAACTATACAGAAAAACTATAAAACTATTGAAAATAACGTTTCTTTTTGTTACAATAATACTCACATTGAGTGACTTGTAAGGAGGGAACGGCAAAATGGCGAAAAAGAGAAATATTATTGTTGGACAATCAGGCGGACCGACAGCAGTAATCAATTCAAGTCTTGCAGGGGTTTATAAAAATGCCATTGAACGTGGTTTTGATAAGGTGTACGGTATGTTGCACGGTGTTCAGGGGCTTTTAGATGAGCAGTATGTGGATTTATCCACACAAATTCATTCGGAGCTGGATATTGAGCTTTTAAAGAGAACGCCGTCTGCATTTTTAGGCTCTTGTAGATTTAAACTGCCGGAAATTCATGAAGACAAGACGATTTATGAAAAGTTATTTGGTATTTTAAATAAGCTGGAAATTGACACCTTTATTTATATCGGTGGCAATGACTCTATGGATACCATTAAAAAATTATCAGATTATGCCATTATCACAGGACAGAGTCAGAAATTTTTAGGCGTACCAAAGACCATTGACAATGATTTGGCTTTGACAGACCATACGCCGGGTTTTGGAAGCGCTGCAAAATATATCGGAGCTTCCACAAAAGAAGTAATTCGTGATGCACAGGGCTTGAATTATAAGAAAAATACCATTACGATTATGGAAATCATGGGAAGAAATGCAGGCTGGCTTACAGGAGCAACAGCTCTTGCAAAAACAGAAGACTGTGACGGACCGGATTTGATTTATCTTCCGGAAGTTCCCTTTGATACGGAACGCTTCTTAAAGAAGGTAAAGGAATTATTAAAGAAAAAATCTTCTATCGTGATTGCCGTTTCAGAGGGAATTAAATTGCAGGACGGCAGATATGTATGTGAATTGGGTAATGTAGGAGATTATGTGGATGCCTTTGGACACAAGCAGCTTCAGGGAACAGCAACTTATCTTGCGAATTTCCTTGCGGCAGAATGTAACTGTAAGACAAGGGCAGTGGAGCTTTCCACACTTCAGAGAAGCGCTTCTCACATGGCGTCCCGTGTCGATATTGAGGAAGCCTTTATGGTAGGCGGTGCGGCAGTAAAAGCAGCGGATGAAGGGGATACAGGAAAGATGATTGTCATTGACAGAGTTTCCGATGACCCGTACATGAGTGCGACCGGCATTTATGATGTTCACAGAATTGCCAATGAAGAAAAACTGGTTCCGAGAGAATGGATGAATAAAGAAGCAAATTATGTGACAAAAGATTTTATCGACTACATAAAACCATTAATTCAGGGTGACTATCAGCCGATTATGGTAAATGGTCTTCCAAGACATTTGGTATTAAAGATGAAAAAGAAATAACAATACAGAGAGTAAAAGCTTTGGAGAAGGTTTTTATAGAGGAACAGTCCGAATTGGGGAATTCGGGCTGTTCTGTGTTTCTAAGGGGTTGTGGTTTGTTCTGTAATATAGTATCATTATTTATATTTCAAACGAAAAGGAGAACGAACATGAAACAAACAGCACTTGTAATTATGGCGGCAGGAATTGGCAGCCGTTTTGGAAAAGGAATTAAACAGTTGGCAAAGGTAGGACCAAGCGGAGAAATTATTATGGATTATTCCATACATGATGCGCTGGATGCAGGCTTTAACAAGGTTGTTTTCATTATTCGCAAGGATATTGAAGAAGAGTTTAAGCAGGTTATCGGAAACAGAATTGAGAAAATTACACAGGTAGAATATGTATATCAGGATATTCAGGACTTACCGGAAGGATTTACTTGTCCGGCAGAACGTACAAAACCTTGGGGAACGGGACATGCTGTTTTAGCAGCTAAAAAGGTAATTAACGAGCCTTTTGTGGTAATCAATGCAGATGATTATTACGGAAAAGAAGCTTTCGTCAAAATTCATGAATATCTTGTAGAAGACAGAGAAAAAACAGATAAGATGGATATCTGTATGGCAGGCTTTATTCTGGAAAATACATTAAGCGATAACGGCGGTGTTACAAGAGGAATTTGTGCTTTAGATGAGCAGAAGAAGCTTATTGGTATTACAGAAACCTACAATATCCAGAAAACAGAAGACGGACCGGCAGCAGTAGATGAAGAAAAAGGAGAAAAGACAGCTCTTGATGAGAAAACATTGGTTTCCATGAATATGTGGGGCTTGACACCGGAGTTTCTGGAAGTGCTGGAAAGTGGTTTCAGAAAATTTCTTGCAGAGACAAAACCGGAAGAACTGAAAAAGGAATATTTACTTCCGACAGTAGTAGATAATATGATTAAAGAGGGAACTGCACAGGTTGCTGTGTTGAAGACTCATGACACATGGTTTGGCGTAACTTATCAGGAAGATAAGGAAAAAGTTATGGAGTCTTTTAAAGAATTAGTAAGGAAAGGTATTTATAAAGAACAGCTCTTTTCATAAAATGCGTGACAAAATTCTTATTTTGTGGTATTTTAGTATATGATAAAAATACAAAAAATAAGAATGATTGTGCAAAGGAGCGATTATGGGTAAATATTTTGGGACAGATGGGTTTCGAGGAGAAGCAAATGTAAACTTAACAGTAGAGCATGCTTTTAAAGTAGGACGCTTTTTAGGCTGGTACTTTGGAAAAGAGCATAAGGCACAGATTGTTATTGGAAAAGATACCAGAAGAAGCAGCTACATGTTTGAATATTCCTTAGTAGCAGGTCTTACAGCGTCCGGTGCAGATGTGTATCTTCTTCATGTAACCACAACACCAAGCGTGTCTTACGTGGTGCGTACAGAGAATTTTGACTGCGGTATTATGATTTCCGCCAGCCATAATCCTTTCTATGACAACGGAATTAAAATCATGAACGGCAACGGACAGAAGATGGAAGCTGCCGTAGAAGAGCAAATTGAGAAATATATTGACGGCGAGCTGGAAGAGCTGCCTTTGGCAAAGAGAGAGGATATCGGAAGAACAATAGATTTCTCAGCAGGAAGAAATCGCTATATCGGATATCTGATTTCTATTCCTACCCGTGCATTTAAAAATGTAAGAGTGGGACTGGACTGTTCAAACGGAAGTGCATCTGCCATTGCGAAAAGCGTTTTTGATGCACTGGGTGCGAAAACTTATGTTATTCACAACGAGCCGGATGGTACGAATATTAATACCAACTGTGGTTCTACCCATATTGAAGAATTAAAGAAATTTGTAAAAGAAAAGCAGCTGGATGTAGGCTTTGCCTATGACGGTGATGCGGACCGCTGTATTGCAGTTGATGACAAAGGAGAGGAAGTCAACGGCGATTTAATCATGTATGTTTGCGGAAAATACATGAAAGAATGTGGAAAATTAAATAACAATACCATTGTTACAACAGTAATGTCGAATTTAGGACTTTATAAGGCATGTGACAGAGAAGGAATTTCCTACGAAAAAACAGCAGTGGGAGATAAATATGTATGTGAAAATATGATGGCAAACGGACATTCCATTGGTGGAGAGCAGTCAGGACATATTATTTTCTCCAAGCATGCCACAACAGGTGACGGGATTTTGACTTCATTGAAGCTGATGGAAGTGATTATTGAGAAAAAACTTCCGTTAAGCGCATTGACAAGAGAAGTGAAAATTTATCCCCAGGTCCTTAAAAATGTGAGAGTACATGATAAAAAGACGGCAAGAGAAAATCAGAAGGTGACAGAGGCTGTTCACAAGGCAGAAACAGAATTAGGCGAAGACGGAAGAATTCTGGTAAGAGAAAGCGGAACAGAGCCTTTAATCCGTGTTATGGTAGAAGCGCCCACAGACGAGGTATGTGAAAAGTATGCACAGCAGGTGGTGGATGCCATGAAAGAAGAAAATCTGATTGCCGAATAAGGAAATGAGGTTAAAAGGGTGAAGAAACGAGTCGTACTGACGGTTCTTTTGAGTATGTGTCTGTTAGGCGGATGCAAAGGAAAAGAACTTACAGATTATGAAAAAGGTATGGAAAATCTGGAAAAGCAGAATTATAAAGAAGCTCTGGAAAATTTTCGGGAAGCAGTAAGCGACGGAGAGGATGCCGCAAAAGCATGGAGAGGCATAGGGATTTCATGGAGCGGACAGGGAGCTTTTGATAGGGCGGAAGAAGCTTTTTTAACAGCTTTGGATTTTACCGAAAAATCTGAGAAAAGCCTCAGAACAGACTTGAGTCTTTACCTTGCAGATACACAGTATCATCAAAAAGAATATCAGGCGTGTATTAAAACCTGCGATGAAATTTTAGATGAAAAAAAAGAAAAAAACGGGTATTTTCTTCGAGGAAGTGCATATCTTCATTTAGACGAGTATAAAAAAGCAGAAAAAGATTTTTCAAAAGTGATTTCCGGTTCTAAGGAATATGAGGACTATCTGGATATTTATCGAATTTATCAGGAATGTGACTTAAATGCAGACGGAGCAGAATATCTGGAGCTGGCTCTGGAGATGAAAGCCAAATCACCGGAGGATTTTTATAACAGAGGCAGAGTCTATTATTATCTGTCAGAATTTGAGAAGGCAGAAAAAGAGCTGAAAACAGCATGGGAAAAAGAATATGCTCCTGCTGCCGTTTATCTGGGAAAAGTGTATGTGGAAGCAAACGAGCCGGAAAAAGCCAAAGATATGTATCAAAAGTGCTTAAAGCAGGATGAATTAAAAGCAGAGGCATATAATGGGCTGGCATATTGTTCGATGGAGCAGGAAGACTACGAAAAGGCTTTGGAATATATTCAAAAGGGATTGGAAGTAAAAGACAGAGAAGTCAATCAGGCATTACTTTTTAATGAAATTGTTGTATATGAAAGAAGCAGAGACTTTGCTTCGGCAAAAGAGAAAATGCAGCAGTATTTAGCCCAGTATCCGGCAGATGCTGCTGCTGTAAAGGAGAATTATTTTTTGCAGACCAGATAGTGAAGGGACACATGAAAATGTGTGGAAGGAATGGTGACAAATATGAGGTTAAAAAGAGTAATGTTCATTGCTGCGGTAGTCGTAATGGCGGGGGCTTTTACAGGCTGTGGTAAAAAAGAAGAAAAACCGGAGCAACCGAAAATTGAAAAAGAAGAAGAACCGAAAACAGAAAAAACAGTAGGTAAAGTCGTAGAAGAACCGGAAATTCCGGCAAACCAAAATCTGCTTACGGGGTTGGGTGATTTGTCAGAGGAGGCAATCGGAAAACGTCCTGTGGCGGTTATGGTAAATAATGTGGAAAAAGCCATGCCCCAATATGGAATTGGGCAGGCAGACATTATCTTTGAAATTCCCGTAGAAGGGGATGTAACTCGATTTATGGCACTGTATGGTGACTATACAAAAGTTCCGAAAATCTGTCCAATTCGAAGCTGTCGCTATTACTTCCCGGCAATTTCACAGGGATTTGATGCTTTTTACGTGAACTGGGGAATTGATGAAACTGTTTCAGATTATCTCAAGTCTCTGAATATGGACCAGATTGAAGGAATTACCAATACAGGAGGTCTTTTTGGCAGAGATCAGGATAAGAGAAATCAAGGATATGCTTTGGAACATACAGGATATTTTGATGGTACGCAGCTTACCTCTTATATTGAGTCAAAAGGACTTCGCACAGACTTAAAAGAAGAGAAAAAAGGACCTGCATTTTCTTTTAATGGAATGGAAGAACAGATAAAACCTGCTTCTTCAGACTGTACCTCTGTTCAAATTGATTTTGGCTCACAAAGTGCTGCTTTTACTTACGATGCAGAAAAAATGCAGTATTTCAAGCAGATAAACGGTAATCCGCAGATGGACGCAGTGACAGGAGAGCAGTTGGGATTTACCAATGTATTTGTTTTGGAAACAGAAATTTCTGTAAAAGATGATGTGGGACATAAAAATTTAGACTGGGATGGCGGTGCAGATGCCAAGGGATACTATATTTCAAACGGCGGTATGCAGCCTATAACATGGTCAAAAGAAGAAGGAAACGAAGACTCTTATTTAACCTTTTATGACGAGGCAGGAAATGTGCTGAATATCAATAGAGGAAAGAGTTATATTGCTTTGAATTATAAGGATAAAGCAACCTTTCAGTAAAGAAATGGAAAGACAGGAGAAAGACATTTTATCAGAGTCGGTCTTCTGTCTTTCCTGTTTCATGGAAAATTTTTTAAAAATACTATGAAATTAGCAAAAGAAGTGTTAAAATGGGTATTATTTAAGAGGAGGGAATGACATTGAGCGAATATAAAATAACCTGTTGTTCTACCGTTGATTTGCCAGCATCTTATTTTGAAGAAAAAAATCTGCCCTTTGTGTGCTACCATTTTCACATGGATGGTGTAGATTATCCGGATGATTTAGGAAAATCCATGGCATTTGATGAATTTTATAAGAGAATATCTGAGGGTTCTGAGCCTACCACAGCGCAGGTAAATGTCCAGCAGTATACAGAGCTGTTTGAACCGATTTTAAAAGAGGGAAAAGACCTTCTTCATTTGACCTTATCAAGCGGCATAACCGGCAGCATTAATTCTGCCAATATTGCAAAGGAACAGTTGGAAGAAAAATATCCGGAGCGAAAAATCTTTATTATGGACTCTTTGGCAGCGTCTTCAGGATATGGAATGTTAGTGGATGCAGTTTTGGAAAATCAGGAAAAAGGATTTTCTTTGGAAGAAAATGTAAAGTGGATTGAAGACAACAGAAATCGTCTGCATCACTGGTTCTTTTCAACAGACCTGACCAGTTTTATCAGAGGCGGGAGAATATCCAAGGTCTCCGGTTTTGTAGGGCAGGCTTTGAATATTTGTCCTCTTATGAATGTGAATACAGAGGGAAAATTAATTCCGAGAAATAAATACAGAGGAAAGAAACAGGTAATCCGTGAAATGGTGAAACGAATGGAGGAGCACGCACAAAATCAGACACAGTACAGTGGGAAATGTATGATGTCTTGCTCTGCGTGTGAAGAAGATGCCAGAAAAGTAGCCGATTTAATAGAGGAAAAGTTTCCGAACCTCAACGGAAAGGTAGAGATTAACAGCATTGGTACGGTAATTGGTTCTCATACAGGACCGGGAACAGTAGCTCTGTTTTTCTGGGGAGACGAGAGAACTGAGTAAAATCTATGTAAAATTTTTCCGAGGTTTGTGAAAAATACTTGCACCATAAGAGAAACAATGATATATTGAACCTCGAGAGTGTTTGAAATTTGACAAAGAAAAAAGGAGAATTTTATGTTAGAGAAGTACCTGATTGTGTTTTTGGTATCCATGGTACCGTTAATTGAATTAAGAGGTGCAATTCCTATTGCGGAAGGTTTACAGTTACCATTTGTTCAATACTACATTGTTGCCATTTTAGGAAATATGCTTCCGGTACCGATTATTTATTTCTTTGCAAGAAAAGTTCTTGTATGGGGAAGCACAAAACCGGTAATCGGTAAATTCTTTTCCTGGTGTCTTGATAAGGGCGAGCGTGGAGGAAAGAAATTACAGGAAAAAGCAGGAAAAGGTTTGTTTGTTGCATTGCTTTTATTTGTAGGAATTCCGCTTCCGGGAACAGGGGCATGGACAGGAACTCTGGCGGCCAGTATTTTAGATATGGATTTTAAATCCAGCGTAATCGCAGTTATGCTGGGAGTTTTGTTGGCAGGTATCATTATGGCTGCTGTAAGTATGGGCGCATTTGGTGCATTAGGAGCACTTTTTTAAAGCCTATTTAAGATAAATAGAACAAATAACAGACAAAAGAAAAGGCATCATTCTTAATTGGTTTTGAGAATGATGCCTTTTTAACATATTTCGTTGTCCATTGGAAAATACCTCACATTAAAAATTGAATAATGAAAAATTTTTTCTTTTTGGTTTAAGTTTTAAAAGTTTCTGGTGGTCTGTACCTCTCTTTCGATAAATTATAAGGTTTGGTTTAAGTTTTTGGTGGTATCAGTCCTTTCTGTGTTAGCTTTTTTCTTTCGATTTATTTTATGATTAGACTATACCATAGAAATCTTTAAATGTCAATAAGAAAATAGAAAATATATAAAAATAATTTTAAAAGACTGTATTAAAATAATAAATAGTATAAAATATCAGAAAATTTTAAAAAATTCCAAAAGAGAGAAAATGAATAAAAAATGTGGTATAATGTTTGCACAGAGTGCAAACCAAGCTGATAAAATCAGCTTGACGTCACAAAGTGCCGTTTTATACCGGCAATCCACGGCTTGAAAAGAAAATACCCTTGTGGGTGCTTCCTTTTCTGCGCATGTGGTATAATGATTGCACGAAGTGCAATCTAAGCCGATTTCATCGGCTTACGACAAAGGAAAGGAAAAACAATGGAAATAAGACAGGCATTATTGGAAGAAATTCCTGAAATTATGAATATATACGAACAAGCAAAAGTTTTTATGAAGGCGCATGAAAATCCCACACAGTGGAAAGACGGATATCCTTCTGTGGAATTGGTAACTGAGGACTGTAAAAATAAAGAATTATATGTATGTGTGGAAAAGGGAAAGATTGCAGGGGTGTTTATGTTTACAGAGAGACCGGACAAGACATACAGAGAAATCTTTCAGGGTGAATGGTTAAATGAAAAACCTTATGGAACTATGCACCGAATGGCTTCTTCAGGAATTCAAAAGGGAGTGTCTTCTTTTTGCTTAGACTGGTGTTTCAAACAATGCGGGAATGTAAAAGGTGATACTCATGAAGACAATTATGTCATGCAGAAGGTATTTGAAAAAAATGGATTTAGACGCTGTGGAATTATTTATGTAGAAGACGGAACGCCTAGAATTGCATATCAAAGGGAGAATTAAAAATGGAATTGTTAGAGAGAAATGCACCATGCTGGTGCGGAAGCGGAAAAAAGTATAAAAAATGTCATTATAATTTTGATGAAAAATTGAAGTTTTATGAAAGCAAAGGTGTTTTAATTCCATCTCATGATATTATTAAAACGCCGGAACAGATTGTAGGAATAAAAGAAAGCGCAAAAGTAAATATTGAAATTTTGGATTATGTGGCGGAGCACATAAAAGAAGGTGTTACCACACAGGAAATTGATAATTGGGTAGCAGACATTACGGCAAAAGCAGGAGCAGAGGCAGCGCCTCTTAATTATGATGGATTTCCAAAGAGCGTGTGTACATCTATTAACGAACAGGTATGCCACGGAATTCCTTCAGAGGATATTGTGCTGAAAGACGGAGATATTATCAATGTAGATGTATCTACAATTTTAAACGGATATTATTCCGACTCATCCCGTATGTTTTGTATCGGAAATGTCAGCGAGGAAAAGAAGAAGCTGGTGGAAGTCACACGTCAGTGCGTGGAGAAAGGTTTAGCACAGGTAAAACCATGGGGATATTTGGGAGATATGAGTCAGGCAGTTTATGAGCATGCTCACGCTAACGGATATTCGGTGGTAAGAGAGATTGGCGGACATGGAATTGGACTGGAATTTCACGAAGATCCGTGGGTAGGATATATTGGAAAAGCAGGGACTGGGATGCTGTTAGTTCCGGGTATGATGTTTACCATTGAGCCGATGATTAATATGGGAAGTCATGAGATATTTGTAGATGATACAGACGGATGGACAATTTACACAGAAGATGGTAAGCCGTCTGCTCAGTGGGAAATTATGGTGCTGGTGACAGAGCAGGGATGCGAAGTTATTTGTTATTAAAAGAAAAAGGGTTGACATTCTATTTTTTTAATGGTATGTTGTAATTGCTTATATGACTGACGGAAGTGGAAATGACCACAGGGAGTATAAGCCAAGGAAGCCGACCGTCTGGGCATATATGCTCGGGCAGTGGGCTTTTTTGTGTATCAGAAAATCCTGTTCTATTTCACCGAGTATATCGTTCATTGAAAAAAAGGAGAAAAATTCATGGAAATGTTATCATTAACAAAAGAATTGAAAGAAAACGCATATCCTGGCAGAGGAATTGTTCTGGGAAAATCAAAGGACGGAAAAAAAGCAGCAGCTGCTTATTTTATCATGGGAAGAAGTGAAAATAGCAGAAACCGTGTATTTGTAGAAGAAGGCGAAGGAATTCGTACACAGGCATTTGATCCTTCTAAGTTGGTTGATCCAAGTCTGATTATTTATGCTCCTGTACGTGTTTTAGGAAATAAAACCATTGTGACAAACGGAGACCAGACAGATACCATTTACGAAGGTATGGATAAACAGCTCACTTTTGAACAGTCCTTAAGAAGTCGTGAATTTGAACCGGACGGACCGAATTATACACCTAGAATTTCAGGAATTATGCACGTTGAAAACGGAAAATATAATTATGCAATGTCTATCTTAAAAAGCAATAACGGAAATCCACAGGCATGTAACCGTTATACATTTGCCTATGAAAATCCGGTAGCAGGAGAAGGACATTTTATCCATACTTATATGCACGACGGAAATCCCCTTCCAAGCTTTGAAGGAGAACCAAAGCTGGTAAGTATTCCAAACGACATTGATGAATTTAAAGACAGCCTTTGGGAAAGCTTAAACGAAGAAAATAAAGTATCTTTATTTGTTCGCTTTATCGATATTGAAACAGGTAAATATGAAACAAGAATTGTGAATAAAAATAAATAAGAAGTAAGAAGGGAGAAAATCATGAAAGAATTAGCTTTAAAATACGGTTGTAATCCAAACCAGAAACCATCCAGAATTTATATGGCAAATGACAGTGAGCTTCCTATTCAGGTATTATCCGGAAAACCGGGATATATCAATTTCTTAGATGCGTTTAATGGCTGGCAGTTAGTAAGAGATTTGAAAAAAGCAACAGGTCTTCCGGCTGCAACATCCTTCAAGCATGTATCTCCGGCAGGTGCAGCAGTAGGTCTTCCTCTTACAGAAACTCTGGCAAAAATTTACTGGGTAAATGATATGGATTGGAAGAATTTTTCACCAATCGCCTGCGCTTATGCAAGAGCAAGAGGCGCTGACCGTATGTCTTCCTTCGGTGATTTTATTGCATTGTCTGATGTATGTGATAAAGACACAGCATTATTGATTAAAAGAGAAGTATCTGACGGTGTTATTGCACCGGGTTATACAGAGGAAGCTCTGGAAATTCTGGGACAGAAGAAAAAAGGAAATTACAATGTGATTGCTATTGATGAAAACTATGTACCGGCTCAGTTAGAGCATAAAGAAGTGTTTGGTATTACTTTTGAGCAGGGACGTCAGGAGCTTTGCATTGATGACGCATTAATTTCTAATGTAGTTACAGAAAATAAAGAGCTGACAGAAGAAGCAAAAAGAGACTTAAAAATTTCCCTGATTATTTTGAAATATACACAGTCTAACTCTGTATGCTTTGTAAAAGACGGACAGGCAATCGGTGTGGGAGCAGGACAGCAGTCCCGTGTACACTGTACACGTCTGGCAGGTCAGAAGGCAGACAACTGGTGGTTAAGACAGTGCCCGAAGGTTTTAAATTTGCCATTTAAAGAAAGCATCAGCCGTGCAGAAAGAGATAATGCCATTGACGTATATATCGGTGAAGAATATATGGATGTTCTGGCAGACGGCGCATGGGAAAATACTTTTACAGAAAAACCGGAAGTGTTTACAAGAGAGGAAAAGAGAGAATGGCTGGATAAAATGCAGGATGTTATTCTTGGTTCTGACGCATTCTTCCCATTTTCTGATAATATTGAAAGAGCACATAAAAGCGGTGTGGCATATATCGCACAGCCGGGCGGCTCTGTACGTGATGATGCAGTAATTGAAACATGTAATAAATATAATATGGTGATGGCGTTTACAGGTATTCGCCTGTTCCACCACTAAGAGGAAAAGAGGCACCTTCGGGTGTCTTTTTCTTTTGGGGAAGTTGATATGCACGGCATAAAAACCATTGACAAAGACCAAGTTTTTGATATACTTTGAGAGTAAATAATGTGTCAAAGAACAGATAGGAGAGTGAAATATGAGTATTAAAATTGGTATTTTAGGATATGGTAACTTAGGTCGAGGTGTGGAGTGTGCTGTGAAGCATAACCCTGATATGGAGCTGACAGCAGTATTTACACGCCGTAATCCTGCGGATGTTCAGATTTTGACAGAGACAGCAAAGGTTTATCATGTAGATGAAGCCGTAAAAATGAAGGATGAAATCGATGTTTTAATTCTCTGCGGCGGAAGCGCCACAGATTTACCGGTTCAGACTCCTGAATTTGCACAGTATTTTAATGTGGTAGACAGCTTTGATACTCATGCAAGAATTCCGGAGCATTTTCAGGCAGTAGACGAAGCTGCTAAGAAGGGAAATAAGGTTGCGATGATTTCCGTAGGCTGGGATCCGGGTATGTTTTCTTTAAACAGATTATATGCAAATGCAATTTTACCGGGAGGAAAAGATTATACTTTCTGGGGAAAGGGTGTCAGTCAGGGACATTCTGATGCAGTTCGAAGAATAGATGGGGTACTGGATGCAAGACAGTACACAATTCCTGTAAAAGAAGCTTTAGACGCTGTAAGAGAAGGAAAAAATCCGGAGCTTTCCACACGTCAGAAGCATACAAGAGAGGTATTTGTAGTTGCTGATGAAAATGCAGATAAAGCAAAAATTGAGCAGGAAATCAAGACAATGCCAAATTATTTTGACGAATATGATACAACAGTACATTTCATTACAGAAGAAGAAATGAAAGCAGAGCACACAGGACTTCCTCACGGAGGATTTGTAATCCGCAGCGGAAATACAGGATGGGAAGACGAACATAAGCATGTGATAGAATACAGCCTGAAGCTGGACTCCAATCCTGAATTTACATCATCTGTTATTACAGCTTATGCAAGAGCTGCTTATCGCATGAGTCAGGAAGGTCAGAGCGGCTGCAAAACCGTATTTGATGTAGCGCCTGCTTATTTAAGCCTTCAGACACCGGAAGAACTCCGTGCAAAAATGCTGTAAGGTGCAGGGAAAGTGAGAGAAAAAGTGAGTGCTAAGGTAGATGCAAAAAAAGAGACGAAAAGAATTTTGTTCGGTCTTATCGGTGCGGTGATTATGGCTGTGAATATTAAGACCTTTGTGCGGGCAGGGGGCTTATATCCAGGAGGATTTAACGGTGTCACGTTGTTATTTCAGACCATTTGCGATAGATTTTTCGATATTACAGTACCGTTTTCTCCTATCAGCTTAGCGTTAAATGCCATTCCGGCAATTATCAGCTTTAAAGCCATAGGTAAGAAATTTACAGTTGTTACAAGCTGTATGATTGTTGCTACCAGTATTTTAACGGATATTGTTCCGGCAGTGCCTATTACAGAGGATATTTTGCTGATTAGTATATTCGGTGGCTTGATTAACGGAGCGGCAATCAGTATTTCACTGATTGGAGGAACTTCCACAGGCGGAACAGATTTTATTGCCATTTACTTTGCGGAAAAGAAAAATAAAGATGTGTGGAATTATATTTTATTGGGAAATGCAGTGGTGCTGATTATTGCAGGCTTTCTTTTTGGATGGGATAAAGCCCTTTACTCCATTATTTTCCAGTATACTTCGACACAGATGATACATTTACTGTATCAAAATTATAAAAAGGTTACGTTATTCGTAGTTACAGAAAACGCCGAGGCTGTTTATCAGGCGATTTCAGAGGTTACAAATCACAGTGCAACTGAATTTTCAGCAACGGGAATGTATTCCAATGAGAAACGAAAAATGATTTATTCTGTTGTGTCCACAGTAGAAGCGAAGATGCTTACCAGAAAAGTTATGGAGGCAGATGCCCATGCTTTTGTAAATATTGTGAAAACAGATACTTTACTGGGACGTTTCTATCAGGAAAATAATTACTAACGTAAAAAGGGAGCTATCGTATTAGACGCATATTTCTAAATGCTGTTTAATACAATAGCTCCTGTTTGTTATAAAATCTTATTTTTTACCGCTGAAGCAGTAAGTACATACTTTACACGGCTCGATAGGAATGGAAGATAATAAATCGTCTAAACGATGGAAATGCAGAGTGGTAAAGTTCAACTGTTTTCCGATTTCTTCCAGCATTTCTTTGTAGTTTTGAGAGTCAGGATTAGCATAAGACTCTAAAACCTCACGGCTTACGTTTTCTCCTTCTCTTGCAGCGATAATTCTTCTCGTGATTAAATCCATTTCAGATTTAGAACGGGAGAAGTTCAAATAAGGGCATCCGAACATTAAAGGCGGACATGCCGGACGGATATGTACTTCTTTTGCACCGCTGCTATATAAAAATTCTGTTGTTTCACGAAGCTGTGTTCCACGAACAATAGAGTCGTCGATTAACAAAAGCTTTTGATTTTTAATCAATGCCTCAACAGGAATTAATTTCATTTTGGCAATGAGATTACGCTGTTCCTGACGGGAAGGCATAAAGGAGCGAGGCCATGTTGGAGTATATTTAATAAATGGGCGGGCAAATGGAATGCCGGACTCGTTTGCATAACCGATAGCATGAGCAATACCGGAGTCCGGTACGCCGGCTACTAAATCAGGTTTTACGTCATCTCGCTGCGCATCACGCTGTGCCAGCTTCTTACCGCATTCGTAGCGCATATTTTCTACATTGATGCCTTCGTAGGTAGAGGTAGGATATCCATAATATACCCACAGGAAAGAACAAATTTTCATTTCATTTAAAGGCTCTGATACGGTTTCGCAGCTTTCCGGAGTCAGATAAACAATTTCTCCCGGACCTAATTCTTTTAAAGTTTCATAACCCAGATTAAGGTAAGCAAAGCTTTCAAAAGAAACACAATGTGCGCCGTCTTTATGTCCTACAATAAGAGGCGTTCTTCCCATGCGGTCACGGGCAGCGTAAATACCTTCCGGTGTTAAAATGAGAAGCGTCATAGAACCTTCAATTAGTTCCTGCGCATAACGAATACCGTCTACGATGGTCTCCTGCTGGTTGATTAAAGATGCGACGATTTCAGTAGGGTTGATACATCCGCCGCTCATTTCTAAGAAATGTGTACAGCCGTTTTTGTAAGAAATATCAACAAGCTCTTCTGTGTTGTTGATTTTACCTACTGTTGTAATTGCAAAGCTGCCTAAATGGGATTGTACCAAAAGCGGCTGAGGCTCGTTGTCTGAAATACAGCCGATACCACAGGTTCCTTCCAGTTCATCTAAATCACCGTCAAATTTTGTACGGAACGGTGTGTTTTCGATGTTATGGATTGAGCGGCTGAAGCCGTTTTCTCCATGGACTGCAAGTCCTCCACGTTTGGTACCTAAATGAGAATGATAGTCTGTTCCGAAAAATAAGTCCAGGGTACAACTGGACTTAGATGTTACTCCAAATATTCCACCCATTGCTGTTCTCCTTTTCTTGGAATTACCAATTTAGTTTTCTCCTTATTATATACTCCAAATTTGCTTTTCGTAAAGAGATTTTGGGAAAGTTTTTCACTTCGCAAAGGAGAAAAAATAGTGTATAATAGAGAAGCAGATGTGCAAATAGACAAGAAAAGGAGAAGAAAATGAAATTTATTTCATGGAATGTAAATGGTCTGCGGGCGTGTGTGAAAAAGGGATTTACAGAATTTTTTGAACAGACAGATGCAGACTTTTTCTGTATACAGGAAACAAAGCTTCAGGAAGGACAGATTGATTTTGAACCGGAAGGATATTTCTGTTATTGGAATTATGCTGTGAAAAAAGGGTATTCCGGTACAGCAATTTTTGCAAAGAAGGAGCCGTTAAGCGTACAGTACGGCATTGGTATAGAAGAACATGATCAGGAAGGCCGTGTGATTACCTTAGAATATGAAAATTTTTATATGGTTACCGTCTATACGCCGAACTCTCAAAGTGAACTGGCGAGATTGTCTTATCGTATGCAATGGGAGGATGATTTCAGAGCGTATTTGCAGCAGCTAGACGAGAAAAAACCTGTGATTATGTGTGGTGATTTAAATGTGGCACATCAGGAAATCGACTTAAAAAATCCAAAAACCAACCGTCATAATGCCGGCTTTACTGATGAAGAAAGAGAAAAATTTACCACATTTTTGGAAGCCGGCTTTACCGATACCTTCCGTTATTTTTATCCGGATAAAACAGAGATTTACTCTTGGTGGTCTTACCGATTTAAAGCCAGAGAAAAAAATGCAGGATGGAGAATTGATTATTTTTGTACTTCAAAAAGACTGGATGAAAAGTTACTTTCTGCTTCCATTCATACAGATATTTTCGGCTCAGACCATTGTCCGGTAGAAGTTCAGATTGAGTTATAAACAGAGAAAATGGGGGCAAAAATATGTCAGATTGCGAAAAGGTGATTTTTCATATTGATGTGAACAGCGCCTTTTTATCATGGGAGGCAGTTTATCGTTTAGAACAGGGTGGAACGGTAGATTTAAGAGAAATTCCCTGTGCGGTAGGCGGAGATAAAACCAAGAGAAGGGGCATTATTTTAGCAAAATCTCTGTCTGCAAAGGCATGCGGTGTAAAGACAGGAGAACCCTTGACAGAAGCGTTAAAGAAGTGTCCGTCTTTGATTGTTGTGCCGGCTCATCACAGTATGTATCGGCAGTATTCTCAAAAGTTTCTCAATATTTTAAGAGAATACAGTCCTTCGGTAGAACAGTACAGTATTGATGAGGCATTTATGGATATGACTGGAATGGAAAAGCTTATAGGAAATCCTGTGGCTTTTGCTCATAAGCTAAAAAACAGAATTAGCAAAGAGCTGGGGTTTACGGTAAATATTGGAATTTCCGGCAACAAATATCTGGCAAAAATGGCATCGGATTTTGAGAAACCGGACAAGGTGCACACCTTATTTCCAACAGAAATCAAAACAAAAATGTGGCCGCTGCCTGTATCAGACCTGTTGTTTGTGGGGAGGGCTACTACGCAGGTTTTAAAGAAGCTGGGGATTTATACGATCGGAGACCTTGCCAATACAGATGTGGAAATTTTAAAATGTCATTTAAAAAAGCAGGGAGAGAGTATCTGGAATTTTGCCAATGGAAGGGATACTTCGTTGGTAGAGAGTGAAAGTCAGGGAAACAAAGGATATGGGAACAGTACCACCATTGCCTTTGACGTGACAGACGAAGGAACAGCCAAAATGGTGCTTCTTTCTCTGTGTGAAACAGTGGCAGCAAGACTTCGAAAAGATGATGTAAAGGCAGAGGTAGTGTCTGTTTCTGTTCGGGATTTTGAGATGAAAACAGTTTCTCACCAGAGGGTTATGGCAGCGCCTACCAACATCACAGGTGAAATTTATGACACGGTTTGTGTGCTCTTTGATGAGCTGTGGGACGGTACGCCTATTCGTCATTTAGGCGTGCATACCAGCCGTGTTTCTAAGGAAGAACGGGGACGTCAGATGTCCTTGTTTGACCTGAATACCAACTATGAAAAGATGGAAAAAATGGATATGGCGGTAGACAAAATCAGAAAAAAATTTGGCAACAATGCTATTATGAGAGCCTCTTTTCTGGATAATAAAAAGGTTGAGAACATGACAGGCGGTCATCCAGACGGAAGACAGGTAGATTTGAAAACATTGAAAGAGAAGAAAAAATGAGTGAGATAATCGAAGAATTTTTTAATGGATATTGCAAAAATTATGATATGGCAAGAACTGCCATAGGAGAATTTACAGATGAAAACGGAGTTTTACAGTTGGAACAGATTGATTGTGATTATGGGAAATGTCCATACAGCGAAGACTGTGAAATGATGCACAAAGTATTTGAATTTATGAAAGAAAGGGAAGGGAAAGAGAAATGTTAAATATCAGGGATATTCAGGAAAGTGACAGAGCGGAATTTTTTCAGATGGCTAAGGAATTTTACGGAGGTCCTGCATGTGACCACGATATTCCCCAAGAACATTTTGAGGCGACTTTGCAGGAATGTTTAAGAAGTAAGGAATATTCCCGTACATTGATGCTGGAAGATGAAACAGGCATAGTGGGATATTTCCTCATTGCAATTACATGGAGTAACGAAGCCGGAGGAATTACCATCTGGTTGGATGAATTGTTCTTTAAGAGCAGCTCCAGAGGAAAAGGCTATGGCACACAGGTATTTGACTGGGTGGAAAAAGAATATCCACAGGCAAAGCGTTTCCGTCTGGAGGCAACTTACAGTAATGAAAGAGCAATTTCTCTCTATAACCGTTTGGGCTATGAAGAACTGCACTATTATCAGATGATTAAAGACCGTTAAAGATTACTTCCGCTGTTTGTAGCAAGCATGCGTTTTACATCGGGTACTGCACAAAGAACAGGGTAGAGAAGCTGGGAAATGAGAAGTCCGCTTATTCCCTGAATAAGATTGGCAGGAATACTGGCAGCTGCGCCTTGTCCATACAGGAAAAACTCAAAGAGGAAATATCCTCCGGCTACCAGTACAATGTCTGCAATTCCTCCAAGAGCTAATGGCAGATAGTGCTTTTTAGAAGAAGCAGCAAGCTTTTGGAAGGCAAGAGCAGAGAAAAAAGCTACCAGTCCTTTGATGAGAAAAGTAATGGGAACATAGGTCAGATATCCGCCTAATAAGTCGGCAAGACAAGAGCCAATTCCGGCGATGAGAAAGCCCCATACAGGTCCGAAAAGCGCTCCGGACAGAATAACAAGAGCGTCTCCGGGGTGGATATAACCGCCTGTTCCGGGGGTGGGAATACGGATTGACATGGTGGCTACACAGGTCAGCGCCATAAAAAGGGCGGACAGAACTAATTTTTTTGTTTGAAATTTCATAAAACCAGACTCCTTTATTTAAATTTAATGTAATCATTATAATATAAAACTGGCCATGTATAAATAGCCAGTTTTTCTAAAAATAAGCAGTCCAGTTTGCAATGTGTTTCTGAACATTCTATTCACGGAAAGTTAAAGATGTGTCAGTCATGGAGTCAATAATTGCCAGAGACTCCACACGGATACCTCTTTCACGAAGCATATCGCCGCCTCTTTGGAAGCCTTTTTCAATTACAATTCCCGTACCTTCTAAGGTTGCCCCTGAATGATGTACAATATCAATCAGTCCGTTTAATGCGCATCCGTTTGCAAGAAAATCGTCAATAATCAGGACATGGTCTTCAGGACTTAAAAATTTCTTTGCCAGAATAACATCATAAACTTTTTTATGTGTGAAGGACTCGATTTTTGTAGTATACATTTCTCCGTCAAGGTTTACACTTTTTGCTTTTTTGGCAAAAACAACCGGTACATTAAAATATTGTGCCGCAATACATGCAATTCCAATACCGGATGCCTCGATAGTCAGAATTTTTGTAATCGGTGCATCTGCATAAATCCTTTTAAATTCTTTTCCGATTTCGTTAATCAGCGGAATATCCATCTGATGATTTAAAAAACTGTCTACTTTCAGTACATTTCCCGGTTTTACTGTACCGTCTTTTAAAATTCGTTCTTTTAAAAGCTCCATTTGTATTCCTCCTGTGTATTGTCATTTAAACAATCATACGATATATTTATTAGAAAGGCAATTTATTTTTTTGTTTTTTAACAAATCTAAAGAGAAGAGGAGCAGAAATTATGAAGGAATACGAAATTATAAGAGAAATTATTAACCTGTGTCCGGGCAACCATACAAGAGATACTTTTATTGAGGAGGCAGAGCTTCCCGATGATGCGGATTTAGAAGCTTATGTGAGAGACAAATTTAAAAACGAAGCAGAACTGAAAATCGAGCGCATTGACAGAGAAGACGGAAGTGTGGTGTTTGATGTTATGACAGCAGCCATTCATCAAAGATATACGTTTTCGGAATTTTAAGGGCAGAATTAAAAAGGATTTTACATTGCTTTTTTGAACAGGTTTGTTATAATGAAAGGAGTGCGAGAAAGGAGGAATTTATGGATAGTAATCATGAACATACCCATGTAATGGAAGACGGAACTGTTGTTACGCATCACCATGGACATTCTCATGGACACACCCATAGCCATGCGCATACGAAAGCAGTTCTGAACCGACTTTCCCGCGCAATCGGCCATTTAGAGTCTATTCGCCGTATGGTGGAGGATGGCAGAGATTGCAGTGAAGTTCTGATACAGCTTTCAGCAGTGAAATCAGCCATTAATAATACAGGTAAGGTTATTCTGCAGGATCATATTGAGCATTGTATTGTAGATGCCATTGAGAGCGGTGATAATCAGGCTTTAGAGGAATTAAATAAGGCGATTGACCGTTTTATGAAATAAAGGAAGAAAGGAAAAGAGCAATGAACGAAGAAAAGAAACAGTGTGACAGCAAGAGCTGTACAAAAGAAGACTGTGCCGGATGCAGCCATGCAAAAGGTGCGGGCGTACCAAAGGAAAATTTAAACACACATTCAAAAATTAAAAAAGTAATCGGTGTTGTCAGCGGAAAAGGCGGCGTAGGAAAATCTCTGGTTACTGCCTCTCTGGCAAATGAAATGGCATTTCAGGGATACCGTGTCGGCATTATGGATGCAGATATTACAGGACCTTCTATTCCGAGAATGTACGGATTGAAAGGCTCTGCCGTAGCAGATGATAAGGGAATTTATCCAATGGAGACAGGTAATGACGTAAAAGTAATGTCTGTAAACCTTTTGCTTCCGCAGGAAGATGCGCCGGTTATCTGGAGAGGACCGATTTTAGCAAATATGGTAAAACAGTTCTGGACAGACGTTGTCTGGGGCGAGTTGGATTATCTCTTTGTGGATATGCCGCCGGGAACAGGAGATGTGCCTCTTACCGTATTCCAGTCACTTCCTATTGACGGAATTGTGATTGTATCTTCTCCTCAGGATTTGGTACAGATGATTGTGAAAAAGGCATACAACATGGCAAAAATGATGAACGTACCTGTTTTCGGATTGGTAGAAAATTACAGCTATGTAAAATGTCCGGACTGCGGAAAAGAAATTTATATCTTTGGAGAGAGCAAGGTAGATGCGGCAGCAGAGGAAGTCAATGTTCCGGTAATCGGTAAAATGCCGTTGGACAGAGAAATTGCAGCAGCAGTGGATGCAGGACAATTTGCCGGTGTAGTGAATACATATCTTTCCGGTGCAGGCAAATATCTGCCGGAGGTTTAGTACATTTTCATGTGATTTATAGAGAAAAAACAGCATGTTTTTGTGGAAAAATAGTCGGTCTTTCGTTAGGAAGACCGATTTTTTGAAATTTAAGAAAAGTTATTGTGAAATACATATAAAAATATGATGATTTGTGTTAAAAATATGTAAAGAAGCACTGAAAAAATTGGGATAACTGGTACTACCAGATAAATGTTGAAAACAGGCTGGTTCTGTTGACAAAGGTCACTTTTAGTGCAATAATACCTAAGCACAGAAAGGGATGAATATTTATGGTAGAGCGCCAAATTAAGCTTACTGCAAATGAAGACGTAAAAGAATTCGTAAATCAGGCAAGTAAATGTGATTTCGATATTGATGTTTTTTACAACAGAGTGGTAATTGACGCAAAATCAATATTAGGAGTTTTAAGTATGGATTTGACCAAAGTCTTAACCGTAAGATGCAATGGTCATGATGAAAGATTTGACGAGTTTTTAAATAAATTTGCAGTAGCATAGGAAAAGGGAGCTGTCGCAGGAGTTGCGGCAGCTTTTTGTTTTTGTTATACTGGACATAGAAAAAATTTTAGTGAAAATATGGTAGAAGCATGGAAAAGGAAAGAATAAAAATTTCTGTCCGAAATCTGGTGGAATTTATTTTGAGAAGCGGAAATCTGGATAACCGGAGAACAAGCGCAGCAGACAGGGAAGCGATGCAGAAGGGGAGCAAAATACACAGGAAAATCCAAAAGCAGATGAAAGCTTCTTATAAAGCGGAAGTTCCCTTAAAGTGGGAGGAAGAATATTCGGATTTTATTATTGAGATAGAAGGCAGAGCAGACGGAATTATCGATGATGAGGAAGAGTGTGTCATTGATGAGATAAAAGGTGTATACAGAGACTTATATTTTCTGGAAGAGCCTGTGCTGGTTCATAAAGCACAGGCTATGTGTTATGCCTATTTTTATGCCAGTCAGAAAAAGCTTTCAAAAATAGAAGTACAAATGACCTACTGCCATTTGGAAACAGAGGAAATTAAGCGGTTTCGGGAAGAATTTTCTTTTTCTTATTTGAAGAAATGGTTTGAGGATTTGCTCAGTGAATACTATAAGTGGGCAAATTTTCAGTATCAGAGGAGAATAGAAAGACGCAGCTCCATGGAAGGATTGGAGTTCCCTTATCCATACAGAAAAGGGCAAAAAGAACTGGTATCAGGAGTATATCATACCATGCGGACAGAAAAGCAGCTGTTTATTCAGGCGCCTACGGGTATCGGAAAGACTATGGCAGCTATTTTTCCGGCAGTTCGTGCGGTGGGAGAGGGGCATGGAGATAAAATCTTTTATCTTACGGCAAAAACCATTACCAGAACTGTGGCGGAGGAAGCATTTTCTATTTTAAAAGAAAAGGGACTGTCTTATAAAACTATCAGCATTACGGCAAAAGAGAAGCTGTGTTTGTGTGAGGAAACAGATTGTAATCCGGAAAAGTGTCCTTATGCAGAGGGGCATTTTGACAGAGTAAATGCAGCGGTATTTGAGATTTTAAATGAAAAAGATACTTATTTAAGAGAAGATTTGCTGGAGCAGGCAGAGAAGCACAGAGTATGCCCTTATGAAATGTGCCTTGATATTTCCTCATGGGTAGACGCTGTTATTTGTGATTATAATTATGTATTTGACCCCAATGTATATTTGAGACGGTTTTTCGGTGACGGCGTTAAAGGAGATTATCTGTTTTTGATTGATGAGGCTCACAATCTGGTGGAGCGAGGACGGAAGATGTACAGCGCTGTTTTATGTAAAGAGGATTTCTTAGAAACAGCCAAAATTGTGAAGGAACACAGTGCAAAGCTATATAAAATTTTGAAGAAATGCAATCGTATGATGTTGGAATATAAGCGGGAATGTGACGAATGTACCGTGATGGAAAACATTGCAGGACTTTCGTTGCAGCTTATGAATTTATTAGGAGAGATGGAAAACTTTTTGGAAAAGGAACATGAGGAAAAGGTGCAGAAGGCTGTGCTGGAATTTTCTTTTTCTGTTCGGCATTTTCTGAATATGTATGATATTGCAGATGAAAATTATGTGATTTACAGCCATTATGATGATGAGCAGCGGTTTCTTGTCACTCTTTATTGTGTCAATCCCAAAAGAAATCTTCAGGAATGTTTAAATAAAGGAAGAGGAGCGGTGTTTTTCTCAGGAACATTTCTGCCATTGCCTTATTATCGCTCTTTGTTTAGTGAAAGACGGGATGATTATGCCATCTGTGCCAGCTCACCGTTTCTTCGGGAAAATTTAAAGCTTTTGGTTGCCTGTGATGTGAGCAGTAAATATACAAGGCGCAGTATTTCGGAATATGAGAAAATGGCAGAGTATATTTATGAGATGGCAGCAGGAAAACAAGGGAATTATATGGTGTTTTTTCCCTCTTATCGTATGCTGGAGGATATTTACGAGATTTTCCGGAAGAAGGCAGAAGAGAGACAATTTGAAGTATCCTGTATTTTGCAGAGCAGTAATATGACAGAGCAAGAAAGGGAAGAATTTCTGGAAGCTTTTCAGGAAAATTCTGCAAAAACCCTGATAGGATTTTGTGTGATGGGCGGAATTTTTTCAGAAGGAATTGATTTAACAGGAGAGCGTTTGATTGGCGCTGCTATCGTGGGAACAGGGCTTCCGCAAGTTGGCTGTGAGCGGGAAATTTTGAAGAATTATTATGATGAGAAAGCGCAAAACGGCTTTGCCTACGCATACAGATACCCCGGAATGAACAAGGTATTGCAGGCGGCAGGCAGAGTCATTCGTACAAAGGAGGACAGAGGTGTGGTGCTTCTTTTGGATGAACGTTTTCTGCAAAGAGAATATTTAGAATTATTCCCACAGGAATGGCAGGGCTATGAAAGGTGTACTGTTGGAAATGCAGGACAAAAAATCAGGGCTTTCTGGAACAGCTAAACCATAAGCTTGTCACAGTGAAGATACTCCAAAAATTTCTTTGCGGCAGGCGAGGATAGAAGCTTTGGATTATACGCAAGGACAAGCCGGCGTTTCGGAAGGGCTTCCTTTAATTTTAATGGATAAAAATCCTTTTTTTGTGATTTCAGAACATAATCCGGAACAACGGTAATTCCCAGTCCGATACGGGCAAAATCAAGGAGCAGGTCATTGCTGGAAAGCTCTGCTTCCGGTGTGAGGGACACGCCGTTTTTAATAAAAAACTCATGGAGAAACTCACTGGTGGAGCTGGTTTTATCCAGCATTAAAATAGGATATTGGGCAAGCTGTTTCAGAGAAATAATCTGCTCCTGAAGGCTGAAAAATTTCTTTCCTGCCACAAAGACGTCTTGAAATTCCTGTATGGTACAGCACATATCTTTATTGGTAAGGTGTGGATTTGGGGCGTTGGTAACAATAAAATCCACCTTGTTGTTGTGCAATAATGAAACGCAGCCTCCTGACGTGGAGTTGGTTACCTTAATAGGAATATTTGGAAACTCCTTATGAAAGCGTTTAAAATAAGGAAGGAGAAAATAGCGGCAGATGGTATCTGATGCTCCCAGACGCAAAGGCGCTTCAGAAGGCTGCGCGTGAGAAATCTGTCGTTCTGCATTGTAAAGAAGATTGACCGCAGGCTCTACATAACGAAGCAAAGCTTCTCCTTCCGGTGTCAGGGTGACTTTTTTCGTATTTCTTAAAAATAAGGGATGCCCCAGCTTATTTTCTAAAGCCTTTACAGCTTGACTTACCGCAGACTGGGAGATGTAGAGCTGACGGGAGGCTTCTGAGAAATTTAAGGTAGTGGCAACATAGTAGAAAACTTTGTATAATTCGAAACTGATATCCATGATTGTTCCTTTCTATTGAATTTCTGTATAGGGGTGCTCAGCTATTTCATCGCAAATTGCTCCATTTTTTTATTTTTCTCCGCCATTTATTGATGCTTTGTACGCCAAACTCGTGCTTGCGCACTCAGACACAGCTTCCAAAGCATCATTATGCTCGAAAAATTGCAAAAATGTTCGCATCATTTGCTAAGAAATGCTGAGCCTATACACACAGAAAGTAATATAAGCGGGGAAAATAATTTAGAGGAAGAAGAAAATATGGCTGCGTATAATTTGACTATACTATATTAGAAGTTAATTAAAATGTCAATAAGTATTGCTAATAAATAATATAAGTTATATTAATTTTACTAATAAAGTGAAATGTGATAAGCTAAGGGAAGAAGTGGCACAAGAAAACTATACGAAAGCCATTGCCTTACAGGCAGAAAGGAGCCCACATGAGCAGTGTAAAACGTGTTTATGTTGAGAAGAAGCAGGACTTTGCAGTTCAGGCAAAGGAATTGAAGAGTGAGATTGAAGGTTATTTAGGAATTAAAGATGTAACTGGCGTGCGTGTGCTAATTCGCTATGATGTTGAAAACATTTCTGACGAGGTATTTGAAAAAGCATGTACCTGTGTATTTTCAGAGCCTCCGGTAGATGATTTATTTAGAGAAACTTTTGAAATGGCAGAGAATGCAAAGGCATTTTCTGTGGAATACCTTCCGGGACAGTTTGACCAGAGAGCGGACTCCGCTGTACAGTGTGTGCAGTTTTTAAAAGAGGATGAAACTCCGATTATCCGTTCTGCAACGACTTATGTAATTGAAGGTAATATTTCTGATGAAGAGCTGGAAGCAATTAAAAATCATTGCATTAATCCGGTAGACTCCAGAGAAGCAGAAGCTGCAAAACCGGAAACATTGGTAACAAAATTTGAAGAACCGGATGATGTTAAGATTTTTGACGGTTTTGTGGATATGGAAGAAACAGCATTACAGGAATTATATAATTCCTTAAATCTTGCTATGACATTTAAGGATTTCCTTCATATTCAGAACTACTATAAAAATGAAGAAAAACGCAATCCTTCTATGACAGAAATTCGTGTATTAGATACTTATTGGTCTGATCATTGCCGTCATACAACATTCTCCACAGAATTAAAGAATGTTACATTTGGTGAAGGTGATTACAAAGAGCCAATTGAAAAAACTTATGAAAAATATCTGGAAGACCGTCAGGTGCTTTACAAAGACAGAGATGACAAATTCGTATGTTTAATGGACTTAGCTTTAATGGCAATGAAAAAGCTGAAAGCAGAAGGCAAACTGCAGGATCAGGAAGAGTCTGATGAAATTAATGCATGCTCTATTGTTGTTCCTGTAGATGTAGACGGCAAAGAAGAAGAATGGTTAATCAACTTTAAAAATGAAACACATAACCATCCTACAGAAATTGAGCCTTTCGGTGGTGCGGCAACTTGTCTTGGCGGTGCAATCCGTGACCCGCTTTCAGGACGTACTTATGTATATCAGGCTATGCGTGTGACAGGTGCAGCAGATCCTACTGTTTCTGTAAAAGAAACAATGAAAGGTAAACTTCCTCAGAAGAAACTGGTTCGTGGCGCTGCTCATGGATATTCTTCTTATGGTAACCAGATTGGTCTTGCAACAGGTTATGTAAAAGAGATTTATCATCCGGATTATGTTGCAAAACGTATGGAAATCGGTGCTGTTTTAGGTGCTGCTCCAAGACGTGGCGTTATTCGTGAAAATTCTGATCCGGGAGATATCATTATTTTATTAGGCGGACGTACAGGACGTGACGGCTGTGGTGGTGCAACAGGTTCTTCTAAAGTACATACAGAAGAGTCTATTGAAACCTGCGGTGCAGAAGTACAGAAAGGTAATGCGCCTACGGAAAGAAAAATTCAGAGATTGTTCAGAAGAGAAGAAGTCAGCAAGATTATTAAAAAATGTAATGACTTTGGTGCCGGCGGTGTTTCTGTTGCTATCGGTGAGCTGGCAGCAGGGCTGAAAATTGATTTAGATAAAGTTCCAAAGAAATATGCAGGACTTGACGGTACAGAAATTGCTATTTCCGAGTCACAGGAGAGAATGGCAGTTGTGATTGACCCGAAAGATGTAGATAAATTCCTTGGATTTGCAAAAGAGGAAAACTTAGAGGCAATTCCTGTTGCAACGGTAACAGAAGAACCAAGACTGGTAATGAATTGGAGAGGTAAAACCATTGTAGACTTATCCAGAGCTTTCCTTGATACAAACGGCGCTCATCAGGAAACAGACGTATTTGTAGAAATTCCGGGTAAAGAAGACAATGCTTTGACAAAGACAAAAGAAGTGAAAGACGTAAAAGAAGCATGGCTTTCTACTTTAGCTGACTTAAATACCTGTTCTCAGAAGGGACTTGTGGAAATGTTTGACGGTTCTATCGGAGCAGGCAGCGTATTTATGCCTTACGGCGGTAAATATCAGCTTACAGAAACACAGACTATGGTAGCAAAGGTTCCTGTATTAAATGGTAAAACAGAAACAGTTACTATGATGAGCTATGGATTTGATCCTTATGTATCAAGCTGGAGTCCATATCACGGAGCTGTTTACGCAGTGACAGAGTCTGTTGCAAGAATTGTGGCAGCAGGTGGTGATTACAGCAAAATCCGTTTTACTTTCCAGGAATACTTCAGAAGAATGACAGAAGATCCACATCGCTGGAGTCAGCCATTTGCAGCGCTTTTAGGTGCTTATGCGGCACAGCTTGGATTTGGACTTCCGTCTATCGGCGGAAAAGACTCCATGTCAGGAAGCTTCAATGAAATTGATGTACCTCCTACATTGGTATCTTTTGCAGTTGATGTGGCAAAACAGAAGGATGTTATCACACCGGAGCTGAAAAATGCCGGAAATAAATTAGTATGGCTTCGTGCACCAAAGGCTTCTTATGATTTACCTGATTTTGAAGCTTTAAAAGAACAGTATGACAAGCTTCATGAAGACATTCAGGCAGGCAGAGTTGTTTCTGCTTATGCTTTGGATCGTCAGGGTATTGCTGCAGCAGTATCAAAGATGGCATTCGGTAACCAGATGGGTGTAAAACTTTGTGATAGCGTAGAAGAATCAGCGGTATTTGGAGCAGGCTTTGGCGATATTATCTGTGAAGTGGCACATGATAAAGTAAATGAACTGAAAATGGATTGTGTTGTAATCGGTGAAGTAACTGATAAAGCAGCATTTGAATATAAAGATATGGTAATTACCATGGCAGAAGCACTGGAAACATGGAAAGCACCATTGGAAAATGTATTTAAAACACGTTCTGGTTCTGAAACAGATGATGCAACACAGAATATGGATAAAGGCTTATATGATACAAAAGAAGTTCATATCTGCTCTCATAAAATTGCACAGCCGACTGTATTTATCCCTGTATTCCCAGGAACAAACTGTGAATACGACAGTACAAAGGCATTTGAACGTGCAGGTGCAAAAGTGATTACAAAAGTATTCAAAAATCTGGATGCAGCAGATATCCGTGACTCCGTAGACGCTTTTGAAAAAGCCATCGACCAGTCTCAGATGATTATGTTCCCGGGCGGATTTTCCGCAGGTGACGAACCGGATGGTTCTGCAAAATTCTTTGCAACTGCATTTAGAAATGAAAAAATGAAAGAAGCGGTTATGCGTCTGTTAAACGAAAGAGATGGTTTGGCTCTTGGTATTTGTAATGGTTTCCAAGCTCTTATTAAACTGGGCTTAGTACCTTACGGAGAAATTGTTGGACAGACAGAAAATTCTCCGACACTTACCTTCAATACAATCGGACGTCATATTTCTAAGATTGTATATACAAAGGTTGTAACAAATAAATCTCCATGGCTGTTAAAAGCAGAGCTTGGCAAGGTTTATGCAAACCCTGCTTCTCATGGTGAAGGTCGTTTCGTAGCAAATGATGAATGGCTGCAGAAGCTGTTTGCAAACGGTCAGGTAGCTACACAATACTGTGATATTAACGGCAATGTTACGATGGACGAAGAATGGAATGTCAATGGTTCTTACTGTGCAATCGAAGGTATTACAAGTCCTGATGGACGTGTGCTTGGTAAGATGGCACATTCTGAAAGACGTGGTGATGGCGTTGCCATGAATATTTACGGTGAACAGGATATCAAAATTTTTGAGTCTGGTGTAGAATATTTTAAATAAAGAAAAATGATAGGAGTATCCGGCAGGAAGTTATCTGCCGGATACTTTTTTCTAGAAAATTAAATTTACATGGATTTAAAAAAGTATTAACAAATTAAAGATAGAAGCAGGGAATGGTGTATGTTACCTTTATCATAAAGAAAAATGCAGTCAAAATGATGGAGGTAAGTATGAAGAAATTAGACAGGAAATCTATAACTATGAGCATGCTGGGGCTGGTTGCTATTGTAGGAGTTGGTCAACAGGTTTTAGCTCAAGATATAGAGAAGACCTCTCAAGAGGTTCAAGCACCAATTCTTGTTACTGAGGTTGTACCTAATACAGATAACTTAAATAGTCTTGATGCGTATGAATATTTTGAATTAACCAATATTACAGATCAAAGTGTAGATATGGAAAATTATGATTTGGTTTATTTAAATGGTGAGAAAACAAGTGTTTGGACTCCTGATTTTGAAAGTATTCCCGCAAAGTCCAGTGCGATTGTTTGGATTAGAAATGAAGGGAATACCGAAATTACAAAATCTGATTTCTGTGCATATTATACCGAAAAAGGATATGGAGAAATAGAAGAAAATTCTCTTATAGGAGAACTGGAGTGTGATGGGTTAAGTAATTCGGGAACCAGACAACTTCAAATTCTGTCAAAAACAGGAAAAATTCTTACGACAGTGGAATACAATACAGATGAGTCGGAGAATAAAAAAATAGATGTAGATGAAGCTATTTGCTTTTCTTATGATAATAGTAATGTTACATCAAAATATGATTGTGAACCAACGCCTTTAACAGTAGCTCCGGAAGACATAAAATGTGGATTTACCTTTCCATCTAAAGTAGATGCAGCAAATATGATAGCAACAGAGGTTTCTAATTTAGATGAGAATACAGACTTAAATATTGAAGTGACGGATACGAATTTAGGGATAGATCAAATCCTTCCAGGGAAAATTATAATTGATGGAGAAAATGAATATCCCCTTCATTACAATGAAAAAGGAAAATTAGTAGGGACAGTTCCGTTTTCAGATTTGGAAGACAAAGAAAGTTTTTTTTATCAAGCTACAATATTTGATGGAACAAACACAGCCAAAACTCAGGAACGGCAGGTAGTGATTCATAAGGACGCAGAAAAGCCGGAGATAGATATTACAAAGGTACCACCGCTTACGATAACGGAGGTTCTTCCGGATACTTCAAATGTAGAAGGCGCAGATGCGTATGAATTTATTGAAGTAAGTAATAACTCGAATCAGGAAATTAATTTAAAAGATTATGGGATTTATTACGTATATCCGGATACCGGAGTTCAGACGGCATGGTGGGAAACAAATAAAGATAAAAAAATACAGCCGGGAGAAGCACTGGTGTTTTGGATTAAAAATGGCTCGAATGATTATCTGACAAGAGATGATTTTAATGCAAATTTTGGAGTAGAGTTATCAGAAAATGAATTGATTGAGGTTTCCAGTGGTGGTATGGCGAATAGTGGGAAAAGAGGAATTCGGATTTGTACAAATGTAGGAGACGAAATTGATAGTATTGTTTATAATGATGCAAATACAGACAATACAATAGCAGATAAGTCAATTACATATCAAAATCAGTATACCAATGGCATTTTTCAAACAGTTATGACAAGTGATGAGGCAGAACCTACGCCAGGGACAATTACTGATAAAGAAAAGGCAACTTATCAGGCGCAGTTGACAGTACCAGCAGATTCCCCAAAAGTGGTGGACCATACAGGTACAGCCTTTGATAATTCAACAGAGTCATTTCCGTTTTCAGTAGAGGCTTTTTCAAATGAAACTACAATTAAAACAGTGATGCTATATCTAAAAAATAATAATCAATCCCAATTTGAAAGTTATAAGCTAGTTCGCAGCGGAGAAAACCAATTTGAAAAAGTATTAAGTAATGTGGATTTGTTAAATAAGAAAAACTTTACATACTATTTTGAAGTAAGCGATGGATATTCTACCATTCAGACAGAAGAAAAAGAAATTTATAATACAGATGCAGAAATAATGGAAAGCTTAAATTTGAAAGACGGGGATATTGTTACCGATAAACAGCAAATTATTGCAAACGGCAATCAATTACAGATTGACGGCGTGGATGTTTCTGAAAAATCACAGAAATCAATTAATGGAAATGGAAAAATTGCCTTTGAGGCAACTGATACAGATGTATTTTTTAAAAATGCGGTAGCCGTTGATGGAGAAGTTGTAGGAGTATTCAATGAGGGAACTTATAGTGATGTGGCTACCTATGTATACGATATTCATGCGGAAAAATTTGACGTAGAAAATAAGACAATTACCGTAGAATTTCATGCGGGAAATAAGGCAAATGTTCTGGAGCATAATATAGAAAATAATGATGACTTTACCATTCGGAATATTCGCTTGATATTGCCAAACGGAAAGACATTATTTCCAATTTCTTATCAGGCGAAAAAAGGCTTGGGGGCTGTTGAGCATGATAATATGGATCAAGCGCCGATGATAGATGTATCCATACCATCGCAGGAAACCGATATTTCTATGGGAGACGGAACATCAAAATATGAAATATTATATGCTACTTTTCACTTAGAAGATACCGATTTTGATGCAATACGATACTTGTGGGATACAACACAGGAAACAGATGGTGAACATGTAATTTCCAATGGAAAAAGCCAAATTTCTGTAAGAGTAGATAATACGGCACCGGAAATTATCAGTAATATAGAAGAAGGAAAGCTGTACCATAGCGGAACAATTGAAGCAGAGGTAAAAGATACAATTAGTAATCAAGTATCTATGGCGGTACTTTTAGATGGTAAGAGTATTTCAGTTCCGTATGAATTTCGTGCACTGGAAATGAAGCAGGGAGAACATATTATTCAGATTACAGGTAGAGATGAAGTAGGAAATATGGCAGAAAAAGAAATTCATTTTGCCACACCGGTAGAGTCAGCAACCATAGATGAAAATGTTTTGCCTGAAAATGGTACAACAGTACAGACTGCTCCAATATTGTCAATAAAACCAACAGATGAAACAAATGATGATATGACAGTTACTTTTAAAAAAGGTGAACGATATCAGTTGGGCGACAGCAACATTGTGAAAGATAGCGGAATTAGCAATCAAAGTGGAATAGTAGAAAAAGCTTTTGAAGAAAATATAGGAAATGGTTTTCCGTATGACAGCTTCCAGCTTCAGTTAGATGATACAGTAGATGAGAATACAGTTATTTCCTTAGAATGGTCTGGAAATAGTAACAATGAAAAGACATTTATGTATGTATATAATACAGCCTTAGAACAGTGGGAAAAAATAGAGGCACAACAGACAATCATAGAAGAAGGAATGAAATTAACAGGAGATGTAACGTTAAAAGACCATATTTTAGATGGCAAGGTGAATGTCATTGTACAGAATGGAGAAGGGTATACACCTACACAGTATGATGAAAATTCAGGAGCTTCAAATTATTCTATTAATGAAACACCGGACAATGTTGAAACCTTCAATGAGAATGATACACCAAGAAACGAGTATGATTTTACATTTGCAGTAGAAAGCGATACGCAATATTATAACGAGGATTATGAAGACAATCAAGATCAGACGGTAGACGGAGCGTATCAGCATCAGTTGAATATTCATAATTGGCTATTAGGAAATCGGGAAAGAATGAATATTCAGTACTTGTTCCATGATGGAGATATTATTGATGACGAACCAAATCAAAAGGAATGGGTTCAGGCTGACGAAGCGTATCAGAAATTAGATGATGCAGAGTTTCCTTATGGAATTCTTGCAGGCAATCATGATGTAGGACATCTCAATGGTGATTATGGAAATTATCAGCAATATTTTGGAAAAAGCCGTTATGAAAATAATCCATGGTATGGGGAGAGCTATAAAGATAATCGGGGACATTACGATTTGATTACTGTTGGTGGAATTGATTTCATAATGATTTATATGGGCTGGGGAATTGGAGATGAGGAAATTCAATGGATGAATGATGTATTGGCACAATATCCGGAGAGAAAGGCAATTTTGAATTTCCATGAATATCTTTTAGCAAGTGGGGGATTAGGAGAAGAACCACAGCGTATTCATGATGAGGTTGTTGCAAAAAATGAAAATGTATGTATGGTTTTATCCGGTCATTATCATAATGCAAAAACAACGGTAGATACTTTTGTTAATGAAGATGGAACACAGAGAAAAGTTTACAATTTATTATTTGACTATCAGGGCTTAATTGAGGGTGGTGCAGGATATATGAGATTGATGCACTTTGACTTAGATAATGAAAAAATTATTATTCGTACATTTTCTCCTTCTCATGGCGGTACGGAATATGAAAACTATGGTGATTATGATGCGAAACCGTCAGAAAATCCCAATGTTGGAAATGAATTTTGCATCGAAGATGCAAATCTAAATGATGCAGAAACGTTTGAAATTCCTTTTGCAGAGCTTGGTATTCAGCCGGAAATAAAAACTTTAGAAACAACCAGTTTAAATGTGAATGTTTATAATGATGATGTAATTGGCAGTGTAACAGATGTTAAAAGCGGAACCGATGCTTCCTATGTTTGGGAAACAGCAGAAGAAGGAATGAATGGCTGGTATGCAGAAGTTACAGATGATAATGGTGGATTTTCCAGAACAAATGTGCATTATATAAATGTACAATATGATACAGAAAAACCGATTTTAACAGTTCCGACAGATACAAAATTAAAAGAGGGAGATTGTTTTGATGAGTGGGAAGGAGTAAGTGCGGTTGATAATGTAGACGGTGACATCACAAAGAATATTATTATAACGGGTAAAGTCAATACTAGTATAGCAGGTGAATATGAACTTATTTATGAGGTTACAGATTTTGCAGGAAATAAGACATCCATTAACAGAAGTGTTGTAGTAGAACCGAAGAACGCAACGCATATAAACCCAGAAGATAACACGTCTGGCAACGGGAAACCGGATGGAGGAAACGATGATAATACTACAGCTGGTTTGAAACCACAGAGTACAGTACATAATAGCACAAATGTAAAAACAAAGGATGAAAATGAGGTTGGAATTTTGTTAGGAATAGCGTTTCTTGCATTTGTTACAGGAGGAAGTATTTTTGTGTATACATTAAAAAAACACAGATAACAGATAAGGGTAAGAAATAAATCCCTCTTGAAATAGCATAAATTTGTTATTTCAAGGGGGGATTTTTGAATTTTTTTACAAAAAATTAAGAAAAAAGTCAGAGTTTCATTAAAAAAAAATACGATTTAGTTGCTATAATAAACCAAGTCAAGAATGAAATTTTATATGATGAAAGGATAGTTATCACAAGCAAGAATAAAATTCCTTATACAAAAGAAAATGAGGTGTCAATATGGACAAGATATCAATAGTAATTCCTTGTTTTAATGAAGAGGAAGCAATTCCGGTATATTACATGGAAATGAAAAAAATTATGAAAGAAATGTCCTATGTAGGTTTTGAACTGTTTTTTGTGGATGATGGTTCTTCCGACAGAACATTACAGGAATTAAGAGCGTTATCCGATAAAGACGAGAGATGTAATTATCTTTCTTTTTCCAGAAATTTTGGGAAAGAGGCTGCCATTTATGCAGGACTTTCTCATATTACAGGAAATTATGGAGTTGTTATGGATGTGGATTTACAGGATCCTCCTGCACTTTTGGCAAAGATGTATGAGCTTTTGCAAAGTGAGGATTGGGATTGTGTTGCCACGAAAAGAGGCGATAGAAAAGGAGAGCCGAAACTCCGTTCTTTCTTATCTGACAGTTTTTATAAAGTCATTAATAAAATGTCAAAGACAGAAATTGTCAATGGGGCAAGGGATTTCCGAATGATGAAAAGAACCATGGTAGATGCAGTGCTTTCCATGAGCGAGTACAATCGTTTTTCAAAAGGAATTTTTCAATGGGTGGGATTTCGCACTACATGGCTGGAATTTCCAAATACCAGTCGTTGTGCGGGAACAACAAAGTGGTCTTTACGAAAGTTGGTGTCTTACTCATTGGAAGGGATTACAGGTTTTTCAGTAGCTCCCTTGTCATTGGCATCTGTGGCGGGAATTACTTTTTGTGGAATTTCTTTTCTGCTGATTATTTTTATTGTTATTCGTACATTAGCATTTGGAGATCCTGTTCCGGGATGGCCTTCTTTAGTTTGTATCTTGTTTTTTGTAAGTGGAATTCAATTATTTTGCACAGGAATTGTAGGGCAATATTTGTCAAAGACCTATTTGGAAACAAAACACAGACCTCTTTATATTTTAAAGGAGTCCCATGAGCAGAAGGAAGATGCAGATGAAGAAAACAGAAAAAATTAAAATACCTTTGCTGCTGTTTGTTATATGTCTGGCAGTATGCTGGATTTTTGTATTACAGTATGGAATTTTTGGCTCGAATTTAGACTGGATAAATCAGCACAGTGTACTGCCGGACTATTTTAGACAGAGATTTTATGATACAGGACAGCTTTTTCCCGATATTGCGTGGAACTTAGGTGCGGGACAGAATATCTATAATTTTTCTTATTATGGTCTGTTTAATCCTATTATTTGGATTTCTTATCTCCTTCCCTTTGTTCCCATGAGTCTATATATTCAGATTACCTCCATTTTATCCTATGGTGCGTCTGTGGTGATTTTTTACTGCTGGTTAAAGAAGAAATGTGATGACAGAATTACTCTGGCATGTACGTTTCTGTTTCTGTTGGCAGCGCCTTTGGTGTATCATTCCTATAATCAACTGATGTTTGTCAATTATATGCCTTTTCTGTGTGCTGCCTTTTTAGGTGTGGATAAATATGTAGAGGAAAAGAAGAAAGCATTGCTGTTATGCGGCGTGTGTGGAATGATACTTACCAGTTTTTTCTTTAGCATAGGCGGACTTCTGGCGTTGGGGATTTATGGAGCTTCCAAATTTACAGAGAAAGGAATAAAAGAATTTTTTAAAAACAGTGTCTCATTAGCCGGTGTGCTTCTTCACGGCGTGCTTTTGTGTGGGATTTTGCTTATTCCTACGGCATTTGTACTTTTTGGTCGAGGCGGAAGCGGTTCACAGGCAGGAATGGCAGTATCGCTTTTTACTGTTCAGCCTATGCGATTTCTGTACACACCTCATGGTGTGGGGCTGTCTGCATTGGCGTTGATTGCCTTATTTGACGACATGATATGCAGGAGAAAATGGCAGGAAAAATTTCTTTCAGTCAGCCTTTTTTTGATTTTTACTGTTCCTCTTGCGGGATATGTATTAAACGGCGGACTTTATGATAAGGGAAAGGTTTTTATTCCGTTTCTTCCGCTTATGTGTATGGAAGTTGCCAAATACATAGACCGCATTAAGAAAAGGGAAAGCACTTTTCGGGATATTCTTCCGTATCTGATAACGGCAATTTTCTTGATTGCAGGAAAAACATTCTGGGCGTTGTTAGACTGCGGAGTAATGCTGCTCTGCTTTCTTATCAGAAAGAGATTTTCAGCGTTTCCTTTGGCTGTATGGGTTTCCTGTGTGATTTTGTTTTGCTCTGGTTGGACAATCAACAAGGGGAGCGACCATATTATTCCAAAAGAAGATTATGAAAAGATTTTAGATAGAGATACTAAGGCAGAAGTAGAAGAAATTTTAGGCAAAGATGCAGGCTGGTATCGCATGGAGGAACAGCAGGGAGGGAAAAAAGAATTACAGGACATAAACAGAATAGAGGATAGCAGACAACTGATTACCTCTGTATATTCATCTGCTTACAATGAGGAATATGATAAATTTCGCAGGGAAACCTTTGATATAAACCAGCATTTTCGAAATAATATGATGCAGGCAGTGTCAGACAATCCATTGTTTTTACAGCTTATGGGTGTGAAATATGTAATTGGAAAGCACCCTTTGGCAGGGTATGAGCTTTTAGAAGAAGGAAAAAACGGAAATCTTTATGTCAATTCTCATGTAGCGCCCATAGGGTATGTAACCAATGAGGTGGTGGCGGAAAAGAATTATCAGACCTTGGATTTTCCTGCAAATCAGACAGCCTTCTTGTGGAAGGCTGTGGCAGAGAGCGCCCAGAGTGAGGAGGATTTTCCTACTATGAATACGTATCCTTTGGAAATACCGGAAATCAACGAAGGAGAAAACCAGATTAAGAGGACTTCTTTTGGCTGGAGCTTTTCTCTTTCAACAGAGAAAAAAGTCAGTATACCCATAAAAGATATACCGATGACAGAAGATTTGTTGTCTGTGAAATTTCAGGTGAAGAATAAAAAAGACAAGGATATGTATATACGGCTTTGCGGGCAGACCAATCGTCTTACTGCAAAATCTCATGAATATGCCAATCACAATGAGTCCTTTGCCTATACGGTTACTCTTAATCAGGAAAACCAGACAGCAGATTTTATTTTTGGACCGGGAGAATATGAGATTTCTAATTTAGAAGCATTTACTGGAAATTTAAGTGAATTAAGCAATGAAAAATTGTATGAAACACCTTTAAAATTAGAAAAAACAGAAGGTGATACGCTGATTTGCAGTGTGAATAATAAAGAAGCAGGATATCTGATTACTAGTATTTCTTATGATGAAGGGTTTGAAATACACATAAACGGAGAAAAAACTTCTGTGGAAAAGGTAAATACAGCATTTGTAGGCGCAAAAGTGCCGAAGGGAAAATGCACCATTGAAATTTCTTATAAGGCAGAGGGAAAGACATTGGGATTTCTCTGCACAGGTGCGGGGATATTGCTTCTTTTTGGGTACAAAATTCGTTGTAATAAAAAGGGGAGAATGGTACAATATTGAAAAGTATAAAAACAGGAGATAATTATGAAGTACTATTTTGCCCCTATGGAGGGAATTACAGGATATATTTACAGACAGGTGCACCATCAAATCTTTCCGGGAATAGATAAATATTTTACCCCATTTTTAACGCCGGGAAGTAAAAAGTTAATGACACCAAAGGAATTGCGAGATATTTTGCCGGACAATAATGAAGGATAGCATCTTGTGCCTCAGATTTTAACAAATCAGGCGCAGGATTTTATTCGATTGGCAGAAGAATTAAGAGAATATGGCTATGAAGAAGTGAATTTGAATTTAGGATGTCCTTCGGGAACGGTAACAGCGAAAAAGAAGGGTTCTGGATTTTTAGAATTTCCTGCCCAGCTTGAGAAATTTCTGGATGAAGTATTTGAAAATCTGGATATGAAGATTTCTGTTAAGACAAGGATTGGAAAGGATGAGCCGGAGGAATTTACAGAACTGCTTCGGATTTATAACCGATTTCCTTTGGAAGAACTGATTGTGCATCCCAGAATTCAAAGCGATTATTACAAGAATGAGCCCAGAATGGAACAATTTCAAGAGGCGGTGAGATGCAGTCAAAATTCCTTATGTTATAATGGAGATTTATTTACACGGTCAAAATGTGAAAAGTTCTTTGAAGAATATCCTTCCATAGAGAAAGTGATGTTAGGACGGGGACTTTTGGTAAATCCGGCGTTGGTACAGCAGGTACAGAAGGGGACAGTGTTAGAAAAGGTAACGCTAAAAGCTTTTCATGACAAGCTGTGTGAGGAATACACAGAAGTCATGTCAGGGGACAAAAATGTTTTGTTTAAGATGAAAGAATTGTGGTTTTATATGGGAAACCTGTTTGCAGATAACCAGAAATACTTGAAGAAAATAAAGAAATCCCAGCACTTAAAGGAATATCAGGCAATCGTAGAAGAAATGTTTCAGGTATGCCCGTTGGGAATAAAGGAATAATTTATGAACGATAAATTTTTAAATCAGATTACAGAGTTTATTTTTGTAGAAGATAAGCCTGAAAAGTCAGATGTGATTTTCATACCGGGAAGCGGGTTTCCGCAGTTGGCAGAGGAAGCAGCAAAGCTGTATCATCAAGGGCTGGTGCCCTATATTTTGCCTTCAGGAAGATACAGTGTTTTAAACGGGAAATTCGCAGGAGTACAGGAAAAGAAAGAACTTTATGACGGAGAATATGAGACAGAATGGGAATTTTTAAAAGAAGTTTTGAAGAAAAACCATGTTTCGGAAGAACATATTTTAAGAGAAGATAAGGCAACGTATACTTATGAAAACGCCATTTATTCCAGAAAAGTAACGGATTGTCTGGGGATGAAAATAAAAAAGGCAATTTTGTGCTGCAAGCCTTATCATGCCAGACGAAGCCTTTTGTACTATCAGCTTTTATATCCGGAAACACAGTTTTTCGTGCGTCCGATACAGGACAGTGACGTAAAGAGAGAGAACTGGTATCTGACGGAAAAGGGAATTCGACTGGTGTTTGGGGAAGTGCAGAAGATTGGAGAGCAGTTTGAGGATATTACAAGGGAAATGGAGAAATGATTGAGATAAACATTGCAGGAGGTTTCAGGTGAGAAAACGAATTAATAACTCGGTGCAGTTTTAAAAACTGGCAGCGGATTGTATCGAGGTAAATGAAATTGAAAGGCGCTGACAGGAACTGCACCGAATATTTATTTTCTTTAAAATGAAATAGAGAGGAAGCAGTTTAGATGAGAGAAACAGAATTAAGAGAAATATGGAAAAAAGAAGAACAAATAGCGCATATAAAGGGATGGGATTTTTCACATATTGATGGAAAATATGATGAGGAAAAGGATTTACCATGGGATTATAAAAATATAGTAAGCCAATATTTAAAAGATGATATGGAGCTTTTGGATTATGATACGGGTGGTGGCGAATTTTTATTGTCATTAAATCATCCGTTTAAGAAAACATCAGCCACAGAAGGGTTTCAACCGAATGTAGAATTATGCAGAGAAAAATTATTGCCACTGGGAATTAATTTTAGAGAATGTTGTAATCCTGCGGATATTCCTTATAACAGTGAAACCTTTGATATGATTATCAATAGACACGGTGCTTTTGATGCGAGGGAATTATATCGTTTGTTTTCGCATTTGCGTTTAAAAGAGCAGATAAAAGTATTTGAGGAGGCAGGCTTTCAAATCGTTCGTGCAGAAGAAGCGTACAGACCGATTAAATTTTATGATGTGGGAGCATTTGTGTGGTTTGCACGTATTATTGAGTGGGAGTTTCTCGATTTTTCCGTGGACAGATGTTTTGAAAGATTGCTTAAAATGTAGGAAATATTGGAAGAAAAGGGAGAAATTGAAGGAACGATACATAGGTATTTGATTGTAGTAAGGAAGTAAATGCAGATAGATGAAATAATCAATATCGAGCAATCGTTTTCCAATTTTGGGGAAATCCCATTTTTTCTAGTAAATCATGATTGTTTAGGTGGGTAAGTTTTTTTGAAATGGCATTGATTAATTGTATTAAACGTTTTCTAAAAATAAGAAAGTCCTTATCAGGAAGAAGATATCGGAAAGCGATTACTACTGCAAACAAATCATTTTTTCCGTATTGATATTGTATTCCCTGTTTTGGAATAGACATGTTATGATGTAGCGGTAAATCAGAAATAGCATCTCGTGTGCGGTATGTAAAAAGCCGTTCACTGTGAGCACAAACATTTCTAAATTTGGTAAGCACAGATAGAAATTGTTGCATTTGTTTTCTATTAACATTTTCAAAATTTTTACAAACCTTTGTTTGTAGAGATTGGGGGAATACTTGATACATTTTTGAGAGATTACCAAATGTAAGGATAGAAACTAATATCCAAAGTGGGATATTGTTGTAGATAGTTCGATAATAATTGATAAATTCATAATCAGTGGTATTTACGGCACGCTGTAATGTAGAAATTAATCTTGAAATAGTTCCTTGGGTGGATTTATTTAGATTATAATTTCTATTATCTAAATAAGCAGTTTGTAATTCACCGTATTTCTCTGTAAAATAATATGATGTAAGAGAACGGAGATGACGTTCGATTTGAAGCAAATATTTAAAAAATAATTCTCTTAAATCGGAGTCAAATTCATATAATGCAACAATTTCATTAAAAGTAGTGCCTTGTTTATAGGTTTTAGTAAAAGGAATTCTAAATAGCTGTTTATAGCCATCAATTAAAGGAAAATAACCAATTTGCTTAAGCGTGGCTTTGGCATATTCTTTATCTGGTATAATAAGTCCTTTGCTTTTTAAATGATTTATTTGTTGCTCAAAAGTGTAAAAAGTTTTTTGGGGCATAGGCAGTATCCTCCTTGATAAAGTAAAAAAGGAGAGACCCGAAGGCTCTCCCTTGGTTACAGGCTTCGCAAGTTTCTGTAACACGATCGCTGAATTCAATGTAACAAATTTTTATAGAACTGTCAACAGTTCAAAAAAATTTCGGTAGTTATTTATAATATGTTTGAAAAGGTAGTATGTGTAATTTGTGAATAAGTGATATAATAAGAAAACGTAGTTACAAAAAACGAAGATGAAGAAAAGGAGAAACTGCCATGAAGATTACAAAAATAATATTAACTACAATCATGATTATGGTTGTCGCACTGGGAGTATTCCGAATTTTACCCTTCAATATAACAAGGCCCATTATGTTTACTTCACTTGCCACTTTATTCTTGCTAAGAAGTATAGAGTGCAAAAAGAACAGAGATAAAACAGGATTTCTTTTTACATTTATTGCCTCTGTATTTATTTATATCATTGTTATTTTCAACATTTGTTCTTCATTTCTTGGTTATGAGAAAGTGGATAATCGAGAATGTTTGAAAAATATAAATCCTTCAGAAATAGTTGAAATTAAATGTTCAGGAACAACCGGTGGAAAAGACGGTCATTTTGAGTATTTCTTAGATAAGGAGCAGCAAGAGGAGTTTGTAGAATTATTAGGAAAAGTGAAATTAGGAAGAAAAGCAGCAAGAGAGGAGACGTTGTCTTCAGGAGCAGTTACCTATTATACATTGGAGTTTGAAGATGGAAAGGTGTTAAAAGTTAGTCCCAGAAGATTTTTTATGGTAAATGACGATTATTATTATTTTTTGAATTATGATAAAATATGGGATGAATTTTTAGAATTGTAGATAAAATTACAGGCTGATATTTCACGCAGAAATTATTGTGAAATATCAGCCTTTTTGTAAGAAAATTATTTTCCTCGATATTTTTTATAACTTTCCAAAATGTAGGAGCGTGCTTTTTGCGCTTCTTCTTTTGGAAGATTTTCCATCCCCTTTAGAGGGTATTCCATATTTAATTCAGAATATTTTTGTTCTCCCATGTTGTGGTAGGGGAGGACTTCCAGCCCTTTGATGTTTTTATGGGAAGCGAGAAGCTTTCCGATACCGTCCAGTTCTTCTTTAGAATTTGTAAAACCTTTCACAATGACGTGACGGACAACCACAGGAACTTTTGCTGTCTCCGAAGCATTCAGAAAATTAAGAACAGGAGAAAGGGGATGACCTGTTAATTTTTTATGTTCTTCTGAAGCACTGTGCTTAATATCCAGCAAAATCAAGTCTGTATAGGAAAACAGTTTTTGATAAGCTTCCGCCTGTTTTTCTCTGTAAAGAATACCGGAAGTGTCAAGGCAGGTATGGATGTTTTTTGACTTTGCAGCCTGAAATAATGCAGTGACAAATTCCAGCTGCATCAAGGGTTCGCCTCCGGTAATGGTAATTCCTCCATTCTGATAAAACCCTTTGTTTTTTTCATAGATTTCCAGAATTTCCTCTACGGTCATAGATTGTCCTTTTTTTGGAGTCCAAGTGTCCGGATTATGACAGTACAGGCAGCGCATAGGACAGCCCTGCAAAAAGACTACAAGTCTGATGCCGGGGCCGTCTACTGTGCCAAAAGTTTCAATGGAGTGTATAAAGCCTGTTTTACATTCCGTCATGGAAAGTTCTTGAGATAACCTCATCCTGCTGTTCTTTTGTCAGCTTGTGGAAGTTTACTGCATATCCGGACACACGAACAGTAAGCTGCGGATATTTTTCAGGATGATTCTGTGCATCTAAAAGAGTTTCCTTTGTAAATACGTTGACATTTAAGTGATGTCCGCCTTTTTCTGCATATCCGTCTAATAAATTTACTAAGTTATCGATTTGAGCATTACTGATATTCATTGAAAATTCCTCCTGTAAAAAGTATTATTGTAAGTCAATATTTGGCTCGCAGCAAGCGCAGTTCGGTTCTAATTCAAAAGCAATGTCATTAAAGAAAACTGCATCATCTTTTCCCAGAGCGCCCGGAATAATGGAAAAGGTATTGGAAATACCATCCTGTGCGTCCTTAAACGGAAGCTTGGAAACAGAATTTAAGGATGCAACAGCGCCGTGACTGTCTCTGTGGTGCATTGGGTTAGCTCCCGGAGCAAATGCCTGTCCTGCTTTTCTTCCATCCGGTGTAGAACCTGTTGCTTTTCCATATACTACGTTAGAAGTAATGGTAAGGATAGAAGTTGTAGGAATTCCTCCACGGTAGGTATGATTTCCTTTAATATATTCCATAAAGGTATGAACAATATCATAAGCAATATCGTCAACTCGGTCATCATCATTTCCGTATTTTGGAAAATCTCCTTCGATTTCATAATTTACGGCAATGCCGTTTTCGTCACGAATGGCTTTTACTTTTGCATATTTAATTGCGGACAGAGAGTCAGCGACAACAGAAAGTCCTGCAATACCTGTTGCAAACCAGCGTGTGACTTTTTTATCATGAAGCGCCATCTGCAATCTTTCGTAAGAATATTTGTCGTGCATATAGTGAATGACATTTAAAGTATTTACATAGACACCGGCAAGCCATTTCATCATATCCTGAAATCTGTCCATAACCTCATCGTAATCTAAATATTCGGAAGTAATAGGACGGAATTTTGGACCCACCTGTTTTTTGGATACTTCGTCAACACCGCCGTTGATTGCGTATAACAAACATTTTGCAAGGTTTGCACGAGCGCCGAAGAACTGCATTTCTTTTCCGATGCGCATAGAAGATACGCAGCAAGCAATGGCATAGTCATCGCCGTGAGTTACACGCATTAAATCGTCATTCTCGTACTGAATGGAAGAGGATGCGATAGAAGTTTTGGCGCAGAAGCGCTTAAAGTTTACAGGCAGCTTTGTAGACCATAAAACCGTTAAGTTTGGCTCCGGAGAAGTACCCAGATTTTCCAGTGTATGAAGGTAACGGAAGGACATCTTTGTCACAAGGTGGCGTCCGTCAATTCCCATACCGGCGATGGACTCTGTTACCCAAGTAGGGTCACCGGAAAACAGCGCATTGTATTCAGGGGTTCTTGCAAATTTCACAAGACGCAGCTTCATGATAAAATGGTCGATAAATTCCTGAATTTGTTCTTCTGTGAAGGTATTGTTCTTTAAGTCACGTTCTGCATAAATGTCAAGGAAGGTAGAAGTACGTCCAAGTGACATAGCAGCACCGTTCTGCTCTTTAATAGCAGCAAGATAGCCCAGATATAACCACTGGATAGCTTCCTGGACGTTGGCAGCAGGGCGGGAAATATCAAATCCGTAAATTTTACCCAGCTCTTTTAATTCTTTTAAAGCACGGATTTGCTCGGATAATTCTTCACGTTCTCTTGTTACATCAGAGTACATGGTAGTACGTGTGGTATTTTTTTCATTTTCTTTATCTTCAATCAGACGGTCTACACCGTAAAGAGCCACACGGCGGTAGTCACCGATAATACGTCCTCTGCCGTAAGCATCCGGAAGTCCTGTAATAATATGGCTGGAGCGGCATGCACGCATTTCCGGTGTGTAAGCGTCAAATACACCGTCATTATGTGTTTTGCGATGCTTGGTAAAAAATTCTACAACCTCAGGGTCTACGTGATAACCGTTGTCCTCACAGGCTTTCATTGCCATACGGATACCGCCGTAAGGCTGTAAGGAGCGTTTGAAAGGTTTGTCTGTCTGAAAACCTACGATTGTTTCTAAATCTTTATCTAAATATCCCGGTCCGTGAGAAGTGATGGTGGAAATGATTTTTGTATCCATATCCAGTACACCGCCCTTTTCCTGTTCCTGCTTTGTAAGCTCCATAACCTGTTCCCAAAGCGTCTGTGTTGCTTTTGTAGGACCTGCAAGGAAGGCATCGTCACCGTCGTAAGGAGTGTAATTCTTCTGAATAAAGTCCCTTACATCTATCTCTTTTGTCCAATTTCCTTTGTTAAAGGAAATCCATTCTTCTCTCATAAGTCTGTGTCCTCCTATATCTTGTGGTTAGTTATACATAACTTTTCTTGTATAGGTGGATTTTATAATATTGGACTAAGAAAGTCAAGGTGGTATTGTGTTTATAATTCAATACAAAAAAAGAGCTTCTTAATTAAAAGAAACTCTTTTCATAGAAAAACTCTTATTTTTCGGAGATTTCAGGAAGTTCATTTTCTTCTTCTTCCTCATGGGGCTCATATTTTTCGAAGACTTTTCTTAAAATAATGGAGCATACGTAAGCCACACTGGCAAAGCCCAAAAGCAGCCACAGCATACTGCCGTATACCAGTGTTGAAGCTGTTAAGCAGGTAAGAAATCCCAGTCCCAGAGGAATAAGCATTAAAAGAATGGTCCAAGGGAGATTTAAAATTGCAATTAACAGGGAATTCTTAAAAATATTTTTAATATTATTTATGAAACGTGCCGTATATGGGAAAACATATACCAGTATCATAAAATAAAGAATACCTAATGCACCGATTAAAATCTGGAAAATTGTGCTCATATTCCCCGGAAGGAAGGCAGTGGCACGATAATCAACATAAATAAAAATTCCGATAGCTGCCATAATCAGCCAGATAATCGTAGACTGTTTGAAATTTCCTTTAAAGGCTTTTAAGAAGCCTTTGAAAATATAAGACTCCTCTCCACGCACCATTTTCAGAGTAACGGTATACATGGCGGTGACAGAAGCGCCGGCAGTAATAATAGGAATACAAAAGACAATACATAAAATATTTAAAATCATAATGTCGCATACACGGGACAGAAAACGCATAATGGGACTGTCCATATTAAACAAGTTGCTCATAATAAAAATCCTTTCCTGTTTTAAAATTATTCGTCAAAATTTTCTTCGGTTTTTTCAGGAAGATAAATATGAACGGTTTCGATACGATTTCGTTCTGCTTTATCTACAACAAGTTTTACACCGCCATCTGTGGTGACGGACTCGCCGGCAGCAGGAAATCTGTCGAGCTGTTCAATGATATAGCCTCCAATGGAGTCATAATCATCAGAAACAATATTCAAGTGAAGTGTTTCATCTAAATCGTCAAGTCTGGCAGAACCAAGAGCGATATACTCACGGTTCGGGATAATTTCACGAAGCTCTTCTTCCTCTGAGTCATATTCGTCATGGATGTCCCCTACAATTTCTTCAATTAAATCTTCCAGAGTCACAATACCGGAGGTCGCTCCGTATTCATCCAATACAACGGCAAAGGTTACTGAATTTTCTTTCATTTCCATCAGAAGCTCAGAGGTTCGTTTGTATTCGTAAGTGAAATAAGCCTCTCTTAAAATTTTCCGCACGGAAAAATCTTCCTTGCTTGTAAGAAGCAGGTCTTTTACATTGACAATACCGATAATATTGTCGGTGGTATCCTCAAAGACAGGGAAGCGTGTATGCTTTTCATCACGAAACAGACCGACTAAGTCTTCATATGAACTGTTTACATCAGCGAAGGTTACATCAATACGTGGTATCATGACATCTTCTGCCTGAGAGTCGCCGAAATCAAATACATTATAAATCATTTGACGTTCTTCGCTTTCAATAACTCCTTCTTCATGTCCTACATTTACCAAAGTACGAAGCTCATGCTCGGTAATGGTACTGCATTTTGCATTGGCATCAATCCGCATCAGCGTCAGAACACCCTGCGCCAGCTTATTGATAATAAAGATAATCGGCGTCAGAATGAACATTAAAATGCGAATGACTTTTGCATAAGACAGTGCCATTTTTTCGGAATGTACAGTTGCCAGAGTTTTTGGAGTGATTTCCCCAAAGATTAAGACCAGAAGAGTAATAATACCCGTACTGATACTTACGGCAGCACTGCCGAACAAGCGCATGGTAAGCGTAGTGGCAAGGGAAGATGCACTGATGTTTACAATGTTGTTACCGATAAGAATGGTACTCAGAAGCTTGCCGGAGTCTTCAATTACGTTCAAAAGTGTCAGGGCTCGCTTGTCCCCTTGGTCGGCTAAAGCTTGAATACGAATTTTGTTCACTGTTGTCATAGAAGTTTCTGCTGATGAAAAAAATGCGGAAAGGCAAATGAGAATAATCAAAATCAGAAACTGTATGGCGTCACTGGAATCCAATATGTTCAACTCCTTTTGATAATAAATTATAGCTTTGGCTATTAAAGTCTAATATACATGATTTTTATTTGGATTGCAAGAAATCTGTATGAAATCCACGGGAAAAAAGTTGATTTTTGGGGGTGTCGGAAAAAAGAAAATTGTGTTATACTAAATCAGAATAACAAAAACTGAACTTGTTCACATTTGATTTAGGAAGGGAATAAGGGAAATGAATAGAAACAAAAAAAATTTACATAAAGTGGCAGCCAATGTACTGGGCGTCACCCTTGCTTCTGCGCTGGTAACAGGAGCAGTGGCAGAGACAGCGGCTCCAATTCCTGTATTTGCCGCACAACAGGATGCGCAGGTACAGGAGAAGATTATTTACTTAAACGGAAGTATTCAGGCAGGAGAAAATGCTGACGGAACCAGTCAGGCACAGGCAGTGGACTCCTTTGAAAAGGCATTTGCTTTGACCGGGGGACAGGGAACGGTTATGGTATGCGGTACGGTCAATGTCAGTACAGAAAAGAAGCTTCATATTCCTGCGGGAGTTAAGATAAAAAGAGATGCCGGATTTACAGGAGCTTTGGTAAAGGTTACAGGCAAAGGAAAGCTTACGGTAACAGGCGGTGGAATTACTGCACAGGATGTGGACGTTTCAACAGCAGAAAGCGGAAAAGGAGCATTTCTTATTGCAAAAATTCCACAGGTGACAATGCCTGCACAGATTACACTGAACAATCTGGCAGAATGGAATACATGCAGCTTTCCTCTTTTGGGATTTGTAGGAGAGGGAACGTTTGCATGGGGAACACAGACGCCTCCGTCTTCTTATGAAACAGAGATGAAGGTGGTATTTACACCGAAAGATACAGAAAATTATGATTATTCTCTGGTTTCCGGTTGGGATAGTCAGAGTAAAACAGTGACCAGAACCATAAAAGTGGTTATCGAAGCATTAAAACCGCAGGAGGAAAAGCCCGTAAAACCAATGGCGGAAGTACAAATTCCTTCTGAATTAAAATTTGCTACGAAGGAAGAATTTAAAAATCTGGATTTTGCAAATGCCGGATTTACGGGAGAAGGAACGTTTGCATGGGAAGTACAGACAGAACCGTCTTCTTATGAAACAAAGATGAATGTAATTTTTACTCCGTCTGATACAGAGAAATATGATTACACACAGACTGTCGGATGGAATGGGGAAACACAGAAGGTTGTTCGGGAAGTAAAGGTGTTTATTGAAGAATTAAAAGAAAACACAGCAGAGCCTGAGACACCACAGCCGGAAAACCCTGAAACAGAAGTACCGGAGGTAACTCCTCCGACAGAACCGGAAAACTCTCAGATACCGGAGACAACCCCTCCGGTAGAGCCGGAAGCACCGGAAAATCCTGAAATACAGGAGCCGGAAGTTCCACAAACGGAAAACCCTGAAGCAGAAGTACCTGAGACAGAAAAACCGGAAAACGGCGGTGTGGAGATTGAATATGTAAACCCTGACGAGGTCGTACAGCCGGAAGAGGAAACACAGCCGGAGGTTAATTATCAGGCAGAGGCAGGTCAAAACGGAGAAATAGCACAGGAAGCTCCTGAAGCCCTTCCTGTGGGAAGCTTGATTGATGAAACAGGCGTACAGGTGTCCGGTGACTTTATTCCTTATTATGTGGATTTGCAGGTTACTTATAATGAAGCAGTCAATGAGCTTCCGGATGCGGGAATTGGCGAAATCCTTTCTGCTTATGAATTGAAGCTCTGGAATTTAAAAGAGGATAAGGAATATCAAATCCCGGAAGGAAGAAAAGTAAAAGTGCTTATTCCTTTGCCGGAAAATGCAAATTGTTTTTCAGATTTATCCATTGCACATTATCTGGGAAATAACCAGTATGAATATTTCGTATTTTCCAAGGACGGAAAAACAGGGAATATGACAGTGGAAGAAAAGGATGGAATGCAATATCTGGCTTTTGAGACAGCTTCCTTTAGTCCGTTTAATGTAGGCGGTCATCAAATTGTAGGTCTGGGTGTAAACAGTGATAAGCATAAACCTTCAACGGGAACGTCTCAGTCAACGACACAGACAAAACCGAATACTTCTGCATCAAATTCTTCTACGCAGAGTACCGTAAAACCGAATACACAGAAAAAACCTGCACAGAATAATACAACACCGGTTATTCAGGTGGTGAAAACAGGAGATGAGTCAAAAACAGTAGTTTATGTACTGATTGGCTTAGGCGCTCTTGTTATTGCAGGACTTGCTGTCTTTTTCGGAAAAAAGAAAAAATAAAAAAGAGTTATGAGTTACAAATCCCTCCCATATATTGATTATAGGAGGGATTTTTTATGGAAGAAAGAGTTTCAAAAAATGCAAAGCCAATGCTGATGATAAAAGCGCTTTTGCTTGCCTATGCAGCTACCGGAATTTTACTTCTTATTCTGGCATTTTTGCTGTATAAGATGGGACTTGGCGAGAGTCAGATAAACATAGGAATTATGGTTACATACATTGTGTCCTGCCTCTTTGGCGGATTTTATATGGGAAAAAAGATAAAAGTCAGACGGTTTGCATGGGGAATGGGCGTTGGTACGGGATATGCCCTCCTTCTTATGGCGGTTACCTTTCTGACAGAACATCAGATAAGCGGAGATTTTAAGGAAATGCTGATGATGTTTTTCCTGTGCTTTTTCGGAGGAACACTGGGAGGCATTTTAGCGTGAATTTCTACTTGCTAGGCGGTTGCAGCTATGCTATAATACCGCTAGATGTTATATCTTAAAAAATTATCATACATGGGAGGATTATGTTATGGAACATATCAAAACATTAAATACAAAAAGCTTACAGAATACAGTAAAAAAAGGTGGATGTGGTGAATGCCAGACATCTTGTCAGTCTGCATGTAAAACATCTTGCACAGTAGGAAATCAGAGCTGCGAACACAAATAAAATAACACAGTGCGTTTTTTTCTGGGCACATGGCTGAACAGCAGCGGTGTAAAAGCCGCTGCTTAATTATTGCATGGGAGACGTAGCCTCCCATGCAATAATTAACGCTCTGCGAGGATTGCACTGCACTGGGTAGATAGAAACGGAAAGGAGAAATACGGTGATACATCGTTATAAAAATAATGGCTACAACATTGTGCTGGACGTAAACAGCGGTTCTGTACATGTGGTAGACGAACTGGTTTATGATGTAATCGGACTTCTGGATGAAGGGCAGGAAGAAGCTGTTGTTTATGAGAAGTTAAAGGATACATATAAAAAAGACGATATCCAGACAGCATTGAAGGAAATACAGGAATTAAAAGATGCGGAAATGCTGTTTACCGAGGATATTTATCGAAATGCCATTGAGCATTTTAAAGAGAGAGAGACAGTTGTAAAGGCATTGTGTCTGCATATTGCCCATGACTGTAATCTGGCATGCAGATATTGTTTTGCGGAAGAAGGAGAATATCACGGAAGACGAGCTTTGATGTCCTATGAAGTAGGAAAACAGGCTCTGGACTTTTTAATTGCAAATTCCAGCAACAGAAAGAATTTAGAGGTAGACTTCTTCGGCGGCGAGCCTTTGATGAACTGGCAGGTTGTTAAGGATTTAGTTGCTTACGGAAGAGAGCAGGAGAAAATTCACAATAAAAATTTCCGCTTTACGTTAACCACAAACGGTGTGCTTTTAGATGATGAAATCATGGAATTTGCCAATAAAGAAATGGCAAATGTAGTATTAAGTATTGACGGAAGAAAAGAAGTACATGACTTTATGCGTCCGTTTAGAAAAGGAGCGGGAAGTTATGACTTGGTAGTGCCGAAGTTCCAGAAATTTGCAAAGAGCAGAGGAGAAAAGAGCTACTATGCAAGAGGTACTTTTACACGTCATAATTTAGATTTTTCCGAAGACGTACTGCATCTGGCTGATTTGGGCTTTGACCAGATTTCCGTAGAGCCGGTAGTTGCAGATGAAAAAGAGGAATATGCACTGAAATGGGAAGACGTTCCGAAAATCTGCGAAGAGTATGACAAGCTTGCGAAGGAAATGATAAAGCGTAAAAAAGAAGGAAAAGGATTTAATTTCTTCCACTTCATGATTGACTTGACAGGCGGTCCTTGCGTATATAAACGTTTGTCAGGCTGCGGTTCAGGTACGGAGTATCTGGCTGTGACTCCGTGGGGTGATTTATATCCATGTCATCAGTTTGTAGGTGAAGAAAAATATCTCATGGGAAATGTGTGGGATGGTGTAAAACGTACAGATTTATGCAAAGAATTTAAAAATTGCAATGTATATGCAAAAGAAAAATGTCAGAACTGCTTTGCGAAATTCTATTGCAGCGGCGGCTGTGCGGCAAACTCCTATAATTTCCACGGCTCTATCAACGATGTTTATGAATTGGGATGTGAGCTTCAGAGAAAACGTGTAGAATGCGCCATTATGTTAAAGGCAGCCGAGGCGGCAGAAGAACAAGAAAATTAAGCAAAGAAGGGAAAGACAATGAAGAAAAACAGAGGGATACTTGTACTGGTTTTAACAGCAATCATTACAGGATTTCTGATTTTTACCACAGCAGTAGGATTTGGTCCTACCGGTACAGGTGCTGCAAAAAATATTAAGACAGGTCTGGACTTGTCCGGCGGTGTAAGTATTACATACGAAGCATCCAAAGAGTCACCCACAGAAGATGAAATGGCAGATACCATTTATAAGCTTCAAAAACGTGTGGAAAATTACAGTACAGAAGCACAGGTTTATAAAGAAGGGGAAAATCGTATTATCGTAGAAATCCCCGGAGCAAAAGATGCAAATAAAATCTTAGAAGAACTGGGAAAACCGGGTTCTCTGTATTTTATTAAGCACAAAGACTCTGCCGGCGGAGAAAACTATACTTTGAATACAGAAACCGGCGAATATGAGCTTACAAAAACTATTGAAGAAATCGAAGCGGACGGTGGTATTGTTCTGACAGGAACAGATATCAAGGACGCAAAAGCTGCGGTAGCGCAGGATGATTTGAAGAATAACGTAAACGTAGTAAGCTTATCCTTTACAAAAGAAGGAACAGACAAATTTGCCGCTGCTACAAAAGAGGCAGTGGAAGCCGGTAATGATACCATTGGTATTTATTATGATGGAACTTTTGTCAGTGTTCCAAGTGTAAGACAGGAAATCAAAGACGGACAGGCACAGATTGACGGTATGAAAGATGCAGCAGAGGCAGAAAATCTGGCATCTACCATTCGTATCGGTGGTTTGAAGCTGGAATTAAGCGAGCTTCGTTCCAGTGTAGTTGCGGCACAGTTAGGTGAAAAAGCAATTTCAACCAGTTTGGTGGCAGCGGCTATCGGACTTGCGCTGATTATCTTATTTATGATTTTTGTATATCGTATTCCGGGACTGGTATCCGGCATTGCATTGATTATTTATGTATGTCTTGATTTGATTGCATTAAATGCCTTTGATTTGACTTTAACCTTACAGGGTATTGCAGGTATTATTCTGTCAATCGGTATGGCAGTAGACGCCAACGTTATTATTTATGCCCGTATTCAGGAAGAAATTGCTGATGGAAAGAGTGTCAGAACGGCGCTTCAGAACGGATTTAAAAAAGCGTTTTCTGCAATTTTTGACGGTAACATTACAACCTTAATTGCAGCCTTTGTATTGAACTGGCTTGGTTCAGGAACAGTAAAAGGATTTGCACAGACTTTGGCGCTTGGTATTGTACTGTCCATGTTTACCGCATTAGTGGTATCCAAATATCTGATGTATGCAGTATATGCCGTTGGCGTGAGAAATGAGAAATTCTACGGAAAGAGAAAAGAAAGAAAACCAATTCCTTTCTTACAGAAGAGAAAAGTATTCTTTACCGTGTCTCTTATCCTGATTTTATGTGCCCCTGTTTCTATGTTGATTTTCAAGGGAACAACAGGAGAGTCCCTGAAATACAGTCTGGAATTTAAAGGCGGTACTTCTACAAATGTAGAGTTTGATAAGGATATGAGTATTGCAGAAATCGATGAAAAACTTACACCTTTAGTAGAAGAAGTTACAGGTGATAAGAACGTTCAGGCAACAAAAGTTGTAGGTAATAATCAGGTTATTATTAAAACCAGAACTTTGAATGTAGAACAGAGAGAAAAGCTGGAAACAGCTTTAATAGATAATTTTGGCGTAGCACAGGAAGATATTACATCTGAAAGTATTTCTTCTACGGTCAGCAGCGAAATGCGTGCAGATGCAGTAAAAGCTGTAATCGTGGCTACGGTGTTGATGCTCTTATACATCTGGTTTAGATTTAAGGATATTCGTTTTGCAAGCAGTGCGGTTATTGCTCTTCTGCATGACGTATTAGTGGTTCTGGCATTCTATGCTGTTGCAAGAGTTTCCGTAGGAAATACCTTTATCGCATGTATGCTGACCATTGTAGGTTACTCTATTAATGCTACGATTGTTATTTTTGACCGTATCAGAGAAAATCTGGCAAGTGCTGGCAAGAAGACAGATTTGGAAACACTGGTAAATGCTAGCATTACACAGACACTTACAAGAAGTATTTACACTTCCTTGACAACCTTTATTATGGTATTCCTGTTATTCATTATGGGAGTTTCCTCTATTCGTGAATTTGCACTGCCTCTTATGGTAGGTATTGTATGCGGCGGATACTCTTCTGTATGTATTACAGGCGCTCTTTGGTATGTCATGAAGAAAAAATTTAAAAAACAGAATTAAACTCAGAAAAAAGGAGTTGTTACATTAAAGTGACAGCTCCTTTTGGAATTATAAGGTGATAATATGGAAAAATGGGTAGTTGCTGCCAAGAAGGCAGATTTTCAGGGGATTAGCAATCGCTTCGGAGTAGATCCTGTGATTGCAAGACTCATTCGAAATCGAGAACAGATTACCGATGAAGAAATTGATACCTATCTTCACGGAAAGCTCAGAAATTTACATCCGTGGAAAGCGTTAAAAGGAATTGATGAATTATTAAATATTTTGATTGAAAAAATACAGCAAAAGAAAAAAATCAGAATTATCGGGGATTATGATATTGACGGTGTATGCTCTACATATATTCTTTTTCAAGGCTTGAAAAAAGCCAATGCTTTGGCAGACGTAGATATACCGGACAGAATGAAAGATGGATACGGTATCAGCAAGGAGCTGATTGAGCGGGCGTATGAAAAAGAAATTGATACTATCATTACCTGTGACAACGGTATCAGCGCCATAGAGCAGATTGCTTATGCAAAAGAGAAAAATATGACAGTTTTGGTAACAGACCATCATGAAATCCCCTATGAGGAGAAGGAAGACGGAAGCATAGAGCGGTTTTTGCCAAATGCAGATGCCATTGTAAATCCAAAGCAGGAGGGCTGCACCTATCCTTTTAAAGAAATCTGCGGAGCAATGGTTGCATTTAAGGTAGTATGGGGGCTGTTTGAAAAGCGTAACATTCCTCTTTCGGAGATTGAGGAACTTATTCCCATTGCTGCCATTGCTACCGTGGGAGATGTTATGGATTTAGTAGATGAGAACAGGATTTTGGTAAAGGAAGGGCTGAAACGCATCCAGAATACAAATAATGAAGGTTTAAAAGCGCTTATTCGTGTCAACAATCTGGAAAACAGAGAAATTACCGCATATCATATCGGATTTGTATTAGGTCCGTGTATCAATGCCAGCGGAAGATTAAGCACTGCAAAAAGAGCTCTGGAATTACTGCTTTCGAAAGATACCAAGGAAGCCTCTGTGCTGGCAGAGGATTTGAAAGAATTAAACGACAGCCGTAAGGATATGACCGTAAAAGGTGTAGAAAGAGCAGTAGAAATAATTGAAAATACAGAGCTGAAAAATGACCGGGTACTGGTAGTATATCTTCCCGAATGTCATGAAAGTCTGGCGGGAATTATTGCCGGACGTATCAGGGAAAGGTATACAAAGCCTGTCTTTGTGCTTACAAAGGGAGAAGAAGGCGTGAAGGGCTCAGGTCGTTCTATTGAGGCTTATCATATGTTTCAGGAAATGGTAAAATGCAGGGAGCTGCTGACAAAATTCGGTGGGCATCCCATGGCAGCAGGGCTTTCTATGGAAGAAGAAAATATTGAGAAATTCCGAAGAAAATTAAATGAAAACTGTACGCTGACAGAAGAAGACATGGTAGAAAAAATTGTGATTGATGTTCCTATGCCAATGTCTTATGTTACCATTCCTCTTATTCGCCAGTTAGGGCAATTAGAACCCTTTGGAAAAGGAAATACAAAACCGATTTTTGCACAAAAAGATATTCGATTTTCAAACTGCAAGGTTTTCGGAAAAAACAGAAATGTAGTAAAAATGAAAGCGCAGGATAGTTTTGGATTTGGGGCAGAATGTATTTGGTTTGGAGACGGAGACGAGTTTTTGGAACGCTTAAAAGAGAAGGATGTGTGGGATGTAATTTATTATCCTTCTGTTAATTCTTTTCAGGGAAGAGAGAGCATTGAGATGATTATTCAAAATATCCGTTGAGCAAAAATAAAATTTGCGTCTGCAAAGAAAAGATGATATACTAAACCACATAAAAAACACAAAAAAATCACAAAAGTGACATAATTTGATATAAAGGGCAGGGAAACGCAATGGAAGATTGTAAAAAGAAAAAAATTGAAGACTATGTCAGAAGCATTCCTGATTTTCCGCAGGAGGGAATTATCTTTCGGGATGTTACCAGTATTTTAGAAGATGCAGACGGATTTGCACTGGCAGTTGACTCTATGCAGAAGCTTTTGGAAGGCGTGGATGTTGACGTTATCGTAGGAACAGAGTCCAGAGGATTTATTTTCGGAGCGCCGATTGCGTATAATTTACATAAACCGCTTGTATTGGTAAGGAAAAAAGGGAAGCTGCCATGTGAAACCGTAGAGCAGAGCTATGATTTAGAATACGGAAGCGCTGTTATCGAAATGCACAAGGACTCCATTAAACCGGGACAAAAAGTTGTTATCGTTGATGATTTAATTGCAACAGGCGGAACCGTAGAGGCAGCGGCAAAGCTCATTGAAGGTCTTGGAGGAGAAGTTGTGAAATTGGTCTTCCTCATGGAGCTGGCAGGATTAAAAGGAAGAGAAAAATTAGAGAAATATGATGTTCAATCTGTAATTTGTTATGAAGGAAAATAAAATCGGTTGATGGATAAGAGGTGACGTTTTTTATGGAAGAAAAAAGAGAAGCTGCCTTAAAAGCAGAAGAAATTGAAAAAATTAAAAAGGCAGATGCCAATGTGAAGACCATGGAGGATTTCACCAGTCCGGAGGTACTTTATCAGGAGCTGATAACCAGTGTTCGGAAATACCATCCATCTACTGATATTTCCATGATTGATAAGGCATTTCAGATTGCCAATAATGCTCATAAAGGACAGGTGAGAAAGTCCGGCGAGCCTTATATCATTCATCCGCTTTGTGTGGCAATTATTTTAGCTGATTTAGAGCTTGATAAGGAAACCATTGTAGCCGGGCTTCTTCATGATGTGGTAGAAGATACGGTTATGACCTCTGAGGAAATTCGGGAAGAATTTAATGCAGAGGTAGAGCTTTTGGTAGACGGTGTAACAAAGCTGGGACAGTTGAATTATTCCGCAGATAAGGTGGAGGTGCAGGCAGAGAATTTAAGAAAAATGTTTCTGGCAATGGCAAAGGACATTCGTGTTATTTTGATTAAGCTGGCAGACCGTCTGCATAATATGCGAACCTTGAAATATATGCCGCCTCATAAACAAAAGGAAAAAGCCAGAGAGACGATGGATATCTACGCACCCATTGCTCAGCGCCTCGGTATTTCCAAAGTGAAAATCGAGCTGGATGATTTGTCTCTGAAATATTTGAAACCGGAAGTTTACTATGATTTAGTAGAGAAAATAAATTTGAAAAAGAGCGAGCGTCAGGCATTTATCGACCAGATTGTAGGGGATGTGCGTGCACATATTGAAAAAGCGTCCATCAATGCGCAGATAGACGGAAGAATTAAGCATTTCTTCAGTATTTATAAGAAAATGGTTAATCAGGATAAAACTCTGGATCAGATTTATGATTTATTTGCGGTACGAATTATTGTAGATACGGTACGTGACTGCTATGCAGCCCTTGGTATCATTCATGAAATGTATAAGCCCATTCCGGGGCGGTTTAAAGACTACATTGCCATGCCAAAGCCCAATATGTACCAATCTTTGCATACTACGCTGATCGGACCGAATGGACAGCCTTTTGAAATTCAGATTAGAACCTTTGAAATGCACAGAACAGCGGAATACGGTATTGCCGCTCACTGGAAATATAAAGAGGTTTCCAATAACGGAAAAGTGAATGTCACACAGTCAGAGGAAGAAAAGATGAGCTGGCTGCGCCAGATTTTGGAATGGCAGCGGGATATGTCTGACAATAAAGAGTTTTTAAGCCTCTTAAAAAGTGATTTGGATTTGTTCTCCGAAAGTGTGTATTGCTTTACACCGGCAGGAGATGTAAAGACACTGCCAAACGGTTCTACACCTATTGATTTTGCTTACAATGTCCACAGTGCAGTGGGAAATAAAATGGTAGGCGCAAGGGTAAACGGAAAGCTTGTTCCTATTGAATACGTGATTAAAAACGGAGACCGTGTAGAAATTATTACTTCTCAAAACTCCAAAGGTCCAAGCCGTGACTGGTTAAAAGTAGTAAAAAGCACACAGGCGAAAAACAAGATTAACCAGTGGTTTAAGCAGGAATTAAAAGAGGATAATATTTTAAAGGGTAAGGAAATGCTTATCCAGTATGCCAAAGTAAAGGCAATCTCTCTAGGAGAAATTCAGAAGCCGAAATATCAGGAAGCCGTTATGAAGAAATACGGTTTCCGAGACTGGGACTCTGTTCTGGCTGCGTTGGGACACGGAGGTTTAAAAGAAGGACAGATTATCAATAAGCTTCTGGAAGTCTATAATAAAGACCATAAAGCAGAATTGACAGATGAAAAGGTATTGGAGGCAACAGCAGAGCATAAGGATAAGCTTCATATCGGCAAATCCAAAGGCGGCATTGTGGTAAAAGGTATTCACGATGTGGCAGTGCGTTTCTCCAAATGCTGTAATCCAATTCCCGGTGATGAAATCGTAGGATATGTAACACGAGGCAGAGGCGTTACCATTCATCGGACAGACTGTATCAATGTGATGAATATGTCCGCAGAGGACAGAAACAGGCTGATTGACGCAGAATGGCAAGTACCTGCCCATGAAAGCTGTGAACGTTACATGGCAGATATCAATGTGTTTGCTTATAACCGTACCGGTTTGATTGTTGATATTTCCAAGATTTTTACAGAGAGAAAAATTGATATCCTTGCTTTAAATACAAGAATAAGCAAACAGGGAACAGCAACCATCAATATCTGTTTTGAGGTAAGAAGCAAAGAAGAGTTAAACAGTATGGTTGAAAAAATCAGGCAGATTGAAAGTGTGAAGGATATTGAGCGTACTGCCGGTTAAGGAGAAAAGATGAAGAAATTGATGCTGAGAGGAATTGTAGTAGGGCCTGTACAGACAAATTGTTATTTTTTAAAAAATGAAGAAACACAGGAAATCTTAATCGTAGATCCGGGGGCAGAGCAGGAAAGAATTATCTATGCTTTGGATAAATTGCAGGGAACACCTGTGGGGATTTTACTGACACATGGACATTACGACCATGTGTGTGCAGTAAATGAGTTGAGAAAGCATTACGAAATTCCGGTATATGCGGCAAAGGAGGAGGAAACACTTCTTGCTGACAGTCAGCAGAACCTTTCCGCCGCATGGTCCGGTGTGCCGTATAAAGTAAAAGCAGATGTTTTACTGAAGGATGAAGAAGAAATTCAGGTAGCAGGCTTTGAGATTACAACGATTCTTACACCGGGGCATACAAGCGGCTCTTGTTGTTATTGGATTAAGGATGAAGAAGTTTGTCTAAGTGGTGACACGGTGTTTTACGGAAATTGCGGCAGATGTGACCTTCCAACAGGAAGTATGAGCCAGATGAAAAAGAGCTTAAATAAAATTTTTGCCATGCTGCCGGACGAAACGGTGATTTATCCGGGACACGGAGAAGCCACAGATGCCAAATTTGAAAAGAAAAATAACCCCTATTTATAAGAAGAACATAGAAAGAGGAAGAACCCATGATAGGAATTTCCTTTAATAAAAAAGAATTTGAATATGATGCCTATACGCTGGTAAAGGCCTTTTATCCAAAAGAAGAAATTGAAATGTATTATACAGAGGAAATACAGGAAGAAAAAAACTATGACAGGCTGATTTCTATTCTTTACGGAGAAAAGGTAGTTATCCGATTGTGCTTTGATGGAAAAGCGCTGGAGGGAGAACAGGCATTTGACGAAGAAGAAGACAGAAAAATCAGAAAAAATAAATTAAAGCAGGTGCTGTATCAGCTTCTGGTGGAGGAGACCGGTCATACTCTTCCTTGGGGCAATCTGACCGGTATTCGCCCTACGAAAATTGCCATGGGACTGATTGAGTCGGGCATGAGCAATGCAGAAGCAGCGGATTATATGCGAAAAACTTATTATACCAGTAATGAAAAGACAGCGCTTGCCATTACCATAGCTAACAGAGAAAGAGATATTTTAAAGAATATTGATTATGAGAATGGATACAGCTTATATGTGGGAATTCCATTTTGCCCCAGTATATGTCTGTATTGTTCTTTTAGTTCCTCTCCTTTAGAAAGATGGCGTGATAAAGTCGACAGCTATTTAGACGCTCTGTTAAAAGAGTTGGATTTTATTGCGGAAACCATGAAAGAGAAGACTTTAGATACCATATATATAGGTGGAGGAACTCCGACAACCTTAGAGCCGCAGCAGCTTCACCGTCTGTTGGGACATATACAGAAGCGTTTTCCAATGGGACAAGTCAAGGAATATACCATAGAAGCGGGAAGACCGGACAGTATTACAAGAGAAAAGTTACAGGCAATACGGGAATATCCTGTTACCAGAATTTCTGTAAATCCTCAGACAATGAATGCAGAAACCTTAAAGATTATTGGAAGAAATCATACGGTGGAGGATACACGACACGCCTTCGCTTTGGCGAGGGAATGTGGATTTGACAATATCAATATGGATTTAATCGTAGGTCTTCCGGGAGAGCACAAGGATGATGTGGAGTATACATTAAAGGAAATTCAGGCGCTTGATCCTGACAGCCTTACCATACATTCTTTAGCAGTAAAAAGAGCTGCAAGACTTCGGATGTTTAAAGACCAATATGAAGAAATGGGATTTGAAAATAATCAGGAAATCATGGAAATGGCGATGAATTATGCCCGAAGCTGTCAGATGGGGCCGTATTATCTATACAGACAGAAAAATATGTGCGGAAATCTGGAAAATGTAGGCTATGCAAAAGTTGACAAAGCAGGAATTTACAATATACTTATAATGGAAGAAAAGCAGACTATTATTGCGGCGGGGGCAGGGGCATCCACGAAGCTTGTGTCTGACCACGGACAGAAGATTGAGCGTATTGAAAATGTAAAGGATGTTACCAATTACATTACCCGTATTGATGAAATGATTGAGAGAAAAAGAGACGGAATTGTATTGTAAAAAAGATAGGAGACGATAAGTATGAGTTTAAAGAAAAAACCGGTAACCGGTATGAAAGATATTTTACCTCAGGAAATGGAAATTCGTGATTATGTAATCAGCTTAATTAAGGATACTTACAAACAGTTTGGATTTACTTCCATGGAAGCTCCTTGTGTAGAGCACATTGAAAACCTTACCAGCAAGCAGGGCGGCGACAATGAAAAGTTGATTTTCCGTATTTTGAAAAGAGGAGAAAAGCTGAAAATTGACGAAGCAAAGGAAGAAAACGATTTGGTAGACAGTGGTTTACGTTACGACTTAACCGTACCTCTTTGCCGTTTCTATTCCAATAATGCGAATGAGCTGCCACAGCCGTTTAAGGCGCTTCACATCGGAAATGTATTCCGTGCAGACCGTCCTCAGAGAGGTCGTTTCCGTCAGTTTATGCAGTGCGATATTGATATTCTAGGCGATCCCACCTTTTTAGCGGAAATAGATGTTATTCTAGCGACTTCTACTTTAGTAGGAAAACTGGATTTTGACAGCTTTACCATTCGCATTAACGACAGAAGAATTTTAAAGGCAATGGCAGCGTACAGCGGATTTCCGGAAGACTCCTTTACACAGGTATTTATTATTCTGGATAAAATGGATAAAATCGGCATGGATGGCGTTGCAAAAGAACTGGAAGAGTCCGGTTTTGCAAAAGAGAGCGTAGAGAAATACATGGATTTATTCAAAGCCATGGGAAATGGTATTGATGGTGTTGCTTATTGCAAAGAAAAGCTGGAAGGCTTTTTAGATGCCAAGGTTGCAGATGATTTGACAACCATTATCGAAAGCGTTATGCAGGCAAAAACAGCAAACTTCAATCTGGAATTTGATCCGACACTGGTTCGTGGAATGTCTTATTATACAGGACCGATTTTTGAAATTTCCATTGACGGCTTTGCAGGAAGCGTAGGCGGCGGCGGTCGTTATGATGAAATGATTGGTAAATTTACGGGAACACCTACACCGGCAACAGGATTTTCCATTGGATTTGAGCGTATCGTTATGCTGCTTATGGAAAGAGGCTTTAAAGTTCCGGGAGCAAAAGAAAAGAAAGTATACCTTCTGGATAAGAAGCTTTCCAATGAAAAACTTCTTGAAGTAATGAAAAAAGCAGCTGAGGAACGCAGCGCCGGTCAGAGTGTTAATATTGCTTATGCAAAGAAAAATAAAAAATTCCAAAAAGAACAGTTGGAAAAAGAAGGATATGCTGTCATTACAGAAGTTTATAATGACACCGTATTATAAGAAGGAGAATTTATATCATGGCAGAATCAATGAAGGGGCTTAAGAGAAGCCACAGATGTACAGAAGTGACAAAGGCAGAGATTGGAAGTACTGTAACTTTAATGGGATGGGTACAGAAAAGCCGTAACAAAGGTGGAATTGTATTTGTAGATTTACGTGACCGTTCCGGTATCATGCAGATTATCTTTGAAAATGGAGATATTGACGAACAGGGATTTGAAAAAGCAGGACGTTTAAGAAGTGAATTTGTAATTGCTGTAAAAGGTCATGTGGAAGCACGTTCCGGTGCAGTGAACCCAAACCTTCCAACAGGAGAAATTGAGGTAAGAGCAACAGAACTGCGTATTTTATCTGAAGCAGAAACACCTCCGTTCCCAATCGAAGAAAACAGCAAGACAAGAGATGAGGTTCGTTTAAAATATCGTTATCTGGATTTAAGAAGACCGGATTTACAGAGAAATATGATGCTTCGTTCTCAGGTCTCTACATTGGTGCGCCAGTTCCTTGCAAATGAAGGATTTCTTGAAATCGAAACACCGACTTTGATTAAGAGTACACCGGAAGGTGCGAGAGATTATCTTGTACCAAGCCGTGTGCATCCGGGAAGTTTTTATGCCCTTCCGCAGTCACCGCAGATTTTCAAACAGCTTTTAATGTGCTCCGGATATGACCGCTATTTCCAGATTGCAAGATGTTATCGAGATGAGGACTTACGTGCAGACCGTCAGCCGGAATTTACACAGATTGATATGGAATTATCTTTCGTGGATGTGGAAGATGTATTAGACGTAAATGAAAGAATGCTGGCATTTCTGTTTAAAGAAGTGTTAGGTGTAGAAGTACAGCTTCCTATTGAGAGAATGACATGGATTGACGCCATGAACCGCTTTGGCTCTGACAAACCGGATTTACGTTTCGGAATGGAGCTTACTGATGTTTCAGAAGTGGTAAAAGACTGTGAATTTGCAGTGTTTAAAGGCGCTTTGGAAAACGGCGGCAGTGTGCGTGGTATCAATGCAAAAGGACAGGGCTCTATGCCACGTAAGAAAATCGATAAGCTGGTAGAGTTTGCGAAAGGTTACGGTGCAAAAGGTCTTGCTTACATTGCTATCGGAGAAGACGGAACTGTAAAATCTTCCTTTGCAAAATTTATGAAGGAAGAAGAAATGCAGGCTTTAATTCAGGCAATGAAAGGGGAAAACGGAGACTTACTGCTCTTTGCGGCAGATAAGACAAAGCTTGTCTGGGACGTGCTTGGAGCCCTTCGTCTGGAACTGGCAAAACAGATGGATTTACTGGACAAAAACGAATATCGCTTTGTATGGATTACAGAATTCCCACTTTTAGAGTGGTCTGAAGAGGATGAAAGATTTACAGCTATGCACCATCCGTTTACTATGCCAATGGAAGAAGATTTACAGTACATTGACACAGATCCGGGCAGAGTTCGTGCAAAAGCTTACGATATCGTATTAAACGGAAATGAAATCGGGGGAGGTTCTGTACGAATTTTCCAAGATGACGTTCAGGAAAAAATGTTTGAAGCTTTAGGATTTACAAAAGAAGAAGCACAGAAACAGTTTGGTTTCCTCTTAGACGCTTTCAAATACGGAGTACCGCCTCACGCAGGCTTGGCTTATGGACTGGACCGTCTGGTTATGCTCATGGCAAAAGTAGACTCCATCCGTGACGTAATCGCCTTTCCTAAAGTAAAAGACGCTTCCTGCCTTATGTCAGAAGCACCGGACATCGTAGATGAAAAACAGTTAGAAGAACTGGGAATTGCCATTGTGGCACAAAAAGAAGAAACAACAGAAGAATAGATAAACTATAAAAGTTAGAGTTGTTGTAGAAAACATCATTCAGAATATTTATACACTTTTAGCGAATTTGTCGAGCACGCTTTGAGATTACAAGCTCAAAGTGAGCGCAGACTGAGTGCAAAAGGTATAAATATTCTGGAGATGTATTTAATACAACAACTCTTCTTGTACGTTTCCGAAGATAGCTTCGGCAATTTCTTCATTCATTTGTATTTTCCAGTTGACGCCGTCATTTACCAGATGAATTTCCACATCATGGGAAATGGTGTTGTGATTATTTTCAATACAGGATAAGAGCATTTCCTGCTCTTTTTGTCTTCTGCCTTCTGAGCCAACAGCCAGAGACTCGGAGGTTTTCAGCCATTTTGACAATTCTTCTTTGTATGTTTCCATAATACTGTGAAAATTTACGCTTACAATCGATGCAGTTACGGTTGCCTCGGCATCTTCTTTTTTTTCACCTAAAATTTTAAAATCAAAGCACTCACTGATTTGTGACGCAACAGCATGAGCAATGGAGCTGTTATAAGTATCCTCTGTCTCAAAAAGAGTGTCCAGAGCAAGATAAATTTTCATCTGTTCGGCATCAAAATGCTTAATACTGCTAAAATGTGTTTTTACAATTTCTTTTGGACTTAATAAATTACAGTCCGTGACATAAGATAAAAAGTTTCCGGTCAAAGCCTCCTGAAGAGAAGGATTGTGAAGAACCTTCCAGCTTTCCTTTTCTTTTACGAGAGAAAGCTTTGCCGTAATGTTTTTGGTTTTATAATGGTTCTTTTGCAAAAGCTTTTCTAACAGCAGATAAGAGTCATGGATGGAAAATTCTACTCCGGTAGGCGCAGCATCCTGCTCAATATGTTTTTTTAAGGAAGCCTTGCTGAAATCCTTTGCCAGCTTTTTGGCGTCAATGACAGAAAAGATTACTTTTGCAGAAGCCTCGTTTTCTTTTTCTGAAATTTTTTCTATTTTGTAATCAAAATCCTTGTAAAATAGAGTAAAGATAGAAGCAACATCTTCTTCCAGTTCCTCTGTGTCCCCATAGTAGGGGAGAAGTTCTTCGGCTGCAATGCAATTTTGAATAGTTTGCATATCATCACTTTTTAATTGATTAAGTTCTTTTTCAATAGCATGCCTTACAGCCCTTTCTTCCTTGCTCAGACAGGCAGACAGAAGAAAAGAAAAAAGGCATAGAGAAAGAAGCAGAAATAATTTTTTTGTCCGTTTATTCATGATTATCTCCAATTTTATTCTATATACTGAAGGTAGTTTAACAAAGTCAGAGGCAAGTTGCAACATAATCTGTAACATCTTGCAATGAAATTGCAAGAAAAATGTAAAGAAAATCGTAAAAATTAAGAAAAAACAAGGGGACAGGCAGTGGATTTTTTGATATACTGATTTCATACAAGAGACTAAGAGGGTGGCAGGAAAATAAAATTTGAAGAAGGGAAAAAGTAGGGTATGCAGAAAAAACAAAAAATAATCATCGGAGCCTGTACTGTACTGTGTATAGGAGTAATTGGAGCAGGGATTTTCTTTGTACAGCATAAGAATAAAGGAAATAAAGAGGAGCTTGCTTATGTCATGAGCGTTTCGTCTATGAATGATATGGCAGGCACGCAGAAGCTGGCAGGTGTAGTCGAGTCTCAGAAAACCTTAGATATTCAAAAAGACGCAGAACGAGAAGTAAAAGAAATTTTGGTAAAAACAGGAGACGAGGTAGATGTAGGAACACCTTTATTTACTTATGACACAGAAAAATTAGAGGCAGATTTACAGCAGGCAAATCTGGATTTGGAAAGAGCAGATAATGATATGAAAAATCAGAAGGACCAGATTGCCCAGCTGGAGAAAGAGAAGAAAAAAGCACCGGAAAAGGAGCAGCTTTCTTATACCACCCAGATACAGTCTGCCCAAATGGATTTAAAGAAAAGTGAGTATGAGAAGAAGGCAAAAGAAGTAGAGATTAATCGTATAAAAAGTCAGATTGAAAATTCTACGGTTACCAGTGAAATGAAGGGCGTGGTAAAATCTGTGAATAATTCTCAAAACGGAGAAAGCATCAATCCTTACGACGGTTCCTCACAGGCGTTTATGACGATTTTGGCAACAGGAGAATACCGTATTAAAGGAAAGGTCAATGAGCAGAATATTACGCAGATTGTAGAGGGAGCTCCGGCAATTATTCGCTCCAGAGTAGATGAAAATGCCGTATGGAAGGGAACTTATACGGCAGTAGATACAAAAAATCCAAACAATAATACCGAGAATATGATGTATGGCGGCAATGATGACCAGCAGATGACCTCCACTTCCTATCCTTTTTATGTGGAACTGGAGTCTTCAGAAGGATTGCTGTTAGGGCAGCACGTATATATTGAACAGGATACGGGATTAGAAGAAAGAGAAGAGGGAATTTGGCTGGATGAGGCATTTATCGCAGATGTGGATAAAAAACCTTATGTATGGGTAGAGTCGAAAAAAGGTACGCTGGAGAAAAGGACAGTGGTACTCGGAATACATGATGAAAATATGCTTCAGTATAAAATTGAAAGCGGATTAAAATCTTCCGACTATGTGGCTTACCCTCAGGAGTTCTTTAAAGAAGGCGTAAAGACTACGCATGAAATGACAGAAGATATGATGGGCATGCCGGAAGACGGAGGTGCAATGCCGGAAGGTGAAATGATGCCGGAAGGTGAAATGATACCGGAAGGTGAAATGATACCGGAAGGCGAAATGATGCCGGAGGGTGAAGCTATTCCGGAGGAAGAAATGATGCCGGAAGAAGGTGAAGGAGAAACCGTGACACCGGAAGGCGCAGTGCCGGAAGGCGAAACAACTGTGGAGTAAAGGAGGAGGGACAATGCGAATAACGAAAAAAACAGCAAAAATTGCCGCAGTCAGTACGGCAGGTGTGCTTCTCCTTGGCGGAGGTATCTGGTTTGCGGCAGGAAAATTGAAAAAGCCGGAGATAAAGGTTTACTCCATGGAAGAATTATCCCAGCAGATGTGGGGGGAAACCAACAGTCTGGAAGGGGCGGTTTCCTCCAATGTATCGCAGGAAGTACGTTTGATGGAGAAACAGTTGGTTTCACAGGTTCATGTACAGGAGGGGCAGGAGGTAAAAGCAGGGGATCCGCTTTTGACCTATGACATGACTTTGGTAAATATTGATTTGGAAATGGAAAAACTGAATAAAGAGCAGTTAAAGGTCAAGAAAAAAGGTCTGGAAAATGAACTGAAAAATTTAAAAGATGAAAAGAAGAATGTGGCAGCAGGAAATAAGTCTTATAAGATAGAATTTCTTAGTAATGCAGAGGAAATAAAGCCGGAAGAAGAAAAGCCGGAACAGCAGCCTGAGGAAAAACCGGAAGAGCCAAAACCGGAAGAACCGGAGACACCACAGGAACAGGCAAGACCATCCGGTGTTTATAAAAGGCTGTATCGTGATATTACTATTGATAAGACAGAATTTCCCAATGATGATGCTATTATAGAAAATGCCATTCCGTATTCGGGAAAAGGGACAAAAGACGATCCTTATGTATATGTGTGCCAAAAAGGCGTTCTGATACAAGGGGAATTTTTAAATCAATTAGCAGGTTTTGACGCTTCCGGAAAACGGGTGCGAGATCCCTATTATTGCAAGCTGGAAGTAAGAAGCGACAACAGTTTTGACGGAACCTTACAGGCTGCCATGATTTTAGACGGAAGCGCAATCGAAAGTGCTGTGGAGGCAAGCGCATGGTTTCGTACCAGATTAGGGAAAAATGAATGGGAAGAAATGTTGCCAGAGGAGAATGTCCCACAGGGAGAAGTGTTGCCTGAATTGCCGGATGGAACAGGAAATGAAATTCCGGAAGAAGAGATTGTGGGGGGATACTCCAAAGAAGAATTAGAAAAAGCCATTAAAGAAAAGGAAAAAGAAATCAAGACCACAGAGCTGGATATAAAAGAGGCAGATTTGAAGATTAAAAAGGTAGAGCAGGAGCTTCAAAGCGAAACAGTAACCAGTACGGTAGACGGTGTTGTGAAAAAGGTGGGAGATCCTGCCAAGGGAGAGATAGACGGCGAACCGTTTATTATTGTGGAAAGCAGCGGAGGCGTTTATATTAAAGGAGTAGTAAGCGAAGCTTTATTAGAAAAAGTACAGCCGGGACAGCTTGTAACGGGTATGGCTTATGAGTCGGGCACATTTTTTGAAGCAGAGGTAAAAGAAGTTTCTCCTTATCCTGCCAGCGGTTATCAAAGCTATGACGGCAGAGAACTTACCTATTATCCTTTTACCGCATACATTGCAGACAGCACAGGATTAAAGGATAATGAAATGGTGAGCATGGATTTACCCGCAGACGAAGGCGGAATGTCAGGCTTGTTTATCGGCAAAGAATATATTCGAAGCAAAAACGGAGAAGACTTTGTTTATAAAGAAGGGAAAAACGGAAAGCTGGAAAAGCAGCCAATACGTACAGGACAGACCTTTTATGGCTCTATAATAGAGGTGAAAGACGGCTTGACTATGGAAGACCATATTGCATTTCCTTATGGCAAAAAGGTAAAAGAAGGAGCTAAGATAAAACGTGCTTCTTTAGCAGAAGAAAATATGTTTTAAGAAAGGAAAGCAGCACAATGATTGAAAATATTAGATTGTCTTTTCAGGGGATTTGGGCACATAAAATGCGTTCCTTTTTGACCATGCTGGGAATTATTATTGGTATCGCATCCTTAATATCTATTGTGTCCACAATTAAAGGAACAAATGAACAGATTAAGAAGAACCTCATTGGCGAAGGGGATAATGTGGTAGACGTTTATCTCAGTCAGGGAGGAAATGAATATGAGATGGAATATCAGGGTGTGCCGGATGGCGTACCTGTGATTACAAAAGAGCAGAAAGAAAAAATAGCAGAGCTGGATGAAGTGACCAACGTAACTTGCTATCAGGCGAGAAAATATGCAGACAGTGTATTTTATCAGAATAAAACCATGAATGGTGGCGCAGTGTTTGGCATTGATACAGACTATCTAGATACCTGCGGATATCAGATTATCAGAGGACGGGGATTTTCCAAAAGTGATTATGGAAAGTTCCAAAAGGTAGCGCTGATTGATGAAACTGCTTCCAGTAACTTTTTTGAAAAAGGAGAGGAAATAGGCAAGGTCATAGAAATCAAAGGAGAACCTTTTACCGTAATAGGTGTGGTGAAAAAGACAGAGGAATTTGAGCCTGTGATTAACAGCAGAGAAGAATATTACACATATTACAATGAAAGCAGCGGTATGGTTTTAATCCCTGACAGTACATGGCCGATTATTTATCAGTATGATGAACCTCAGCTTGTGTCTATAAAAGCAACTTCTCCGGAAAGTATGAGTGCGGCAGGGAAAAAGACGGCAGAGATTTTAAATGAAAGCATTGTTTCTGCAACCGGAGATATTAAATATAAAGCCAGAGATATGATGGAAAAGGCAAAAGGCTTGCAGCAAATCAGTGAAAGCACCAATCGTCAGCTTTTATGGATTGCCAGTATTTCTCTCTTGGTAGGAGGTATTGGAGTTATGAATATCATGCTGGTATCTGTGACCGAGAGAACAGGAGAAATTGGCTTGAAAAAAGCTATTGGTGCAAATAAGAGAAGGATTTTAGGACAATTTCTTACAGAAGCAGCGGTACTTACCAGCATTGGTGGAATTTTAGGCGTTTTTGCAGGTATTATACTATCGGCTGTAATTGCCAAAATGTCAGGTGCACCGATGGTAATCAGTGTACCGGCGGCTGCACTGGCAGTTATCTTCTCAACGGTCATTGGTTTGATTTTTGGTTTATTACCATCTGTGAAAGCGGCAAATCTCAGTCCGATTGAAGCTTTAAGAAGAATGTAAGGTAAGAATGGAACTGTTATTTTAAGTGCATATAAAAATATTTATACATTTTGAACTCAGTCTGCGCTCACTTTGAGCTTGTAATTTCAAAGAGTGCTCGACAAATTCGCTAAAATTATATAAATATTCTTTACTGCTTTTTAAAATGACAGTTCCATTTTTGAAGAAAAAATGATTGTATTTGAATGTGCTGTATGGTATCATTAAAAACAATGACCTAAAATTAGGAAAGGGAGCTGAGAATGATGGGGAAAAAGAAAATCGCAATTATTACAGACAGCAATAGCGGTATCACTCAGAAAGAAGCACAGCAGCTTGGAATTACTGTATTGGCTATGCCATTTTATATTGACGAACAGTTATTTTTAGAAGATATTACTTTGACGCAGGAAGAATTTTATAAACGGTTGGCAGAAGATGCAAATATTTCAACTTCTCAGCCCTCACCTGCGGATGTTATGGAAACATGGGAAAAGCTTTTGGAAGAATATGATGAGCTTGTACACATTCCCATGTCAAGCGGGTTAAGCAATTCCTGTCAGACTGCCATGGTACTGGCAAAGGAGTTTCATGACAGAGTACAGGTAGTGGATAATCAGCGCATTTCCGTTACCCAGCGTCAATCCGTCTTAGATGCTATGGAACTTGCAAGGGCAGGTAAGGACGCAGCCGAGATAAAAGAAATTTTAGAGCGGGAAGCCGGGGAGTCCAGTATTTATATTACATTGGAAACATTAAAATACCTGAAAAAGGGCGGAAGAATTACACCGGCGGCGGCAGCGCTTGGTACGGTGTTAAATTTAAAACCCGTTCTGCAAATTCAGGGAGACAAATTGGATGCTTTTTCAAAAGCAAGAGGAAAAAAACAGGCAAAACGTACTATGCTTCAGGCTATGAAGGCTGATTTGGAAGGCAGATTTAAAGAGTATGCAGACAGAGATTTAATTTGTTTGCAGGCAGCTTATACGGGGAACGAAGAAGAAGCTATGGAGTGGAAAAAAGAACTGGAAAGCCAGTTTCCGGGTATGCCGGTATATATGGCGCCTCTGTCTTTGAGTGTGGCATGTCATATCGGACAGGGAGCTTTAGCCGTAGCAGCATCAAAAAAAGTGGAAGTGGAGTAACAGGCAGATGAAGAAAATTATAGAAAAAATTGAGGAAGCAGTAAAAGAAGCATTTGCAGCTTCAGAGTATGACGAAAAATTTGCAAAAGTGACAGTATCAAATCGTCCTGATTTATGCGAATATCAGTGTAACGGCGCTATGGCAGCAGCAAAGACTTATAAGAAAGCGCCGATTATGATTGCTAACAGCGTAGTAGAAAAATTACAGGACAGTGCAATTTTCGAAAGTGTAGAAGCAGTTAATCCGGGCTTTATCAATCTTAAATTAAATAAAGAATTTCTGGCAGGCTACTTAAATGATATGCTGGCTGATGAAAAGCTTTCTGTGGAAGAAGCCAAAAATCCAAAAACAATCGTCATTGACTACGGCGGACCGAACGTTGCGAAGCCTCTCCATGTAGGACATTTACGTTCTGCAATTATTGGAGAAAGCATTAAGAGAATGGGACGCTTCTTAGGGCATAAAGTGATTGGCGATGTGCACTTGGGTGACTGGGGACTTCAGATGGGCTTGATTATTACAGAACTCTCCAAAAGACAGCCGGATTTAGTGTACTTTGATGAGAATTATGAAGGCGAGTATCCAAAAGAAGCTCCGTTTACCGTAAGTGAATTGGAAGAAATTTATCCTACTGCCAGCGGTAAATCAAAAGAAGATGAAGCATATAAAAATGAAGCCTTGGAGGCAACTCTTCAGCTTCAGAAGGGAAGAAGAGGTTATCGTGCTTTATGGCAGCATATTATGAATGTCTCTGTCACAGACTTAAAGAAAAATTATGCCAAATTAAAAGTGGATTTTGATTTATGGAAAGGTGAAGCGGATGCAGACGCCTATATTCCTGCTATGGTAGATTATTTAAAAGAGAACGGTTACGCCTATCTGGATCAGGGAGCGCTTGTAGTGGATGTAAAAGAAGAAACCGATACAAAGGAAATTCCACCTTGTATGATTTTAAAATCAGATGGGGCTTCCCTGTATAATACAACTGATTTGGCAACTATTGTACAGCGTATGGAAGATTACAGGCCGGATGAAATTATTTATGTGGTTGACAAACGTCAGGAGCTGCACTTTGTTCAGGTGTTCCGTTGTGCAAAAAAAGCAAAACTGGTAGATGAAAATACACAGTTATCTTTTGTTGGATTTGGTACCATGAATGGAAAAGACGGAAAACCGTTTAAGACAAGAGAAGGCGGTGTTATGCGATTAGAACGCCTGATTGCAGAAATTAATGAGGAAATGTTCAAGAAAATCACAGAAAACCGCAGTGTGAAAGATGAAAATGCAGAAAAGACAGCGCAGATGGTTGGATTATCCGCAATTAAATACGGAGATTTATCCAATCAGGCATCAAAGGATTATGTGTTTGATATTGAACGCTTTACTTCTTTTGAAGGAAATACAGGTCCGTATATTTTATATACCATTGTTCGTATTAAATCTATTTTAAGCCGCTATGCAGAAAGCGGAAAAAATATTGACGGAAAAGCGATGAAAGCGGCAGTAAATGACAGTGAAAAAGCGTTGATGTTAGAACTGTCTCGCTTTAATTCCATCATTGCACCTGCATTTGAGGAAAAAGCGCCTCACAGAATTTGCTCTTATATTTATGATTTGGCAAATGCTTTTAACAGCTTTTATCATGAAACAAAGATTTTATCAGAAGAAGACGAAGAAAAGAAAGCATCTTGGATTTGTTTGTTGACTTTAACGGAAAAAGTGTTGGAAACCTGTATTGATTTATTGGGATTTGACGCACCGGATAGAATGTAAAAGACTCCCTGCAAAGGAAATGGAAGACCTTTGCAGGGTTTTTTAGTTACTTTTGATAAGTGATATAAGTGGATTTGTCTGATTGTTTAAAAAATGTGCACATAAAGAAAAAAATGAAGATATATAATTGCAAAATGTGCTAATGAATGGTATTATTAAGAAAAATGTTTGTGCATAATGCACGAGCGTTAAAAAAAGAAAGGAGAACGTTATGAAAAAAAGAAACATGAAAGTGTTCAGTTTGCTTTTGGCAGCCAGCATGACAGTTCCGCAGTTAGCTGATTATTCACAGCTTTCCGGACTTACTGTAGTACATGCAGCAGTAAGCGATGAGGCTTCTCAAAAAGTAGCAACTGAAACATGGCGTCATTTTAAAGCAGGTACAACAAATGATAATGCCAGTAAACCTGCGGTATTGAAAAATACCAATGAAAACGCAATTGATCCTGCGGGAGGAGAAATCAGTCTTGTGTTAAAGACGACACAGGACGCTGCATCAAACAGACTGCAGATTTGTCCATATTGGGTAGATGGAAAAAATTACTTAAATGCAGCAGGATTTGATGCAAGCAGCAAGTGGTTTTTTGAGTACAAAGTAGGCGGAAGCGGACAGTATCCTGGTCTTGGAGTTTCTGACTGGAATGCAAATGAGGAAGTGCCAATTGTAATTTCATGGAAGGAAAATGTGTATACTGTTACAATCAATGGAAAACAGTGCGCAGCACAGACAGTACCTACTGAAAAATTGGAAGCGTTAAAAACAGGCAGCTTTGCTATTAAAGCTGGTACTTGGGGAGAGCAGACAACAGATGTTTACTTTAAAGATGTTCAGATTAAGAACAGTAAAGGCGAAGTTGTTGTAGCAAAAGGCGCTGATACATGGGAAGTGTCTACCGGAAACGGTGAAATTTTTGAAGAAGGTAAAGAAGTTACAACAGTATCTTTAACAGGTAAGGTTGTAGACGCTGATAAAAATCCAGTTGCAGGAGCTACAGTTACAGTAGGTGACAAGAGTACAACAACAGGAGAAGATGGTACTTGGACACTGGAAGGTGTTAAAGAAGGAGCTGCTGAAATTGTAGTAAGCAAAGCCGGTTATAAGAGCGCAACAACAACTGTAACAGTAGGAAAAGAAGATTTAACGGTTGAAGATATTACTTTGTCTTCCGGAGAAACTGTAGATTTTGAAAATGCAGCAGATGAAACGATTTCTTCTGATGAAATGAAAGTATCTATAGATAGTAAATTCCCACGAGTAGCAGGATATGAAATCTTAAAAGGCAATGGTAAAGGCAAGAAAATGTATGGTCAGACAGAAAAACTGAATACAATCGTGCTCAACCAGAAAAACTCTAATGATACTACCGGTATTACAGTAACACCTGAAGTTACCTCCAAAAAAGAAGGTTCAAACAAGATGGTTTACACCATGAAGGTGAATGAACAGGGCATTAAGGCAACTATTACTGCAGAACTGGTTGTAGAGAAAAACACACTTGCTTTTAACATTAAATCCGTAGATGCAGGAGACGATGTAATAAAGACAATTAATATTCCAAATCATAATCTGGTATCTGTAAGAACTACACAGGCAGGTGCAAGATTTGATGGTGCGAATATGTCAAATAATACAAAGCAAAGCGGAGATACACATCAAGAAATTGCTTCCATGGCAGCAGGCAAAACAGGATATATGTATGCGTTTGTATCTTCCTCTGATTTAAGTGCAGGTCTTTGGAGTAACTCTGAAAACAATGTAAACCGTGATTGGCAGCGAGTTGTTGCTAATGCAGCTGAAAAAAATGGATATCGCGAAACAGGTTTAAGCAGTAACTACTGGACATGGGATAAAGGTGAAGGCTATAGAGAAGAAAGTGAAGCATATGAACTTCCTTCTACAAAAATTGCAATTACCGCTGATGAAAACAACGATGAAACAGTAGACTGGCAGGACGGTGCGATTGCATATCGTGATATTATGAACAATCCAAAGGGAAGCGAATTAGTACCTGACAGAACTGCAATTCGTATTGCAATGAACTTCTCCAGTCAGGCACAGAACCCATTCCTGATGACATTGGATAATGTTAAGAAAGTATACTTAAACACAGATGGTCTGGGACAGAGCGTTCTGTTAAAAGGATACGGAAGTGAAGGACATGATTCCGGACACTTAAATTATGCAGACATCGGTACCAGAATTGGTGGCGCAGAAGATATGACAACTCTTATGAAAGAGGGTGCAAAATACGGAGCTACCTTTGGTATTCATGTAAATGCCAGTGAAACTTATCCGGAATCTATTTACTTTGAAGAAGACAGATTAAAGAAAAATGCTAATGGACAATATTCTTATGGTTGGAACTGGTTGGATCAGGGTATCAATATTAATGCAGATTACGATTTAAGACATGGTCGTGAACAGCGTTTCTTAGATTTAAAAGAAAAATTGGATAAAGCAGATCCGGACGGAAAGAATGACCTTGACTTCATTTATGTAGACGTATGGGGCAATGGTCAGTCCGGTGATAATGGTACATGGGCAAGCCGTCAGCTTGCAAAAGAAATCACAGAAACTTGTGATTGGAGATTAGCAGGTGAGTGGGGACATGCCAATGAGTATGACTCTACATTCCAGCACTGGGCAGCCGACCTTACATACGGTGGAGCAGCGAATAAAGGTATTAACAGTGCGATTACAAGATTTATCCGTAACCACCAGAAAGATTCATGGGTTGGTGATTACCCAAGCTACGGCGGAGCAGCAGTAAATCCACTTCTTGGTGGATATGATATGAAAGACTTCGAAGGCTGGCAGGGAAGAAATGATTACAAAGGATATATCGAAAACCTCTTTGATGATGATGTATCTACAAAATTCCTTCAGCATTATGAAGTTATGCAGTGGATAGATGGAGAACCAACTACTGTTGCAGGTTCTACATGGACTCCTGAAATGAAGGTTGTTCTTCAAAATAAAGAAAGAACACAGACTGTTACTGTTGAAAGACAGTCTAATAACGGAAGTGATGCCGGTTACAGTTTAAGAACCATGAAGTTTGATGACGGAAATGGTGAAAGAGTTATCATGGACGGTGAAAAATACTTAATTCCATGGTATTGGGACGCAAATGGTAAATCTTTAGGAGATAATTACAAACTGTATCATTGGAATCAGGCAGGCGGAAGTTCTACATGGACATTACCGGCTGGCTGGGAAAATGCAAAAGTTTACGAACTTACAGAAAATGGTAAGAAAGAAGTGACTAATGCAACAGTATCCGGTGGTAAGATTACAATCAATGCAGAAGCAAAAACACCTTACGTTCTTTACAAAACAGAAGCTAAGAACCCAACAAATGCAGAACTGGAATGGAGTAAAGGAACTCATCTTGTAGATACAGGATTTAACAGCGCTTCATTGGAACAGTGGACAATTACAGGTGAAAAAGAAGCTGCACAGATTATCCACAGCGCAGGATTTAACCCAATGCTTCGTTTGAACAACCAGTCTAAAGAAGTTGTTCTGGAACAGAAAGCAAAAGGTCTTAAACCGGGAAAACAGTATGTTGCAATGGTAGGAGTAGATAACAGAAGTGATGCAAAAGCTTATCTGGAAGTTGTATCCGGTGATAAGACAGAGTCTAACTACACTACAAAATCTATTGCTAAGAATTACAGTCAGGCAGATGCGCATAATACAAATGCAAGTAATGCAACAATTAAAGGTCAGGGAAGTTACTTCCAGAATATGTATGTATTCTTTACCGCAGATAAAAACGGAGAAGCAACTATCAGACTGAAACGTGATAAAGGTGAAGGCGAAGTTTACTTTGATGATTTGAGAATTGTTCAGAACGATTCTAATAACTTCCCATCTGAAAACAAATTTGTTCAGAACTTCGAAACCGTTCCACAGGGACTGTGGCCATTCGTAGTAGGTGGAGCAGAAGGCGTTACAGATAACCGTACTCACTTATCTGAAAAGAACAAAAAAGACCCGAAATATACATCAGCAGGCTGGTTTACAAAGAAACTGGACGATGTATTAGAAGGTGGCTGGTCCTTAAAGACAAACGGTCTGACACAGAGAGGAAATCTGATTTATCAGACAATTCCACAGAACTTCCGTTTCGAAGAAGGCGTTACATATAACGTAAGCTTTGATTATCAGTGTGGTTCCGAAGGAACTTATGCTTTAGCGGTAGGTAACGGAAATGTAGAAAATGGAGATGTAGAATACATACCGTTAGAGTCTTCTATTCCGGGTGGAAAGAAAGTAGAAACAAAACATTATAAATTCCGTATTACAGGCGCTGAAGGCGGACAGAGCTGGTTTGGTATCCAGTCCACAAGAACAGCTCCTGATCTTCAGGGAACAAGTGGCGGAGATGCTGACTTTGGTGGATACAAAGATTTCGTTTTAGATAATCTTGTGATTGAAAAATCCAAAGCACAGAAAGCAAATCTGGAAACTTTAGTAGCTGAAAATCAAGGTCGTTACGAAGTAAATTACAGTGCTAAAACATGGAAAACATTTACAGAAGCTATGAAATCTGCAAATAAAGCATTGGACAACTTTGATGCAGATCAGGCAACCGTAGATAAAGCATATGAAAACTTAGATAAGGCAATCAAAGGTCTGGAAGTAATCGGTGCAACAATGTCCGGTACAGTTACAGATAAAGAAGGAAGACCGATTGAAAACATCACTGTAAGCGTTAAGATGAAGGATAAAACAATCAAGACTGTTACAAACAGCCGTGGACAGTATATTCTTCCGGGTGTTTTATTCGGTGATTGGAAAGTAACAGCAGACAGTCCTATCTGGGCAAAAGCAACAGCTGATGTTAAGGTTACAAAAGATAATCTTGAATTTACACAGGACTTCCAGTTGGAAGATACACAGTCTTCCGTAGAAGGACATGTAACAGCAGTTGGTAAAAATGTAGAAGGTGCAACAGTATCTCTTACAGGAAAGAGCAAACCAAAAGAAGTTAAGACAGATGCAACCGGTGCATACAAGTTTGATAAGCTTTTGGCAGGAAATTATACTTTAAAGGTAGAAAAAGAAGGATTTGATACTTTTACACAGGAAGTTACTGTAACAAAAGAAAAAGGTCTTGTTCAAAATGTTATGTTACAGCCGATTTCTAGCGTAGATTATGAAAATGATTACAGTAACGGCGAAAAGACATGGGACAATCTTGCAGGAAATTCAGCAAGTACGACCATTAGCGTAGCAAATGAAGCAACGAAGATTAAATTCCCGGGCGGCGGACATGCTAACGTTTATGAAACAGCAGCGCCAACCTTCAAAAACGGTATGGTTGAAATGGATGTTACACCGCAGAAGAGCGGTATCCGTTTAGGACTTCTCCTTCGTGCAAACAATATGAATGATCGTGTATACGTTGGTGTAGGTGATTCAGAAAATCAGTGGTTTGCAGAATACTGGGGTAGCGACGGCTCTAACTCATGGTCTAAGATGTATTCCGGTCCAAAAGCATCAGCAGGCAAAACATTACATCTGAAAGCTGAAATTATTGATACAACTGTTTCCTTATGGGTAGATGGCAAGTTAGTAATTAACAAACTGAATATGGGTGGAATGCCAACAAAAGCAGGTGCAGTTGGTATGAACACCAGAAATTCCAATAACGTTACAGTGGATAATGTAAAAGTAACTTCTTATGATTTACCAGTAGGTGAAGTGGAAACTGTTTCCGGTCATGTAACTGATAAAAACGGAAAAGCATTAGAAGGTGTTTCCGTAAATATCAAGAGTGCAGAAGGTGCAGCAGAAGCAGTTGACAAAACAGCTAAGACAGATGCACTTGGAAACTACAAGTTTAAAAACATTCCTTTAGGAAACTATACAGTAACAGCAACAAAGGGCAAAGAAACAAAAACAGTAGATTTTGCAGTTGCAGCAACAGATGACTACGTTGTAGTTCCGGAAATCCGTTTTGGAGCAGAGGCATCAGGCGTTGACAAGACAAACTTAAAAGCAGCAATCACAATGGCAGAAAGCAAAGATAAAGCAGATTATCTAAGCACTGGCTGGGCTGAATTTGAAGCTGCATTACAGGAAGCAAAAGCAGTAGCAGCAGATGCAAATGCAACCTTTAATCAGGTAAATGATGCAGAAGAAAAACTGACACAGGCTATGAATGTTTTGGTGAAGGTTCCTGAAAAAGATGGTCTGAAAGCAGCAATTGATGCAGCAAAAGAGAAAAAAGAAGCTGATTATACACCGGAAACATGGGCTCCATTTGCAAAAGCGTTAGCAGCAGCAGAAGAAGTTTATGCAAATTCGGAAGCAACAGAAGAAATGGTACAGGATGCTGTAAATGCTCTGTTGGAAGCATCAGAAGGATTGGAAGCTCCAAAACCATCTAAAGATGCGTTAGAAAAAGCTATTAAAGAAGCAAAAGAACTGAAGAAAGAGGACTACACAGCAGCTAGCTGGAAAGAATTCTCAAATGCTCTTCAGAAAGCACAGGCAGTTTATGATAAGGCAGATGCAACAGCAGAAGAAATTGCAAAAGCAGTTGCAGACTTAGAAACAGCACAGAAGAACTTAGTAGAAAAAGACGGCTGGAGTGAAACAACAGATGGCTGGGAATACTATGAAGACGGTAAGAAAGTAACCGGTTGGAAAGAAATTTCCAAACATTGGTATTACTTTAGTGCAAACGGAATTATGGCAACCGGTTGGACAGAAGTAGGCGAACACTGGTATTACATGGATCAGTGGGGAGCAATGATGACCGGCTGGGTATCCGTAGACGGACATTGGTATTATCTGAATGCAGACGGAGCAATGGCAACCGGCTGGGTATATGTAAACGGACATTACTACTACATGGATCAGTGGGGAGCAATGCAGACCGGCTGGGTACAGGTAGGCGGACATTGGTATTATCTGAATGCAGACGGAGCAATGCAGACCGGCTGGGTATATGTAGGCGGATATTGGTACTACATGGATCAGTGGGGAGCAATGCAGACTGGCTGGGTACAGGTAGGTAATGACTGGTACTACATGAACGCAGATGGAACAATGGCAACCAATCAGTGGATTGGCAGCTACTATGTAGGTGCATCTGGAAAGATGGAATAAAGCATAGGAAAGAAAATTTAATAAGTATTAAATTTTAACTAAAAGGAGCTGTTGCTTCGACGATAAAAATCGTGGAGCAACAGCTTCCTTTTTTTCTGTTTTATGTTAGAATGAAGATATCGGAGACAATGTTGGGGAAAAACAGAAAGTATATGAGGGATAAGCAATGGAGAAGATGAAATTAAAATATCTGGAAAAAATGGCGGAACTATATCCGACAATCGCAGAGGCATCTACGGAAATTATTAATTTACAATCGATTTTAAATCTGCCAAAGGGAACAGAGCATTTTATTACAGACATACATGGAGAGTATGAGGCGTTTTCTCATGTATTGAAAAATGGTTCAGGTTCTATTCGAAGAAAAATTGACACTGTTTTTGGGCATACCATGAATAAACAGGAGAAGAAAAGTCTTGCCACTTTAATTTATTATCCGAAAGAAAAAATCGAGTTGATTAAGAAACAGGAAACCGATATGGAAGAATGGTACAAAATCACATTGTATCGTTTAATTGAAGTATGTAAAAAAGCCGCATCAAAATATACACGCTCAAAGGTAAGAAAGGCTCTTCCAAAAGATTTTGCTTATGTGATTGAGGAATTGATTACAGAGAGATGGGATATTACAGATAAAGAGTCTTATTATGAGCAGATTATATGTACAATTATTGACATTGGTCGTGCAGAAGAATTTATTATTGCTTTATCAGAGCTGATACAAAGATTGGTGGTAGACCATCTTCATATTTTAGGAGACATTTACGACAGGGGACCGGCGCCTCATCGAATTATGGACAAACTGGAAACTTATCATTCCTTGGATATTCAGTGGGGAAACCATGATATTTTGTGGATGGGGGCAGCTGCGGGACAGGAATGCTGTATAGCAACTGTTATTCGAATTTGCGCCCGTTACGGAAATCTGGATATTCTGGAAGATGGATATGGTATCAATCTATTGCCGTTAGCAACCTTTGCTCTCACATACTATAAAGAAGATGCCTGTCAGTGTTTTAAAATCAAGGGAAATCATCGTTTAAATCCTGTGGAGCAGGATTTGAATATGAAAATGCACAAGGCAATTTCGATTATCCAATTTAAGCTGGAGGGACAGCTTCTTATGAGAAGACGAGAATTTGGTATGGCAGACCGAGCTCTTTTAGATGATATTGATTATACAGAAGGAACAATTCGGTTAAAAGGAAAGGAATATAAGCTGTTGGATAGTTATTTCCCGACCATTGACGCAGAAAATCCTTATGAACTCTCAAAAGAAGAAAAAGAAGTTATGGAAAGGTTAGTGTCAGCATTTATAAGCTGCGAAAAACTGCAAAGTCATATAAAATTCCTTTTGAAAAAAGGAAGTATGTATAAAATTTTTAATGGAAATTTGCTTTACCATGGTTGTATTCCAATGAATGAAGACGGCAGTTTAAAAGAAGTGCAGATTTATGAAAAATCCTATAAAGGAAAAGCTTTATACGATGTACTGGAATGTTATGTCCGCAAAGCTTTTATGGCACGAGACGGAAAAGAGAAGGAACGAGGAAAAGATATGCTGTGGTATATTTGGACCAGCCCCAATTCTCCTTTATTCGGAAAGAATAAAATGGCAACCTTTGAACGCTATTTTCTGGAAGAAAAGGAAACACATCAAGAGATAAAAAATCCATATTATAATTTTCTGGAAGATGATGATGCGGCAGAGAGAATTTTTGAGGAATTTCAGGTAAAAGGAGAAGAAAGACATATTGTAAATGGGCATGTTCCTGTACATCATACGTCAGGGGAGAGTCCTATTAAGTGTAAAGGGAAAATTCTTGTCATTGATGGAGGTTTTTCAAGAGCATATCAAAAAGAGACCGGTATTGCAGGATATACTTTAATTTATAATTCATGGGGGATGATTTTAGCTGCTCATGAACCGTTTACATCTACACAGGATGCTATTACAAAAGAAAGTGATATTCTTTCCGATAGTATTTTAGTAAAAAGGGTGACAGAAAGAAAAAATGTAGGGGCAACAGATACAGGTGCAAAATTAAAAGAAAGGATAGCAGAACTGAAAGAGCTTTTAGATGCTTATAGAAACGGACTGCTGGTAGAAAAGCTATGAGAAATGAACAGATAAAAATCCAAGTAGAAGGTTCTGAAAAGGACGCATGTTTAGAAACTTATATCTTAGGAGATGCGATGGATGATGCAAGGAATAGAAAAGCACCATTGGTGTTAATCTGTCCGGGAGGAGGCTATGCCAGAACTTCCAACAGAGAGGCAGAACCGATTGCCTTACAGTTTAACAGCATGGGGTATCAGGCGGTTGTTTTGCGCTATTCCTGTGCTCCGGCAGTTTATCCCACGGCTCTTTGCGAATTGGCATACAGTGTGAAGCTTATCAGAGAACATGCAGAAGAATGGAGTGTGGATGCAGAAAAAATTATCGTTATGGGATTTTCTGCTGGAGGACATCTGGCAGCCAGTTACGGTGTGTTTTGGAATGAGCCGTGGCTGGCAGAGAAAATGCAATGTGATATGAAAATTTTAGAGCCTAACGGTCTTGTGCTGTGTTATCCTGTTATCAGTTCAAAAGAGGAAATCGCACATCAGGACAGTATAAAAAATCTTTTGGGAGCGTTTTATCAAGAAATGAAAGAACAGGTATCATTAGAGGATAAAGTGGGAAAACATACGCCGAAAACCTTTTTATGGCATACTTTTACAGATAATGTTGTTCCTTTTTGGAATTCTTTTCGATTTGCAGAGGCGCTGGGAAAAGCAGGAGTTCCAATGGAATATCACTTATATCCCCAAGGAGGGCATGGACTTTCTCTTGCCAAAGAACAAACGGCAAATGCACAGGGGAAAGGTGTGGAAGAAAGATGCCAGAGCTGGTTTCCCCTTCTTCAGTCATGGATGTTGGGAAATTTCGGACTTTATTCGTAAAAAAGCCTTGCAATTACAGAAAAAATTATGATATAATGCAAGCGTTGCCAAGTGCAATATAGAAAATAACCACGCCTGTGAATTTCAACGGGGGGTGCTTAGAAAGTCCCGAAGGAGCAGAAGCAGGTGGAAGAGAAAACCAAAGGAGAGAAAAAAATGAGCGTTATTTCAATGAAACAGTTACTTGAAGCAGGTGTTCATTTCGGACATCAGACAAGAAGATGGAACCCTAAAATGGCACCATACATCTACACAGAAAGAAATGGTATCTACATCATCGACTTACAGAAATCAGTGGGAATGGTTGACGATGCTTACAAAGCAATCGCTGACATCGCTGCAGAAGGCGGCACAATCCTGTTCGTAGGAACAAAGAAACAGGCTCAGGACGCTATCAAAACAGAAGCTGAAAGATGTGGAATGTTCTATGTAAATGAAAGATGGTTAGGCGGTATGCTGACTAACTTCAAGACAATCCAGAGCAGAATTGCAAGATTAAAAGAAATCGAAGCTATGGAAGCTGACGGAACATTTGATGTTCTGCCTAAGAAAGAAGTAATCAACCTGAAAAAAGAACTGGAAAAATTACAGAAAAACCTTGGCGGAATTAAAGAAATGAAAAAACTTCCAGACGCTATCTTTATCGTAGATCCGAAAAAAGAAAGAATCTGTGTACAGGAAGCTCATACATTAGGTATTCCGTTAATTGGTATCGCTGATACAAACTGCGATCCGGAAGAATTAGATTACGTAATCCCAGGAAACGATGACGCTATCAGAGCTGTAAAATTAATCGTTTCTAAAATGGCTGACGCTGTTATCGAAGCAAATCAGGGCGAAGCTGCTGATGCTGAAGAAATCTTCGCAGAAGAAACAGAAGAAGTTGTAGAAGAATAATCTTATTCAAAATGGAATAAATGAAGCTGTCATATAAAATCTGATTTTGTGTGACAGCCTCATTCCGTATAAAAGGTATTATACAGGAGGAATTTAAAATGGCTATTACAGCAGGAATGGTAAAAGAATTAAGAGAAATGACCGGCGCTGGTATGATGGACTGTAAGAAAGCTCTTACAGCAACAGAAGGCGATATGGATAAAGCAGTTGAATTTTTAAGAGAAAAAGGTCTTGCAACAGCTCAGAAAAAAGCCGGACGTATTGCAGCAGAAGGTCTTTGCCAGACTTTAGTTTCCGCAGACGAAAAACACGCAGTTGTTGTTGAAGTAAATGCAGAAACAGACTTCGTTGCGAAAAACGATGTATTCCAGGGATATGTAGCTCAGGTTGCAGAAGCAGCTATGGAAACAGAAGCAGCTACAACAGAAGAATTCCTTGCTTCTCCATGGAAATTTGATACAACAAAAACTGTAAACGAAGCTTTAGCAGCACAGATTGCTGTTATCGGTGAAAATATGAACATCAGAAGATTTGCGAAAGCATCTGAAGAAAACGGATTTATCGCTTCCTATACACACATGGGCGGTAAAATCGGCGTTTTAGTTGATGTTGAAACAGACGTTGTAAATGATGCAGTAAGAGAAATGGCTAGAAACGTAGCAATGCAGATTGCTGCTTTAAAACCACAGTATACAAACAGCTCTGAAGTAAGTGAAGAATATATTGCACATGAAAAAGAAATTCTTCTTGCTCAGATTATGAACGACCCAAAAGAGTCCCAGAAACCGGAAAAAGTTATTCAGGGAATGATTAGCGGACGTATCAACAAAGAATTAAAAGAAATCTGTCTGTTAGATCAGGTTTATGTAAAAGCTGAAGACGGAAAACAGAACGTAGCTAAATATGTAGAAGAAGTTGCAAAAGCTAACGGCGCTAAAATTACTGTAAAAGGATTTGTTCGTTTTGAGACAGGCGAAGGAATTGAAAAGAAACAGGAAGATTTCGCTGCTGAAGTTGCTGCACAGATGGGAAACTAATCTGAACTTCATGTCAAATATTTAAGAACCACCCCTTGTAAATAATACATTTACAAGGGGTTTTTGCATAAAATGACACTAGAAGAAAAGTGCAAAAAATTCAGTAATAATTAGGTATAGCAATCGTATGGATTTTACCAATAAAATATGATCCTATCTTTGACAGTTGAGAAATGAAAAAATCGCTGTGTCCCTTGGTTTCATTGGGGTTCAGCGATTTTTGGTGTCGTTTTAAACTATAGTATTTTATTCTCGACCCTTACTTTTTTTCTGAATATTTTTCATCTGACTCTTTGTGATGAATTTATAATCCGTTTCAAAACCACAAGCATCATGTAATGCATCTGTCAGCTTATCCCGTTTGTAAAGTGGAATAAAACCTTGTTCTTGTATATCGGCGAAATTCATAGTTCTTAATTTATCTAAGATTGTCTCACAACTGAAGACATCTCCTAAGTCTTTTTCAAGATAACGATAGATTACTAATGCGAGGAAGCAGATAAGAAAATGTGCTTTTATGCGTATATCATCATGAAGGAATACAGGTCTTGCCTCAAAATCGGTTTTCATGATACGGAAGCATTCCTCGATTTTCCAACGGCCTTCGCTGACTTTTAAAATGTCCTTCACATCATCATCTAACAGATCCGTAGTTACAGCATATATTCCGTCATACAATGCTTCCAGCTCAATCTTTTCTGTATCCAGATAGTTATGGATTTTTGCGATTTCTCCATCCTCAGTTGCCGCAACTTTTCCAATAAAGCGGGCAGGGTCGTTTGGATTTTTACGCTCTTTTTTTATATTTCCGGTCTGAAGCATTTTTTCGGCACGTTCTACCTGGGCTTCTCTTATAGATTTCTGATACCGTGCGTATTTCGGTGAATAGGTTACGATGAGCCGTTGATGCAAGGTATGAGGTGTGTAAGGTTCATCTTTATAATACAATCCGTTATCATCATCTGGGATTTCTGAAAGATTGACAGGGGTGTCATCCGACACGCGCTTAAATCCGTTTTTATCTAAAGCCCACTTCTTATCCTCTTTATTTAACTTTTTAATAGACTGCGTGACGATAAAAGCCCGCTCCCCTGCATGGTTTATTCGTTTGATTGCTTCTGAACCAAGACCTGCATCACTACAATAAATAAATTTGGTACAGCCGAAATCCTGAAGTACTTTTGTCTCTAATGGTCTCAGGGAAGTTTGTTCATTTGCGTTTCCTGGGAATAGTGAAAAAGCAAGTGGAATACCATCCCCATCCATGAACATTCCCATTTGGATGATTGGATTTGGACGATGTTCTTTGCTTTTTCCGTACTTCTTGTCACCGTCTTCCTGTTCAATCTCAAAATAGTAATTCGTACAATCATAGTAGAGGATCTTATCATTTCTTTTTCCTAGAAGATGGCTGTTTTTATATACTTCTGATTGGATAAAATCAGCTTCATTTCCAAGAACATCTAAGGAACGATATAGGTCGTGCAATTGATAAGAAGGTTTTTCTAAAAACTCAGAAGCGATCTTGTAAGAAGAACGTTTACTGGTTGGATCAAGTATCCTTGCATAAATAAGATCCGAAAGGATTGCATTAATGTCGTATTTGAATTTATATTTATCTCTTAATTTCCGGCATGTCTTATCAAGCTGAAGTCGATAATAATAGGCTTGTGGGAAAAGATACCCACCACGATAAAGAACCTGTTGGTTGTAATCAAGTTTCTGATCAGAGTGGAAAGTGATAGGAACAGCTTTTGCTTGTTGTTCTTTTTTATATTTTATAGTTTCCAAACGTGCCTCTTCTTTTGCCCATTTCATAACGTCATCACGAGTCGGTCCATGCTCGATTAAAAGTTCTTTGAGTGTTCCAAGCTTTCGCACATTAACAGAAGTACTTTTTCCTTTATTGTTAATGTAACTTTTTGCGATATAAAAGGATTCAGAATTTTTTGATTTTGACGTAGTTACTTTCATGGCAAATCCCTCCTGGATATAGTATATCATACACTACATAACATTGCTAGATAATACTATAAAATAAAACAGAAAATTTGACACAAAAAAAGCAGGTATTATGAGGCCTGCAAGCATTTTTTTCAATATTCAACTGTCAAACTCCCGTGCAAAAAATTCAGTAATAATTAGGTATAGCAATCGTATGGATTTTACCAATAAAATATGATATAATGATGAAAATAAAGATAGTATGGAAAGGAGTGCGGTATTATGTTAGTAAGTGCAGATAAAAAATGGGAGTATGCTCTCGGAATGATTAAAGTAGATGGCTTAGAACCGTCTCCGGAGTTCAAAAATTTAATTGCAAAAGAAAAGCGTGGAGAAATGACCACAGATGATATAAAGAAAGTTTTAGATAAAAAATATAGAATGAAGAAATAGAGGTGTTCTTATGAAGGATCCTTATGTGTATCCACATACGAATATTTTGAAAAATTTAGCAAATATACAAGATGAGAAAGAATTATCTTGTATGGAAGCAGAATATACCAGTTTACGACTTGCAGAACTTGTAACAAAGGAATTTGCAAGTCGTTTTGATTGTTAGGGCAAAGCCCTGTTTACCATTGTGTAGTTTTTCGCTGATCCGAAAAACGGAACTTTGGGAAACAAATAAACCACCTGCTATGCAGGTGAGTTAGGATTGCTTAAGCTTACAGTAAAGTAAGCGCAAAATAATTCGACGGATTGTGTTGCCCTAAAAATGAATCCATAATAATCATTAGAAAATGCAAGCATTTCACTTCATCTTCTCTTGCTAGAAATGATAGATGCGAGCATTTTACTCTATCCGATTTATGGAGGTGTGCTCATGAGAAGCAAAAGAATACCTGCCGAAGAACAATACCGTCTCATCATGGAATGCCGTCAAAGTGGATTGACAGATCATCAATGGTGTGTGGAACACGACATCAAACCGGGGACTTTTTACAACTGGGTAAAAAGGCTGCGTCAGAAAGGTTGTGTGGATTTGCCAGCGTCAACCGGACGCAGCTATCGTGCACCGGAAAACCAGGAAGTTGTCAGAGTGGATTTTCATGATACTGACCCGCTCCCATATGAACAGCCATTCAATGTGATTCCGGTAGCTACGGAAAGAAATAACCTTTCCGTAGCAGAGCCAATGAAGCTGTCTGTAGGAAGTTTTCATCTAACAATACCAAATGGAACAGATCCTCAGCTTCTGGCTCAAACGCTCCGCATTGTGAAGGAGTTGGAATGTTAGGGGATATCACAGCCGCCGATGAAATCTATATCGTAACAGGCAGAACGGATATGCGGAAATCCATTGACGGGCTGTGTGCTATTGTAGAAGAACAACTCCATATGGATCCAAGGCGGAGCGCCCTGTATCTTTTCTGTGGAAAACGTTGTGACAGGATCAAAGCTTTGCTCTGGGAGTCTGACGGATTTGTGCTGCTGTATAAACGCATGGAAGTCCAGGGCAGGTTCCGCTGGCCCAGAAATCAGCTGGAAGTAAAGCAACTGACCTGGCAGCAATTCGACTGGCTCATGTCCGGTCTTGAAATCGAACAGCCAAAGGCATTCAAACCTACGCAATGATCGTGTAAAAACTCTATGCCAACCAACAGAAACGGAGGGGGTTCTCACCCTGTATCATGTCTGCAATCCCTTGTAAATACTGGGTTTTCTGCTTCTTTTTCATTGCTTTTTATGGTATAATAAGAGCAATGAAAAAGGAGCAGAAGACATATGGCCGATAATTCAAAAGATTCAAAAATCCTTGCGTACAAGGACATGATCAACCAACTGAATAAGACGATTTCCGCACAGACAGAACTGATCCAGTCTTTACAAAAAACATTGGAAGCAGACCGTCTGGAAAAAGAAAACCTTCGTCAGCAGATTGAATATCTCACGAAGAAACTCTTTGGTACTTCCAGTGAAAAACGGAAAGATATCGATGGTCAGCTGAATCTTTTTGATGAAGCCGAGCAGGAGGCAGATCTGACATGGAAACAGGAACTTTCTGATGACATCACTGTTCCGGAACATAAGAGAAAAGCACGACGGACACATACGGATCTCTTTAAAAATGTCCCTTCCTGCGATGAGATCATTTCTCTTCCGGAGGAGGAGCGGAACTGTCCAACCTGCGGAACACAGATGGAATGTATTGGGAAAGAATTCGTCCGCCATGAATTCCGGTTTACCCCTGCCAAAGGGAAAGTAGTAAATATCTATCGTGAAACCTATAAATGCCCGGAGTGTGCCATATCAGAGGAACACCCGGATGATCAGACATTTGTCAAAGCGCCTGTTCAGGAACCATTGATCCCAGAAAGTTATGCATCGGAATCCGTTGTAGGATGGGCAATGCACCAGAAGTACCAGAATGGTCTGCCATTAAACCGGCAGGAATCGGAATGGAAGCAGCTGGGTGTCCCATTAAGCCGGGCTACGCTTGCTAACTGGATCATTTACTGTGCCGAGAATTACCTCTGTCATGTTTATGATTATTTTCACCGTCAGTTACGGATGCGTAAATATCTGATGGCAGATGAAACCCGGGTTCAGGTACTGAATGAGCCGGAGCGCAATCCTGAAACAGGTTCCTGGATGTGGCTCTTCCGCAGTGGAGAAGATGGACTTCCGCCGATCCTGCTCTATCATTACACAGAGACAAGGGCAAAGTTCCATGCAGCATCTTTCCTGCAGGGGTTCCGTGGATATCTGGAGACCGATGGATACCAGGGTTATAACGATCTGCCGGATATCAAACGCTGCTCTTGCTGGGCACATGTGAGACGTTATTTCACAGATGCCATACCGAAAGGGAAAGAGTATGATTACAGCCTTCCGGCGGTGCAGGGAGTACAATTCTGCTCCAAGCTGTTTGATTGTGAGCGGTACTCAAAAGCAAAAAATCATACTGCGGAGCAGAGAAAACAGTTCCGTCTTGAAAAGGAGAAGCCGATACTGGAGGCATTCTGGAATTGGCTGGATCAACAGCGTCCAAATAAGGGGACCCGTTTGGCGAAAGCGGTGAACTATGCCCAAAATCGGAAAGACACCCTGATGACCTATCTGGAAGACGGTCATTGCAGTTTATCCAATAATCTTAGCGAGAATGCAATCAGACCATTCACTGTTGGCCGGAAGAACTGGCTGTTCAGTGCCAGCCCGAAGGGAGCTGCCTCTAGCGCTATTGTGTATACAATGGTTGAGATGGCAAAAGCGAATGACCTGAATACCTACAAATATCTGACATATCTCTTATCACAGCGGCCAGACGCTAAAATGTCAGATGAACAGCTGGAACAGCTTGCCCCATGGAGCGAGACTGCGAAAGCGAACTGTCAAAACTAAACATAGAGCAAAACGCTTGCATCTATCATTTTGGTGCAAGCGTGATTCATGGGCAGCGTAGCAATATTTTGCGCTTACCTTAAATGAAGACGGAAGCATGGCAAGTAGTCAATGGATTGACGGTTATTATGTGGATGCATCCGGAAAAATGGTATAAAAGAAAGTGTGTAAGTTAAGAAAAGTAAATTTCAAGACTTACACACTTTCTTTGTTGTATGGATACATTCAGTATAGTTAATTAAGAAAATTAGTATTTCTGCATGTTTGAAGGTGTATCAATTATAATCACGGCATCATCTTTTATATTTTGAATTATTCGAATCATCGTGTCTTCTGGTACGCTGACACATCCCGCAGTAGCTCCTGCTCCGGAACAGTGAAGAAAGATAGCAGAACCCTTATAAGGGATTTTTTCTTTATTATATCCGATGGCTATGCAGTAATTGTAAACATTCCCATAAGATATAATATGTTCAGAAACGTTTGTATTGAAAACATAACCTATTTCATTTACGTTTACTAAACTGTTATAGTAGGGAGAATTGTTGTCTCCAACCCAATAGTGTCCTTTGTTGACTTGTAAGTAGGGAAGTATAGCTCCTGGATTTGGAGCGATTCCAAAAATTTCATCTAGTGAAAAGCATCCAGCAGGAGTTTTCTTATCTCCCTCTTTTTGTTTTCCAAGTCCGCCATAGCCAATTCTTCCATTATCCCGTAGGAGTTGATACCAGTTTCCGTCTGCTTGCTTTATGTGCATAGAAACTTGAGCATGTGTCCCCTTTGTTTCTACGAAAATTATCTGAGAGACTTTTTGAGAAACTTGCATTTTCTCTAAATGAATATAAGGAGAACTCCAAAGTCCGTTAGCATTAAAATAGTATTCGTTTAACCAAGAACTTTCCATCATGATTCCATCTGAGTTTAAATAATACCAATTACCTTCAAATTTTATCCAGCCTGTTTGCATAGCGCCCCATTGATCCATATAGTACCAATGATCATTTACAGATACCCAGCCTGTTTGCATAGCGCCCCATTGATCCATGTAGTACCAATGACTATTTACAGATACCCAGCCTGTTTGCATAGCGCCCCATTGATCCATATAGTACCAATGATCATTTACAAATACCCAGCCTGTTTGCATAGCGCCCCATTGATCCATATAGTACCAATGACCATTTACAGATACCCAGCCTGTTTGCATAGCGCCCCATTGATCCATGTAGTACCAATGACTATTTACAAATACCCAGCCTGTTTCCATTGCTCCACTTTCATTCATATAGTACCAATGGCTATTTACAGATACCCAGCCTGTTTGCATAGCGCCCCATTGATCCATATAGTACCAATGACCATTTACAGATACCCAGCCTGTTTCCATTGCTCCACTTTCATTCATATAGTACCAATGGCTATTTACAAATACCCAGCCTGTTTGCATAATGGCATTTTTATTAAAATAGTACCATTCTCCGGAAATTTCTTTCCATCCAACTGCTTTCTGACCGTTTTCATAGTACTCCCAACCACTTTCTGTCAGAACCCAGTTTTCCTGTCTTATCACAAGTTTTACTTCTGTATTGGAGTTCAATATAAAGGAAATTGTATCCTCGGAAGGATACTCTTTTCCGTTAATAACCCATTTTACAATACTCATATTGGGGGGGCAATTTGTTTCTGCCGTAATTTTTGTTCCTTCTAAAATATCACTTTCAGATGTAACTATGTTGCCGTCTTCATTTTTTACTGTAATTGCTATATCTTTCGATAATGAGCCGTCTTCATAAACTGCCTTTGTAGAGAACCGATAAGATTTCTTTTCTTTTACAAATTCTACTTTGACGCTATCGTTGGAAGAAGTGATTACATGGCTCAATGTATTGCCGGTGTAAACCTTTTCATCGATTTTATGCACTTTACCGTTTATAATCCAATTTTTTATAATATAATTGTTTTTTGGAGTTGCTGTAAATTTAACTTCTGTATTTGGTTCTATTTCCAGACCATTTTTGAGTTCAACATCTGTTCCTGCTTTTACAGCCCGTAAAGAACCGTTTTCACCTGCTTCATAATGAAGAATAACATTCTGAATTCCTAAAATTTTATAACTGCCATTCACATAAGTTGGCTCATAATGTGAAAGAAAATATTCATTTCCACCTGACACAGTAATCGGATACTTGCCAATAGGTGTGTTTGGATTTACATCACAAGTAATTACAATACCAAAGTCTTTGCTTTTATCAAAAGTAGCAAGATTTTCTATTGTTACTGTCGGTTCGATATGTTTATCTTTCTTATTTCTTTCAATCGAGTCTGCTTTTACAGTCGCTTTTCTTTTTGTAACAGTACCTTTTACTATAATCTCTCTCATATCGTTTGCCGTAATTGTCAGGTTGTATTCTCCTACATCAGTTGCTGTTATTTTTCCATTTGTATAAGTTATGTTTTTTGATGGACGAACTGTAAGATCCTTATTAGAAGGATTTATTTCTTCTCCTGTATCAATATTAACAATCTTAATGTCTACCGTTTCTTCATCTCCATATGTAATCGTCTTAGGTGATGTCGCCTGTATTTCATAATGTTCAAGCGAAGCTCCTTTATCAACTACTTTTATATTTACAAGCACTTCACCTGCAAGATACCGATTTGTTTCTTCCGCACGAACAACTACCTGCGTTTCGCCTGCTTTTTTGGGAATTAACTGACAAGATTCATCTTTCCAGACCACGTTTGTTTCACAAATTTCCGGATCTTTTGATGTATAACTCAGTTTTCCGGGTGCAGCGCCCTGTAAAAATACGTCCTGTCCATTTAATTCAACAGTCATAGAATTCTTTGTTACAGCGATTGGGTGTTTTGTTTTTTGATAATTTTTATCAAATTCATATTCATGATATTCTCGTTGACCTCTTTCTCCCTCTGCTGTTTCATAGCAAAGTGTTCCACCGTCTATCGATATATCCCAAATGTCTCCTTTAATGTCCGAAGATAATTCTAAAACTTTTTCAGGCTTTGCATTCTTTTGGAAGTTCCACTTCCAAATTGCCTTAGGAGTGTTATAATAAAGATTTTCTTTATAATAGGCGAGTTCTGAAGCACCTTTTGCCATTCCGCTTGTGTTCACATCTTCTTTCCATCCATCATCAATCGGAATTACCAGTTCATCTGTTGTTTCTGTATTTTCCGCATCATAACGGAAAATTCCACTTTCAAATTTACCGGTAGAAGGATCAATTTTTCCATCGGAGTAATATATGCCGCCTTCATAGCTATAAATTACTTTTTTATTATTTCTCCAAGGTGCGTTATCATAAGTTGTATTATTACAAATTTCATAGTCTTCTTTATTCCAAGTATGTTGATCAAATGTATTTTCACTGGATAAAAAATATTGATGTTTGGTGCTATTATCTCTTGAATCGTCCCAAGTAACATCGACTAAATACCATTTTCCATTAATTTTTATTTGATTCCATGCATGAGATGCGCCTGCTACTCCTTCTATTACGTTGCAAGGAATTCCTAAACGGTTCATATAATATTTATATGCCAAGGAATATCCTTCACAAACAGCACGTTTTTCTAAAATTGCACCTTCTATATCATGTGCTGTTATTTCATAATGATTTTCTGAATAGCTGATTGTCTCACATAAGTGGTCATGTACTACGATTGCTTTTTCTAAATCTGTTTTACATTTATCTGTTTTGTCTTTTACAATTTCCCACTCTTGTTCTAATTCTTCGCTTCTATCTAAAGGTTGTCCGTTTCTTCCTTCATAATGCTGCACATATGTTTCAAGTAGTCCTGTTTCTTTATTTACTTCAAATGCTTGGTTTCGTAATACCCAATATAATTCCGGTTTCTCATAATGTAGATTGAAAATTACGGAATTCAACTGTTCCATTGTTATCTTATATGGTTTCATATCAATGCGTTCCTGTTTTTTCTCCCAACACTGCAACAGATATTCTTCTACCGGAAGCTGCTCAGTTTTTACGCTTTCTTTTTCCTGAACATTTTTCAATGGCACATTCCTTGGTGCACCATATGCAACAGATGTTTCGGTAAATACCAAACTGCCACTGAGAGCCACTATCCCTAATGTACATATCCAGCTTTTTTCCCATATTCTTTTTCTTTTCACCTTTTCCATTCCTCCGTTTTCCCTTTTGCAGGCTTACTACTTCTGTGTATTAACGAGTTCCTGATTATTTTCAGTTATATATAACTAAATTATCATTCGAAACAAAATATGTCAACTTTTATAAGGGCAGTAACTACATTATGTGAATATATAAGTTTTTGGTGAGAAATTTATGAGAATTTCTTTATATGGGGATAGTCCGCATTGTTTTATATGGAAAAAATTAGTGTTTTATACGAAAAATCCTTGAAAAATGCGTAAAAAAAACGAAAAAGAATACGTGTTTCCCCTTGCATAATTTATGGGATTAGTATAGAATGTACGTATAAGTGGTAGAAAGTGGTGAAAAGTGGTACTAAATGGGTGGCTGATGGCAGAAGTGCCTGTGAAGTGTCATGGAGAATTGTAAAGGGGAGATTTACAGTTCTCACGAAAGAAGGTGACGTTCGTATGTTCATGGGAGAGTATAGTCATACAATAGATGCAAAAGGAAGAATGATTATTCCGGCGAAGTTCAGAGAAGAGCTGGGAGAAGAATTCGTACTTACCAAAGGATTGGATGGCTGTTTATCCATTTATCCCAACAACGAATGGAAAGCCTTTGAGGAAAAGCTGAAAGCTTTACCACTTAATGATAAAAATGCAAGAGCCTTCTTACGTTTCTTTGTAGCCAGTGCTACCATGTGTGAACTGGACAAGCAGGGGAGAATACTCGTACCGGGAACGTTGCGGGAATTTGCTGGTCTCAATAAAGACGTGGTATTAACTGGAAATCTTACGAGAATCGAAGTCTGGAGTAAGGAGAAGTGGTTGGAAAACAGCAATTACGAAGACATGGATGCCATTGCAGAAGGTATGCAGAGTATGGGTATTGTTATCTAAGTATGCTAGGAGAGAAAAATGGAATTTAAACACCAATCCGTATTACTGGAAGAAACCGTAGGGAACTTAAGGGTAAAGCCTGACGGAATTTATGTTGATGGAACACTGGGAGGCGGCGGACATTCTTATGCAATATGTCAGCAGTTATCTGCCAAGGGGAGCTTGATAGGTATAGATCAAGATGAAGCGGCAATAAATGCTGCGGGAAATCGATTGCAGGAGTTCAAAGAACAGGTGACGATTATCCGCAGCAATTATTGCAACATGAAAAGAGAGTTACAAAAGATAGGAATTACATCTGTTGATGGAATTGTTTTAGATTTAGGGGTATCTTCTTATCAGCTGGACAACAGCGAGCGAGGCTTTACTTACAGAGAAGATGTCCCTCTTGACATGCGTATGGACCAGAGAAATCCCCGCACAGCCAAGAATATTGTAAATGAGTACAGTGAAAATGAGCTCTACCGCATTATTCGTGATTACGGCGAGGACAAGTTTGCAAAAAACATTGCAAAACATATCTGTATGGCGAGACAGGAAAAAGAAATAGAAACAACGGGGGAATTGATTGAGATTATCAAACGTGCAATTCCCATGAAAATGAGAGCAGTAGGCGGTCATCCGGCAAAGAAAACGTTTCAGGCAATTAGAATTGAATTAAATCAGGAATTGGATGTACTGAGAAATTCGCTGGATGATATGATTGAACTGTTAAATGACCAAGGAAGAATTTGTATTATTACCTTCCATTCTTTAGAAGACCGTATTGTAAAAACGATTTTTAAAAGAAACGAAAATCCTTGTACATGCCCTCCGGGATTTCCGGTATGTGTATGCGGAAACCAACCAAAAGGGAAAGTGATTACAAGGAAACCAATTCTTCCAAGTGAAGAAGAACTGGAAATGAACAAACGCTCTAAAAGCGCTAAGCTGAGAGTGTTTGAGAGAGTGAAGCAGTAGGTAAAATGACCTGATAAGGGGAGAGTTTCATGGCAAGTACAAGGAACCGAAACGAATATAACAACAGAAGAGCGCAAAGGCGCGGAGTCTATTTTGAAGATGGAAATGCAGCCCGCCGTTTAGATGAGGTACCTAGTCAGCCAAAGAAGAAACTAAGCAGGACTGCACGAAAGAACCGGGTAAAAAGTACAAATATGGGACGGGGATATATGGTATTTCTTTCTCTGATTTGTGCTTTGGCAACGGGTGCCTGTGTGCATTATATTAAATTGACTGCGGAATTAACTGCAAAGCGTAGCGCAGTAGCAGAAAAGGAGCTTCAGTTAAATGAGCTGAAAGCCGAAAATGACGCATATTACAGTGATGTAATGACAAATGTAGACTTAAATGCAATTAAAGACAGAGCCATTAACGAGCTGGGTATGGAGTATGCAACAGAGGAACAGATTAAATATTATACACCGGGAAATAACAACTATGTGCGGCAATATCAGGATGTACCGGAAAATTAAGCAGGTGGAAGATTGAATAAAAAAGAGTCTCAAAAGAGAAAACTTACAAAAAAGATGAAATTAAAGCTGGCGGGGGTATTTGGAATAACTCTGCTGGCTTTAGTCAGTTTATTGGTGGGAATTACCGTTATCAATGCGAAATTCGGAAATAAATATACGCAGCAGGTGCTTTCCCAGTCGCAGCAGCAGTATACCAACAAAACATTGCCTTTTAAAAGAGGCAGTATTACAGACAGAAACGGAACCATGCTGGCAAACAGTGTAAAAGTCTATAATCTTATTTTAGACTGTAAAGAGGTAAACGGGCATGAGACCTATGAAGAACCGGTAAAGGAAGCATTGGAAGCAGCCTTTGGTATCGAAGAAAGTGAAATTGAAAATCTTTTGGAAAATGAAGAAACAAAGGACAGCCAGTATCAGATTTTGAAAAAAGAAGTTTCTATGGAAGAAAAAAAGAACTTCGAAGAAGCAAATAAAGTGCCTGACGATGAAGAAGCAAGAAAAGCGTTGGGAGACGAAGAACTGAAAAGACGTCAGAACGTTAAAGGAATTTATTTTGAAGATACCTACAAACGTGTGTATCCTTTAGACAGTCTTGCATGCGATGTTATCGGCTTTACTGATGCGGGAAATACAGCTACATGGGGATTGGAAGGATATTATAACAGTACCTTAAATGGAAGCAATGGAAGAAAATTCGGATATTTAGATGAAAATGCTTCTCTGGAGCAGACCATTGTGGAGGCGGTAAACGGTAAAAATCTTACAACGACCTTAGATACCAGTATCCAGAGTATTGTAGAAAAATATATTACAGCTTTTGATCGTGCCTTGTCAGCAGGACCGAATAATAAAAAAGACGCAAAGAAAAAAGGCGCTGAAAATATTGCGGTTATTATAGAAAATCCCAATAACGGGGAAATTCTCGCTATGGCAAGTTCAGGTACTTATGATTTGAATAATCCCAGAGATTTGACAGGCAGCTATACGGACAAAGAAATTGAAGCGATGGATGATGAGCAGACAAAAGATGCGCTGTTTAATATGTGGAAAAATTATTGCGTCAGCCAGAACTTTGAGCCGGGTTCTACGGTAAAACCTATTGTGGTAGCAGGGGCTTTGGAGTCAGGGGCGATTACGGAAAACAGTCGTTTTGTGTGTGACGGCGGTGAAGAAATCGGAGAAGATTTTGTACGTTGTGCGGTTTATCCGGACAGTCACGGAGGAGAAAGCTTAGGGGAAGTTATTCAGAATTCCTGCAATGACGGAATGATGGCAATAGGAAGAAAGATGGGACCGGCGAAATTTTTGGAGTATCAGCATCGATTTAATTTCGGCACCAGAACAGGTATTGATTTGCCTAATGAGGAGACAGGTCTTTTGTTTACAGAAGACAACATGTATGAGATGGAGCTGTCTACCTCTGCTTTCGGTCAGGGCTTTAACTGTACTATGATACAGGAAATTTCAGCAATGGCAGCAGCCATTAACGGCGGAATTTATTATCAGCCTCATCTTGTAAAGGAAATTACAGATGAAGACGGAAAAGTGGTAAAAAGTATTCAGCCTAATATTTTGAAACAGCCGATATCTGAGGAGGTTTCTGCAGATATTCGAGAATATATGGGAATGAGTGTGACAAACGGTACCAGTAAAAAGGCAAAAGTACAGGGTTATTCCATGGGTGGTAAAACAGGAACGGCAGAGAAGTTGAATGAAAAAGAAAAAGGAAATTATCTTGTTTCCTTTATTGGGTTTGCTCCTCTTGATAAGCCGGAGTTGCTGATTTATGTAGTTGTGGATACCCCTAATGTGGAGGAACAGGCTTCCAGTTCTTATCCGCAGTTTCTGGCACAGGCAATTTTATCAGAGGTTTTGCCGTATATGAACATTTATATGGATGAGCCTACAACAGAAGAAACTGTTCTGTGGGAAGGTTTTTACGGAGTACCAAAGCTTACTGATATTGAAAAAGACGGTGTTTCTAATCCTTACGGAACGATTTTGGATCAGGGCTTTGGAGACGGAGATCCTCAGGATGTGGAAGAAAATGATGAACATTCAGAGGGAATTACAAATGAGGATGCCGGAATAGAAGATGATGATCCGGAATACGAGGATGATCCTTACGGAATGGAAGAACTGGATGATGATATCCGAAGATAAACGTTTTTTCATATAGAAAATAGAGAATACATATAGTATAGAGATAACGGGAAAAGGCAGAATTATGAGAAAAAACAGAACGTATCATAAGAAGAAAACCGTATTAGTCTTTACTGTATGTATTTTTCTTTTGGCAGGTCTTATGGGGCGTATGGTGTATTTGATGATTATTCAGTCAGATTATTATGCGAAAAAAGCAGAGCAGCTTCACGAAAGAGAAAGAGATATTAAGGCTGCCAGAGGGCGGATTTTTGATTGTAAGGGGGAAATTCTGGCAGATAATAAAGCAGTCTGTACCATTTCTGTTATTCACAGTCAGATAAAAGAGCCACAAAAGGTTGTGGAAATGCTGCATAAAGAACTGGGAATATCTGTGGAGGAAGCCCAAAAGAGAGTGAAGACAGTCTCTGCAATAGAAAGAGTGAAGACCAATGTGGATAAAAAAACCGGAGATAAAATACGCAGTTATGGCTTAGATGGCGTAAAGGTTGATGAGGACTTTAAACGGAGTTATTCTTTTGATGAATTGGCATCAAAGGTTTTGGGATTTACCGGAGGAGATAATCAGGGGATTATCGGTCTGGAAGTTATGTATGAGGACGTACTGAAGGGAATTAACGGGAAAATTCTGACGACTACGGATGCCAGAGGGATTGAATTGTCAGAGCTGGGAGAAAGTCGTGTCGAGCCCATAGCGGGATATGATTTGCATCTGAGTCTGGATAAGAATATTCAGATGTATGCGCAGCAGGCGGCAGAAAAAGTCATGGAGCAGAAGCAGGCAGATGCAGTTTCTATTTTGCTTTTAAATCCTCAAAACGGAGAGATTTATGCCAATGCTAACGTACCGGAATTTAACTTAAATGAGCCTTTTCAGTTAAATACAGATACTACGGGAATGACAGAAAAAGAAAAGCAGGATGCCTGCAATCGGATGTGGAGAAATCTAACCATCAATGATACTTATGAGCCCGGTTCTACTTTTAAAATCATCACTATGGCAGCGGGGCTTTCTCAAGGGGTGGTACATCCGGATGACCAATTTTCCTGTCCCGGCTTTAAAATTGTGGAGGACAGACGCATCCATTGCCATAAAAGAACAGGGCACGGAGCGGAAAATTTTGTGCAGGGTGCAATGAATTCCTGCAACCCTGTGTTTATTGAGGTGGGACTGCGTCTTGGCGTGGACAATTATTACCGTTATTTTCAACAGTTTGGCTTGATGAAGAAAACAGGGATTGACCTTCCGGGAGAGGCATCAACCATTATGCACAAAAAAGAAAATATCGGAGAAGTAGAGCTTGCTACGATTTCCTTTGGACAGTCTTTTCAGATTACGCCTATTCAGCTTGCCACAACCGTAAGCTCTATCATTAACGGCGGAAGGAGAATTACTCCTCATTTTGGCGTGAAGGTCACAGACGAGGAGGGAAATCTTGTAAAAGAGCTGAAATATAAGGAAGAACCGGGAATTGTTTCCAAAGAAGTATCAAAAGAAGTGTGTCAGATTTTGGAAAAAGTGGTGTCAGAGGGCTCGGGAAAAAATGCTGCCATTGAAGGGAGAAGTATTGGAGGGAAAACAGCCACGTCTCAGACACTTCCAAGAAGCGCTAACCGTTATATTTCTTCTTTTCTGGGATTTACTCCCACAGAAAATCCACAGGTTTTGGGACTTTGTGTCATTCATAACCCGCAGGGGATTTATTATGGAGGAACGATTGCAGCTCCGGTGATAAAAGAAATTTTCGAGAATATTCTGCCTTACATGGGGATTGAAGGTTGATAAATAGCTGAAAAAGCATTATACTAAAGGAGCAAAAATACATAATTAAAGAGGTGTACTATGACAGATTTTAAAATGGCTTTACCGGTACTTTTGGCTTTTGCCATCAGTGTAATATTAGGTCCTATTGTAATCCCATATTTAAGAAAGCTGAAAATGGGACAGACAGAGCGTGTGGAGGGCGTACAGTCTCACTTGAAGAAAGCAGGGACTCCAACCATGGGAGGAATTATTTTCCTGCTTTCCACTACTGTGACATCCCTGTTTTATGTAAAAGATTATCCCAAGATTATTCCGGTGTTATTCTTAACCTTAGGCTTTGGAATTATCGGTTTTCTGGATGATTATTTAAAAGTAGTTCTGAAACGCTCTGACGGATTGATGCCGGCACAGAAAATGGCATGTCAGATTGTAGTAACTGCGATTTTCGCTTTTTATTTGGTGAAATTTACCGATGTAAGTCTGGCAATGAAAATTCCGTTTTTCCCGGGACATGAAGTGGATTTCGGAATTTTGACAATTCCTATTTTGTTTATAGCGGTAATTGGTGCGGTAAATGGTGTAAACTTTACAGACGGACTGGATGGACTGGCTTCCTCTGTAACCATTATGGTGGCGACCTTTTTCTCTGTAATTGCCATTGGAACAAAGAGCGGTATTGAACCGATTACCTGTGCGGTTGTAGGCGCTTTAATGGGATTTTTACTGTTCAATGTGTATCCGGCAAAGATTTTTATGGGAGATACCGGTTCTCTGGCTTTAGGCGGATTTGTGGCAGGTACGGCTTATATGCTTCAGATGCCTTTATTCCTTTTAATCGTAGGTTTGATTTATGTGGTAGAGGTGCTTTCCGTAATGATACAGGTAACTTATTTTAAAGCAACACACGGAAAACGTTTCTTTAAAATGGCGCCTATTCATCATCACTTTGAATTATGCGGATGGTCTGAGACAAGAGTTGTAGCAGTATTTTCAATTATTACAGCAATTTTGTGTCTGATTGCATTAATGGGGGTATAAAAATTGCAGAAAAAGGATTTGACAGGAAAGAGAGTATTAGTATTCGGAACAGGCATCAGCGGAATAGGCGCTGCAAAGCTTTTAGAAAAAGTGCGGGCAGAGGTTATTCTTTATGACGGCAATGAAAAGCTCTGTAAGGAAGATATCAGAAATAAACTTCCAAAGGACAGTAAATGCGAGATTGTTCTGGGGAAACTTTCAAAAGAGCTTTTGGACAGTCTGGATTTGGCAGTTATGAGTCCGGGTGTTCCTCTGGATATTCCGGCAGTGGAGCAGATGAAGGCGGCAGGTGTTCCTATCTGGGGAGAAATCGAGCTGGCGTATCAGATGAGCAAAGGAACGGTGCTGGCAATCACAGGAACTAACGGAAAAACAACTACAACAGCTCTTTTAGGAGAGATTATGAAAGCTTATGCTGACTCTGTGTTTGTAGTGGGAAATATCGGAAATCCGTATACAGATGCAGCGCTTTCCATGACAGAGGACAGCTATACAGTGGCAGAAATCAGTAGCTTCCAGTTAGAGACTATCGACACCTTTGCTCCCAAGGTTTCTGCTATTTTAAACATTACAGAGGACCATTTAAACCGTCATCATACTATGGAAGAATACATTCGTGTAAAAGAGCTGATTACTAAAAATCAGACAAAAAACGAATATTGTATTTTAAATTATGAAGATGAAGTCCTTCGTGAGTTTGGTGAAAAATGTCCTGCCAAGGTTGTGTTCTTTTCCAGTGAAAGAAAATTGGAAAAAGGTGCGTTTTTAGATGGAGATGCGATTTGTCTGAAAACAGAGACGGAGACTCTTGAAATCGTAAAAACAGGAGAACTGAAAATTTTAGGAAAACACAATTATGAAAATGTAATGGCAGCTTCAGCAATGGCTTATTACGCAGGCGTTCCTGTGGAAATCATACATAAAGCGGTGACGCAGTTTCGTGCCGTAGCTCACAGAATAGAGTTTGTAGAGGAAATTGACGGTATTGCATATTATAATGACTCAAAAGGAACAAATCCGGATGCTGCAATCAAAGGTATTCAGGCAATGAACCGCCCGACACTTTTGATTGGAGGTGGCTATGACAAAGAGTCCTCTTATGAAGAATGGATACAATCCTTTGACGGGAAAGTAAAATATCTGGTATTAATCGGGCAGACAAGAGAAAAAATTCAGGAAGCAGCCCATAAATGCGGATTTATGAATACAATTTTAGCAGAGGATTTAGAGGAAGCAGTTTCTATCTGCACACAGAAAGCAGAAAAAGGAGACGCAGTTTTATTATCACCTGCCTGTGCAAGCTGGGGACAGTTTGATAATTATGAGCAGAGAGGCGATAAATTTAAAGAATATGTATATGCTTTAAAGAAAGCATAGAAATATGGGAGTTGTCGTATGGAAAACGGCAGCTCCTTTTTAGTTCTGTATGCTGTAAAGATGTCATACATTAAAAGAAAGGGGAAAAGAGGAATGAATGACAGTGGATGAAAAGGGCAGAGAAAAAAGCTTTGACAAAATTCTATTGTGTCTGATTATCATTTTAGTTCTCGTAGGTCTGGTGTTTCTTTACAGCACTAGTGCCTATAACGGCAGAGTGAAATTTCATGACTCTGCATATTACTTTAAGAAACAGTTATTTGCCACATCTTTAGGTCTTATGGGAATGTATCTGGTTTCCTGTATGGATTATCATTTGCTGGTGCGGTTTGCCCCCTTCTTTTATGTAATTTCCCTGTTGCTGTCTCTGGCGGTTTTGCTGTTCGGAGATGAATATAATGGTTCAAAACGCTGGCTGTCTATTGGTCCTTTATCTTTTCAACCCTCTGAATTTGCGAAAGTGGCAGTGATTTTGCTTCTGACTTTTGTTTTAATTAAGACAGATGAGAAGAAGCAGGGAATTGGATATATGATAAGAACCATGGCAATTTTATTGCCTATTGTGGGACTGGTGGGAACAAATAATTTAAGCACGGCGATTATTATTCTGGGAATTGGCGTGGTTTTGATTTTTGTTTCCAATCCAAGATATCTGCCTTTTATCGGAATTGGTGCGGCAGGAGTAATATTTATCGGCATTTTTTTAAGTATGGCAAGTTATCGACTGGAACGTCTGGCAATCTGGCGAAATCCGGAAGCTTATGAAAAAGGATTTCAGACCATACAGGGATTATATGCCATTGGAAGCGGCGGAATTTTCGGAAAAGGACTGGGAAGCAGTCTGCAAAAGCTGGGGTTTGTACCGGAAGCACAGAATGATATGATTTTTTCTATTATTTGTGAGGAAACAGGGCTTGCCGGTTCATGGTTTTTAATTTTTTTATTTGCTCTTTTAATCTGGAGACTGATGGTCATTGCCACTCATGCCCGTGATTTATGCGGGGAATTGCTGGCAGTTGGGATTATGGGGCATATTGCCATGCAGGTTATTTTAAACATTGCCGTGGTAACAAATACTATACCAAATACAGGAATTACCCTGCCTTTTGTAAGCTATGGCGGGACTTCGGTGCTCTTCCTGTTAGGGGAGATGGGGCTTGCGCTGGCTGTCAGCAGAGACAGCTTAGGCGGATAGGGCACAGAAATAAAATAGCTGCATAGCATATAGTATCAGAGAATTTCGAAAAGAAAAAAGAGGAGTGTATGGCTTGAAGGGAATAAAAGTTGTGGGCGGAATTCCTTTAAACGGCGAAGTGAGAATACAGGGTTCTAAGAATGCGGCGCTGCCACTGATGGCTGCCGCACTTTTAAATAAAGGGACTACTATTTTATACGGCTGTCCCAAAATTGCAGATGTTTTTGTCATGGAAGAAATTTTGCGGCTTTTAGGGGCGAAAACAGTCTGGAAAAATCATACTTTGGAAATCAATGCTGAATTTGTAACAAAAAATCAGGTGGATGAGGAGCAGGGGCGAAAAATGCGCTCTTCGATTATCCTTTTAGGCAGTCTTTTGGGAAGATTTCAAGAAGGCGCAGTGCCTCATCCGGGAGGGTGTACCATAGGAAAACGCCCCATTGATTTGCATTTAGATGTTTTAAGGCGAATGGGAGCAGAAATTTGTGAAGAGCAGGGACAGATTTTGGCAAAGACCACAGGGCTAAAGGGATGTGGGATACAGTTTCCTTTTGTCAGTGTGGGAGCTACGCAAAATGCCGTACTGGCAGCAGTATTGGCAGAAGGAACTACGGTTTTGGAAGGCTGTTCCAAAGAGCCTGAGGTGTGTGCGCTGTGCCATTTTTTAAGCAAGGCAGGGGCAAAAATAAAAGGAATAGGAACTTCTAAGCTGACGATTACGGGAGTGGAAAAGCTGCATGATACAGAGTTTCAAGTTCCAAAAGACAGGATTGCGGCGGGAACGTATCTTTGTGCCAGCGCTATTACAAGAGGAACGTGTATTCTTTTGGATGCGCCCGTAGAGGAGATGGGAGCAGCGCTTTTTGCATATAAGAAAATGGGTGGACAATATACCTGTAACAGTGGTAAACTGACTTTATGTAGCTTTTATGCAGACAGACCGCTGGAGCATTTGCAAACGCAGGTATATCCCGGATTTCCCACAGATTTACAGTCTGTTTTTATGGCTGTACTGACTGTTGCAAAGGGAGAGAGCAGAATTACGGAGAATATTTTTGAGGACCGTTTTAAGACGGTTTCCCAATTACAGGCTATGGGAGCAAGGATTGAGCTGGAGGGAAACACAGCCAGAATTTTACCGGGATATTTAAAGGGAACAAATGTGGCGGCATCAGAGCTTCGTGGCGGAGCGGCGCTTTTAGTTGCAGGGCTTGCGGCACAGGGAGAAACTTATGTGAAAAATTGCAGCTATATAGAGCGTGGATATGAGGATATATGCAGAGATTTATCCATGTTGGGCGCACAGATTTTTAGAGACTAAAGGGGAAAGGTATGAGCAAGAAAAAATTATACAGAATTCTCATAGAAGGAATTGTATGTGCAGTATTGATTTTTATACTGGTATTCTTTGTGGGATTTCGTGTGACAAAAGTGAAAGTAAAAGGAAATGACTTCTATTCAGATAAAGAAATCAAGAGAATGGTTTTAGATGCACCCATTGCTAAAAATACCATACTGGCAATGATGATTAAAACAGAAGAAAAAACAAAAGATGCCCAACTGATTGAAAAGGTTACCTTAAAAAGAGAGGGCATGAATACTTTGGTGGTGCAGGTAAAAGAAAAAAAGATAATTGGTTATTTTGATTATCAGGGACAATACGCTAATTTTGACAGGCAGGGAATTGTTCAGATTTTCACAGAAGAGCCGATTGAAAATGTGCCTTATATTGAAGGGCTTGACGTAAAGGAAGTAAAACAGGGCGAAAAATTACAGGGCATCAATACAAAGAAGCTGAACAGTATTTTAAGTGTGGGAAAAATGCTGGAAAAAACAGAGCAAAAGCCGGACAAGCTGGTATTTAACGATATGAAACAGTTGGTTTTGTATTATGGTGAAATTGAGGTTCGTTTGGGAAATGATGAAAATATGGATGAGAAAATGAACCGTCTGGTAGGAATTCTTCCCCAGCTTGAAGGAATGTCAGGCATCCTTCATCTGGAAAATATTACAGAGGATACGCAGGCGGTAGTGTTTGACGATATGCAGAAAAAAGACGACGAGTCTTCTGAAGAAGGTGAAGAAGGAGACGCAGAGGAAGAAACAAAAGAAGATACAAAAGAAGATACGAAGGAAGGCGATGAGGAGCAGCCAAAAGAAGATACAGAAGAAAATGATAAGAAAACGGATGAAAAAGCTGCGGATGAAGACACCAAAGATATAACGGAAGAAGACGACAAAAAAGAGAATAAAGAAAAAGATGAACTGGAATATACAGATGGCACAGATGCGGCAGATACCCGTTCAGGCAAACAGGAATAAGAAAAAAATTCTAAAAAATACAGAAAAAATTAGGGAAAAATGAATTTAGCAGTTGATAAATTTTAAAAAAGCATTTATTATATATCTATATGTATTACTGATACATACCGGTTTTCCGGATATTGATGAAGTGAACAAATGTAATATACATTTCAATCCATACAAGTGAGCTAAAGGAGGAAATACAGTGTTAGAAATCATGACAAACGAGGCTGAGTCATCTGCAAAGATTATTGTTGTGGGTGTAGGCGGAGCTGGAAATAACGCAGTAAACAGAATGGTAGAAGAAGCAATCGGTGGAGTTGAATTCATCGGCGTAAATACAGATAAACAGGCTTTAACTTTATGTAAAGCGCCAACGGTTATTCAGATTGGTGAAAAACTTACAAAAGGACTTGGTGCAGGTGCGAAACCGGAAATCGGTGAAAAAGCAGCAGAAGAAAGCATCGAAGAAATCCGTCAGGCAATTCAGGGTGCAGACATGGTATTTGTAACCTGTGGTATGGGCGGCGGAACAGGAACAGGTGCCGCTCCGGTTGTAGCAGGTGTTGCAAAAGAAATGGGTATTCTGACTGTCGGTGTTGTTACAAAACCTTTCCGTTTTGAAGCAAAAACACGTATGAGCAATGCGCTGGCAGGTATTGAAAAATTAAAAGAAAGTGTAGATACTTTGATTATCATTCCAAACGACCGTCTGTTAGAAATCGTAGACCGTCGTACAACAATGCCGGAAGCTTTGAAGAAAGCAGACGAAGTGCTCCAGCAGGCAGTTCAGGGTATTACAGACTTAATTAACTTACCGGCACTTATCAACCTTGACTTCGCAGACGTTCAGACTGTTATGATTGACAAAGGTGTTGCTCATATTGGTATTGGTGAAGGTAAAGGCGATGACAAAGCCATGGAAGCTGTTCAGCAGGCAGTATCCAGTCCGTTGCTTGAGACAACCATTGAAGGTGCATCTCATGTTATTATCAATGTATCCGGTGATATTTCACTTATGGATGCAAACGATGCGGCAACTTATGTACAGAATATGACAGGCGAAGATACAAACATTATCTTTGGTGCTCTGTATGATGATAAAGAAGCAGATTATGTAAGAATTACAGTAATTGCAACAGGTCTTGATGATGAAACAACACGCAAAGCAAGCGTAACAAGAGACAAAAATGCTGCAAAATCAGGAAAAACAGCAAGAACACAGCAGGAGCAGCCACAGGTACAGGCACAGCCAAGCTACCAGATGCCGACTTTTAAACAGCCGACATTCCAGCAGCCACAGACTACTTTCACAAGCAGTGTTCCAAAGAAAGATATCCAAATTCCTGATTTCCTGAAAAACAGAAGATAGAAATTGATTTAGAGCTACCTGTGGGTAGCTCTTTTTAATTTCATAGGAAATTACGTCCTATGAAATTAAAATGCTCCGCAAGGTTCACACTGTGGCGGATAGGCAGCGCCGCTTTCCCTGTTTTAAGTGGTAAAAAATAAACTTTCAATTATAAAAAGTGTATATACAATATATAGAATATATACTATTTATAAAAGGTAATGAAAAAAATTCATACAATATGTTGAAAAAGTGCGAAAAATATGTTAATATCTAAACATCAGAAAAGTTCGAAACAGCAAAGAGCGCATAAGCTGTGGAAAAGTTTTTTAGAAAGGAGGATTACTCCATTGGAGAGAAAATCGGGAACGGGTACAGCAGAAACAGAGTTTTACACATATTATTAAAAGTGCACGAATAGAATACAAATATAAGAACTACCAATCATTTCCAGACAATGATTATACAAAAAGAGAAGTAGTTGTATAAAAATATTTTATTGGGAGGTTTTTTCAGTTATGAAAATTGGATGCGTAAAAGAGATTAAAAACAATGAATTCCGTGTAGGTATTACACCTGATAATGTTAAAAGCTATACAAATGCAGGACATGTTGTTTATATTGAGAAAGGTGCAGGAGAAGGTTCCTGTTTTACAGATGAAGAATATAAGGCAGCAGGAGCTGTTTTAACCGATACAGCAAAAGAAGTATGGGATGCCTGTGAAATGATGATTAAGGTAAAAGAACCTTTGGAAGAAGAATATAAATATTTCCATAAAGATTTAATTCTTTACACATATCTTCATCTTGCAGCAGATCGTCCTTTGACAGACGCATTGTTAAAAGCCGGTGTAAAAGGTGTAGCTTATGAAACATTGATTGAAAGAAACGGAAGTATTCCTCTTTTAGCGCCTATGAGTCAGATTGCAGGACGTTTAAGTGTTCAGGAAGGTGCAAAATATCTGGAAAAACCATTTGGCGGAAAAGGCATGCTGCTCTCCGGAGTTCCGGGAACACCAAAAGCAAAGGTTGTTATTCTGGGTGCAGGTAATGTAGGAACAAATGCCTGCAAGATTGCTGTTGGCATGGGCGCGGACGTTACAATTTTTGATATCAACTTGGAAAGACTGGCATATCTGGATGATATTTTCGGAGCCAGAATTCAGACTATGTACAGTACAGACGCAGCGATTGAAAAAGCAGTGAAAAATGCAGATTTGGTTATTGGCTGTGTTCTTATTCCTGGCAAAGCAGCGCCAAAGGTTATGAAGAAAGCATATCTGAAAGAAATGCAGCCGGGAAGTGTAATCGTAGACGTAGCAGTAGACCAGGGCGGATGCTGTGAGACAACAAAGGTAACCTATCACGATAATCCAACCTTTGTAGTGGATGGCGTTGTTCATTATTGTGTAGGAAATATGCCGGGAGCTGTTCCAAGAACTTCTACCATAGCACTTACCAATGCAACCTTAAAATACGGACTTCAAATTGCAGGAAAAGGTTTGGAAAACGCCTGCAAAGAAAATGATGTTATCTATTCAGGTATTAACACTTATGATGGCAAGCTTACCTGCAAGAATGTAGCAGACAGCTTCAACGTAGAACATACAGAAATTAAAGAATTGTTCTAAATAGGGTATTCTGTTTAAAAAACAGGGACAAGTAAAAAGGACTGTTGCATGAAGTGCATATCGAGAAAATTTGTACATTTTCGCTCAGTCTGCCTTCGCTTTGAGTAAGCGTATCGGCTGATAATGTATTTGTATTTCCGATAGCAGATGTAGCGGTTCTTTTTTTGGTCCTTTTCATGAGGAAATGACGGGAGGATTTATATGGACGGCTTTATAGACATTTTAAAAGGTATCCAGTCGGTTGTCTGGGGACCGATTACCCTGATTTTATTGGTGGGAACGGGATTATATTTTACAATACGTTTGGGGTTTTTGCAGATTACAAGATTGCCTAGAGCTATCCGGTATATTTTCGAGAAAGAAGAAGGTGTAGAGGGGAATGGTGACGTATCCGCTTTTGCCTCCCTTTGCACTACACTGGCAGCGACTATTGGAACCGGAAGTATTGTAGGCGTTGCAACAGCCCTCAGAACAGGAGGCCCAGGGGCGCTTTTTTGGATGTGGGTATCTGCTTTTGTAGGAATGACTACTAAGTATGCGGAAGGTGTGCTTGCAGTAAAATACAGAACTGTGGATGAGAATGGAGAAATCGCAGGCGGCCCTATGTACTATATTCAAAACGGTATGGGCAAGAAATGGATTTGGCTGGCAAAGATTTTTGCTATATTCGGAGTAATGACGGCGCTTATGGGATGCGGAACATTCCCACAGGTAAATGCCATTACCGAGTCTGCACATTCTGCTTTCGGAATTCCGATTTGGCTGGTGGGCATTGTTGTTACCGTTGCAGTAGCAGCAGTAGTATTAGGCGGAATTAAATCCATTTCAAAAGCAGCTGAATTTATTGTGCCGATTATGGCTATCTTTTATGTATTAGGCTCTATCACCATTATGATTATCAATGCGGATGCTATTCCGGGAGTTTTTAAGTCTATTTTTGATGCTGCATTTCATCCAAAGGCTATGATTGGCGGCGCTTCCGGAACAATTATTATTTCTGTTATGACTGCTTTGCAGACAGGTGTTGCCCGTGGCGTTTATACCAATGAGGCAGGTCTTGGAAGTTCCCCGATTGTAGTTGCGGCAGCAAAGACAAACTCCTGCGTACGTCAGGGACTTTTATCCATGACAAGTGTATTCTTTACAACCTTAATTATTTGTACCATGACAGGGATTGTTGTAATTTCATCAGGACTTTTGGATACAACAGCCTTAGACGGAAGCTTACTTTCTAACGCAGCATATAATCAGGGACTTCCGGGAAATATCGGTATGTATATCGTATCCATTGGATTGGTATTCTTCTCCTTTACAACCATTATCGGCTGGTGCTATTATGGTGAAAGATGTCTTTCCTATCTGGTAAAGAGCGCACACAGTTCTAAGATTTTTAAAATTGTGTATATTCTCTGTATCGCAGTAGCGCCGTATCTTACATTAGAAACCGTATGGATATTGGCAGATATTACTAATGCGTTGATGGCATTTCCGAACTTAATTGCACTTCTTGCGTTAAGTCCGGTGGTTATAGCAGAGACGAAGAAATTCTTCGATGAAGAAAAGAAAATGAAGAGAATAAAGAAATGAAAAATAAGAGCTGTTCAATTAAGTGCGTATCCCCAAATATTAGGATATAGCTTAATACAACAGCTCTTTTTGATGAAAATATATTTGTTTGTGAAGCAAGATAATCGTTCTGAAAGCAAACAATTAGGAATATTTTTTCAGTTTTTCGAGCAGAGCGATGCTTTGGGAGTCGTGTTTGAGTGCGTAAGCACGAGTTTGACGGACAAAGCATCTTTAGGCGGCGGAGAAAAACCAAAAAATAGACGTGTTTGTTTTCAGAATGATTAATCTGCTTCTGTAAAACAGATGTATAGAAAAAGAACTATTGTTTTAAGTGTTCTTTTACAAGAGTTATTGGCATTTCTTTTCCTGTCCAGATGCGGAAAGCTTCAGCTCCCTGATATAAGAGCATGGAGTAACCGTTAAAGGCTTTGCAGCCTGCTGCTTTTGCTTTTGACAGCAAGACGGTTTCCCATGGATTATAAATAATATCTGCCACAGCCAGATGCTTATGGAAAACAGAAGTATCTTCAATGAGACAGCCATCGGTATGGGGAGACATTCCCACGGAAGTTGCATTTACCAAAAGGCGACTGTCTTTTATGGCTGATTTTAAGTCTTGTGTATCAAATAAGCTATGAATATAAATTTTACAGGAGGTTTCTTTTTCTAAATTTTCCTGTAAAGCTTTTATACGAGGCAGATGTGAACTGTTGGGACGGGAAAAAATATGTATGGTATCTACGCCGTCAAGAGCCGCCTGTGCACAGATTGCCGTTGCAGCGCCTCCAATTCCCAGAAGTGTCATGGTCTGGTTTCTCATTTCAATATTCTGTTCTTTTACAGACTGCATAAAACCAATGCCGTCTGTGTTATGTCCTACAAAGACTCCGTTTTTATTTTCTACGGTATTTATGGCTCCAATGAGACGGGCTGCCGGAGAAAGTGCATCTAAATAAGAAAGTACCTTATTTTTGTTTGGCATGGTAAGGTTAAAGCCTTTTACATCCAGAACACGCAGACCTTTTACAGCTTCTTCTAAGGTTTGTTCATTGATTTGAAAGCATAAATATACATAGTCTAAGCCCAGCTTCTGAAAACTAAAGTTGTGCATAAGAGGTGAAATACTATGGCTTACCGGGTCTCCTAAAAGTCCGGTTAATTTTGTCTTCCCTGTAATCGCTGGCATGAATAAGCCTCCTTTAAAAATATATTATTATTTAGAAGTTTAAAGTGAAACAGTAGTGGTGTCAAGGAGAAAAATGTGATAAAATCCTAATACAAGGAAAAAGCAAGGAAGTGGCAGGATGAATACAATAAAAATTAAAAACGTAGAAATCGGAAAGGGTATTCCGAAGATTTGTATTCCTTTAACAGGGAAAAACAGAGAAGAAATTATAGAAGAAATGGAAATTGTAAAAAAATCTAATCCGGATTTGATTGAATGGAGAGTGGATTTTTTTGAAGAAAGTGATAATCCGGAAAGAGTCTGTGAAATGCTGGGAACAATAAACGACAGTTTCAAACAAATTCCGGTATTATTTACTTTCCGTACAAAAGAAGAAGGCGGAGAAAAATCCATTATGTCGGAAGATTATGTAAAGCTTTTAAAAGAGGTTTCCGAAAGAAGGCTGGCAGATATTGTAGATGTGCAGGTGTTCTGGTATGGAGAAAAGTCAGAAGACTTTATAAAGGAGCTGAAGGAGACGGGGGCAGTGGTGCTTGCATCCAGCCACCATTTTGAAGGAACGCCTTCTGTAAGGGAAATGTCAGATGCTCTGTATACCATGGAAAACAAAGGAGCGGACATTGTAAAGCTTGCGGTAATGCCTCAGTCAGGAAAAGATGTGTGTGCTCTTTTAGAAGCTACCATGGAACGAAAAGAGCACAGTAATAAGCCTATGATTACTATGTCTATGGGACAGAGCGGTATGCTGAGCAGAATTTGCGGAGAGCTTACCGGTTCCTGCGTCACCTTTGCATCGGGAAAACAGGCATCCGCTCCCGGACAGATAAAGGCAGATGAGTTGAAAAAAGTTCTTGGGGATATTCATGATATCCTCAAATGATTAACATAAAGCAGGTAACATAAAGCGAAAAATAAACAATGATATTGTCGAAAAGATTTTCTGTATCACTACATGTTTTTGACAAAATCAGCGCCCCCTACCCTCTATAATAAAATTACTTATTCCAGATAAGTAAGAGAGTCATGCAGAGGTTTAGGGGGTGTTTTGTGTACTGCGAAGTTTACGTAGACGTTTTTTTCGTGGTCAACCTGATTTCCGGCTTCTTTGTGCTGTGCCTGACCAACCAGCTGCTTACAGGAGCTGCCAATTCTGTAAGAGCGCTTTTAGGTGCGGCAGTGGGAGCGGTGGGAAGCTGTTTTATTCTTGCATTTTCAAAAGAATTGCTAAGTCTGAAAAACGGGATTTTTTATGCGGTGACAGCAGTGGCTATGGTGAGCTTTGGATGCAGTGTAAAAGGACTGAAAAATCTGATTTTGAAAATGCTTGTATTTCTTGGATGCAACTTCCTGCTGGGAGGCTTTCTTTTTGTGTTTTCACAAAGAGCAAGGAGAGGCATTTTTACATTTGGAGCAATAACGACATGCTGTTATTGGACTTTATACATAGGCATAAGACTCTGTAAATACTTAAAACGGAAAAGAGAACTTTGCTGCGAGGTGGGCATAGCCCTGAGCGGAAAGGAAATAAATGTAAAAGGACTGTATGATACAGGAAACTGTCTGTATGACAGAGCAACGGGAAAATCTGTTTGCGTCATGGAAAAGGACAGTTTTTTTCAATTATTGACGGAGAAACAACAGCGCTTTCTGGAAAATTTCTGCGCCATGAACATGGTAGAAGAGAAGCTAGCAGAGGAAGAGGCTGCTTTTTTTCGGGGTTTAAATCCCAGATTTCTGCCTTATACCAGCGTAGGCTGTCAAAAGGGACTGCTTCCTGTTGTAACGGTGGATAAGCTTATTGTCAGAGAGCAGGAGGAGGAACGCAAAATTCTGCATGCCGCTGTTGGGATTTCATACACGAAATTGTTTGAGAAAGGGAGATTTCAGGCAATCATAAGTCCGGGGATATGGGAAAAATAAAGAGGAGGAGTTTTGTGAATATGGATATCTGTGTTGGAGGGAATGTAAAATTTTCAGGGTTTAAAGGGGTTTTTCTGCCAAAGAAAAACGAACTGCATTATATCGGAGGAGCAGAGGTGCTGCCTGCGCCTCTTACAGCGCAGGAGGAAGGAGAAATGCTGGACGCTTTGGCAGGAGAAGGAAAAGAGGAAGCGAGAGCCTGTCTGATTGAGCATAATTTAAGATTAGTTGTCTATATTGCGAAAAAGTTTGACAATACAGGGGTAGGAGTTGAGGATTTAATTTCCATTGGGACAATCGGACTGATTAAGGCGATTAACACCTTTGACCCTGTAAAGAAAATTAAGCTGGCAACGTATGCTTCCCGCTGTATTGAAAATGAAATTTTAATGTATTTGAGAAGGAACAGTAAAACAAAGCTGGAGGTTTCCATAGACGAGCCGTTAAATGTGGATTGGGACGGTAACGAGCTGCTGCTTTCAGACATTTTGGGAACAGATGAGGATGTGATTTATAAGGATATTGAAAACGAGGTGGAGCGAAAGCTTTTGGGAAAGGCCATCGGTAAATTGACAAAAAGAGAGCAGACCATTGTGCGATTGCGGTTTGGAATTAATATGCCCGACGGAGGCGAAAGGACGCAAAAAGAGGTGGCGGATTTGCTGGGAATTTCACAATCTTATATTTCCAGACTGGAGAAGAAGATTATGAAGCGATTGAAAAAAGAAATTGTCCGGTATGAGTAAACTTTACGAATATTTACTGACAGAATGTGTAAAGTACAGAAAAAAACATCAGAAAAAGGAAGATGAGTAAGAAGCAGGGGGACAGCCATAAAATTTGTATAAGAATTGTAAAAAATTCATAAAAAGCAAAGTAAAAATTGGTTAAAAAATACAGCTTGACGATAAGCGCACCATAGTATATAGTTTATATATGTTCATTATACACAATGAAACGGAGTAGTGTGTTACTGGTTAAGCAGGCATAAACGAAACTGTTTTATTCACAAGAAGTGATTGGAAACAGGGGAGTTTATGCCTTTTTTGTTTTATTAGAAAAGGGGAAACCGAAAATGTACTGTATTTTAAAAATTTTGAACAATAATGCACTGCTTGCAAAGGTGAAGGAAGATGACAGCGAAAGAATTTTATTGGGAAAAGGCATAGGATTTGGGAGAAAGGCAGGAGATGAATTTACGGAAATTCCGGGAGCATCGGTTTATACGCCGGTGGTTCGGGAGGAGCGAAATTCTACTATGAATGTGGTAAACACCATTGACCCTGTCTACATCGAAGCAGCAGGTAAAATTATTGAGGAAGCAGAGCAGGTTTTTGATACCATTAAAAGAGATATTTTGTTGCCTTTGGCAGACCATATTGCGTTTGCGGCAAAAAGAGAGCAGGAAAAAATATTTTTATCAAATCCCTTTGTACCCGATATTAAAATTCTGTTTGGAAAGGAATATGCCGTTGCTTTAAAGAGCAGAGAAATCATAGAGAAAATGACAGGCTATCGCATATCTGATGATGAAGCAGGATTTATTGCCCTTCATATTCACTCAGGTCTTTCGGATGAACAGGTATCAGATACGTTAAAGACAACGCAGATTATTGATGACTGTATTTTAATGATTGAGGAGTGTCTGGGAGACAAAATACGTCAGGACTCCTGTGCTTATATTCGTTTGATGAGCCATTTGTATTATATGGTGGTGAGAGCAAAGACAGGAGAAGCGGTGAATATAGAGCTGAATGATTTTATTCGGTGCAAATATCCAAAAGCAGGACAAATTTCGGAAGTCATTTGCCATTATATAGAAAAGAAGCTGGAGAAAAAACTGGATAAAGAGGAAGTGGGATTTCTTGCTATTCATATTCAGCGTATTATGTAAGAGAAAAACTCTTTTTGAGTTTTCATAAAGAAAGAATGTTTTGATTGAAAGGAGATATTAAAAATGAAAAGCTTTGAGTACACAGTAAAAGATGAGTTGGGAATTCACGCAAGACCGGCGGGAATGTTGGTAAAAGAGGCAAAGAAATACGAAAGCAAAATCACAATTACAAAAGAAGGAAAAACCGTAGATGTTACGAAGCTGATGATGCTTATGTCTTTAGCGGTAAAATGCGGACAGACCGTAGAAATTCAGGTAGAAGGAAGCGATGAGGACATTGCTTTTGAAGGAATGAAAGCGTTTTTTGAAGCAAATTTATAAGAAATGGCAGGGATAGATATGAAACATCTGAATGGCAAATCTGTATATAAAGGTGTGGCGCTGGGAAAAGTTTTGGTGCTGAAAAAAGAAGCTTATATTGTAAAACGTGTAAAAGTAGAAAATCCGGATGAGGAAGTAAAACGTGTAGAGGCTGCAAGACAAAAATCTCAGAAACAGCTTCAGAAGCTTTATGAAAAAGCCGTAAAAGAAGTGGGAGAAGCCAGCGCAGCAATTTTTGAAGTACATCAGATGATGTTGGAGGATGATGATTATAATGAGTCCATTGAAAATATTATTCGTACTCAGGAAGTAAATGCAGAATATGCAGTGGCATCTACCGGCGATAATTTTTCAGAGATGTTCGCCAGCATGGATGATGATTATATGAGAGCAAGAGCGGCAGATATTAAAGATATTTCAGAACGTCTGGTGCGAAATCTTTCAGGACAAAACGGCATGGATACAGAGTTTGAGGAGCCGGTTATCGTTGTGGCAGATGATTTGACACCAAGTGAGACCGTTCAGATGGATAAGGAAAAAATCCTTGCTTTTGTTACAGTACACGGTTCAACAAATTCTCATACAGCTATTCTGGCCCGTATGATGAATATTCCTGCTTTGATTGGTGTGGATATGAATTTAGAGGAAATTCAGTCCGGTACTTGTGCAGTGGTAGACGGCTTTACAGGAGAATTTATCTTAGAGCCGGATGAAAACGTACAGGAGGCAGCAAAAGCCAAAATTGCAGAGGAGGAAGAAAAGAAAAATCTTCTGCTGAAGCTGAAGGGAAAAGAAAACGTTACAAAAAGCGGTAAGAAAATCAATATTTATGCCAATATCGGAAGCGTTGGAGATATGGGCTATGTGCTGGAAAACGATGCGGGAGGAATTGGACTTTTCAGAAGTGAATTCCTTTATATCGGCAGAAATGAGCTTCCTACGGAGGAAGAACAGTTTCAGGCATATAAGCAGGCAGTGCAGAATATGGCAGGAAAGAAAGTCATTATCCGTACGCTGGACATCGGTGCAGATAAGCAGGCTGACTATCTTAATTTAGAAAAAGAAGAAAATCCGGCATTGGGATATCGTGCCATTCGTATTTGTCTGTCACAGCCGGAAATTTTCAAGGTACAGCTAAGAGCGCTTTTCAGAGCTTCCGTATACGGAACACTTTCGATTATGTATCCTATGATTACTTCTGTGGAAGAGGTCATGCGAATTAAAGAAATCGTAAAAGAAGTGAAGGCAGAACTGAAAGCTTCCGATACACCATATAAAGATGTGGAAGAAGGAATTATGATTGAAACACCGGCAGCAGCAATGATTAGTGATGAGCTGGCAGAGCTGGTAGATTTCTTCAGCATCGGAACAAATGATTTGACACAGTATACTCTTGCTATTGACCGTCAGAATGAGAAATTAGAGGAGTTTTATAATCCGCACCATAAAGCGATTTTAAAAATGATTAAAATGGTAGTGGACAATGCTCATGCAGCAGGGAAATGGGCAGGAATTTGCGGAGAGCTGGGAGCAGATACAGAACTGACAGAAACCTTTGTAAATATGGGAGTGGACGAGCTTTCCGTAGCGCCATCCATGATTTTAAAGCTTAGAAAGATTGTTCGGGAAATGGAATAGAGAAATGAATTACATAAAAAAACATAAAAGAGCAGCATTGCTTATCGGAATTATGATAATTTTTCTTGCGGCATTTTTTGCATGGCAGAGGAAGATTACCTTATCCAATACCCTTTCCGGAAAACTGGAGGACAGTCCCAGAAAGGAAGCTGCGGTAGAAAGTGACTTTTATTCCAATCAGCTTACCAAGAAGGAGTATGAGGTCTACCTCTTTTTAAAAGAAAATATAGAGAGTTTAAAAGGCGGTGTACTGACGCTTCCTCAGCCGGTAAACGGAAAAGAATACCAGAGAATTGTCACTGCGCTGGAATGTGAAGGGAAAAATTATTTTTATGGTTTCGTAGAAATTCCCATGACAGAAGATGAAGTGTATGTACAGTATGAGGATAAGGACTTAAATCGGATTACGGAGAATGAAATTTCCAAAGTGATTTTATTCCTATCCTGTGCAGAAGGAATTGAAATTCAGGCAGCCTTTGCCCAGGATGGAACGATATCAAATCTCAATGAAATCAGAGACGGACTGGCAGTGAACAATGAAAGCAAGGTTGACGAGATTAACAGAAGACTTGAAAATACAGAGCAGATTTTAGATGAGGTTATTGCAGGAATACCAAAAGACAGCGGTGAGAAAAGTACCGTAGATTACTTTTTAGACTGGATGAAGGACAGTTTAAAGCCCACAGACAGCATGGAAACCGCAGGAGAAAAAGTATCTCATATCGGAGAGCTGTTGGACAAATATTACATTACAAATCATACGGCAGCAGTTCTTGAGGGAAAGGCAACTGCCTTGGGATATGCGAAAATTCTGGCAGAGCTTTGTAACAGAGCAGGAATGGAAGCTCACATTGTAGCAGGAACCTGGCAAGGCGGCTGGGTACAGGAGGAAAGCTATGTATTTTGTGCAGTTTCTATGAATGGACAGACTGTTTATGTAGATGCCAGCGGTATGAAGTCCGGTTCTCTTGCAGGAGAACGCTATCTCACAGAGGAAGAAGCCTTTAATCATTTAAAGACAGCAGATTATTTTTCATATAAGTAGGAGGAAAACATGTTTAATTTTTTTAAGAAAAAACAGGACAACACGTTCTTTTTAGGAGCGCCGGTAAAGGGAAAAGCCGTAGATTTAAAAGAAGTAAATGACCCGACCTTTAGCACAGGTATGCTGGGACAGGGTGTGGCAATTATCCCTTTCGAAGGAAAAATTTATGCTCCGGCTGACGGAGAAATTGCAATGGTATTCGATACACTCCATGCAGTCAGCATGACAGCAGATAACGGTGTGGAAATTTTAGTTCATGTAGGGCTTGATACCGTAGAATTAAAAGGTGAAGGCTTTGAAGGTCATGTAAAGGCAGGGGACAAGGTGAAAAAAGGCGATTTGCTTTTGACTGTGGATTTAGATGCAGTAAAAGAAGCCGGCTATGACACCATTACACCAATGCTGGTGTGCAACACAGATGATTATGCCGCAGTAGAAGGAATTTTCGGAAAAGACGTAATGCCAAAGGATGATGTGGTAAGCATCAAAATGAAATAACAAGGTATTTTGCACCGGTTTTCCGGTTTAAAATAAAATGATGGCGGCACGTTTTATGCGGGTTTCCATTGTAGGATAAAAGGGATTAAAACAGGAAAAAGAAGGAGGATTTTTTATTATGATGAGATATCTTCAAAGATTAGGAAAATCCCTGATGCTTCCGGTTGCATGTCTTCCGGTTGCGGCTATTTTGCAGGGTATTGGATATTGGATTGACCCTACCGGCTGGGGCGCTAACAATGTAATTGCTGCTTTCTTATTAAAGGGCGGCGGATGTTTAATTGACCAGATGCCAATTCTGTTTGCGATTGGTGTTGCTGTTGGTATGTCTGATGACAACGACGGTACAGCAGGTCTTGCAGGTCTTGTTTCATGGATTATGACAACAACTCTGCTTTCTACTGATGTTGTAGCTATGCTTACACAGACAGCAGTAGAAAAAGTAGACCCGGCTTTTGCAAAAACACAGACACAGTTTATCGGTATTTTATGTGGTCTTATTGCAGCAGCATGCTATAATAAGTTCAAAAATACAAAATTACCGGATGCGTTTTCATTCTTCAGTGGTAAAAGATGTGTTGCCATTGTTACAGCAGGCGCATCCCTGATTTCCAGTTTGGTACTGTTCTTTGTATGGCCAATCGTTTACAATGTATTGATTACACTTGGTAAATTTATTATGAATTTAGGACCAATCGGTGCAGGTATTTACGGTTTCTTCAACCGTCTGTTAATCCCATTCGGTCTGCACCACGCATTGAACTCCGTATTCTGGTTTGATGTTGCAGGTATTGATGATATTGCAAAATTCTGGGGTAACGCAACCGGTGGTGTGTTAGGTGAAACAGGTATGTACATGTCCGGTTTCTTCCCGGTAATGATGTTCGGTCTTCCGGCAGCAGCTCTGGCTATGTACCATACAGCAAAATCTACAAAGAAAAAAGTTGCAGCAGGTCTTTTAATGTCCGCAGCAATCGCTTCTTTCTTAAATGGTGTTACAGAACCTCTGGAATTCTCATTCATGTTCCTTGCACCGGCATTATACGTAGTACATGCTTTATTAACAGGTATTTCTATGGCAGTTGTGGCAGCTCTTCCTGTGCGTGCAGGATTTAACTTCAGTGCAGGTCTTATCGACTGGATACTTAGCTTTAAAGCTCCGTTTGCACAGAACCCACTGTGGTTAATCCCAATCGGTTTGGTTGTTGGTGTTATCTACTATGTTGTATTCAGATTTGTAATTGTAAAATTCAATATGAAGACACCTGGTAGAGAAGACGATGATATTGATGAAACAAAAGTAGAGCTTGCAAATAATGACTTCACAGGCATTGCAAAAATCGTTCTGGAAGGTGTTGGCGGTCCTGCGAACGTTACATCTATCGACAACTGTATTACAAGACTTCGTCTTGAAATCAAAGACTACACATTAGTAGATGAAAAGAAAATCAAATCTGCAGGTGTAGCAGGTGTTATCAGACCAAGCAAAACTGCTGTTCAGGTTATTATCGGAACAAAAGTACAGTTTGTAGCTGATGAATTCAAAAAACTTTGTAAATAAACAAAGGAAGTTCTAATCCCTTTTAAGATATTGGGTTACTGTTTTGGGCGTGCGCTTTGGAACAGTAGCCCATTTTCTTGTTTTTCTGCGCCGCATAGTGATGTTTTTCCAGCCAAACTCGTGCAAATGCACTCAAACACGGCTTTCAAAACATCGCTATGCTCAAAAAAATGCAAAAATGTTCCAAATTATTTTCCAATAGAATAACTTTGTATATATTTTGTAGAATGAAAATAGTAAGGGGAAAAAGGAAAAATGAGAGGAGGAATATAAAATGTTAGAGGTTTGTGTAGATAGTGTGGAGTCTGCCATTGCTGCTTTTGAGGGCGGTGCGGACAGGATTGAATTATGCGGTGATTTGCCGGTAGGAGGGGTAACGCCTTCGGAAGTGTTATTTCGTATGATTAGAAAGTATACGGATTTGAAAATACGTGTGCTTTTGCGTCCTCGTTTCGGAGATTTTTGTTACAGTGGCTATGAGCTGGAAATGATGAGAGAAGAAGTACAGAAATTTGCAGAACTGGGAGCAGAGGGAATTGTCACAGGTGTTCTAACGCCACAGGGAAATCTGGACACAGAGCAGATGGAAGCTTTTATAAAGTGTGCAGGAAAGGCAGACGTAGCTCTTCACAGAGCCTTTGATGTGTGTAAAAATCCCTTCAAAACCATGGAGGATGCCATTTCATTGGGAATAAAAACCATTCTTACCAGTGGACAGAAAAATTCCGCATGGGAGGGCAGAGCGCTTTTAAAGGAGTTACAGGCGAAGAGCAAAGATAGAATTGAAATTCTGGCAGGGGCAGGAGTTGACGCAGCTATTATTGAAAAATTATATAAGGAAACGGGTATTACTTCTTATCATTTGTCAGGGAAAATCAAAAAGGAAAGTAAAATGGAGTTTCGCAATCCTCAGGTTTCCATGGGACTTCCGGGATTTAGTGAGTATGAAATCTGGCAGACATCCAAAGAAAACGTAGAAAATGCCAGAATGGTTTTAGATAAGCTTTTTTAAGTACCACTTACCATGAGCAGAAAGCCACTTACCTGATAAATATAGATTTTTTTAAAGAGCCCTTATATAATGAAACCATAGAAAAGAGGTGAACAAATGAAGGTATCATGGAAGCTGATTTCTGACACTGAGCAGGAGGAAGCAAAGCTATATGTACACGAAGAAACGGACAATATCAAGCGACTGGAAAGATATATTTCAGAGGACGGATTTTATCCCGGTTATTTATTGTGTCAGAAGGAAAAGGCGCAAATTCCCGTAAAGCTGGATGGGATTTACTATATTGAAACGATACAGGAAATTCAATATGTGCATACGGAAAAAGAAGTTTATAAGGTAAAGCAAAGATTGTATGAGTTAGAGAGAATGTTGCCTTATTATTTTATGCGGGTTTCCAAATCAGCAATTTTAAATCTGCATGGAGTAAAATCATACAAGCCTTTTTCTGGAGGAATTATGCTGGCAGAATTTGAGAACGGAGACGGTACCTACATTTCCAGAAAATATGTAAAAGAGCTTAGAAATAAAGTCAGGGAGGGATTGTTATGAAGCGATTGTCAGAGAATGGGCAGGATATCCTAAAACACGGCGCTATTATGGGGTGCGTGCTGTTTATTGTCACAACAGTGTATTTGGGCGTACAAAAAGATAAGGAATTTGCTTTATCGGTACTGCCATATTTGGTACTGTTTCTTGTGGGCTATGTGTTGATAGGAATGTTCTTTTTCTTTATCTATTACAGAAGAGAACGGGAACAAAAAGACGGATTTTTGAAATATTGTATGAAAGGGATTTCCGGTATTTATTGGCTGGACCACGTTTTTATTCTGTTGCTTGGAATTGGAGCGTTGTTGTCGGACCAGACGCCTATCCGTATGATTTTACTTCTTGACGCAGGGGTGATGATAGGATTTCTTGTTTTGGATTATGTATATATTTCCAAATGTGCAGATGAGTTAAACCACACCTTTAAACCGAAAAGAGTGATGCTGGTGGATTTAGACGAGTGTCCCAAAAGCGTAGAAGCATTTTGCATTGAAATTGAGCGGTACTGTATTAAAAATGGAAGAAGCCTGAAATTTGTTAAGAGAGAGAAACCGGCAGAAATCTATATGGATAATGAACATTATATGGTAGAGCTGGACTCTTTTTATCAAAGATTTGGACCGATGTATGCACTGAAATTTATTCAGATAAAGGACAGATAAGAAATTAAATCGGAGTTTTCATATAAAGCAGATTTGTTTTGTATGAAAACTCTTTTTTCTTTTTGAGGAAATTGCGCCATAAGCAAAAACAAATATCGGTGAAAATATTTTTTGATTTCCTGAGTATGTATCTGCTGGAAGGAATAGGTGTCTTTTTCGCTGTGTCACCCATTATTGCCGTTGTGCCTTATTTGAAAAAGAACTATTGGTTTGCTCTGGCAGCAGCAGAAATTTATTCCTTTGCAGGATTGTTTATGAGTATGTCAAATACTTTAAGAACTTTTTATCCTATTACAGCAATCTTTGGTATTTCCGGTTATTATGAGACTGCTGCACAGGAAAAAATTTGCAGTTTTCTGGTTTTACTGTTGTGCGGCATACTTGCTCTTGTCCTTCTTCAAAAATTAAATCGCAGACATTAAAATTATTTCATGGTACTGCAAATTTCCTTTTTAATTTCCAGAGCAATCTGGGACAATTCCTGAATACGGGAGTCTGACATTCGTCCCACAGGGGCGGAAATAGAAAAAGCATATTTGGGCTTGTTTCGATAATCCGGTATGCTTACGGCAATACAGCGGACTCCCAGTTCGTTTTCCTCATCATCGAGGGCATATCCTTTTTTTCTTACTTCTTCAATTTTTTTTAAAAACTGGGCATAATCAGTAATAGTGTGAGGCGTCAGCTTTTGAATGGAGCTGTTTTCCCACAGAGCCTTGATTTGTGTTTCGTCCAAATCTGCTGCGATGGCTTTTCCTACACCGGAGCAGTAAAGGGGGATACGACTGCCAACCTTAGAAACCATGCGAATGGAATTTTGATAAGACTCTTCTTTATAAATATAAACTGCGTCGGTATGTTCCCTTTGAACAAAGTGTACGGTTTCTCCGGTAAGTCTGGAAAGCTTTTTTAAATAAGGTCTGACGGTATCCAGAATATCCATACGTGCCAGCAGCTTATTGGAAAGCGCCAGCAGCTTAAAGGAAAGAGAATATTTGCCGGTTTCCCCTTCCTGCTTCACATAACCCATGTAGATGAGTGAGCATAGAAGTCTGTGAACCGTACTTTTATTTAAGTCAAGATGGCTGCAAAGCTCTGCAAGTGTAACAGGACCGGTTTCTGCCAAGGTTTCCAGAACAAGAAACAGGCGGTCAGCCACCTGAATTGGATTTTTCGTTTCCATATAAAACAAATCTCCTTTTTATGTGTTGGCGCTATTGTAACACTTTCTGCTACTTGTGGCAATGAAAAACACTTGACTTTTTTTGGAAGTGTAGTATAATTCAAATTACAAAATACCACATAACGAAACGATATTCCATAATATGGAACGATAAAAACAGGAGGAGAATATGAGCACAGTTACAGAAAAGATTTCAACACTTGGCGTTGTACCTGTTGTTGTATTAGAAGATGCAAAGGACGCAGCGCCTTTGGCAAAAGCATTGGTAGAAGGCGGACTTCCATGTGCAGAGGTAACCTTCCGCACAGATGCAGCAGAGGAGTCTATTAAAATTATGACTTCTGAATATCCGGATATGTTTGTCGGAGCCGGTACAGTTCTTACCATTGAACAGGTAGACCGTGCAGTAGCAGCAGGAGCAAAATTTATTGTCAGCCCGGGCTTTGATCCGGAAATTGTAGATTATTGTTTAAGCAAAGAAATTCCTGTATTTCCGGGATGTATTACACCGTCTGAAGTAGCACAGGCAGTGAAAAGAGGGTTAAAGGTTGTAAAATTCTTCCCGGCAGAGCAGTTCGGCGGTGTTGCAACAATCAAAGCAATGGCAGCTCCTTATGTGGGACTGAAATTCATGCCCACAGGCGGTGTCAGCGCTAAAAATCTGGAAAGCTATTTAAGCTGTGATAAAATTGTTGCATGCGGCGGAAGCTGGATGGTAAAAGGCGATTTGGTAAAAGCAGGTAAATTTGACGAAATTAAAGCAATGACAGAAGAAGCAGTAAAACTGGTAGCAGAAATCAGAAATAAATAAGTACAAAAAGGAGAAAAAACTCATGGCAAAAAAAGTAATTACTTTTGGTGAAATTATGTTAAGACTGGCACCGGAAGGATATTATCGCTTTGTACAGGCAGATACCTTCGGAGCAACTTACGGCGGCGGAGAAGCAAACGTAGCGGTTTCTCTTGCAAATTACGGATTTGATGCAAAATTTGTTACAAAACTTCCAAAACATGAAATCGGACAGGCTGCCATCAATTCTTTAAGAAAATATGGTGTGGATACTACGGAGATTGTACGTGGCGGTGACAGAGTAGGTATTTATTTCTTGGAAAAAGGCGCTTCCCAGAGACCTTCCAAGGTTATTTACGACCGTGCAGGTTCTTCTATTGCTACTGCACAGGCTTCTGATTTTGACTGGAAGAAAATTTTTGACGGAGCAGACTGGTTCCACTTTACAGGAATTACTCCTGCATTAAACGATGAAGTTGCAAATATTTGTCTGGAAGCTTGTAAAGCTGCAAAAGAAGCAGGTCTTACCATTTCCTGTGACTTAAATTACAGAAATAAATTATGGTCTAAAGAAAAAGCCGGTCAGGTAATGGGTGAAATCTGCAAATATGTAGACGTTTGTATTGCAAATGAAGAAGATGCAGCAGACGTATTCGGCATTAAAGCCGCAAACACAGATGTTACAACCGGTACAGTAAATCATGAAGGCTATAAAGATGTTGCAAAACAGCTGGCAGACCGCTTTGGTTTCCAGAAGGTTGCCATTACATTGAGAGAGTCCTTATCTGCCAATGATAACAACTGGTCTGCAATGTTATATGACGGACAGGATTACTATTTCAGCAAAAAATACAAAATGCACATTGTTGACCGTGTAGGCGGCGGTGACTCCTTTGGCGGCGGATTGATTTGTGCTTGCTTAAACGGATATGATGCACAGTCTACCATCGAATTTGCAGTAGCGGCATCTTGTCTGAAACATTCTATTGAAGGTGACTTTAACATGGTTTCCATGGATGAAGTGACAAAGCTTGCAGGCGGAGACGGTTCAGGCCGTGTGCAGCGATAATTAAATTTTATATGGAAATGAAACCCTTATTGCCATTGGGGAACATTTAGATAGAAGGGGGCTGCTTGATTGCAGTCCCTGATTTATATAAAGAAAAAAAGGAGACAGGTTATGAGAAGGGATTTTGATTTATTGTCACTTGGGGAAATTTTACTGCGTCTGTCACCGCCTGATAATGAGAGGATTGTAAGAGGCGATACCTTTCAAAAGCAGGTGGGCGGTGCAGAATTAAATGTGGTTTCCGGCGTATCTTTGCTGGGACTTCGCACAGGTATGATTTCTATGCTGCCGGATAATGCCTTGGGAACTTATGCAAAAAACCGTGTGCGTTTTTGCGGTGTCAGCGATGATTACCTGATTTATGACAAGGATACAGATGCAAGACTTGGAATTTATTACTACGAAAACGGTGCATATCCCAGAAAACCCAGCGTGGTTTATGATAGAAAGCATGCGTCCTTTTGCAAGTTTTCCGCAGATGATTTTCCGGAGGAAATGTACGGCTCAACAAGATGCTTCCATACCACAGGAATTACACTGGCATTGTCAGAAAATACCCGTAAAAATGCCATAGAAATGATAAAGCGGTTTAAAGAAAATGGGACAATTATTTCCTTTGATGTGAATTTTCGAGGCAATCTCTGGACAGGAGATGAGGCAAGGGAATGTATCGAAACAATTTTGCCGTATGTGGATATTTTCTTCTGCTCGGAAGAAACAGCAAAACTGACTTTCTTAAAACAGGGAAACGTCTATGAAATTATGAAAAGCTTTACAGAGGAATATCCCATTTCTTTTGTTGCCTCTACACAGAGGGTGGTACATAGCCCGAAGGTACATTCTTTCGGCTCTGTATTTTATAATGCCAAAGAAGATAAGTTTTATGAGGAAGAGCCTTACAAAAACATTGAGGTCGTAGATAGAATTGGAAGCGGAGATGCTTATATTTCAGGGGCTTTGTACGGGCTGTTAAAGCATAATTTTAACTGTCAGAAGGCTTTGGAATACGGTAATGCTACCAGTGCGGTGAAAAATACCATTCCGGGGGACTTGCCTTCCAGCGGATTAGATGAAATTGAACGTATTATAAAAAATCATCAAAGCACAGGACTTCAACTGGAAATGGACAGATAGGAGTATTGGATTGACTCTCAAACTCATAGGATAGATTAAAACCATGGGTTTGGGAGTTTTTTATGCGTGTATGTGAGCTGAAGCAAAAAGAAGTCATCAATATCTGTACCTGTAAAACTCTGGGCTGTCCTTTAGATGTGGAGTTTAATTGTAAAACAGGGAAAATAGAAGCGCTGATTGTGCCTGTTCCGGGAAAAATGTGCGGGTTGTTTGGCTCTGTCAGTGAATATGTTATCCCTTTCTCCTGTATTCGTCAGATTGGAGAGGATATTATTCTGGTGGAAATACAGGAGGAGAAATTTCTCAGAAAGGAATAGAGAAAAGGTTAAGAGACATCCTTTGGTGACGGGGGTGTCTTTTTACATCTTAGGCAAAAGTAGAGAATAGAAGCAAACAGAAGAACAATCACTCCGGCAATGATAACAGGATTTAAGTCTTTTTGCGAAGCAGACCGATAATTTATGTAAAAATAAAGAAGCATGATAAGGAAATTCATGGTGGAAAGAAGACTTTTTATATTTTCATATACCCAGTCCTTATTTTCAGCAGTAATTTTAACAGGAACGTTCCAAATATCGGGAAAATGACCGACAAAAATCAGTAGTCCGTAGAGAAGCGCTCCGATAAAGGAAGGTATCAGTATAGAAGATTTGCTTCCAAAAGCATCTGCTTCTCCGGCGAAGTTATAATGAGTGGGAATTTCTTCCGGTATCTTTGACCAAATCAGGACAGGATAAAGGAATAATCCCAGAAAAAGAAGGAAAGACAACAGATTTAAAACTCTTTGATATGGTGTCGTTACAAGCTTTTCTTTATGAAACATAGAAAATCCCTCCTTTTAAAATTCTGCAAAAATAATTAAATTACTTTATTTTCTAAATAACATTCCAGCAAATACGATGGATTTTCATAATACATACTGCTGTTGTAGTCATCTATTTTATCGCTGATAAATGAGTTGTAAACCTTGAATAAGGCATCAATAACACCTATCTTTTCATATTCTGCCACGGACTTAATCAATCTTTTATATACTTTGCCTATGTCCCAATGGGATGGAATAGCATATTGACATGCGGACACATTGTCAAAATTTCCTGTGCTGATTTTTGCTTCTCTGATGAAATCGTCACTGACACGGTCTATATTGTCGCTGTGATAGATATCTGCTAAGTCATAGATTTTTTCAAGATTTTTTTTACCCAATGTATTTACAACGGCTGCTCTTGTATTCGTTGTTTTTCTTGCAATATAATCAATCAAACTACATGTAAAAAATAAATCATTTTCTTTTTCCGGTTCTCGTCCCATATTTTCCATTATATGACCTCCTCAAAGCCTCTATATTGCAGACATTTTAATGCTTCTTTTGTACAAAAATTAATTTGATGGGTTGGGTATTTAAACTTTGCCAGAACCCAAAACTGTTCTCGTGTAATACTTCCGTCCATATAGTCGGAAATATAATTATAAATTTGGTCGTCTGCCATAGCGCCAATTACAATATCGTAATCATGTGTTTTACCACTTCTACAATCAATGATAAAATCTAACCATTCATCTGTCATTTCCTTAAATTCTTTTATTTGCAAATTGGAATTTAAACGTACATTATAGATAGATACAATTTTTGTCTCATATCGTTTTGCCCACCGCTGCGCCTGTTCTTTTATAATCGTACAGTAAAATCCGTTTCCGAAATCTTTTGTATTTCTTCCAATGCGAATTTCGGGATTTTTAACAGGTATATAACCACTATGATATACTGTCATTTTTGCCATTTATCATTTACCTTTCCACTTAAAATGCTTTTGCATTAAGCTAAACTCTAATTTTTATCATAGCCATATTATAGCAGTTCTATATATTCATTACAATAAAAATGTACTTTTCCTTGAAATAGATTAGATATTATGCTATATTTATCTCATCAAATACACCCCCACGGGGTATAGGAGGTAAATACAAATGAAAGCGGATAAAGCACAGATAAATCGATTATTAAAGACAGCCAGAGGGCAGATTGACGGTATCCTGAAAATGGTGGAGGAAGACCGTTACTGTATGGATATTGCGCATCAGCTTATGGCAACGGAGGCAGTTTTAAACAGGGCAAATAAAGAAATCCTCACAGCACATTTAAAAAGCTGTGTGACAGGAGCAAAAACAGATGAGGAAAGAGAAGAAAAAGTAGATGAAATGGTAGCTTTATTGGGTAAAATCTTATAACAGGAGGTGAAATATTTGAATAAAAAATATAAAGTAACAGGAATGACCTGCTCCGCATGCTCCTCCAGAGTGGAGAAGTGCGTGGAAAAGCTGGATGGAGTGAATAACGTCAGTGTTAATTTGTTGACTAACAGTATGCAGGTGGACTTTGATGAAAATAAGCTGACAGAAGAAAAAATAGCCAACAGTGTGATACAGGCAGGGTACGGGATGGAAATTCCCACAGGAAAAGCTGAGAAGAAAGAGGGAAAAGAAGATGTAGTAGAAAAAAATATTGAGAGTATGAAAAAGCGTACGATATGGTCCTTTATCTTCTTAATTCCCTTGATGTATGTGGCAATGGGGCACATGATAGGACTTCCGCAGCCTTCCTTTTTAACGGGTGATGCCAACGCAGTATCCTTTGCACTGACACAGCTTCTTTTGTGTATACCTGTGTTGTATATCAACAGAGCTTATTTTGAAAGGGGATTTCGTTCCCTCATCCACGGAGCGCCTAATATGGACACATTGATATCCGTAGGCTCGGGAGCCTCTTTAATATACGGAATATTTGCCATTTACCGCATGGGATATGGTTTAGGCACACAAAATATGGAACTGGTACATCGTTATTTACATGATTTGTATTTTGAGTCAGCAGTAATGATACTTGCCTTAATCAATATCGGAAAGTATTTAGAGGCACGTTCTAAAGGAAAAACAAGTGAAGCCATTCAAAAGCTCATTGATTTAGCGCCTAAGACGGCAATGGTGGAAAGAAACGGACAAGTGGTGGAAATTGCAGCAGAAGATGTGTTGATTGGAGATGTTTTACAGGTAAAACCGGGAAGCAGTATTCCGGCAGACGGCATTGTAGTGGAAGGAATGACCAGCGTGGACGAGGCAGCCATTACTGGAGAGAGTATGCCTGTTGAAAAGAAAGAAGGAGATACGGTAACGGCGGCTACCTTAAACAAAACAGGATTTATCAGAATGAGAGCTGTCAAAGTAGGGCAGGACACTACCTTTTCTCAGATTATCCGTCTGGTTGAGGAGGCCAGCTCCAGTAAAGCGCCTATTGCCAGAATGGCAGATAAAATTGCGGGAATTTTCGTTCCCACGGTTATGGGAATTGCGCTGCTTACCGGAATTGTATGGCTGCTTATGGGAGCAGAATTTGAGTTTGCATTGTCCTGTGCCATTGCAGTTTTAGTGATTTCCTGCCCCTGTGCGCTGGGACTTGCCACACCGGTTGCCATTATGGTGGGTACGGGAAAAGGTGCGGAAAACGGAATTTTGATTAAATCCGGCGAAGCATTGGAAATCACTCATAATGTACAAAGCGTTGTATTGGATAAAACAGGAACAATTACAGAAGGAAAGCCAGTAGTTACCGATATTATCAGCTTTGGAATGGCAGAAAATGAGATTTTAAAAATCGGGGCAGCTTTAGAAAAGAAAAGTGAGCACCCTTTGGCAGAGGCAGTGCTTTTAAAGGCAAAGGGCATGGAATTGCCAAATGCAGAGAGCTTCGCAGCAATTCCGGGAAAAGGGATTACCGCTGAAATTCAGGGCACTGTTTATTATGCGGGAAATCAAAAGCTCATAAAAGAGCAGGGGATTTCCTGTGAAAAGGCGCTAAGCAGTATGGAAAAGCTTTCCGAAGAAGGAAAGACACCTCTTATTCTGGCAGACGAGAAGCAGGTACTGGGGGTTATCGGTGTTGCCGATGTGGTGAAACCTACCAGCGCAAAGGCAATTCAGGAGTTGAAAAAACTGGGTATTCAGGTTATTATGCTTACAGGTGATAATGCCAGAACAGCAAAAGCCATTCAAAAGCAGTTGGATATTGATACGGTGATTGCAGAGGTGCTCCCGCAGGATAAAGAACGAGAGATTTCCAGACTTCAGGAGGAAGGAAAGACCGTAGCCATGGTAGGTGACGGATTAAATGATGCGCCGGCTCTTGCTAGGGCGGATGTGGGAATTGCCATTGGAGCAGGAACAGACGTTGCCATTGAAAGCGCAGACATTGTGCTGATGAAAAACGATTTGCAGGATGTGGCAACTGCCATAGAACTGAGTAAAGCAGTAATCCGAAATATTAAGGAGAATTTATTCTGGGCATTCTTTTATAATGTGTGCGGAATTCCCCTTGCGGCAGGCGTGCTTTATCCTGTGTTCGGATTGAAATTAAGCCCCATGTTCGGAGCGGCGGCTATGAGTCTCAGCAGTCTTTTTGTTGTAAGTAACGCATTGCGATTACGATTTTTTCATTCCCTGAACAAGGGAAAAACACAGCCTAAAACAATACAGGAGAAAAAGGAGGAAAAAAATATGTATACAATGAAAATTGAAGGAATGATGTGCCCGCACTGTCAGGCGGCAGTTACAAAAGCGTTGGAAGCTTTAGAAGGAACAAAAGCAGAAGTGAATTTAGAGAAAAAAGAAGCTTATGTAGAAACAGGACTTGAAAAAGAAGCTTTAAAGAAAGCAGTAGAAGATGCAGGCTATCAGGTGCTTTCAGTAGAATAGGCGGAAAGGAAGAAAACCATGATGCGAGTAGGAATGGGATATGATGTCCATAAGCTTACAGAAGGAAGAGATTTGATTTTAGGCGGTGTAAATATTCCATGGGAAAAAGGTCTGTTGGGACATTCGGATGCCGATGTAGTGGTTCATGCCATTATGGACGCACTTTTAGGGGCAGCAGCTCTTCGGGATATTGGAAGACATTTTCCGGATACAGACCCCCAGTATAAAGGAATTTCCAGTATCAAGCTCTTGCAGCATGTAGGAAAGCTTTTAGAAGAAAATATGTACGTGATTAATAACATTGATGCAACGATTATTGCGCAGAAACCAAAGCTTTTACCATATATTGACACCATGATTGAAAATGTGGCAAATGCCTTACATTTGGAAGCCAATCAGGTAAATATAAAAGCGACCACAGAGGAAGGTCTGGGATTTACAGGAAGTATGGAAGGTATATCCGCACAGGCAATCTGTGCGCTGACACACGTGCAGGATTTTATGACAGATGACAGAAGCGGCGGTTGTGGAGGCTGCTGTAAGGAGAACAGAAGATGAGTATATTAAATGTGCAGAATTTGTCCCACGGGTTTGGTGACAGGGCTATTTTTCAGGACGTTTCTTTTCGACTGTTGAAAGGAGAACATATTGGATTGGTAGGCGCCAACGGTGAGGGTAAATCTACCTTTATGAATATTATTACAGGAAAGCTGATGCCGGATGAAGGAAAAATCGAATGGGCAAAAAATGTCCGTGTGGGATATCTGGACCAGCATACCGTGTTGGAAAAGGGAATGACCATTCGAGACGTACTGAAATCAGCGTTTTCATGGCTGTTTGAAATGGAAGCGCAGATGAACGGAATTTGTGACAAAATGGGCGAGGCATCTCCGGAAGAATTGGAAACCATGATGGAAGAGCTGGGAACCATACAGGATATGCTGACTATGTACGATTTCTACATTATTGACTCCAAGGTGGAGGAAGTGGCAAGAGCGTTGGGACTTACGGCAATTGGCTTAGACAAGGATGTTACAGATTTAAGCGGCGGACAGAGAACAAAAATCTTGTTAGGAAAACTGCTTTTGGAAAAGCCGGACATTCTGCTTTTAGACGAGCCGACCAACTATTTAGACGCAGAGCATATTGAATGGTTGAAACGATATTTGCAGGAATATGAAAATGCCTTTATTTTGATTTCTCATGATATTCCGTTCTTAAACAGCGTTGTAAATCTCATCTATCATATGGATAATCAGGAATTAAACCGTTATGTGGGAGATTATGACCATTTTCAGGAGGTTTACGCAGTCAAGAAAGCACAGCTTGAAGCGGCTTACAATCGTCAGCAGCAGGAAATCAACGAGCTGAAAGACTTTGTGGCGAGAAACAAGGCGAGAGTGGCAACCAGAAATATGGCAATGTCCAGACAGAAAAAGCTGGATAAAATGGATGTGATTGAGCTGGCAAAGGAAAAGCCGAAGCCAGAGTTTAACTTTAAAACAGCCAGAACCCCAAGCCGTTTTGTGGTAGAAACTGATGATTTAATTATCGGCTATGATGAACCTCTTTCTAAGCCATTGAATTTAAAGGTGGAAAGAGGAGAAAAGATTGCTCTTACCGGAGCAAACGGGATTGGAAAATCCACATTATTAAAAAGTATACTGGGCATTATTCCGCCGATTTCAGGAAAAGTGCATTTAGGCGACTATCTGGAAATCGGATATTTTGAGCAGGAGATGCCACAGGGAAATAAAAATACCTGTATTGAAGAAATTTGGGAAGTGTTTCCTTCTTATACCCAGTATGAAGTTCGTGCGGCACTGGCAAAATGCGGACTGACGACAAAGCATATTGAAAGTCTTGTGCGGGTATTAAGCGGTGGGGAGCAGGCAAAGGTGCGTTTGTGCAAGATTATCAACAGAGAAACCAATGTATTGATTTTGGATGAGCCTACCAACCATTTAGACGTAGATGCAAAAGAAGAATTAAAGAGGGCTTTAAAGGAGTACAAAGGCACAATTTTAATGGTTTGTCATGAGCCGGAGTTCTATGAAGGTCTTGCAACGGATGTATGGGATTGCTCTCAATGGACAACACGTATTTAGAAATGAAACACCTGAATGAAGAAAATGCAAAAACAGTATTGTATATAAAGGAATAGCAGGTATAAATAAAAAATATGCAGGAAATAAAAATAAACTTGCAAAAATACCGACTTAGATTTATAATACAAGAAAAAATCAGATACAGGAGGAAAGTCATGTCATACGTAGATGAGGTTATTGAATTAGTAGAAAAGAAAAATCCAGGAGAACCGGAATTTCATCAGGCAGTAAAAGAAGTTTTAGAGTCTTTAAAACCGGTAGTTGAGGCAAATGAGGAAAAATATCGTAAAGAAGCACTTTTAGAGCGCTTAGTTGAGCCTGAAAGAGTGATTATGTTCCGTGTTCCTTGGGTAGATGACAACGGAAATGTACAGGTAAATAAGGGCTTCCGTGTACAGTTTAACAGTGCAATCGGGCCATACAAAGGCGGTCTGCGTTTCCATCCATCCGTATATTTGGGAATTATTAAATTTTTAGGATTTGAACAGATCTTTAAAAATTCCCTGACAGGGCTTCCTATTGGCGGCGGTAAAGGTGGAGCTGATTTTGACCCAAAAGGAAAATCTGACAGAGAAGTTATGGCATTTTGCCAGAGTTATATGACAGAGTTATACCGTCATATCGGAGCAGATACAGATGTTCCGGCAGGTGATATCGGAGTAGGTGCAAGAGAAATCGGTTATCTGTTTGGACAGTATAAGAGAATTCGTGATGCTTACGAAGGCGTGCTTACAGGTAAAGGGCTGACTTATGGTGGTTCTTTAGTTAGAACACAGGCAACAGGATATGGTCTTCTCTATCTTACAGAAGAGTTGTTAAAGCTTAACGGAAAAGAGTTAAAGGGTAAAACTGTTGTTGTTTCCGGTGCCGGAAATGTAGCAATCTATGCTATTGAAAAAGCTTACCAGTTAGGTGCGAAACCAGTGACATGCTCTGACTCTACGGGTTGGGTATATGATCCTGAAGGTATTGACTTGGAAGCATTAAAAGAAATTAAAGAAGTAAAACGTGCACGTTTAACAGAATATACAAATTACAGACCAAATGCAGAGTACCATGAGGGAAAAGGGGTATGGACTGTAAAATGTGATATTGCTCTTCCATGTGCAACACAGAATGAGCTGCATTTAGAAGATGCAAAAGCATTAGTTGCTAACGGATGCTTTGCAGTTGCAGAAGGTGCAAATATGCCAACAACTTTAGAAGCTACTAAATACCTGCAGGAAAATGGTATTATCTTTGCACCTGGTAAAGCTGCAAATGCCGGCGGTGTAGCTACTTCCGGATTAGAAATGTCACAGAACAGTGAAAGATTAAGCTGGAGTTTTGAAGAAGTAGATGAAAAGCTTCAGGGAATTATGATAAATATTTGCCACAATATGGTAGATGCAGCGAAAAAATACGGATTTGAAGGCAACTATGTGGTAGGCGCCAATGCAGCCGGATTTGAAAAAGTTGCAGATGCTATGATTGCACAGGGCGTTTGCTAAGAAAATCCTGTTGACAAATCCCGTATTTATGAATAAACTAAGAGAAGATAGGAAAAGGCATGGAACGAAAAGAGTACAGAGTAAATCCTTTTCAGAGAGAGACAGTCATCGGCTGGAAGCTGTCTTAGAGGAAGCTTTGGAAAGTGCATTCGGGAGCTGATTTGGTGAAGGGTAAGCCTAAGCCGGATACGCAGTCCTGCGTTATGGGAAATAAGTGGGAGATACTATCTTCAAATAGAGTGGAACCGCGGATTTTTCGCCTCTATGTCATTTTGACATAGAGGCGTTTTCGTTATATTCGTTTATGGAAAATCGATAGAAAGGACGTGAAATATGGGATTTATTAGTCATATAAAAGAAGAATTTCAGGTTATCAGGGAACGGGACCCTGCAATTAAAACACCCTTGGAAGTTTTGCTGTATCCCAGCTTTCGTGTTATGATACAGTACAGACGGGCTCATAAATTATACGAAAAAGGACATTTCTTTCTGGCACGGTGGGTATCTCAGCGGGCAGCCAGAAAAACAGGTATTGAAATTCATCCGGGAGCACAGATTGGAAAAGGATTGTTTATTGACCATGGCTCAGGAGTGATTATCGGAGAAACGGCTATTATCGGTGATAATGTAACACTGTATCAGGGTGTTACTCTGGGAGGTACCGGAAAAGAAACGGGAAAACGTCATCCGACTTTGAAAAACAACGTTATGGTAAGCGCCGGAGCAAAGATTTTAGGCTCATTTACCATTGGAGAAAACTCCAAAATCGGTGCCGGAAGCGTAGTTTTAGAGGAGGTTCCGCCTAATTGTACGGTTGTAGGCGTACCGGGGCGTGTGGTAAGAAAAGGAAAACAGAAGGTTCCGAGAAGTGATATGGACCAAATTCATCTTCCGGACCCAACCTTAGATGATATCCATAAGCTTCAGCAGGAAAATGACAGACTGCGTTCCGAATTACAGCGTATGGGTTATGAATTAAATGATATAAAAGAAAGAGAAGCGCAATGCCGCAGGGCAAGAGCCTTGGAGGCAAAAGAAAGAAGACAGGAGGAAGAAAGAGAAATATGAGAATTTATAATACACTGACAAAGAAAAAAGAAGAATTTATTCCTTTAGAAGAAGGAAAAGTAAAGATGTATGTCTGCGGACCTACGGTTTATAATTTTATTCACATCGGAAATGCAAGACCAATGATTGTATTTGATACAGTACGCCGCTATATGGAATACAAAGGATATGAAGTAAATTATGTATCCAATTTCACAGATGTAGATGACAAGATTATTGCGAAGGCGGTAGAAGAAGGTGTAAGTGCAGAAGAGATTTCCAGCCGTTATATTAAAGAATGTAAAAAAGATATGGCAGATATGAATGTAAAACCGGCGACTACTCATCCGCTGGCAACACAGGAAATTGACGGAATGATTGATATGATACAGACTTTAATGGACAAAGGCTTTGCCTATGAGGTAAACGGTACTGTATATTTCCGTGTAAAGAATTTCAAAGAATACGGAAAGCTGTCTCATAAAAATCTGGAGGATTTGCAGTCAGGATTTCGTTCTTTACAGGTTTCAGGAGAAAATCAGAAGGAAGACCCATTGGATTTCGTACTTTGGAAACCGAAAAAAGAAGGAGAACCTTTCTGGGTATCCCCATGGAGTGAAGGGCGTCCGGGCTGGCATATTGAGTGTTCTGTGATGTCTAAAAAATATCTGGGTGAAGAAATTGACATCCATGCAGGCGGTGAAGACCTTGTTTTCCCACACCATGAAAACGAAATTGCCCAGTCTGAATGCTGCAACGGAAAGCAGTTTGCAAGATACTGGATGCACAACGCTTTCTTGAACATTGACAATCGCAAAATGTCAAAATCTCTTGGAAATTTCTTTACCGTAAGAGAAATCGGAGAAAAATATGATTTACAGGTGCTTCGCTTCTTTATGTTAAATGCACATTACAGAAGTCCATTGAACTTCAGTGCTGAGCTGATGGAAGCTTCTAAAAATTCTCTGGAAAGAATTGTTACTTGCGTAGAGCAGTTAAAACACCTGTTGGAAACAGCAGAGAAAACAGAAATGACAGTAGAAGAAAAAGCCTTGGAAGCAGAAGTTCTGGAATATGTAAAGAAATATGAAAATTCCATGGAAGATGATTTTAATACCGCAGATGCCATTGCCGCTATTTTTGAGTTGGTTAAATTTGCCAATACAAAAGCAAATGAAAACAGCACAGCAGCTTTTGTACAGTATCTTTTTGATACTATTGTGCATTTAAGCGATGTGTTGGGTCTGATTGTGAACAAGGAAGCTGAAATTTTAGATGAAGAAATTGAAAAGCTGATTGAAGAACGTCAGATGGCAAGAAAAGAGAAAAACTTTAAAAGAGCAGATGAAATCAGAGATGAATTGGCTGCTATGGGTATCATCTTAAAAGACACAAGAGAGGGTGTACAATGGAAGCGAGCTTAAAGAAATTCAAGGAGCTGTTTGAACTGGAGGATACGGATATCAGAACCTATTCTCCTTTAACCCTTGCCTACATCGGAGATGCCATTTATGAGCTGGTTATCCGTACTATTTTAGTAGAAAAAGGAAATGCCCAAGTAAATAAGCTGCATCAAAGAGCCAGCAAATTAGTAAAAGCATCTGCCCAGTCAGAGATTATCGAAAAGTTGAAACCATATCTTACAGAGGAAGAAATGGGTATTTTTAAAAGAGGAAGAAATGCAAAATCCTTTACCATGGCAAAAAATGCCAGTATGTCCGATTACAGAAGAGCTACGGGATTTGAGGCGTTAATGGGATATTTGTATCTGACAGAGCAGTGGGACAGAATGTTAGAATTGATAAAAATAGGAATTACAGAAGGAGAAAAGGATGGAGAATAAATTCCAGGAAACAAAGGTAGAAGGCAGAAATGCGGTTTTAGAAGCGTTTCGTTCCGGAAAATCGGTGGATAAGTTATTTGTTCTGGAAAAATGTGAGGACGGTCCGGTGCGTACCATTTTGCGTGAAGCAAAGAAGCATGACACCATGATTAAATATGTAAAAAAAGAAAGATTAGACCAGTTATCGGAAACAGGAAAACATCAGGGTGTGATTGCCATGACTGCGGCGTATAATTACGCAGAAGTAGAAGATATTCTGGCAGCAGCCAGAGAAAAAGGAGAGCCGCCGTTTTTGGTATTGCTGGATAATATCGAAGACCCTCATAATCTGGGAGCAATTATCCGTACAGCAAATCTGGCAGGCGCTCATGGTGTGATTATTCCAAAGAACAGAGCCGTGGGGCTGACGGCAACGGTTGCAAGAACTTCTGCCGGAGCATTGAATTATACACCGGTTGCAAAGGTTACCAATCTTGCAAGAACCATTGAAAATCTGAAAAAAGAAGGAATTTGGTTTGTATGTGCGGATATGGGCGGCACACAGATGTACGACCTTGATTTAAAAGGCGCTATTGGATTGGTTATCGGAAATGAAGGTGACGGCGTATCTAAATTAGTGCGGGAAAAATGTGATTTCATAGCATCCATACCAATGCAGGGAGATATTGACTCCTTAAATGCCTCTGTGGCAGCAGGTGTGTTGGCATACGAAATTGTAAGACAGAGAATGGGAAAATAATACGGGAATTCATTTATTATGAAGGAATATGAAAATTTAAAAGATGAGGAGCTTTTTGAACTTTTATGGCAGGGACAGGAAGGTTTGGAAGACTATCTCATTAACAAATATAAGGGAATGGTATTAAAGAAAGCACATGCCATGTTCCTTATCGGAGGGGAACAAGAAGACTTAATTCAGGAGGGCATGATCGGGCTGTTTAAGGCAGTCCGAGGATATCACCCAGATAAAAATGCTTCTTTTTCTACGTTTGCTAATCTGTGTATAGAAAGACAGATGTATAAAGCCATTGAAATTTCAGGAAGGCAAAAACACAAGCCTTTGAATTCTTACATTTCTTTAAGCGAGATGGAAGGTCCGCTGTATAACGCCGAAGATATTACACAGCAAAATCCGGAAGAAATTGTTATTGGGAAAGAAAATGTAAGCAGGATGATGGAGGACATTAAAAAGTGCTTAAGTCCTTTTGAAAATCAGGTGCTGGATGCTTATCTGGAAGGCGCAGATTATCTTCAGATTGCAGAAATGACTGGAAAGCAGCCTAAGTCCATTGACAATGCACTGCAAAGAATAAAAAATAAAATTCATGGAATGGAATGGGTAAAATAAAAAGACTGACGTATGAAAGACATACAAAGAGGTATGTGTTTTACACGTCAGTCTTTTTTATATGAAATGATTTATATAAAACAAAAAATGGTGCATTTAGACGAAAAAATATGTAAGATATGAAAAATATTAAATGAAATGTATGTGATTTAAGAATTTAAATAGTTAAAATGCACAAAAATAGAACGATAATATAAAAAAACTGATTAAAAATGTAAATCATTCAAGGATGCACAGATATATACTTAAAAAAAGCATTTATTATTTTATAGGAAATTGTTTTCTGTGAAATAAAATACCAGAAAGGAGAAAGGTATGAAAAGTAAAAAATTAAAAAAGGCTTTTGCAGGGTTGTGTACGGTGGCGTTGACGGTGTCTTCTGTTCCGGTATCCGCACAAACAGAACAGACAAAAGCACCGCAAAAGGAAAGCAGTTTGCGTCTTTGGTATGATGAGCCTGCTTCAAAGGGGAAAAATATTTTAAACGGAGGAAGCTTCGGAACAACAGAGGAAGACAATACATGGCAGCAGCATACGCTCCCTATCGGAAACAGTTTTATGGGTGCAAATGTGTATGGTGAGATAGGACAAGAAAGATTGACATTTAACCAAAAAACTCTTTGGAACGGCGGCCCCAGCGAAAATCGTCCGGATTATGACGGAGGGAATAAGGAAACGGCTGACAATGGTCAGAAAATGTCCGAAGTATATAAGGAAATCATTAAATTATATAAAGAGGGCAATGATACACAGGCAAATGAGCTTGCAAAAAAACTTACCGGAGAAGTAGAAGGATATGGAGCATACCAGTCATGGGGGGATATTTATGTAGATTTCGGTTTGAAAGAAGAACAGGCAGAAAACTATGTTCGTGACTTAAATCTGGAAAATGCAGTGGCTTCGGTAGATTTTGATTATCAGGATACAAAAATGCACCGAGAATATTTTATCAGCTATCCGGATAATGTCTTAGCTATGAAATTTACTGCCGAGGGCAGTGAAAAGCTGGACTTTGATATTTCTTTTCCAATAGATAATGCGGAAGGAGTTGCAGATAAAAAGCTGGGTAAGGCTGTGGAAACTACCGTTGAAGACGATACGATTACCGTATCAGGTGAAATGCAGGATAATCAGTTACAACTGAATGGAAAATTAAAAGTGGAAACAGAAGGCGGAAAAGTGCAGGAGAAAGATGGGGACAAGCTTCATGTGTCCGGCGCATCGGAAGCGGTTGTTTATGTTTCCGCAGATACGGATTATTTGAATAAATATCCTGATTATCGTACAGGAGAAACTGCACAGGAATTGGATGCAAGTGTAGAAAAAGCTGTGGATAAGGCTAGTAAAAAAGGATATGAGAAAGTAAAAAAAGAACATATTAAAGATTATTCTGAGATTTTTTCAAGAGTACAGTTGGATTTGGGGCAGAATGTTCCGGATAAAACAACAGATATTTTACTGAAGGATTATAACGCAGGAAAAATACAGAGGCAGAAAACCGTGCATTAGAGGTATTACTGTTCCAGTATGGAAGGTATTTAACCATTGCTTCCTCCAGAGCAGGAGATTTGCCCTCTAATTTACAGGGAGTATGGCAAAATCGTGTAGGAGATCACAACAGAATTCCATGGGCATCCGATTATCATATGAATGTCAACTTGCAGATGAATTATTGGCCTACTTATTCTACCAATATGGCAGAATGTGCTACGCCTTTGATTGATTATATCAATTCTCTTGTAGAACCGGGAAAAGTAACGGCAAAAACTTATTTTGGTGTTGAAAATGGAGGCTTTACAGCTCATACTCAGAATACGCCATTTGGATGGACCTGTCCGGGTTGGGATTTTAGCTGGGGTTGGTCACCGGCAGCGCTTCCTTGGATTTTACAGAATTGCTGGGAATATTATGAATATACCGGTGATGTGAAATATATGGAAGAGCATATTTATCCAATGTTAAAGGAAGCAGCTCTTTTATATGACCAGATTTTGATTGAAGATGAAAAGACAGGAAGGCTTGTTTCTGCACCTGCTTATTCGCCGGAGCATGGACCTGTTACAGCAGGAAATACTTACGAACAGTCTTTAATCTGGCAGTTGTATGAAGATGCAGCTACGGCAGCAGAAATCTTGGGTAAGGATGAAGAAAAAGCAAAAGAGTGGCGTCAACGACAGCAAAAATTAAAACCGATTGAAATCGGTGAAAGCGGTCAGATTAAAGAATGGTATACGGAAACTACTTTGGGAAGTATGGGAGAAAAAGGTCACAGACACATGTCACATTTACTGGGACTGTTTCCGGGAGATTTGATTTCCGTAGATAACGCAGAATACATGGATGCTGCCATTGTTTCTCTGAAAGAAAGAGGAGAGAAGAGTACCGGATGGGGAATGGGACAGAGAATTAACGCATGGGCAAGAACCGGAGACGGAAATCAGGCACACAAACTTATTCAAAATCTCTTCCATGACGGTATTTATCCAAACCTTTGGGATACACATACACCATTCCAGATTGACGGAAACTTCGGTATGACATCCGGTGTGTCAGAGATGCTGATGCAGAGTAATATGGGCTATATCAATATGCTTCCTTCTCTGCCGGATGTGTGGGCAAACGGAAGTGTCAAAGGACTTGTCGCAAGAGGAAATTTTGAAGTCAGCATGAAATGGGCAGACAAAAATCTGACAGAGGCATCTGTTTTATCAAGAAACGGAGGAACTGCAACGGTTCAGACAAAGAATGCTTCTTTGGCAACGGTTTTTGATGAAAAAGGAAATCCGGTAGAGATGAAGGCTTTGACAGCAGATCGTATTTCTTTTGAAACAGAAAAGGGAAAAACTTATATTATAAAAAATATTCCGCAGAGTGTGAAAGTTCCTACCGGTCTTACAGCAGAACGTTTGGATGAACAAAGTGTAGAACTTACATGGGATGAAGCAGAAGCGGATGGAGTTTGTTTTAATGTATATCGCAAAGTAGGAAACGGAGATGTACAGTTAATCGCAAGCAATGTAAAAACCAACTCTTACAAGGATGTAACAGCATACGAAAAACTGGGTACTATGAAATATCAGATTACAGCAGTGACTTCTGAGCTGGAGTCTGAGAAAACAGAGTTTGTTACCATAAAAGACAAAGGCGTAACTGCGGGAATGATTGATGATACCGACAGCCATATTATCTATGAAGGTGCATGGGGTGATTGGAAAGAAGATGTAAATTATAATGGTACAATTAAATATCTGAATACTCCACAGGGGAATGAAAGTGTTTCTTTGAATTTTGTAGGAACAGGAATTGAGGTAATTACCTGTACCAATCACGACAGAGGAATAATGGAAGTTCTGATTGACGATAAGTCTTACGGAGAAATCGATACATACAGTGCGCAAACAAAGCGTCAGCAGAAAGTTTTCGAAAAAGACGATTTGTCTTACGGAAAACATACGATTACCTTGAAGGTATTAAATAAGAGCAGTCAGGGAGCAGGAAAATCTACAAAAGTAGAGTTAGATGCTTTCCGTGTTCTGGATAATACGATGTCAATGCCTGCTTCTGTTCAGGTATCTGCGGTATCAGGAATTACAACTATTGGAAAAGCAAACAGTACAGTTCAAATGAAAGCAGAAATATTGCCGGAGGATGTACAGGATAAGAGTGTGACATGGTCTTCTTCTGATACTTCTATTGCAGAGGTGAATGAAAATGGTCTTGTAACGGTAAAAGAAAAAAATGGAGAAGTAAAGATTACCGCAGTATCAAAAGCAGATACTACAAAGAGTGGAGAAATAACCTTAAAGGTAGCTTTGAAACAGGAAAATGCAAATACAGCAACAGAAATTGAAGATGCTGTACAGGAAAATGGAAAGTGGAAACCAAATCCTTCCATTACATGGAGCGAGGGCTGGTCAACTTGGGCTGGTGAAGCAGATCGACACCATGGTGGAACAAAGACAGAAGCAACGGGAGTAGGTAGATACTTTGAATATATCTTTACAGGAACTCAGATTGAAGTATATGTACAGAAACATCAAAATTGTGGAAATTTCGAAATCTATCTGGATGATAAAAAAGTAGACACTTATTCCTTTGATACAGAAATTGGAACAGGAGAAGATCAGGCGCTGTTGTTTAAATCAGAAGAACTTTCCAATGAAGAACATAAGATTAAGTGTGTGATTACTGACAGAGGCGGAAAACAGCAGGCAAATTTGGATTATTTGAAAGTATATGCCCCGGCAGACTCTTCCGTTTTGGATAAATCAAATCTTCAGGACGTTATCACAGAAGCATCTGTGTTGTCAGAAGAAGCTTATCCACAGGATAAATGGGCAGAATTACAAAAGGTATATAAAGAAGCTGTTGCTGTTATGAATAAAGATGATGCAAAACAGGATGAAATAGACAAGGCAGCAGAAGCGTTAGAAGCAGCCATTGCAGCTTTAGGAAAAGCACAGCCACCTGTTGTGAAACAGGAAACAGGAAAAGCTATTTTAGTAGAGTCAAAGCAGATTGTATTAGAATGGGATAAAGTGCAAGGTGCAAAAGCTTATGAAATTACAGATAACGAACATCAAGTAAGGGCAGAAGCAACAGATACTTTTGTGAGAGTAACAGGATTAGAGCCGGGAACGACATATAACTTTAAGATTTATGCAGTAAATGAAGGCGGAAAATCAGAAAAAGCTATTGAAATCAACGAGGTGACAACAACAAATCCAAATGAAGGGAATACAATTCCACCTGTTACGGAAATTGTAAAAACGGTTACAGGAAAAGATAGTGTAAAATTGACATGGAAAGCTCCGACAGATACTAAGACAGCAGGGTACATCGTTTATGTAGACGGTGTAAAGAAAGGGGTTGCAGAAAAAGAAGCATTTACATTACAAGGACTTGTAAAAAATCAGATTTATGTAGTAAAGATTATAGCTTTTGATGAAGAAGGCCATAAATCTGTTCCGGCACAGTTTGCATTTTCTTTTGAAGAAGAAGAAAAAGAAGGCTGGGTTCAGACAGGAAATGGTTGGGAGTATTATGAAAACGGAAACAAAGCAATCGGTTGGAAAGATATTTCGGGAACATGGTATTATTTTAATGACAATGGTATTATGGAAACCGGCTGGGCAGAAGTAAATGGTCATTGGTATTTCTTGAACGACAGCGGAGCGATGGAAACCGGCTGGGTATTTGTAAACGGTCACTGGTATTATATGGACCAGTGGGGAGCAATGTGCACCGGCTGGGTATCTGTAAACAGCCACTGGTATTACATGGACCAGTGGGGAGCAATGTGCACCGGCTGGGTATCTGTAAACGGTCACTGGTATTACATGAATGACAGCGGAGCGATGGAAACCGGCTGGGTAGAAGTAAATGGTCACTGGTATTACATGAATGACAGCGGAGCGATGGAAACCGGCTGGGTAGAAGTAAATGGTCACTGGTATTTCATGAATGACAGCGGAGTGATGGAAACCGGCTGGGTAGAAGTAAATGGTCACTGGTACTTCTTGAATGACAGCGGAGCGATGGAAACCGGCTGGGTATCTGTAAACGGTCACTGGTACTATATGGACCAGTGGGGAGCAATGCAGACCGGCTGGGTATTTGTAGGAGGATATTGGTATTATCTAAATGCAGACGGAGCAATGGCATCTAATCAGTGGATTGATGGATATTATGTAGGAGCATCCGGACAGATGATATAAAGGGCATAAGAAAAGACTATTTAAAAGATATGAAATTTTAATTGAAAGAAGTTGCTGCTTTAATGATTAAAAAACGGAGAAGTGGCAGCTTCTTTATATTTAAAGAAAAATAAAAGGTTGCGCAACAACGTAAATTCTTATAAAATAATAAAAACCCTTGAAATATCAAGGGTTTTTAAAAGCTGCCAAGCGGACTTGAACCGCCGACCTCCGCCTTACCAAGGCGACGCTCTACCGACTGAGCCATGGCAGCAAATTATTTTGTCGTTTCACAATTATAAATTCTATCAAAAAAAAGTATGGGTGTCAACCCTTTTTTCTATTTTTTAGGAGGGAACAGATGGGAAAAAGAATACATGGAATTTTGCTGGCAGCAGGATTTTCACATAGGTTTCGGGGAAATAAATTATTGTATCCTTTAAAAGGAAAAGCGCTGTATCTTCATTTGACAGAACGTTTGGAAAAGCTTTTAAAAAAAAGGACATTGGACAGTTTGGTAATGGTTACACAGTATGATGAAATTCTTCAGGAAATGAAGAAAAGAAAGATAGAAGCAATAAAAAATGAGAACAGCAGGCAGGGGATTTCATCCTCTTTAAAATTGGGGCTTTGTAAGGCACAGAAATTTGAAGAAAAAGAGGACGAGAATTATTATATATTTTTTGTGGCAGACCAACCGTATTTGAAAGAGAAAACGATAGAAGATTTTTTGCGGGCTTTTGTTCAAACGGGTAAAACCATTGGCTGTGTAAAATGTGGAAAAGAAATGGGAAATCCCGTTATTTTTCATGAAAAATATAAAGAAGAGCTGGAATGTCTGCAAGGGGATAAAGGGGGAAAATGCGTACTGCGAAAGTATGAAAAAGAAGTGTTTTATTTTGAAGTAGAAGATAAAAAAGAATTACAGGACATTGATGAAAGAGGAGAATTGTCTTAAATGGAGTTCTCCCATTAAAACTGCCGTCTGAAAAACTTTGGCAAGTGAAAGGATGGGTGGAATTTTTATCATCTATAAATTGGTTAATACTTTGCTTTAGCTGTGTGGAGTGTTAAGAGTTAGGTGAGTTTAATATCTAATGGAACAATATTGTCATATTTTTTAAACATTTCATCAAAGGACACCCATCCATCAGCGGCATTTACAATCAAATTATTTTCTGATTTTATCTTATAGAGTTTAAGTTTTTTGACATCTTTGAGTGGAAAAAGTGATTGTAAACGATTGTCCCAAATGGTAGAATATTATTAGGGATAACCGTGTTACAGGGTGGCTGACCTTCATTTTATAATACATAGAATGGAGGTGGTGCTGATGAAACATTTTGATTTTAAAGACTTAATGTCGTTTGGAATGTTTATTTTGGCATTGCTTACATTTATTTTTACATTTTGCAAGTAATTCTATTAAATAGAAAAACCACCCTTGAAACTTTGGCAAGCGAAAGGGTGGATTTTCTACTCATTCAGACGGTCAACCCCTTGTGGGCGGTTGTTCCTTTAAATATATTATAAGCTAGATAAAGAAAAAATGCAATCGAATATATAAGGTTTATGAAAAAAATTTCCTTTCTATTTTCTGATTTTAACATAGGTTAGTTATTAAAATTAGAAATAATTCTTTAAAAATTCCCAGTAAAAGGTGTAACTATTCCCTTCTTTTTTTCTAAAAAAATTATTCCGGATAAATCAGTCTTTCTTCAGAGATATTGAAAAGTACATTATTTAAATATTTATCTGCCAGCCAGTTTGCCATATTCAAATTCATATCCAGATAGTTTCCGCAGTCTTTTGCGGAAGCGCCCGGCACTTCATCGTGGAAATCCCGGATAAAGATAAACATTTCTGTAATAAGAGGAACAATATCCTTAGACTCATAATCTCCTGCTAGAAGAAGATAGAAGCCTGTACGACATCCCATAGGTCCAAAATAGATTACTTTATCAGAAAAATCTTTATGGTTTCTTAAAAAAGTAGCGCCCAGATGTTCGATGGTATGTACTTCGGCAGTATTCATAACTGGTTCTTCGTTGGGAGAAGTCATGCGTAAATCAAAAGTAGTAATAACTTCTCTTCCCACAAAATCCTTGCGAGATACATAAATTCCCGGCTGAAGCTTTATATGATCAATAGTGAAGCTTGCGATTTTTTCCATATTTTTAATCCTCTCTTTTTGTAATAGTGACTTTATTATAAACATTTTCGAGGTTGGAAGCAAGCAATAGTTGCTGACAAAGATAAAACGTGCTAGAATAACTAAATAAGGGAAATTGTAGTAGTTGGAGGACAGAAAGATGATAAATGATAAGAAAGTTTTATTCAGTGGTATGCAGGCAACCGGAAACCTGACATTGGGAAATTATCTGGGAGCGCTGAAAAACTGGGTAACCTTAAATGACGAATATGAATGTTTTTACAGCGTGGTAGATATGCACTCTATTACTGTACGACAGGACCCGGCTACTCTTAGAAAAAGAGCAAGGGCTTTATTGACTTTATACATTGCAGCAGGACTTGATCCAAAGAAAAACTGCATTTATTATCAGTCTCATGTAAGCGGACATGCAGAGCTGGCATGGATTTTAAATTGCTTTACTTATATGGGCGAATTAAACCGTATGACACAGTTTAAGGACAAGGCTGCAAAACACGCAGATAATATCAATGCGGGGCTGTTTACTTATCCGGTGCTTATGGCTGCCGATATTTTACTGTATCAGGCAGATGTAGTTCCGGTGGGGATTGACCAGATGCAGCATTTGGAGCTGACAAGAGATATTGCCACTCGTTTTAACAATATTTACGGAGACGTATTTACGATACCGGAGGCGTATATCGGTAAGGTAGGAGCGAAAATCATGAGTCTTCAGGAACCGTCCAAGAAAATGTCAAAATCAGATGAAAATCCAAACGGGAGCATTTATCTCATGGACGATCCGGATACTATTATGAGAAAATGCAAACGTGCTGTGACGGACTCTGAAGCATGTATTGCTTATCGTGATGAACAGCCGGGAATTAAAAATCTGATTGATATTTATTGTGCATGTTTGAATAAAACATCACAGGAAGCAGTAAAGGAATTTGAAGGAAAAGGCTACGGTGAGCTGAAAATGGCAGTGGGAGAAGCAGTTGTCAGCGTATTAAAACCATTGCAGGATGAAGTAGCCAGACTGGAGAAAGAGAAAGCATATCTTGACTCTATTATTAAAGAAAATGGTGAAAAAGCGCAGTATTTTGCAAACAAAACATTGAGAAAGGTACAGCGCAAGGTGGGATTTCCTGATAGAATTCGTTAAGAACGGGAGGTGTCTTTATGACTGTTGAAGAAGTAATTACAGTATTGGCAATGCAGGAAGAAATTTTACAATTTAATCATTTTACCAACGAGGACGCATGGGAATTAGGTAATTTGTTGGTAGCAGAGGCAAAAAAACGTGGCTTGGACACAGCAGTGGAAATCCGTCTGAACAATGGTTATACGGTATTTAAGTATGCAGGAAACGGAACGACCTTAAATAACGAGGAATGGATGAATAAAATGTTTGCCACTGTAAAGAGGATGGAGAAAAGTACCATGCTTTTGTACAGTGAGTTAAAACGCAGCGAAGAAGCTTTAGCGGAAATCGGACTCGACGAAAGGGAATACTCCTGTTTGGGAGGAGGATTTCCTATACGTGTGGAAGAGGTGGGAGTAATCGGAGCGATTATGGTCTCCAATCAAAGTCACTTTATCAACCACGATATTATTGTAAAAACAGTAAGCAGATATCTTCATATTGATGAAGTGCCGAGAATTCGGGCATTGTAAATTTGACAGAAGAATGTTGCATGAAATAATATGAGTTTTGTGCAGCATTCTTTTTTTATGAAAAGTGGAGAAAAATTTTCAGAATAAAATTGACATTCTTCATCAATGATTATAAAATGAAAACAAATTTATCTTAGGAGGAAAAGAGTATGACAAAAAAAGCGCCGGGAAGAACCTTTTTAATGGTCGTAGGTATCTTTTTAATTATTGGTAGTGTATCCAGTATTATTACCAGCGCCATGAATTTTGTGATGATGGGGCAGGAAGAATTTATGCCGATTTTGGAGCAGACCTTGCAGCAGGCAGGAATTACAAAAACAACCTTTCAGGTTACGATTGTTTTAACTGCAATACAGGGCGTTATCAATATGGTGGCAGGTATTATCGGAGTTGCAAACAGCAAAAAAATTGAAAAAGCATCTCTTTGCTATATTTGCGGAATTGTTTTGATTGTGTACGCTTTAATTTGCAATGCGTACAGCGCTTTTAGCGGTGCATTTAGCATCTTTTCAGTGATTTTCTCATTAATTCTTCCATTATTGTATTTCTGGGGTGCATTAAAGAACCGTCAGGCATTGCAGGAAGAACAGGGAATTGTTGTAAAATAGGCAGAATGAGGTAGCAGGTGCGGGACAAAACGGGAGGGGTTCTGTTTTGTCCTGTTCTTATATTTAAGAAAGATAAGAGGAGAGAGTATGGAACATTTAATTAAAGTAATGGATTTATGTAAAATTTATAATCCGGGGGAAAATGAAGTACGGGCATTGGACCATGTGAATTTGGAAATTGACAGAGGAGAATTTGTTGCTATTATCGGGCAGTCCGGTTCAGGAAAATCAACATTTATGAATATGCTCGGCTGTCTGGATATTCCTACATCGGGAAAATACTATTTAAATGGCACAGATGTCTCAACCATGTCCGATAATGAATTATCTTTAGTCAGAAACAAAGAAATCGGATTTATCTTTCAGGGATTTAACTTAATTCCTAACCTTACAGCAGTGGAAAATGTAGAGCTTCCACTGATTTACAGAGGAATTGATAAGAAAGAAAGAAGAAAACTGGCAACAGAGGCATTGGAAATGGTAGGGTTAAGTCACAGAATACACCATAAGCCATCTGAGATGTCAGGAGGACAGCAGCAGCGTGTGGCGATTGCCAGAGCCATAGCAGCGAAGCCGCCGGTTATTTTGGCAGACGAGCCTACGGGAAATCTGGACTCTGCTTCCAGTAAGGAAATTTTAAATATTTTGAAAAATCTTCACAAGGACGGCAGAACCGTCATTTTGATTACCCATGATGACGGAATTGCAGCCAGAGCAAAACGTGTGGTAAGAATTATGGATGGAAAAATAGAATCAGACAGAATAAATCCGGAATATGAAAAAGTGGAGGAAGTACATGAAGACAAAGACTCTGAAGAATAAAAATACGGTTATGTTGATTACTCTTGGAATTGTGGCAGTTGTATTGGTTCTTCTGGCAATTATCGGGAATATGCGAAAGGGAGGAAAAGGCACAGAACCTGTTGTAGAAGTCATTTCAGTAGAAAAGGGAGACGTTCGTCAGGAAATCGAAGCATCCGGCAATGTGGAGAGTGAATGGAAAAAAACATTTTATTCTCCGGTAAATGCGACCATTGAAAACATGACAGTGGAGGCTGGTGACAGCGTAGAAGCGGGACAGAAGCTGATTGCATTTAATGTGGATAATTTAGAGGCAGACAATCAGAAGGCAGAGCTTACAGCTAGAACAGGCAAATTAGAGCTGGAGGATGCACAGGAACAGGCAAATCAGGCGGCTTCTAAGGTTGCAGAAGCAAAAGCAGATGTTCCGAAATTAGAAAAACAAATTGAAAATAAGAAGAATAAACTTTCTGATTTAAGACAGCAGATTGCAGAAACACAGAAAAATGCGCAGGCACAGGTGCAGGAAGAAGCAGAAAGTGCATATCAGGCAGCCGTGTTGGCAGCAGAAACAAAGTATCAGGAAGAAATGGATACTTATAATAACGTTACAAAACCGGAATATGATAAGGAACTGGAAGCTTTAAAACAGAAAATCAATGAGGGAAAAGGAACGGAAACAGATAAAGAAGACTATCGTCATTTGTTAGATAATTCTCCGAAGGTTCCGGAATTAGAAGAAGTAAATCCTGCTGATTTTCAAATGACAGGTACGGGAATGGCAGATACTTCTGCATTGGAAGCGGAAATGGAGAATGTATCCTCAGAATTAGCTGCCCTTCAGTCTGAGTTGGCATCGAAAGAAGCTTTAGCGCAATCTGAAACAACAGGTCTTACAGATGCAGCAAAGGAAAAAATCAGAATTTCCAATAACTTGACAGAGCTTGAAACGAAAAATCTTCAGGAGCTTTTAGAAGAAGGAAGAAAAGGAATTGAAGCAGAATTTTCCGGTGTTATTTCTGACACTAAGGTAAGTCAGGGAGCTACCGTAACACAGGGAATGGAGCTTTTTACGCTTCAGAGTATGGATGATGTGTGCGTGGATGCCAGCATTTCAAAATATGATTTTGATAAAGTAAAAGAAGGACAGAAGGCTACGGTAAAATTAGGAGATAAAAAATACAACGGAACCATAGAGAAGGTAAACCGCATCGCAGTTCCAAATGAAAAGGGAGCTCCAACCATCGGAGTTGTGGTACATATTGATAATCCAGATGACGGCATTTTCATTGGTGTAGAAGCGAAGGTAAGTATTCAGGCGGCAGAGGTAAAGAACGTTCCGATTTTGCCGGTGGAGGCAGTCAACATTGGAAAAGACGGTTCTTTCTGCTATGTAGTGGAAGACGGAGTGATTAAGAAAAAAGAGATTGAAACAGGCGTGACTTCAGACGCTTTTGTGGAGATTAAAAGTGGGTTAAAGGACGGAGAACAGGTTCTTACCGATATCGGAAACCACAGCGAAGGTGATAAGGTAAAGGCACAGGAAACCAAGACTGACAAGTAAGAGAAAGGACAGAGCTATGGGAAATATAATTGAATATGTCAAAATGGCAATTCAGAATATCATTGCCAATAAAGGGCGCTCCTTTCTTACTATGCTGGGAATTATTATAGGAATTGCCTCTGTCATTGCTATTGTGTCTATTGGTGAAGGAACGAAAAACCAGATGAACAGCGAAATTGATGCAGCAGGCGGAGGGCAGATATTTATCTATTGCAGTGATGATGCTATAAAGGAAGACGCATATATGACAGCAGAAGATATGGAAGCCATCCGCAAAATTGACGGTGTGGAAGGAGTTTCCAGCAGCTTTACGATTATGGGAGAAACCGTGACAGGAAAAGGAGATTTTTCTGCTACGGTAACCTTGGAAACACAAGATGCTCCTATTGTCAATAATCTTGCTTTGAAAAGAGGAACTTATTTTACAGAGGCAGATGTGGCAGAAGGGCGAAACGTATGTGTGATTTCCGACACTGATGCAAAGCGCCTTTTTGGTTCAGACGATGTCATTGGCATGGATATTGACGTGCAGTGTTATGATTTGACAAAAAGCTTTCGCATTGTAGGTATTACCACACAGAAAGAAAACGGAACTTTTGTAAGCTATACCTATGAGGGAATGCCGGTGACGCTTTCTGTTCCTTATACTGCGGCAGTAGATTTTGTGGGAGATACAGCAGATGAGTTTACCAGTATGGTCGTACAGGCAGATAAGAAAATGGACTCTCAGGTGATTTCGAAAGAGGTGATTAAAACCTTGGAAAAGAGACATCAGTCAGCAGGAGAGGACTATTATCAGCTTCAGAGCTTTCAGGATGTTATGAAAATGATGAATGATATGCTTGGTATGGTAACGGCATTTATTTCCTTTGTAGCGGGAATTTCTCTGCTGGTAGGCGGTATCGGGGTTATGAATATTATGCTGGTATCTGTCACAGAGAGGACAAGGGAAATCGGTATTCGAAAAGCGCTGGGAGCAAAGACGTCTTCCATTATGATGCAGTTTCTGGCGGAGTCCGCAATCCTTACCGTCATTGGCGGAATAATAGGAATTGTTTTAGGAATAGCAGGAGGATATGGAATTTGTTCTGTGATGAGTTCAGTGCAGGGCATGACCATTACTCCGGGAATTAACGCTGCCACCATTATTGCGGCAACCTTGTTTTCCTGTGCGGTAGGTATTTTCTTTGGTATTTATCCGGCAAAGAAAGCAGCAGCATTAAGTCCTATCGAAGCTTTACGAAGAAACTAAAAAAGACTTGCCATATCCTCTGGAAGGGGAGCTGAGAATTTCATAGGCTGCTCTGTAAGGGGATGTATAAAGCTTAAAGAATAAGAATGGAGAGCAACACGCTGTATTCTGGAAAAATCAGGATTGTAGAGATAATCTCCTAAAAGGGGATTTCCTATATATTTTGCGTGAACACGAATTTGATGTGTTCGGCCTGTTTCCAGAGAGAGCTTTAAAAGGGAATAATCTTCTTTTGAAGCCACTACCTGATAATGGGTAACGGCACGCTCTCCGTTTATAAAATCTACACAGCGCTCAATAGCAGAATTTTCTTTTCGTGCTATGGGCGCTGTAATGGTATCTGCTTCTTTTTTTGGAATACCGGATACCACAGCCAGATAAGTGCGGTGGATTTCTCTGGCTTTCATTTGGTTGGAAAGAATGGAGGCGCTCAGGGCATTTTTTGCAATAATGAGAAGTCCGGTAGTATCCCTGTCAAGGCGGTTAATACAGCGGAACACAAAGGTTTCCCCCTGTACCTGATAATAATGGGCAATTCCGTTTGCAAGAGTATTGTCATAATTGTTGATAGAGGGATGAACAGGCATATCGGCAGGCTTGTTTACCAGCAGAATATCTTCATCTTCGTATACAATATCAAGGGGAAGGGCAACAGGGACAATGTGTTCGGAAGGGGCTTCTTCTAAAAGCCGGATAGTAACAATATCATTGACTTTTAAAGGCGTGCGGACATACGCCCACTGGTTATTTACCAGAATACCTTCTTCTGTTTTCTTTAGCTGTATGATAATCTGTCTGGAAAATCCCTTGTATTTTAGAAATTCGCCTACGGTACAGGGGAGATTTTCTTCTGTTATGGTATATTCAAAAATACGGTTCATAGATACTCCTTAAAAAAGGGGCGTGCATAGAACTGCATCCCCTTTTTCTTTATTTTGATTTTACTTTATTCCATAATTCGTTGTAATAGCTGTCTACATCATCTCCTAAGAACTGGAAGGTTTCGCAGTTGATTAAATCTTCCGGTTCAGGGAATAGAATTTTGCTGTTTCTGATTTCTTCATCTTCAATCATTTCTCTGGCTTTCAGGTTTGGCGTAGAGTAAGTGAGATATTCAAAGTTCATGAGCGCAATTTCCGGACGGCACATAAAATTGATGAATTTTTCGGCATTTTCTTTGTTCTTGGCATTTTTCGGAATAACCCAAGAGTCAAGCCAGACATTAGAGCCTTCTTTTGGAATGACGTATTCCAAATCAGGATTTTCACGTTTTGTATAACCTGCTTCACCGGAATAGATGACGCCAAGAGCGGCTTCATTTCCAATCATCTTATCTCTTACCTGATCCACTACATAGGCTTGTACCAGAGGCTTTTGCTCCATTAAATCTTCCGCAGCGGCGGCAAGCTGATCCACCTCTGTGGAATTGATGGAATGACCAAGACGTTTTAATGCAACGGCAAAGGCATCTCGCACAGAGTCTTGCATCAGAATACTGTCTTTGTATTTGGGATCCCATAAAATATCCCAACTGTCTACGGGCTCTTTTACCATAGATTTATTATACAAAATACCCACAGTTCCTACACAATAAGGTACAGAGTATTTATTTTCGGGATCAAAGCTCTTTGATTGCTCCATATAAGTAGGATCCATATTTTTTACATTGGGGATATTATCCCAGTTGATTTCTGCCAGCAAATCGTTTTCAATCATACGCTGTATCATATAGTCGGAAGGGCATACCACATCATAAGCGATTGCCTGAGAAACAATTTTCGGATACATGATTTCATTTGTTTCATATTCCTCGTAAGTGACGGAAATCCCTGTTTCTTCCTCGAAAAGTTCAATGGTTTTCGGATCTAAGTATTCACCCCAGTTATAGACAATAACCTTTTCGCCGGAATGATTTTTCAGAGTGTTTATATTGTAAAAAATTCCGCCTACAATTAAAGCTATAATTAAAACAGCAGGTACGGCAAAGCGGAAAGTCCGGTGAAAAGCCATTTTTTTGGAGGATTTTTTCACATCCTTGGACTCTTTTGGGCTGGCGTTTACACAAATCATAAGAACTAAAACACTGACAAAAAGCAAGGTGGAAAGTGCATACATTTCCGGTCGGATACCTTTACGCACTTCTGCATAAATTTTGGTTGAGAGGGTATCCACACCGGGACCTTTTGTAAAGTGTGTGATAATAAAATCATCCAAAGACATAGTAAATGCCATGAGGAAACCGGACACTACGCCCGGCCAGATGTCAGGAAAAACAACTTTAAAAAAGGCATAAACCGGTCCGGCTCCCAAGTCCTGTGCCGCTTCATAAGTGCTTTTGCTTGTCTGCTTTAATTTTGGCATAACGCTTAAAATTACATAAGGAATACAAAAGGTAATATGTGCCAACAAAATTGTGGAAAATCCAAGGGTAACTCTGCAAGCGATGAATAAAAGCATCAGAGAAATACCGGTTACAATTTCAGAATTTAAAATCGGAATGTTGGTAATTCCCATCATAATAGTCTTGCCTTTTGCTTTCATGGCATTGATGCCGATGGAGGCAGCCGTACCGATAATAGTTGCAAGAATGGCAGAAACAAGGGCAATCAAAAGCGTGTTGTAAAGAGCTGCCATAATTGCTTTGTCCTGAAACAGGGAGGAATACCAGTGAAGGGTAAAGCCGCCCCATTTTGCACGAGATTTTGAAGCATTAAAAGAGAGTACAATCAAAGTTACAATGGGGGCATACATAAGGAAAAGGATAAGCCCAAGATAAATATTTCGTGCAGTCTTTTTCATTAAAAGAAACCTCCCTGTCCGTTTTTATCGTATTTTCCGGTTAAAATCATGCTGATTAAAATAAAAATCATCAGTACCAGAGAAAGTCCGCTTCCTACATGCCAGTTGCTTCCCTGCTGGAACTGTCTGTCAATGACATTTCCGATAAGAAGAATTTTACTTCCTCCTAAAAGGTCTGAAATGACAAAGGTAGTGAGCGCCGGTACAAAAACCATAGTAATTCCGCTGATAACTCCGGGCAGACTTAAAGGAAAAATAATTTTCCGAAAGGTATAAAAGGAGGTAGCGCCCAAATCTCTGGCAGCGAAAATAACATCCTTGTCAATTTTGCAAAGCGCATTGTAAAGAGGCAGTACCATAAATGGCAGGAAGTTATAAACCATACCTAATACAATGGCTGCCGGTGTGTTGATTAACTGCAAAGGAGGGATATGAAAAATCCCCAAAATCTGATTGATGACTCCGTTTTTTTCCAGTAAAGTCTGCCACGCAATGGTGCGAAGCAAAAAATTCATCCACATAGGAAGGATGAAAAGCAGCACAATAAGACCGGTTTGATTGACTTTCATATTAGAGAGCATCATTGCCAGCGGGTATGCCAAAACAAGACAGATAATGGTGCTGATTATGGACAAAATCAAGGAAAGACAGAGCGCCTTGAAATTTTCCGCAGTTCCGATTGCCAGAACATTTTCAAAGGTAAATTGACCTTCGCTGTTGGTGAAGCCATAAAATAAAATCATGGCAAGGGGAATTAAAATAAAAGCGATAGACCACAAAAGATAAGGACCGGATAATAATTTCTTTTTATTCATTGACTCCAATCGCCTCCTCATCCTCGGACTCCGGCTTGTGCATAATCTGAATGTCAAAAGGATTTACATGAATTCCCACTTTTTGTCCCACAGGGGACATATCTGTACTGTGTACCAGCCATTCAAAGCCGTTTGCCTGTACTTCCATTTCGTAATGCACACCTTTAAAAATAAGATGGGTTACAACGCCTTGTATGGTACCTTCTTCAGGCGCAAGCAAATCCACATCTTCCGGACGGATTACCACGTCAACCGGTTTATTTTTTCCAAATCCCACGTCAACACAGGGAAATTTTGCACCCAGAATTTCCACCAGCTTATCCTCCAGCATAATACCGGAAATAATATTGCTCTCGCCGATAAAATCTGCAACAAAAGCATTCTGAGGTTCGTTATAAATATCTTCCGGTGACCCCATCTGCTGAATGTAGCCTTGGTTCATAACTACAATGGTATCGGACATAGTAAGGGCTTCTTCCTGATCATGGGTGACATAGATAAAGGTAATGCCCAGCTCATTTTTTAAACGGATAAGCTCATACTGCATGTCCTGACGAAGCTTTAAATCCAGTGCGCCTAAAGGCTCGTCAAGAAGCAGGAGACGAGGCTCGTTTACAATGGCTCTTGCAATGGCAACACGCTGTTGCTGTCCGCCGCTTAAAGAGTCAGGCAGACGGTTTTCATAGCCGTCAAGATTTACCAGCTTTAAAGCATATTTTACTTTATCCTTGATGTAAGCGGCGCTTTTGCCGGAAATTTTCAGCCCAAAGGCAATATTTTCTTCAATGTTCATGTGGGAGAAAAGCGCATATTTTTGAAAAACCGTATTGAGATTTCTCTTGTTGGGAGGAAGATTGGTAATATCCTTCCCGTCAAAAATAACCTGACCGCTGTCAGGCGCTTCAAACCCTCCTAAAATACGAAGAGTTGTTGTTTTTCCGCAGCCGCTTGGACCTAAAAGTGTGAGAAACTCATTTTCTTTTATAGAGAGATTTAAGTTATCTAAAATCAACTGGTCGCCAAAGCTTTTGGTTATATCGGTTAAAGTGACTAAATTGTGACTCATTCTGCTCCTCCTTTGTAAAAACCATATTTTAAGTCATAAAAATCCATTCTAAAAGCCATTATACTAGAGGAAAAATACATGTCAATATGTAAAAACTTCAAAGTTACATTGTATAAAAAAAAACTTTGTGGTAGAATGTTTTTGATATCTTTAAAAGATATGATTCGTTATGTGGTGAAACTAATAAAAACAGGAGGGTATTGCATAGATGAAAGAAAAGTATGTAGCGTATGTCGGAACCTATACCCATGGAAGCAGTATTGGAATTCATTTGTATGATGTAAATGTGGAGGAAGGAACACTTTCAGAAAGAAAAGTAGTGCCTGTCAATAATTCTTCCCATTTGGCGAAGTCTTTAAACGGCAAATATCTTTATTCTATCGCAGATGAAGGAGTAGCTGTATTTGCCATTGAAGCAGACGGAGATTTAACGTTTATTAACAAAGTAGATATTGACGGAATGAGAGGCTGTCATCTGTCAACAGACGAAGAAGGTAAATATCTTTTTGTGGCAGGTTATCATGATGGAAAGGTAACCGTGGTACATACACATCGTGACGGAAGGTTGGGAAGTGTAGTGACCGGTGTATTCCATAAGGGATTGGGAAGTGTAGGAGAGAGAAATTTCCGCCCTCATGTAAGCTGTGTGCGCCCGACACCGGATAATAAATATCTGTGTGCTGTGGACAACGGCATTGACCAAATTAAAATTTACAGAGTAAACAGAAGAACAAAACGTCTGGAATTAGTGGATATTTTAAGATGCCACAGAGAGTCCGGACCGAAAAAAATGAAATTCAGCAAAGACGGAAAATTTGCATATTTGATTTACGAGCTGAATAATACCATTCAGGTATATCGCTATGACGGCAGCGGCAAAAATCCTGTTTTTGAACTGTTGCAGACAGAAAGCACCTTGGCGTCTCATGACGATGAGACTCATGATGCGACTTCCGGTCTTTGTATGTCACCGGATGACAAATATGTTTTCTGCTCAACAGCAGGAGAGGATACGGTTGCTATGTATAAAAGAGATGAGCAGACCGGTCTTTTGGAAAAACAGTGTATTTTGCCAATCAGTGGAAATTATCCAAAGGATTTGGCAGTTTTTCCGGACGGAAAACATCTGGCAGTGGTAAATCATGAGTCAAATTCGATTACTACCTTTGCTATTGATTATGAAAATAAATTGCTGATAATGAAAGGCAAACCTATGAAGGTAGAAACACCAAACAGTATTATTTTCTCAAAATGTCAGGAATAAATAAATTTTAAGAAAAAAGGAAGTGCAAAGCTATGGAAAGCGGGCCTTATCCCGGGAATATTAAAAACAGAATAAAAAAAGAAATCCATATTCCTGCGGGCAGGCCGCCTTTCGTGTTCTGCCATGCAGGATATGAAGGGAGAAACCATGATTAGAATATTTAAAACAATTGATGGGAAAATTCATCAGGTAGAGGAAGCCAGCGAAGGTTGCTGGCTTGCGCTTACCGATCCTACTGCAACGGAGATTTTTGAGGTTGCAAGGAAGTATCATATTGAAGTAGACGACTTGAGAGCGCCTTTGGATGAGGAAGAACGTTCACGTATTGAGGTGGAGGATGACTATACCTTGATTATCGTGGATACGCCGATTTTGGAGGAAAGAGGGGAGAAGGACTGGTATGGCACTATCCCTTTATCGATTATTGTAACAGATGAGATTATTATTACGGTATGTCTGGAAGATACCTCAGTTCTGGGACGGTTTATGGATGGACGTGTCCGTAATTTTTATACGTATATGAAAACCAGATTTATTCTTCAGATTTTGTATAAAAATGCAAGCATGTTTCTGCATTATCTACGTATTATAGATAAGAAAAGTGAAGAAGTGGAGGAAAAGCTTCAGGAGTCTACGAAAAATAAAGAACTCATTGAGCTTCTGGAACTGGAAAAATCACTGGTTTATTTTACTACCTCGCTAAGGTCCAATGAAATCGTACTGGAAAAGCTTTTAAAGGTAGAGCGTATTAAGCAGTATCCGGATGATACGGATTTGCTGGAAGATGTTATTATAGAGAATAAGCAGGCCATTGAGATGGCGAATGTATACAGTGGAATTTTAAGTGGAATGACAGATGCGTTTGCTTCTATTGTATCCAATAATCTCAATATCGTTATGAAATTTTTGGCGACAGTTACCATTGTTATGTCTATTCCTACTATGATTTTCAGCGCCTATGGAATGAATGTAAATCTCAAAGGAATGCCTTTTGCAGCTCATCCTGAGGGATTTGCCATTGTAATTGTACTTTCACTGCTTTTAAGTCTGATAGTGGCATTTATCTTTTCCAAAAAGAATTTATTTTAAGCAGCAGTTGTTAAAGGAGAAATTATGAATTTTTTAAACAAGATGGAAAGAAAGTATGGAAGATATGCCATACACAATTTGACAAAGTATATGATAGGGTGCTATGCCATAGGGTATATTTTAGTGTATTTCGGACAGATGTTCGGCGGTAACTTTTTTCAGTACCTGCTTTTAAGTCCTTATCATATTATGCACGGACAGATATGGAGAATTGTTTCATGGATTTTGATACCGCCTTCCAGCTCGAATATTATTTTTGTGTTGATTATGCTGTCCTTTTATTACTATCTGGGTACGGCACTGGAACGGACATGGGGCGCATTTCGCTATAATGTTTATATTTTAGGCGGAATGCTTTGTACGGTTATCGGAGCGTTTATCCTGTATTTTATTTCAGGACAAAATGAAATGCTTTCTCTGATTAACGGAATGAGTTTTTCAACTTATTACATTAATTTATCTATTTTCCTTGCCTTTGCCATGAATTATCCGGATATGGAAGTGTTGTTTATGATGATTATTCCTATTAAAATAAAGTATCTGGCGCTTTTAGATGTGGCATATCTGCTCTATGATTTAATAAGAGGCGGATGGGGCACACGTACGGTAATCATTGCATCACTTTTGAACTTTATTATTTATTTTTTAATGACAAGAAATTACAGGAGAATATCTCCGCAGGAAATTCATAGAAAACAACAGTTTAAGAAAGCTGTTCATCCGCAGATGACACCGGGAGGAACAAGACATAAATGTGCAGTATGCGGAAGAACGGAAAAAGATGGGGAGCACTTAGAATTCCGTTATTGCTCAAAATGCAACGGAAATTATGAATATTGTCAGGATCATTTGTTTACCCATCAGCATATAAAATAGGAGGATTACTTACATGCGTAAAACAAAAATCGTTTGCACCATGGGACCAAATACAGATAACAAGGATATTATGGAAGCTTTGGTTAAAAATGGGATGAATGTAGCCCGTTTTAACTTTTCACATGGTGATTACGAAGAACAGCGCAATCGTATGGATTTATTAAAACGTGTAAGGGAAGAACAGGGAAAACCGATTGCTATTCTTCTTGACACAAAAGGACCGGAAATTCGCACCGGTGTTTTGGAAAATGGAAAAAAAGTAGCGCTGTCAGAAGGGGCAGACTTTACTTTATATACAAAAGAGACAGTGGGAAATGCTTCCGGCTGTTCCATTACTTATGCAGGACTTACAGAAGATGTAAAACAGGGAAACCGAATTTTAATTGATGATGGTTTGATTGAGCTGGAAGTAAAAGAAGTAGAAAAAGATGCAATCCATTGCCGTGTAGTAAACGGAGGAGAGCTTGGAGAAAAGAAGGGAATTAACGTTCCAAATGTAAAAGTACAGCTTCCTGTTGTTACAGAAAAAGATAAGGCAGATATTATTTTTGGAATTGAGCAAAAAATAGATTTTATTGCAGCTTCTTTCATCAGAAATGCAGAAGGTGTAAAAGAAATCCGTAAAATCCTTGAGGAACATCATGCAGAGGATATTGCGATTATTGCCAAAATCGAAAATGCAGAAGGCTTGGAAAACATTGACGAAATCATTGAGGTGGCAGATGGCATTATGGTAGCCAGAGGCGATTTGGGAGTGGAAATTCCTGCTCCTCAGGTTCCTCATATTCAGAAGATGATTATTCATAAATGCAATGCCAATTATATTCCGGTTATCACAGCAACACAGATGCTGGACTCTATGATACGTAATCCACGTCCTACCCGTGCAGAGGTAACCGACGTTGCAAATGCAATTTATGACGGTACAGATGCCATTATGCTGTCAGGCGAGACAGCAGCAGGAAAATATCCTGTAGAAGCTCTGAAAATGATGAGCGAAATTGCAGAAAACACAGAACAGTATGTAAATTATGACCAGTATATTATGCACAGAACCATGTATAAGAAAACAAAGGTTTCCTGTGCCATCGGAATTGCATCTGTTCGCACAGCCAGAAATATTGAGGCTGACTGTATTGCAACACCAACCATGTCAGGAAAGACAGCACGCTTAATTTCTAGTTTCCGTCCGGTGATGCCGATTTATGCCATTACTCCAAATGAGAGAGTAGAGCGTAAAATGCAGCTTTATTGGGGCGTTACACCGTTAAAAGGATATACAAGAGATACGGCGGAAAATGTTATTTTAAATGCAATGGAAACTTTGAAAGAGAAGAAGCTGGTGAAGAAAGGCCAGATGGTGGTTGTCACGGCAGGCGATCCGGCTACAAACAGCAGCAAGGCTGAAGCAAATGTTACAAATATGCTTCATGTTATGGAAGTGATTTAAAAATTGGAAGCTATTGTATGAAGCGCATTGAGGAGATGAGTTTTATACAATAGCTTTTTTGCAAAATTAGCGAAGAAATATAGAAAAGAATGGGAAAATTCACAGCTTGAATTTGGTAGAACTATATAAAAATGCTGAAGCCTTTATTTATCAAAGCTTCAGCATTAAACTAAGACTGCCGGCAGCGGGACTTGAACCCGCACGTGGTTGCCCACAACAGATTTTGAGTCTGCCTCGTCTGCCATTCCGACACGCCGGCATTTCCTTACGGAACATAAAGTATACTATCACAAAAAAAAGAGAATTGCAAGCTTTTTTTGAAAATAATGTAAAAAACCTACAATTCCCCGATTTTAAGTTATTTGTTTGCTTTTTCTATCAATTTTTCATAAAAATCAAAACAGTCAAAAGTTGCAAAATAATCTGCCGGTGTTTCTGCACGACGTATTAATTGAACGCTTCCGTCTTCTTTTAAAAGTAATTCTGCTGATTTTAATTTTCCATTATAGTTATATCCCATAGAAAAACCGTGAGCCCCTGTATCGTGAATAACCAGAATATCGCCCTTTTGAATTTCAGGAAGCATTCTGTCAACAGCAAATTTATCATTGTTTTCACACAATGAACCTGTAATATCATATTTGTGGTCTAAGGGAAGGTTTTCTTTTCCCATTACCGTAATATGATGATAAGCACCGTACATGGCAGGGCGCATAAGATTTACCGCACAGGCATCTAAGCCGATATAATCTTTATAGGTATGTTTTTCATGAATTGCTGTTGTTACAAGGCAGCCATAAGGTCCCATCATAAAACGTCCCAATTCAGAATAAATAGCAACATCACCCATACCCGCAGGAACAAGGACCTCATCAAAAACACGATGTACGCCCTCTCCGATGACACGGATATCGTTTGGCTCTTGGTCAGGAGTATACGGAATACCCACGCCGCCTGAAAGATTAATAAAGCATATTTTAGCGCCTGTTTCTTTTTCGAGCCTTACTGCAAGCTCAAAGAGTTTTTTTGCCAGCATGGGGTAATATTCATTGGTAACGGTATTACTTGCCAAAAAGGCATGTATTCCAAATTCTTTCGCCCCTTTTTCTTTCAAAATGCGGAAAGCATCAAAAATCTGTTCCTCTGTCATTCCGTATTTTGCATCGCCCGGATTATCCATAATCCCGTTACACACTTCAAAAACACCGCCGGGATTAAAACGACAGCTAATTCTTTCAGGAATTTTTCCGATAGCTTTTTCTAAAAAATCAATATGGGTAATATCGTCTAAATTAATGGTAGCGCCTAATTGAGCCGCATATTGGAAGTCTTCTGCCGGTGTATCATTGGAGGAAAACATAATATCTTTTCCGACACAGCCAATGGCTTCGGACAACATCAATTCTGTATAAGAAGAACAGTCACAGCCAAAACCATATTCTCTTAAAAGGTTGATTAAAAATGGATTGGCATTTGCTTTTACTGCAAAATATTCTTTAAATCCCTTGTTCCATGAAAAAGCTTCTTTCATAGCTTTTGCATTTTCCCGAATTCCTTTTTCATCATAGAGATGAAACGGAGTGGGATATGTTTTTATGATTTCTTCAAGCTGCTCTTTTGTAACAAATGTCTTTTTCTCCATCCTTTTAACTCCTTTGTGCATTCATAATTTTCGTTTTGTACAAACGAACATCTTTATTATACGGAAATCCTATGTGCTTTTCAAGTGGGATGTCAGAGGATTTTGTTTGACAAACAAAATATTAAAAAGTATTATTATAATATCAAGTGAAATAATATAAACGGAGGTGATTTATATAAATTGTAAAGCGAAGAAAAACAAAAAAATAGTTGCGCTCGGAATTATAACAGCAGCTCTATGGATGCTGCCTTCCACCATAGAGGCATCGCCTCAGGAAACAAAAATTCATTTTATATCTTTATATGGTGACACAGATGCTATTTTATTGGAAAGCAATGGGCATTATGGCTTGGTGGACTTTGGCGAGGACTGGGAATATCCGGACGGAACAGATAGCAGATATCCTCTTAGAAGCGGAATAACCAAGGGGGTTGGATATGAACAGCAGGTTATTCATTATCTAAAAAGTCAGGGAGTGGAAAAGCTGGACTTTTGTATAGCGACACATTCGCATAGTGACTATATTGGAGGAGGGGATGAGATTTTAGATGCTTTTCCCACAGACAGGTTATATATTAATCGATATGATGACTCTTATATTGTAAAAGAAAATGAGTTTCATTTATGGGATAATCAGTATATATATGATGATATTATAGATGCGGCGAACAGAAACAATACGGAAATTATTACAGATTTGGATTTGGAGGAAAATACAGAATATCGTTCTTTTACTTTAGGGGATATGTCAATCGATTTAATGAACCTTCAACGCAGAAGGGATAAAAACGGACAGATACTTCCTGTTGTGGATGAAAATGAGAATTGCATTGTCACAAAGATTACGGCATATGGAAGAACTGCGCTTCTGACAGCAGATGTAGATCCAACAGAAGGAGATACGGGAAAAATTGCAAACCAGTTGATTGATGAGTTGGGAGATTTGCCTCAATATCAACCGGAAAACGGATTAATGCCTGAATTGAAAGAAGAATACCCAGAGGAAAATTACAAGGCGGTAAGCGCCACCGTTTTAGACCATCCTGAAAATCGTGTAGTGAAAGATACAGGAGTTTTCGAAAAAATTGATGAAACACAGGTAAATACCGGAAAAAGAATTAGCATTGATTTGATGAAGATGGCGCATCATTCGAATGACTGGAATAATACCACGTATTTTTTGACATCTTTAAATCCGAAAGCTGTGGTAATAACAGGATATGAAGCCTCTTTTAACGAAAGAGAAAGGGACTGTCTTCCGAATGCAAAGGTGTATGCTACGGCCACAAATTCGGCGGCAGTAGTGGCAGAATTTCATGCGTCAGGTGTGGAAACCCGGTACGTGAAGCTGTCGCCTGAATGGATGGAGATGGATGACAACTGGTATTATTTTGATGAAAACGGAAGAACCTTTACCGATGAAAGTGTACACGAAATTGATGGAAAACCGTATTGCTTTGATGAAAAAGGAGCAGTGGAAAAAGAGAACCAATGGGTAAAAGTAGACGGAAAGTGGAAATATTGGCTTGTAACAGGAGACTTTCAGAAAAGCAGTTGGTTAAATCTGGATGGTGTTTTCTATTATTTAGATGAACAGGGTAATGTGGCAATCGGTTGGAAACAAATAGATGATAACTGGTACTATTTTAAGGAAAACGGAACTATGGCAGCGGACAGTTGGATTGGGGAGAATTATGTAGATGCAACCGGTGTATGGCGACCGGAAATATTAAAAGAAAAATGGATATCCTCAGGAAAAAAATGGTGGTATCGCCATAGTGACGGAAGCTATACAGCGTTAAATTGGGAAAAGATAGATGGGAAATGGTATTACTTTGATGCTTCAGGCTGGATGGTGACAGGCTGGTAGAAAGTAGGAGATAACTGGTATTATCTGTACGATGATGGCGTTATGGCATCTGACACTTGGGTTGGAAATTATTATTTAAAATCTGATGGAACAATGGCTGTGTCGGAATGGGTTCAGGACGGCAAATATTATGTAGATGAAAATGGGCTTTGGGTAGCTTAAAACAGAGCTCATGAAAATAGAAGAGGCTGTCGCTTTAAGCATTATCCTCAAATGTATAAATATTCGGGATGTGAATTAATGCGATAGCCCTTTTTATTTGTGTAAAGACTATGCCCTCAACTGTTCAAGAATTTCATAAAGTATTTTTAAATTACCTTTTCCACATCCTAAATCAATATGAGGTTTGTTGCTTCCATGAAAATCGCTGCCTCCGGATTGTTTTAATCCGTAACGTTTTGCCAGTTGTTTTGTAAATAATTCATCCGCCGGAGTATAAGAAACATATAAAGTTTCTATACCGTCTAAACCATTTTGGGACAATTCATTTATCAGACTTTCCAAGCGTTCTTTTGACAATCCAGAAAGAATAGGATGAGCAAAAATTGCTTTTCCACCGCCTTCATGAATAAGCTGAATTGCCTGAAAAGGAGTGACTTTTTCTCTGGGGACGTAGCATTTGGCATGATTTCCCAAGTATCGGTCAAAAGCCTCTTTCATAGAACCTACATATTTGTGGTCAAAAAGAAAACGGGCGAAATGAGCACGAGTCCAGACGCTGTCCGGGAAATCTTTTTCCATAAGTTCTGCTGTTATAGGAATTCCTTCCTTTTGAAGACGTGTTATCATTTTTTCGTTACGCAGTTCCCTTGAAGCTTGAAATTCAGAAAGAGTTTTTTGGAAATATGTATTTTTCCAGTCAATATCCAGACCTACAATGTGAACGTCCGTAGAATTCCATGTAGTAGACAGCTCAATGCCGGGAATTATTTCTAAATTGCTTCCGGAAGCGGCTTGAAAAGCTTCTTCTAAACCGTCTGTTGTATCATGGTCTGTGAGAGCGAAAGCAGATAATTTTTTTTCTACGGCATAATGTACTAATTCAGAGGGGGTAAAAGTTCCGTCAGAGACAGTAGAATGAACATGTAAATCAATGTATTTTTTCATAAGGTTCTCCTTTCCTGCAAGAATGGCAATGTAATCTCAAGTTTTGTTTCATAGGGTACAGTTTTCTATGAAATAAAAAAAGAAATACCAACTGGTATTTCTTTTGCAAAGCAGTTCGTACGGGAATCGAACCCGTGTTTCCGCCGTGAGAGGGCGGCGTCTTAACCGCTTGACCAACGAACCGTACTCATACATAATACTCTGTTAAGTAAAAAATGTCAATAGTTTTTTTGAGAAAAAAATAAAAAATTAAATACTATTGACAATAGAACTTATGTTCGATAAAATAAGGGGGAATAAAAATTATTTGAAAATATCTTGAAAATAAGATATGATACATAAGACTTTGCGTTAAAATAAAGAAGAGAGGAAAAAATGTATGGAGTGGGAATTTGCAATTTTAGACATGCTGCAAAACATTCAAAATCCGGTGCTTACCAAAATCATGGCATTTATTACCATGTTAGGCGAAGCCGGATGGTTTTGGATTGTATTAGGAATTGTTTCGCTATGTACGAAAAAATATCGAAAATGCGGAGTAGCAGTTCTTTTCGCATTGATTTTAGACCTTATATTAGCGAATATAATTTTGAAACCATTGGTAGCCAGACCAAGACCATGCTGGATACGGGAAGACATTGAACTTCTGGTACGTGTGCCTAAGGATTATTCTTTTCCTTCCGGTCATACAATGGCGTCTTTTGCTTCTGCGGGAGCATTGCTGTTTACAGAGAAAAAATTTGGAATAGCGGCTTGCGTGCTGGCGGTACTTATGGGGATTTCCAGATTGTACTTTTATGTACATTTTCCCACAGATGTTTTAGCTGGAACTATTTTAGGGATTTTATGTGGAATTGCCGGTGTTTATTTGATGAAACGTATGCAGAATACAAGATTGGGAAGATTTTATTCCGATGGAAAATAGAATGGAAAATTGATGTAAGTTTAGTTTAAGAGAGGTTTGTAGAAATGGCAAAGAAAAATACGTATGATGCCAGTAGCATTACGGTACTGGAAGGTCTGGAGGCAGTTCGGAAGCGTCCGGGTATGTATATAGGAAGTGTTTCAAGAAAAGGCTTAAATCATCTCATATATGAAATTGTGGATAATGCAGTAGATGAACATTTAGCAGGATATTGTAAAAATATTCGGGTTACATTGGAAAAGGACGGTTCTGCTACCATCGAAGATGATGGGAGAGGAATACCGGTAGGAATGCACGAAAAGGGAATGTCAGCAGAGCGCCTTGTTTTTACTACTTTGCATGCCGGAGGTAAGTTTGATGACTCTGTATATAAGACCAGTGGTGGGCTTCATGGAGTAGGTTCTTCTGTTGTAAATGCTTTATCAGCATTTTTGGACATAAAAGTCAGCACAGGCGGATATATTCACCATGACCATTACGAAAGAGGTATTCCGACTATTCCGTTGGAGGATGGACTCTTGCCAAAGCTGGGACGTACAAAGACCACAGGAACTTGTATCAATTTTTTGCCGGATGATGAAATTTTTGAGAAAACCCGATTTTCTTCCACGGAAGTAAAAAGCCGTCTGCATGAAACAGCATACTTAAATCCGGAGCTGACTATTCTTTTTCAGGATAACAGAGGCACAGAACCGGAAGAAATTGTTTTTCATGAACCAGATGGAATTGTAGGTTTTATTAAGGATTTGAATAAAAAAAGTGAGTGTATCCATGAGCCTGTTTATTTTAAAGGCGAGAGCGACGGAATTACAGTAGAAGTGGCGTTTCAGTATGTAAATGAGTTTCGGGAAAATGTACTGGGATTTTGCAATAATATTTATAATTCAGAAGGTGGAACGCATCTTACAGGCTTTAAAACTACCTTTACATCTGTTATGAATACTTATGCCAGAGAGCTTGGTATTTTAAAAGAGAAAGACAGTAATTTTACCGGAGCAGACGTGCGTAACGGCATGACAGCAGTAGTATCGATTAAGCATCCGGCGCCCAGATTTGAGGGACAGACGAAAACAAAACTAGATAATCAGGACGCATCAAAGGCAACGGGTAAAGTTACAGGCGAGGAAATTGTATTATACTTTGACAGAAATCTGGATGTGTTGAAAAGTGTTCTTGCCTGTGCAGAGAAATCAGCTAAAATTCGCAAAACAGAAGAAAAGGCAAAGACAAACTTATTAACAAAGCAGAAATATTCCTTTGACTCCAATGGAAAGCTGTCAAATTGTGAAAAAAGAGATCCTTCTTTATGTGAGATTTTTATTGTGGAAGGAGACTCTGCGGGAGGAAGTGCGAAGAGTGCCAGAGACAGAAGCTTTCAGGCAATTCTTCCAATTAGAGGAAAAATTTTAAACGTGGAGAAAGCCACCATTGATAAGGTTCTTGCCAATGCAGAAATCAAAACAATGATTAATGCTTTTGGCTGCGGTTTTTCAGAAGGCTATGGGAACGATTTTGATATTACAAAACTTCGCTATAATAAAATTATTATTATGGCAGATGCGGATGTGGACGGAGCACACATTTCTACCTTGCTTCTTACTTTGTTTTATCGTTTTATGCCGGAGCTGATTTACGAGGGGCATGTGTATATTGCCATGCCTCCATTGTATAAAGCAATGCCGACAAAAGGAAAAGAAGAATATCTTTATGATGATAAGGCACTGGAAAAATACAGAAGAACTCATAAAGGTTCGTTTACTCTGCAAAGATATAAAGGTCTGGGTGAAATGGATGCACAGCAGCTTTGGGAAACAACGTTAAACCCTGAGACAAGAATGCTGCGTCTGGTAGAAATTGAAGATGCGAGAATGGCGTCAGAGGTAACGGAAATTCTTATGGGTACAGAAGTTCCGCCAAGAAAAGCGTTTATTTATGAGCATGCCAGAGATGCCCAATTAGATATATAGGAGGTTACAAATGGCTGACATACAGGAAAATATTATCAGAACCGAATATTCAGAAATTATGCAGAAGTCATATATTGATTATGCCATGAGTGTTATCATTGCCAGAGCACTTCCTGATGTACGTGACGGATTAAAACCGGTACAGAGAAGAACGCTGTATGATATGTATGAATTGGGTATTCGATATGACAGACCTTATCGAAAATGTGCCCGTATTGTGGGAGATACCATGGGTAAATATCATCCTCATGGAGACAGCTCGATATATGAGGCGCTTGTGGTAATGGCGCAGGAATTTAAAAAAGGACTTCCTTTGGTAGACGGTCACGGGAATTTTGGTTCTATTGAGGGGGATGGGGCAGCTGCTATGCGATATACAGAAGCCCGTCTTCAGAAAATTACACAGGAAGTTTACTTGAGCGACATGGATAAACAGGTGGTGGATTTTCTGCCTAATTTTGATGAGACAGAAAAAGAACCGGAAGTTTTACCGGTAAAAATCCCAAATCTTCTTGTTAATGGAGCAGACGGAATTGCCGTAGGTATGGCAACCAGTATTCCTCCTCATAATTTGGGAGAGGTTATTGATGCAGTAATTGCATATATGAAAAATAATGAGATTACTGTTCGGGAATTAATGGAATATATTAAAGGACCGGATTTTCCAACGGGTGGTATTGTTGTCAATAAAGACGATTTACTTTCGATTTATGAAACAGGAACAGGTAAAATTAAAATCCGTGGAAAAGTAGAAGTAGAAAAAGGAAAAAACGGGAAATCGTTGTTGGTTATTACAGAAATTCCTTATACTATGATAGGGGCAAATATCGGAAAGTTTTTAAATGACGTAGCAGCTTTAAGCGAAAGCAAGAAAACAACGGATATTGTAGATATTGCAAATCAGTCCTCAAAAGAAGGTATCCGTATTGTCATTGAATTGAAAAAGGGAGCTGATGTAGAAAATCTGAAAAATATGCTTTATAAAAAGACACGTTTGGAAGATACGTTCGGTGTAAATATGTTGGCAGTGGCAGACGGTAAGCCGGAGACATTGAGCTTAAAGCAGATTATTGAGCATCATGTAGATTTTCAGTTTGATATTGCTACAAGAAAATATACCAGTCTTTTAGCAAAAGAAAGAGAAAATCAGGAAGTACAGGAAGGTCTTATAAAAGCCTGTGATGTTATAGATTTGATTATTGAAATCTTAAGGGGAAGTAAAAGCAGAGAACAGGTGAAAAAATGTCTGATTTACGGTGAGACAGAAGGTATTCATTTTAAGACAAAAACCAGTGAACGTCAGGCGAAAAAGCTCCATTTTACAGAACGTCAGGCAACAGCAATTTTAGATATGCGTCTTTACAAGCTGATTGGATTGGAAATTGAAACACTTATGGCAGAGCATGAAGAAACCATGAAAAAAATTGCTTTGTATGAAGATATTTTGAATAATTATTCTTCTATGTCCAAGGTAATTATAAAAGAACTGCAAAAGGTAAAAAAAGAATACAGCAGAGTACGTCGTACAGTAGTAGAAAATGCTGCGGAAGCTGTTTATGAAGAAAAGAAAATAGAGGAAATGGAAGTTGTCTTTTTGATGGACCGTTTTGGATATGCCAGGACAATAGACAAATCCACTTATGAGAGAAACAAAGAAACTGCTGACAGTGAGAATAAATATGTTCTTACTTGTATGAATACAGGTAAAATCTGCTTGTTTACAGATGCGGGAAGAATGTATACCATTAAGGTGCAGGAGTTGCCATTTGGAAAGTTCAGAGATAAAGGAATACCGGTAGATAATGTCAGCAATTATGACAGTGCAGCAGAGCAGATTGTTTTTGTGGGAAGTATGGCAGATATTATTCATACAACCCTTTGCTTTGTTACGGCAAAAGGTATGGTAAAATTAGTAGAAGGTAAAGAATTTGATGTGGCAAAAAGAACCATTTCTTCCACAAAATTAGCAGAAGAAGACAGTATTGTTATGGTACAGAATGCAGAACCTATGGAGCATTTGGTTTTACAGACAAAAGAAGGATATTTTCTGAAGTTTCTGAAGGCAGAAATTCCATATAAGAAGAAAACAGCTCTTGGTGTAAGAGGAATAAAAATGAATGAAAGTGATTGCGTAGAGCATGCGTATATGTTGGAAAATCGTACTGAATATCCGATTTCTTATAAAGAGAAAACATTGGTGCTAAATAAATTAAAGCTTGGAAAGCGTGATGCAAAGGGGATAAAGACACGGGTATAAAACAGGAAAGAGGTGAATTATTGAAGAAAACAAGAAAAGCAAGAGCCTTTTTTCTGATATGTTGTTTACTTCTAAGCTTGTCCGGATGCTTGCCAAAAGCTGAAAAAGAAAGCGGTATAACGCAAAAACTGCCGGAAAGGCAGATTGCGGTCTCAGAAGAAGCGCTTTACTATGGATATCAAAGTTTGTCAAAAGAGGAACAAGAAGTTTACAGACAGATTGCAGAGGGCTTGGAGCAGCAGGAAGCAGAAATTAAAATTACATCTCTTTCGGAGGACAGACTTATAACCGTTTTTAATATGGTGATGATTGACCATCCCGAATACTTTTGGATAGAAGGTGAATTTCAATATACCACGGTAGAGGATTTGACTGAAAATACGAAAACTGTCACGCAGATTATGCCGGTATACACAGTAGAAAAAGAGCAGACAGAAGAACTGAAACAGCAGATTGAAAAGCAGGCAGAGGAATGGATTGCTGCAATCGATGTTTCCGCAGATACATATGAAAAAATAAAAAGCGTGTACGAGCTTTTAATTCGAGAAGTAGAATATGATGAGTCCAGCTCTTATAATCAGACAATTCAAAGCGTGTTTCTGGAAAAGAAAACCGTGTGCATGGGATATGCAAAAGCAACTCAATATTTATTAAATAAAATGGGTATTTTTTGCACATTGGTAACAGGCAATATCTTAGATGAGACTTCTTCCAGTCACGCATGGAATTTAGTTCAAATTGGTGAAAATTACTATTATGTAGATACTACTTGGGGTTCTCCCGGATATAATGCAAAAGGAGACAGAGAAGATGCCATTTCTTACAGTTATTTATGTTGTAGTGATAAGACCATTAGCGCTACACATAAAGCAAATGAAGATATCTTACTGCCTTCCTGTACAGATGAAAGCTATCATTATTATAAAAGGAAAGGCTGCTGGTATGAGACTTATGACAAGGAGCATATCTGCGAAGTCTTAAAAAGAGATATTGAAGCAAACAGTCAGAAGACAGAATTGTGCTTTCAGGAAGAAGCAGGATATCAGCAGGCTGTGCAGGACATTGTAGAAGGAGATTTAATACAGGAAGTTATTCAAACGACCACGGTATTTTCTCCGGGAGAGCAAATTTCATGGCAAATTTCCTATGGGGGAAAGGATAATCTTCTGGTAATCCTGTGGAATTGAAAAAAGAACTTGCAAGTTTCTGGGAATAGTGTTATCCTAATAAAGAACTAGATAGTTATCAAAGCATAAGAGTGGACCAACGGTCCACTCTTATCGTTTGTATACCTAAGGAACGCAGGGAGAAGGTGAGAACATGAGTAAAAAAGAAATTTATGAGCAGAAAGCAGAAGCATTATTAGAGCCTATTGTGGCAGAACATGATTTTGAACTGGTAGATGTGGAATATGTAAAGGAAGGCAGCAATTTTTACCTGAGAGCTTATATTGACAAGCCGGAAGGAATTACCGTGGATGACTGCGAAGTTGTCAGCCGTGCATTTTCTCAGAAGCTGGATGAGGAAGACTTTATTGATGAAGCCTATATTATGGAAGTAAGCTCTCCCGGTCTTGGAAGACCTTTGAAAAAAGAAAAGGACTATAAAAGAAGCATGGGTAAGGAGCTGGAAATCAGAACCTATCGTGCAATCAATAAAGAGAAGGAATTTTACGGTATTTTAAAGGAATATAATGAAAGCAGTGTGACGATTGACTGCGAGGGAACAGAAATGACTTTTCAGAAATCAGATATCGCCCTTATTCGTCTTGCATTTGATTTTTAATTTTAGGAGGAAAGTAAAAAATGAACACAGAATTATTGGAGGCACTCAACATTCTGGAGAAAGAAAAATCTATCAGCAAAGATACTTTGTTAGAAGCTATTGAGCAATCTTTAATTCAGGCATGTAAAAATCACTTCGGAAAAGCAGATAACATTAAAGTAAATATTAATCCGGAAACATGTGATTTCGGTGTGCTGGCAGAAAAAACAGTTGTAGAGGAAGTTTATGATCCGGTTACAGAGATTAGTCTTGCAGACGCAAAAATGATGAACTCTCAGTATGGGCTGGGCGATATCGTAAATGTGGAAATTAAATCAAAGGAATTTGGACGTATTGCCACACAGAATGCAAAAAATGTTATTTTACAAAAAATCCGTGAAGAAGAAAGAAAAGTGATTTTTGACCAGTATTACGGAAAAGAAAAAGATGTAGTGACAGGTATTGTACAGCGCAGTCTGGGAAGAAATTACAGTATTAACTTAGGAAAAGCAGATGCCATTTTAACAGAAAATGAGCAGGTTAAGACAGAAGTATTTAAACCTACGGAAAGAATTAAAGTATATATTCTGGAAGTGAAGGATGCACCAAAAGGACCAAAGATTATGGTTTCCAGAACACATCCTGAATTAGTAAAACGCCTTTTTGAGGCAGAGGTTACAGAGATTAAAGACGGAACTGTGGAAGTAAAGAGTATTGCAAGAGAAGCAGGCTCCCGTACAAAGATTGCCGTTTGGAGCAATGACCCGGACGTAGATCCGGTAGGCGCATGTGTTGGTATTAACGGTGCAAGAGTAAATTCTGTTGTAGAAGAGTTAAGAGGAGAAAAGATTGACATTATTAACTGGAGTGACAATCCTGCTCTGTTGATTGAAAACGCATTAAGTCCTGCAAAGGTTATTTCTGTTACTGCTGATCCGGAAGAGAAAAGTGCAACAGTAATTGTTCCGGACTTCCAGCTTTCTCTGGCAATCGGTAAAGAAGGACAGAATGCAAGACTGGCAGCCAGATTGACAGGCTTTAAGATTGACATTAAGAGCGAGACACAGGCAAGAGAAGCCGGTGAACTGGGCGAATTAGAAATTTATGAGGAAGAATATGAGGAAACACCTGCTGAGGAAAGCGCAGAAGCTGTTTACGAAGAGGAAGTAAGCGCTGAAGAAACAGCAGAAGAATAAGGTGGGCGTATGAGTACAGAAAAGAAAGTCCCTATGCGAAAATGCGTGGGCTGCGGTGAAATGAAAAGCAAAAAGGAAATGATGCGTGTATTAAAAACAGCAGAAAACGAAATTGTTTTGGATACTACCGGACGTAAAAACGGAAGAGGCGCTTATTTATGCTTTTGTAAAGAATGTTTGCAAAATGCCGCAAAAAACAGGGGACTGGAACGTTCTTTAAAAATGGCTATACCAAAAGAGGTTTACGAAAGCCTTGAAAGGGAGTTTGAGAATATTGAGCAGAAATAAAGAACTGGCTTTTTTAGGTCTGGCGGCAAAGGCGGGAAGAATTGTAAGCGGAGAGTTTGCTACTGAAAAGGGAGTAAAATCCGGTCAGGTTTTTTTAGTCCTTACAGCGCAGGACGCATCAGAAAATACGAAGAAAAAGTTTAAAGATATGTGCACATATTATGAAGTGCCTTTATATAACGTGGGAACAAAGGAGGAGTTGGGAAGCGCCATCGGAAAAGATTATCGTGCATCTCTTGGAGTGACAGATGAAAATTTTGCTGTGGCAATGATTAAAAAATTGGAAAAAATGGGTTATTAACATGAGAAGGAGGGCAATATATGTCAACAATAAGAGTTTACGAACTAGCAAAGGAAGTAAACAAAACAAATAAAGAGGTTTTAGATTTTTTAAAATCAAAAAATATAGAGTTAACCAGTCACATGAGCAATGTAGACGAAACGCATGCCAACATGGTAAGAGATACTTATAAAAAAGGAAACAAAACTGCTCAAGAAGGAAATTCTCCTGCAAAACAGGAAGATGGTGAAAAACCTAAGAAAAAGATTATTCAGGTATTCCGCCCTCAGAATGCCAGCCATACATCGGAGAAGAAACAAAAACCGCAGGAGCATAGAAGCGAAGAAAACAGAGGTACACAGGATTTGAAACAGGAAAATAGAAATAACAACCGACCAAATAACAATCGTTATAAAGAAAACGGAGAGAACCGTCAGGGTAATCGCAATAACAACGGAGGGGAAAACCGACCAAACAACCGTTTTAATAAAAATAACGGGGAAAGCCGTCCAAACAATAGAGGCGGAAACGGAGAAAACCGCCAGAACCGACCAAATAACCGTTTTAACGGAAATGGGGAAGGTCGTCCAAACAATCGCAGCAATGGAGAAGGCCGTCCAAATAATAATCGCTATAATGGCAATAATAATCAGGAAGGTCGCTCAAATAACCGTTTTAACGGAAACGGAGAAAACCGCCAGGGTAATCGTTTCAACAATAATAACGGAAACGGAGAACGTTCCGGAAACCGTTTTGGAAATAATCAGGGAGAACGTGGAAACGGACGTTTTGGCGGCAGAAACGATGGAAGAGGAAATGACAGCAGACGTGAACAGTCCTCTAAATTTGATGCTCCGAAGCTGGAGTTTGTAGAAAAAGACAGCCGCAAGGCAAACAGAGAAAACAAGAAAAAAGACAACCGCAGAGATGAATACCAAAATCAGGGAAAACGTCCAAATCAGGGCGGACGCCGTCAGGCACAGAAAATTCCGAAAGCAATGCAGCTTCAGAAACCGGTATCTCATCCTAAGGAAGAAAAGAAGGAAGAAGTAAAGGAAATTACACTTCCGGAAAAAATGACAATCCGTGAGCTGGCTGAAAAAATGAAAATGCAGCCGTCTGTAATTGTGAAAAAGCTTTTCTTAGAAGGTGTTATGGTTACGGTAAACCATGAAATTGATTTTGAAAAGGCACAGGAAATTGCTTTAGATTACGATATTATTGCAGAACAGGAAGAAAAAGTCGATGTAATCGAGGAGCTTTTAAAAGAAGAAGAAGAGGATGCGGCTACTTTGGTTTCCAGACCGCCGGTTGTATGTGTTATGGGACACGTTGACCATGGTAAAACTTCCCTTTTGGACTGCATCAGAAAAACTCATGTGACAGACCGTGAAGCAGGCGGTATTACACAGCATATCGGCGCTTATATGGTAAGTGTAGACGGAGAAAAAATTACTTTCTTAGATACACCGGGACATGAGGCATTTACTGCAATGCGTATGCGTGGTGCAAATGCGACAGATATCGCAATTTTGGTAGTAGCAGCCGATGACGGTGTGATGCCACAGACAGTAGAAGCGATTAACCATGCAAAAGCAGCAGGGGTAGAAATTATTGTTGCAATCAATAAAATTGATAAGCCAAGTGCTAATATTGAGAGAGTAAAACAGGAGTTATCTGAATATGAGTTAATTCCGGAAGACTGGGGCGGAAGCACAATCTTTGTTCCTGTCTCTGCTCATACAGGCGAGGGAATTGACAATCTGTTGGAAATGATCCTTTTAACTGCTGAAGTTGCAGAACTGAAAGCAAATCCGAACAGAAGAGCCAGAGGTCTTGTTATTGAGGCTGAATTGGATAAGGGAAAAGGTCCTGTGGCAACTATTTTAGTACAGAAGGGAACACTGCGTGTAGGTGATTTTATTGCCGCAGGAGCATGCTCAGGTAAAGTCCGTGCCATGATTGACGATAAGGGCAGAAAAGTAAAAGAAGCAGGTCCTTCTACTCCGGTTGAAATTTTGGGCTTAAGCGACGTACCAAACGCAGGAGAAATTTTGGTTGTAACAGAAAATGACAAAGAAGCGAAAAATTTTGCGGCAACCTTTGTATCTGAAAACAAAAACCGTCTTTTGGAAGAAACAAAGGCAAAAATGTCTCTGGATGACTTATTCAGTCAAATTCAGGCAGGTAATCTGAAAGAATTGCCATTGATTGTAAAAGCTGACGTGCAGGGTTCTGTGGAAGCGGTAAAACAGAGTCTTGTAAAACTTTCCAATGAAGAAGTTGTTGTAAAAGTAATCCATGGCGGCGTTGGCGCTATCAATGAGTCTGACGTTACACTGGCAAGCGCTTCCAATGCGATTATTATCGGATTTAATGTAAGACCGGATGCAACTGCAAAATCTGTTGCAGAGCAGGAAGGCGTTGATTTACGTCTGTACCGTGTTATTTATCAGGCAATCGAAGATGTGGAAGCCGCTATGAAAGGTATGCTGGATCCTGTATTCGAAGAAAAAGTCATCGGTCATGCAGAAGTACGCCAGATTTTCAAAGCATCAGGTGTTGGAAATATCGCAGGCTCTTATGTGCTGGACGGTGTATTCCAGAGAAATTGTAAAGTGCGTATCAGCAGAGAAGGCGAGCAGATTTTCGAAGGTGAGCTGGCTTCCCTGAAACGTTTTAAAGACGATGTAAAAGAAGTAAAAGCAGGATACGAATGCGGTCTTGTATTTGAAGATTTCAATGACATCAAGGAAGAAGACAGAGTAGAAGCATATATTATGGTGGAAGTTCCAAGATAGAGCTTTTAGAAAGCGGAAAGGAAATCATGAGAAAAAACAGTATTAAAAATACCCGTGTAAATGCGGAAGTTCAGCATGAACTGGCAAATTTAATTCGGGAAGGGATTAAAGATCCGAGAATTCATCCCATGACATCGGTAACAGCGGTAGAAGTGGCTCCGGACTTAAAAACGTGCAGAGCTTATATCAGCGTTATGGGAAATGAAGAAGCAAAAAATAATACCATTGCAGGCTTAAAAAGTGCAGAAGGCTATATTCGCAGACAGCTTGCAAAAAATATCAATCTTAGAAATACTCCGGAAATTCGTTTTATTTTAGACGAGTCTATTGAGTACGGTGTTGCCATGTCAAAATTGATTGATGAAGTCACCGGAAAAGAGGAGGTGCAGGAAGATGGAGAAAATAACCAGTGAATTAGCAGGAGTGAAAACAGCAGCCATTGCCGGTCACGTAAGACCGGATGGTGACTGTGTAGGCTCTTGTATGGGCTTATATCTGTATCTGAAGGAAAATTATCCGGAAATTGAAGCGGATGTATATCTGGAGGAAGTGAAGGAGGGATTTTCCTTCCTGAACTCCATCCATGAGGTAAAAAAAGAGCTGGATGAGAATAAGATATATGATGTGCTGTTTATTCTGGACACCAGTGTGAAAGATAGAGTCGGTGTAGTGGGAGCTGCTTTGGATACTGCTAAGAAGACCATTTGTGTTGACCATCATGTGAGCAACAAAGGCTTTGCAGATATTGACCTAATCCGTCCGACTGCAAGCTCTGCATCAGAGCTTTTGTATACACTTTTGGAAGAGGAAAAAGTAACGAAAAGCTGTGCGGAAGCTATTTATACAGGAATTGTCAATGATACAGGCGTGTTCCAATATTCCTGTACAACACCTCAGACCATGCAAATTGCAGCAAAGCTTATGGAGACAGGGATTAATTTCTCAAAAATTGTAGATCAGGCTTTTTACGAAAAGACTTATGTGCAAAATCAGATTTTGGGAAGATGTCTGATGGAAAGCATTCTGGTTCTTGATGGAAAGTGTATTATCGGAAGTCTTCGCCAAAAAGACATGGAATTTTACCATGTCACACCAAAAGATTTAGACGGAATTGTGCAGCAGTTACGGGTAACAAAAGGAGTGGAGGTTGCTATTTTCCTCTATGAGATAAAGTCACAGGAGTTTAAAGTAAGTCTGCGCTCAAACGGCAGGGTAGATGTAAATGAGGTGGCGTCTTATTTTGGTGGCGGCGGACACGTTCTTGCAGCCGGATGTACCTTGTGCGGTTCTGTTTATGATGCCATGAATAATCTGCTGCGTGCTATTGAAAAACAATTGTTGAAAGATGCGAATTAGAAATGAAAAACGGAATTATTAATGTTTATAAAGAAAAGGGCTATACCTCTCATGATGTGGTTGCAAAGCTTCGTGGAATTTTGAAACAGAAAAAAATCGGACATACAGGGACGTTAGACCCTGATGCGGAAGGTGTTCTTCCGGTCTGTCTGGGAAAAGGTACAAAGCTATGTTCTTTATTGACAGATAAGCGAAAAACTTATGAAGCGGTTCTTCATTTAGGAATAGAGACGGATACACAGGATATTTCCGGCAAGATTTTAAAAGAATGTCCGGTAGAAGTTACTCCATCCGAAGTGGAAGCCTGTATGGCAGGTTTTTTAGGTGAGCAGCAGCAAATTCCTCCCATGTATTCTGCTTTAAAGGTACAGGGAAAGAAGCTGTATGAGCTTGCCAGAGAGGGCATTGAAATTGAGCGTCAGCCGAGACCGGTTACTTTTTATGAGATAAAAATTTTGTCAATGGAGCTGCCTTTTGTGCGCTTTTCCGTAACCTGCTCAAAAGGCACTTATATTCGTACGCTTTGTCACGACATCGGAGAAAAATTGGGCTGTATGGGCTGTATGGAGAGCTTGTTAAGAACACAGGTGGAGCGTTTTTCCATTGAAGACAGTTTAAAATTATCTCAAATAGAAGCGCTTGTACAGGAAGAGAAAATAGATGAAAAAATTGTTTCCGTGGAAGAAATGTTTTCTTCCTATCCGGCTTATTTGGCACAGCCGCAGTTTGATAAAATGCTGCAAAACGGAAATCCTGTTCCTTGTAAGCAAAATACTCTCCAAGAAAGAGTGCGTATGTATACCAGCAGCGGTACTTTTATCGGAATTTATGAATGGAACGCTTCCAAACAGCAGTACAAGCCGCTGACAATATTTTGTACCCCTCAGGATTTTCAATGAGGCAAAGGAGAAGCTATGATTTATACAACAGAAGTCCCTCATTTGAATTCCGGTATACGGAGTGCGGTTACGTTGGGAAAGTTTGATGGATTTCACAGAGGACATCAAAAGCTGGTGGAATGTATCAAACAAAAATCCGGCGAAAACTGTCGTACCATAATTTTTACTTTTGATTTGCCCTACAAGGCTTATCAGCAGAAATGTATGCCAAAGCTGCTTTTAACTTATGAAGAAAAACGAGAGGTGGCGGAGGCGCTTCATGCAGATATTTTGGCAGAATGTCCCTTTACAGAAGAGTTGATGAATATGGAGCCGGAAGTTTTTGTCAAAGAGTATCTGGTAGACAGGCTTCATGCAGAATATGTGGCAATCGGTTCTGATTTTCATTTTGGACATAACCGCAGCGGAAATCCCGAAGTTCTTTCTGCATTGGGAGAGAAATATGGATTTACAGTAGAAATTATTGAAAAAGAGAGAGACGGCGAAAGGGAAATCAGCAGCACGTACATTCGGGAAGAATTAGAACAGGGACGAATGGAAAAGGTGCAAAAGCTGCTGGGTTATCCTTATTTTATCAAAGGGGAAATTGTTCATGGCAGGCAGCTTGGAAGAACCATAGGCGTGCCTACTGCAAATTTAATTCCCCCGCCAATGAAAAAACTGCCTCCAAACGGCGTGTATGTGACACAGTCTTCTGTGGGAGGAAAAGTTTATTCCGGAATTACAAATGTAGGCTATAAACCTACGGTGAAGGAAAATTTTATCGGAGTGGAAACCTATCTTTTTCACTGCAATGAAAATTTGTATGGGCAGGAGGCAGAAGTGCGGTTCTACAAATATTTGCGTCCTGAGAAAAAGTTCGACTCTTTGTCAGAATTAAAGACACAATTAGATATAGATGTAGAAACAGCTCGAGCTTTTTTTGAAAAAGAATATGGACAAGCATTAGAACTTCGATTATCATAAAGTAAAGGTTTTGAAAAGAAATCTTTTTTACGAAGGAGAGAAAAATGAATATAGAAAACCTATTGTCGCTGATTGGCGGTCTTGGTCTGTTTTTATACGGCATGACCGTAATGGGGGAAAGCATTGAAAAAGCGGCAGGAGCAAAGATGAGAAGCTTCCTTGACTTCTTTACCAAAAATCGTTTTATCGGTATGCTGTTTGGTATGCTTTTTTGTGCAATTGTACAGTCATCAAGCGCAACAACGGTTATGGTAGTCAGCTTTGTCAATGCAGGACTGATGAATTTGGTGCAGGCAGCAGGGGTAATTATGGGTGCCAATGTAGGTACTACCATTACTTCACAGTTGGTCGCATTTAATCTGTCTCAGGCAGCACCGGTATTTTTAATGCTGGGTGTGATTGTCACCATGTTCTGCAAAAATAACAAGGTGAAGCAGATTGGCGAAGTGGTATTGGGATTTGGCGTTTTATTTATGGGCTTATCTCTGATGTCAGGCAGTATGGAGGGAATGAAAGAGTCTCCGTTTGTTGTGGAGCTTCTTCATGGTATTAACAATCCGTTTTTGGGAATTCTCATAGGATTTGTTATTACAGCAATTATTCAGAGCTCCTCTGTTACAGTCAGTATTGTGCTTTTAATGGCGCAACAGGGACTTCTGCCTCTGTGGATATGCTTTTACATTATTTTAGGCTGTAATATCGGCTCTTGTACCACAGCGCTGTTGGCAAGTATCAGCGGCAACAAAGATGCAAAGCGTGCGGCAATGATACATTTTCTGTTTAATGTAATGGGAACGATTGTAATCGCAGCTATTCTGCTTGTGGGAGAAAGCTGGGTAGAAGCCGGAATACGCAGAATTTCCGGTGACAATATCGGAAGATGTGTGGCGAATGCCCATACCTTCTTTAAAGTTTTTCAGGTAATTATCCTGTTCCCGTTTGCAAAATGGATTGTAAAACTTACATACCTGTTTGTGCCGGATAAGGCAGTCAGGGAAAAACAAGAAGGTTTTCAGCTGGAATATATAGGTCCGGCCAGTGTATTTTCACCGAATACCGCAGTGGTAGAGGTGACAAAGGAGCTGGAGCGTATGGGACATATTGCAGTAGAGAACTTGACAGATGCCGTAAATGTTTTGATGAAGCCGGAGGATAAGGGAATACAGAAGGTTTATGAAACAGAGAAACAGATTAATTACATGAACCATGCCATTACCGACTATCTGGTGAAAATCAGTCAAAGCACGCTTCCTATGGATGATATGAAAAATATAGGCGGTCTGTTCCATGTGGTAAATGATATTGAACGAATTGGTGACCACGCAGAAAATGCTGCTGACTCAGCAGTGCTGCGAAAAGAAAAAAACATTTCCTTCAGCAAAGAAGCAGAAGCAGAGCTTTTGGAAATGCTTCATCGGGTTATTAAAATCACCAATTATTCCATTGATATGTTTTCTAATAACAGTAAGGAGCATTTGCAGGAAATTCTGGATTTGGAAAACGGTATCGACCAAATGGAACGGGATTTGCAGGAATCCCATGTAGAAAGACTGAAAAAAGGAAAATGTAAGCAGGAAGCGGGAATGATTTTCTCGGATATTATTTCCGGCTTGGAAAGAGTGGCAGACCATGCGACCAATATTGCATTTTCTATTTTAGACGAAGAACCGGAAGAATAAAAAACGTATAATATACAAAAGATAAGCCTGAGGGAACGTACCCTTGGGCTTTTATCATTTCATATTTGGCGAAAAGCCTCGGGAAAGGGATATATTATGCGAAATAAACAGAAATTTAAACTTTGGATGACGGTAACGGGAATTGTTTTGACAGGAATGTTTTTGGGAGAAGGAGATGTATGGGCAGCGCCTGAAAAACAAACGGAAAGAAACGGCGCTTATGCAGATGTAAATACATGCTTAAATATCCGAGAAGGAGCAGGAACTCAGCATCCGGTTTTGGCACAGCTTCCTAAGAACGGATATTGCGAGGTTGAACGCCGGGAGGGAGACTGGTGTTACATTACTTCAGACGAAATTTCAGGATATGTTTTTTGCGATTATTTGGAAACAGGATTTACAAAAGAAGAATATTTAACGGTTACAAATCAAAAAGAAATGAAATATGCTTATTCCTTGCAGCAAAAGGAAAATGTAGCCGCAGCTGCATCCATAGGAGGAAAACGGCAGGAAATAGTAGACTTTGCTCTGCAATTTGTGGGAAATCCTTACGTATGGGGAGGAACAAGCCTGACAAACGGAGCAGATTGCTCCGGATTTGTGCAGAGCATTTATAAGCAGTTTGGTATTTCTCTGCCAAGAGTTGCAGCAGATCAGGCAAACGCAGGAACCAGAATTTCTGTGGAGGAGGCTTTGCCCGGTGATTTGATTTTTTATGCGGAAAACGGTTCTGTTTATCATGTGGTGATGTATATCGGAAACGGAAAAGTAGTACATGCCAGCAGCTCGGCTTCGGGAATTAAAGTTTCTGATTTGTACAGAGCCCATGCTGTAAGCGGAGCAAGATTTTTTATTTCATAAAATCTCTTTACAAGCAATGTGCGATATGCTATACTCAAAACGTTGAAATTAGCCGTAATTCAGAAATTGGAACCTCCAACCGTTCCTTAATTACCGGCGATTAGATTAAAATAATGGAGGAAAACAAAATGATTTCTAAAGAAAAGAAACAGGCAATCATGGCAGAATATGCAAGAACACCAGGTGATACAGGTTCACCGGAAGTACAGGTAGCTGTATTAACAGCAAGAATTCAGGAGCTTACAGAGCACTTGAAAGTAAACCACAAGGATCATCATTCAAGACGTGGTCTTCTGAAAATGGTAGGTCAGAGACGTGGATTACTTGCATATCTGAAAAAAACTGATATTGAAAGATACCGTTCTTTAATTGAGCGTTTAGGTCTTAGAAAATAATCAGAACCAGAGAACGGGGCGGAAGGTTTTCCGCCCTTTTTTTCACGCAAGGCACTGCGTATAAAATGTGCCGCAGATAGAACAGCAGCAAAGAAATTCTGATGCCGAGACCACTGAAAAGAACATTTGAAAAAGTGTGTTTTTCAGTTGTTTCGGACAGGTTTTGCTGTAAAAAGAAAAAGGAGATGAAAGTATGTACAAAAGTTTTTCAATGGAACTGGCAGGAAGAACACTGACAGTTGATATAGGACGTGTGGCAAAGCAGGCAAACGGCGCTGCACTTATGCGCTATGGAGATACAACCGTATTGTCTACGGCTACTGCTTCTGACAAACCAAGAGAAGGAATTGATTTCTTCCCATTAAGCGTAGAATATGAAGAAAAAATGTATGCAGTAGGTAAAATTCCGGGTGGATTTAACAAAAGAGAGGGAAAAGCAAGCGAGCATGCCATTTTAACCTCCCGTGTGATTGACAGACCAATGCGTCCTCTGTTCCCAAAGGATTACAGAAATGACGTAACCTTAAACAACATGGTTATGGCAGTGGACTCTGAGTGCAATCCGGAAGTTGTTGCAATGCTGGGTTCTTCTATTGCAACTTGTATTTCTGATATTCCGTTTGACGGTCCTTGTGCGGCAACACAGATTGGTATGGTAAACGGAGAACTGGTTGTAAACCCTTCTCTGGCACAGAAAGAAATTTCTGACCTTCAGCTTACCGTTGCATCTACAAAAGAAAAGGTTATCATGATTGAAGCAGGAGCAAATGAAATTCCTGAAGCAAAAATGATTGAGGCAATTTTCAAAGCACACGAAGTAAATCAGGAAATTATTGCATTTATTGATAAAATCGTTGCAGAGTGCGGAAAAGAAAAACATAGCTATGAAAGCTGTGCAGTTCCGGAGGAATTATTTGCTGCAATCAAAGAAATCGTAACACCGGAAGAAATGGAAGAAGCTGTATTTACAGATGAAAAACAGGTTCGTGAAGAAAATATCCGTGTGATTACAGAGAAATTAGAAGAAGCTTTTGCTGAAAACGAAGAATGGCTGGCTGTATTAGGAGAGGCTGTTTACCAGTATCAGAAGAAGACTGTTCGTAAAATGATTTTAAAAGACCACAAACGTCCGGATGGAAGAGCCATTACAGAAATCCGTCCGCTGGCAGCAGAAACAGATATTATTCCGAGAGTACACGGTTCTGCTATGTTTACAAGAGGTCAGACACAGATTTGTACCATTACAACTCTGGCTCCGTTATCCGAAGCACAGAGATTAGACGGACTGGATGAATTTGAAGTAAGCAAACGCTATATGCACCATTATAACTTCCCATCTTACTCTGTCGGTGAAACAAAACCGTCAAGAGGACCGGGACGCCGTGAAATCGGACACGGTGCGCTGGCTGAGAGAGCTTTAGTACCGGTTATTCCGGGAGTAGAAGAATTCCCTTATGCAATCCGTACGGTTTCTGAAACCTTTGAGTCCAATGGTTCTACATCTCAGGCAAGTATCTGTGCATCTACCATGTCCTTAATGGCAGCAGGTGTGCCGATTAAGAAGCCGGTAGCAGGTATTTCCTGTGGTCTGGTTACAGGAGAGACAGATGATGATTACCTTGTACTGACGGATATTCAGGGACTGGAAGATTTCTTCGGCGATATGGACTTTAAGGTAGCAGGTACACATGACGGTATTACTGCAATCCAGATGGATATTAAAATCCACGGTCTGACAAGACAGATTATTGAAGAAGCAATCGCAAGAACAAAAGAAGCAAGAGAATACATCTTAACAGAGGTTATGGAAAAATGTATTCCTGCTCCGAGAAAAACAGTAAGCAAATATGCACCAAAGATTGTTCAAATTCAGATTGACCCTGAAAAAATCGGCGATGTGGTAGGTCAGAGAGGAAAGACCATCAACGCAATTATCGATGAAACAGGTGTAAAAATTGATATTGATGACAATGGCGGCGTATCTATCTGCGGCACAGACCAGCACATGATGGACAAAGCAGTGGAATATATCAAGACCATTACAACCGACTATCAGGAAGGTCAGATTTTTACAGGAAAAGTTATCAGCATCAAAGAATTCGGAGCATTTTTAGAGTTTGCACCGGGAAAAGAAGGCATGGTACACATTTCTAAAATTTCAAAAGAAAGAATTGAAAAGGTAGAAGACGTACTTTCTATCGGTGATGTTGTAAAAGTTGTTTGTCTTGGAAAAGACAAAATGGGACGTATCAGCTTCAGCATGAAGGATGTTCCGGAAGAAGCATAAAGAAATATAGAGATTAAGAAGGGGAGCATGACAAAATGTGCCCCCTTTTTCTCCTTAAACAGAAAAGTACAGAGGTGAAGAATATGCGTTATCATAATATTACAAAGGACGATATGTTAAATGGTGATGGGCTTCGGACTGTTTTGTGGGTAGCAGGCTGCGACCACGGCTGCAAGGGCTGTCAAAACCCAGTGACATGGGACCCGAACAGTGGGCTGGAATTTGATGAAGCTGCAAAGGAAGAAATTTTTGAGCAGTTAAATCAAAGCTATATTGCAGGAGTTACCTTTTCCGGCGGCGACCCTTTATACTGGGGGAACGTGGCGGATATAACAGAGCTGGCAAAGGAGATTAAAGAAAAATATCCTAAGAAAACCATCTGGCTGTACACCGGTTCTTTGTGGGAAAGCATTGTAGAAATGGATATTCTGCAATATGTTGATGTACTGGTAGACGGAGAATTTATAGAAGAGAAAAAAGACGTTTCTTTGAAATGGAAGGGCAGCTCCAATCAAAGAGTGATTGATGTGCAGCAGTCCTTGAAAACAGGAACAGTGGTATTACACGCCTAGGAGGAAAAATGAGAAGAATTGCGAAATTTCACAAAGTAAGCGAGGAGCAGTTTGCAGAGGAATTTCTGGATTGCTTTGCAGACAGAAGCGAAGCAGAAGCAAAGGAAGTTTATAACACATTAAAGCTGCCCAGAAGAGCAACAGCAGGAAGTGCAGGATACGACTTTTTCAGTCCTGTGGATTTTGAATTAAAACCGGGAGAAAGCATAAAAATTCCTACGGGTATTCGTGCGGAAATGGAAAATGACTGGGTATTAAAGTTATATCCAAGAAGCGGACTGGGCTTTAAATTCCGTTTGCAGTTAAACAACACAGTGGGAATTATTGACAGTGATTATTTCTACTCTGATAACGAGGGGCATATTTTTATTAAAATTACAAATGACTCAAATGAAGGCAAGACTGTTCAGGTGCAGGCAGGAACCGGCTTTGCACAGGGGATTTTCTTAGAATATGGAATTACTGTGGATGATGATGCAACTGCTGTAAGAAATGGCGGTTTTGGAAGTACAACGGGAAAATAAAAGAAAAGGATAGCATGTGAGAAAGGAAGCACTTGCATGTTATCTTTTTTTATGATAATATATTTTGAAAGTCAAAATAATTGAAAATCATAATAGTTTTCGCTCCGGGAGGATAAAAGCATGATAATAGAACCAAAGGTAAGAGAATTTATTTGTACTACGGCACATCCGGAAGGGTGCAGAGAAAATGTAAAACAGCAGATTGCCTATGTAAAAGCACAGAATATAAAGAAAGGGCCGAAAAAGGTGCTGGTTATCGGGGCTTCCACAGGCTATGGTCTGGCAAGCAGAATTACGGCAGGCTTTGGCTGCGAGGCAGCGACCATAGGAATTTTCTTTGAAAAGCCGTCAAACGGAAAACGCACAGCTACACCGGGCTGGTATAATACGGCAGCTTTTGAGGAAGAAGCACATAAAGCGGGGCTTTACGCAAAATCAATAAACGGAGACGCCTTTTCTTGGGAAATAAAGGAAAAGACCATTGATTTAATTAAGAAAGACTGGGGAAAAGCAGATATGGTGATTTACAGTCTTGCAGCTCCCAGACGTACAGACAAAAACGGAAATTTATGGGTGTCTTCCTTAAAAACAACAAAAGAAGCCTTTACAGAAAAAAGTCTGGATTTAAGAAATAATACTATTGTAGAGAAAACAGTTGAACCTGCCAAGCCGGAAGAAATACAGGGAACGAAAAAGGTTATGGGCGGCGAGGACTGGATGGAATGGATAGAGGCATTAAAGGAAGCAGACATCATAGAAGAAAATGCACTGACTGTGGCATATTCTTATATTGGGCCGGAGCTTACTTATCCTATCTACTTTGACGGGACAATCGGACAGGCAAAACGCCATTTGGAAAATACGGCAAAGGTTATGAGAGAGAAATTTCCAAAACTTCAGGCGTATGTTTCCGTAAATAAAGCATTGGTAACACAGGCAAGTGCAGCTATTCCCATTGTGCCGTTGTATTTTGCCATTTTATATAAGGTTATGAAAGAAGTGGGAAACCACGAAGGATGTATAGAGCAGATTTCACGTCTTTTTAAAGAAAAGCTTTTTAAAGAAAGCGTGCCGACAGATGCAGAAGGCAGAATTCGTATGGATGACTGGGAGCTGTCAGAAGAAGTACAGCGGAAGGTCGTAGAGGCATGGAAACAGGTGACAACAGAAAATGTGACAGAAATTTCTGATATTGAAGGATATTGGGAAGACTTTTATCAGATGTTTGGTTTTCATTTAGCAGGAGTGGATTACACAAAAGACGTAGATATGGAAGTGAAAATTCCAAGTATAGAATTATAATTATTATAGAATATCAGGGTCAAGAGGTCATGAAGCAAACCTTTACGACCCTGATATTGTGATGTAGAAATGTATTTTCAGAAATTAATTTTCGCCTTCCTCTTCTAGCTCTGCCTCTGATTTTAAATTTGCAATGAAATCGTGGAATGCTTCTGCGGCAGCCATGTATTCATCTTCTCTTTCGATATTGGTAACAATCGGCGCATCATTTTCTTCTGCGTAGCGGAATAAGTAGGTTTCCCCATCTGTATTTTTACCGTTTTCATTTAATGGCACAAGTGCAATATATTCTCCGAAGCCTTCCACAGGAAAGGTGGTCAGCACCGCACATTCTAAAACTGTGTCATCCTCCAGAGTTAATTTGATTGTAGGATTTGGAACTTTTGGGATTGTTCCCTGATTATTTCCGCCTGCGCTGGAACAGTTTGCAGTACAGGAAGCACAATCGCTTGGATTACAGCTTTCAATATCTGTTGTATATGTTTTTTCGCTCATTTTTCAACCTCTTTCTTAAATTTAAGTTTTGAAAATATTTTACCAGATACAGAAAGGGAATGCAATACAGAAAGGATTTGCATTTTTATTTCCGGACACGTATAATGGAAAATGAATAGCTTTTGCATGAGAGGGGGAAACAGCTTGGAGAAAGACACAACACATTTAATGAAAAGAGCAGAGCGCTTTAAGACAATTCTTACGGCAGAGGGATTTCTCGTAGGCGCTGTTGCAGGGCTTGTGGTGCTTTTCTATCGTGTGATTTTGGAATATGCCGGAAAAGGTATGAATAAAGTATTAGAATATGCAAGACAAGAGCCTTTGGCAGCGGTTTTATGGTTTGTGGCATTGTTTATCATTGCCTGTATTGTAGGAAAACTGGTAAAATATGAGCCTATGATTTCAGGGAGCGGAATTCCGCAGGTCGAGGGAGAAATGATGGGAAAACTCAATCAGGTGTGGCAGCGTGTGCTGCCTGCAAAATTTCTGGGTGGTTTTCTTTCCCTGTTTGCAGGACTTTCCCTTGGAAGGGAGGGCCCGTCTATACAGATTGGCGCAATGACGGGAAAAGCAGTTTCCCAAACCTTGGACAGAGGAAAAACAGAAGAAAAATACTTAATTACCTGTGGGGCAAGTGCAGGATTAGCGGCAGCTTTTCATGCGCCTTTGGCAGGGGTGATGTTTTCTCTGGAGGAAATACATAAAAACTTTTCTGTATCGGTTTTAATTTCTGTTATGACCGCATCCATTACTGCGGATTATATTTCCAGCCAGTTTATGGGCTTTCAGCCGGTCTTTCAGTTTGATGTGGGAACGGAGATGCCCCCTCAATATTACTGGCACATTGTAATCTTAGGCGTAATTTTAGGTGTTATGGGCGCTTTTTATAATAAGATGACAATCTGGGTACAAAGCTTATATTTGAAATCAAAAAAATTAAATGAGACGACAAGACTTTTTATTCCCTTTTTCCTTGCAGGTGTACTGGGGCTTGTTATGCCGCAGATATTGGGAAGCGGCCATCCTCTTATTGATATGGCGGCAGAGGGAAATCTGATGCTTACCTCTCTTTTGATTTTATTTGTGGCGAAATTTCTGTTTTCACTGATTTGCTTTGGTTCAGGAGCGCCGGGAGGAATTTTCTTTCCGCTTTTGGTATTGGGCGCACTTTTAGGAGGGGCTTACAGTACCTTTGCGGTGCAGTATATGGGACTGGATGCCTCCTATATCAGTAATATGGTTCTTCTTGCCATGGCAGGATATTTTACGGCAATTGTAAGAGCGCCTATTACAGGAATTATTTTGATTTTTGAGATGACAGGGCAGGTAAGTCAGATGCTTTCCATGTCTTTGGTGTCCATTGTGGCATATCTGGTGGCTTCGGCGCTGAAATCAGAACCTATTTATGAGAGCCTTTTAAGCGGATTATTAAAAAGACGCGGAGAAAAGCTTCCGGAAGGTACAGGAGAAAAAATTTTACAGGAATTTGTGATTTGTCATAACAGCTTGCTGCAAGACAAGATGATACAGCAGATTGAATGGCCGAAAAATTGCCTGCTGGTATCGATAAAACGCGGTGGAAATGAATTGATACCGAAAGGAAGAACTATACTGTTTCCGGGAGACGTTCTGGTGACTTTGACAGATGAAAAGGATGCCTCGGCAGTATATGATTATATGGAGGAAGTATGCGCAGAGAAAAAAGAATAGAAACAGCACCGGGAAATATGTGGACAAAAGGTGTGGAAAAACAAAAAGACGGATTTATATTTACATTAGAGGCAGAAAAGGATGCAGAAGCTTCTCTGCTGCTGTATACGAAAGAGGGAGTTTCAGAAATTCCGTTTTTACGGGAGGGAAGAAAGGGAAGCCTTCTTTCTATGGTTGTAAAAGGGATTTGTGAGCAGCCACTGAAATATAATTACAAAATAAACGACGAAGTGATACAGGATGATTATGCAAAGATTTTGTACCACACAGCTTCTTTTGGAGAAAGGGACGAAAATATCTGCTGCGGATATCTGGAAGGTGAATTTTCTTGGAGCGATGAAGAATTTACTCCCATAGAACTTTGCAATTCTGTTTTATATAAATTACAGGTGCGCAGTTTTACAAAGAGCAAGACTTCTAAGGTCAGACATAAAGGGACTTTTCAGGGGGTTCAGGAAAAAATAGAATATTTAAAGGATTTGGGAATTACCGGTGTTTTACTGATGCCTGCTTATGAGTACAGGGAGCTTCAAAAGCCGTGCGTAAGAGGAAAGGCAGGAGAGCATCCGGCAGAAGAGGCCGCAGCAGATAAACGGATAAATTGCTGGGGTTATACGGAAGACGCCTGTTATTTTGCGCCAAAGGCAGCCTTTTGTGCAACACAAAATCCGGCAAAGGAATTTGCGGACATGGTAAATGCTTTCCATGAGGCAGGCTTGGAATGTATGATGGAATTTTACTTCGGAAAACACACAGCGCTTACAAAAATGCTGGATGTTCTCAGATATTGGAAGCTTACCTATCACATTGATGGATTTCATATTATGGGAGAAGGGATTTCACAGGAGCTTTTTATGAAAGACCCTCTGCTTTCAGATTGTAAGTTATTTTTCCATGATGTAGACGGTGACCGTGTTTTGCATGGAGAAGCGCCGAAATTCAAAAATGCGGCAGAATATAATGAAGGCTTTTTATACTCCATGCGTCACGTATTAAAAGGAGACGAAAATATGACGGAGGAATTTATGTTCCGTCAGAAAAGAAATCCCCTGTGCAATGGTGTTATCAATTATATGGCAGATCAGGACGGCTTTACTGTCATGGATATGGTTTCTTATGAAGAACGTCATAATGAGGCAAACGGAGAAGGAAACCAAGATGGAATTTCCTATAATTGCAGTTGGAACTGTGGTGCGGAAGGTCCGACCAGAAAAGCAGCCATTAAAGAGCTTCGTTTAAAACAGATGAAAAACGCCTTTTCACTTTTATTGTTCAGTCAGGGAACACCTTTGATTTTCCAAGGAGATGAGTGGGGAAACACACAAAAAGGAAACAACAATGTGTGGTGTCAGGACAATGAACTGTCATGGATTGACTGGAACGGAAGAAAAAATCAGGAAAAGCTTTGGGAATTTGTAAAAAGAGCCATTCAAATCAGGAGGGAAAATCCTATTCTGCATTGGGAAAAGGAATTGAAGGGCAGTGACTATCAGGCGCTTGGTTATCCGGATATGTCTTATCACGGAAGACAGGCGTGGTATGTGGAAAAGGATAAGGATACCCGTTCTTTGGGAATTATGTATTGTAATGAATATGCCGGAAAAGCTTCTGAATTTTTATTTTTGGCATTTAACTTCCATTGGATTGCTCATGAAATTGCACTTCCGGGAGCAGAAAACGAAATAAAATGGCAGGTGCTTCTCAGTACCGAAACAGATAAAGAAGAAAAAATTCAGGAGGGAACGGCGGTTACAGGAAAAACCATAGAAGTACCTCCGAGGACAGTTATGATTTTAGCAGGAAAGCAGGAACAGGACGTATGCGGATTTGGAAGCATTTTAAAACGATTACAAGGCACAAGCTTTTAGTGATGAAGTATTGCTTTAAAATAGGTCTTTATAAGCAGGGCTTACTTCATGATTTGTCAAAGTATTCCTGGACAGAATTTTCTGTGGGATGCAAATATTATCAGGGAACAAGAAGCCCCAATAACGCAGAGCGGGAAGCCACAGGCTTATCCACCTCGTGGATACATCACTACGGAAGGAACAAGCATCATTTTGAGCATTGGGTGGATTACGGAATTGACTGCGATACAGTTATTCAGGGAGTTCCCATGCCCAGAAAGTATATTGCGGAAATGGTCATGGACAGAATTAGCGCATCGAGAAATTATCATCCGGACACTTATACAGACGCAGCGCCTTTGGAGTATTTCCTGAAAAGCAAAGAAAAGCTGTGGTTTGTCCATGAAAAGACCAATGAGGACTTGGAATTTTTGCTCAGAATGTTGGCAGACAGAGGGGAGAAAGAAACACTGAAGTATATTAAGCACGTATATCTGAAAGGAATGTAAAGGATTTATGAATATACAGGGAGACCAGATCTTAGAATTGATTAAGGGGTTATGGAGCTTTGTACCAAAAGAATATATGATACTGATTTATCTTGTGGGAACGGTATTTGCTTTTTTAAACTGTTTCATGGGATATCGCTTGAGAAAAGTATGGGGATGTATTTTAGGTATCTTTATGGGAGGCGGAGTCGGCTTCGGAGCAGGTCTGTATTTTTTGCAGGATAAGATGATGGCAGGACTTGCAGCGGCAGCAGGGGCTTTGATTTTCGGACTTCTGGCATGGCTTTTGTATAAGTTTGGTGTATTTGTGATGTGTACTGCACTGGTATACAGCATTGTTGTTTCCTTTTTTCAGGATGCAGGGCTTACACAGCATTTTATTGCTCTGATTATCGGACTCTTTGCAGGAACCTTTGCGCTGGGTTACGAGAAGCAAATGGTGATTGGCATCACAGCTCTTTGCGGAGGTCTGGGAGGTATTCACCTGATGATGGAAATGCTGGAAAAGGATGCGGGAGCAGGAGAACTTCTTTTAGGTCTTATTATGGCAGCTATCGGTGTGGCAGTACAGGCAGCGCCTTTTATGAAGGGTAAGGACTGGGAAGCAAAGCTGTTTCGTTTGCCAAATGGAAGAAAGAAGAAAAAAGTGGTAAAAAAGACAAAGGTCAAGGAAGTAAGCCACAGTACAAGGAATAAAAACAGCAGCGATAATAATAAGAAATCAGCGGTAAAGAAGAAAAAATATCAGCAGGATGTTTATGACGAAGAGGATTATGACGATGAAGAATGGAATGTGACAGAGCATGAGGATTTTGATAAAACGCAGGAATACGAAATCGGAAAAAAACAATACGATAAGCAGAGCCAGATGCCTTATATGGGACCCGGAATTGGTATTGATTTAGATGATTTAAACAGAGAATTGTCACAGGAGATTAAGAAGATTTATAAAGATGACGGTCAATAGGGCTGTCATCTTTTTTCGTTTTTATTGACAAACGTATGAAAGCTATGTATACTTTAAGAAAATAGTTTGATATACAAAATATTTGAAATATTAAACATAAATAAGGAGAAATTATGACAGCGAAGATTATCGGGACAGGAAGCGCTGTTCCTGCGTATTGTATGAAAAATAATGATTTTACAAAATTTATTGATACCAGTGATGAATGGATTGTCACCAGAACGGGAATAAAGGAAAGAAGAATTGCCAAAGAAGAAACAACGGCAGGTCTGGCTTGTGAAGCAGCAAGGAAAGCGTTACAGTCTGCAAAGATAAAGGCAGAAGAAATTGATTTAATTCTTGTGGCAACCTGTTCTCCGGATATATTTTTTCCAAGTACGGCGTGTCAGGTACAGGCTGCTTTAGGCGCAGAAAATGCAGCGGCTTTTGATATGAGTGCGGCTTGCGCAGGTTTTTTGTTTGGATTAAATACAGCTTATGCTTATATTAACAGCGGGGGTTATAAAAAAGTATTGGTAATCGGGGCAGACATCATGACACGCTTTGTAGACTGGAAGGACAGGGGAACCTGTGTCTTATTTGGAGACGGAGCAGGCGCAGTGGTTTTGGAAGCATCGGAAAGGGGACTTTTTTCTTCTGTGCAGCATGCAGACGGCAGCAGAGGCAAGGTTTTAAGCTGTTCTGTGGGGTATGAGAAAAGAAGCTCTTATCTTCAGATGGATGGGCAGGAGGTATTCAAGTTTGCTTTGAAAACCGTTCCGGACTGTATTGAAGAGGTTCTGGAAAAAGGAAATATAGAAAAGGAAAAGGTAAAATATTATGTGCTTCATCAGGCAAACAGCAGAATTCTCTTCGGCGTTGCTAAAAAGCTGAGGGAAAAAGAAGAAAAATTTCCTATGAACATACAGAAATACGGAAACACTTCCGCTGCCAGTATTCCTATTTTACTGGACGAAATGAACAGGGAGGGAAAGCTGGAGAAAGGAGATATTCTTGTTCTTGCCGGATTTGGAGCAGGACTTACATGGGGAAGCACACTGCTTCAGTGGTAACGGAATAAAACAGAGAAAGTCGGGAAATCCTTAGATACAGGATAAATTTTAAAATATCTAGGGAGAGACTTATGAAAGCGTTTATGGATGAGGATTTTTTACTGTCTACCGACACGGCAAAGGAGCTGTATCATAGCTTTGCAGAAAAAATGCCGATTATAGATTATCATTGTCATATTCAGCCAAGGGAAATTGCCAAAGACAGAAGATTTGAAAATATTACGCAGCTATGGCTGGGAGGCGACCATTATAAATGGCGTCAGATGCGTGCAAACGGAGTGGAGGAATATTATATTACAGGAGATGCTCCGGACAGGGAGAAGTTTCAAAAATGGGCGGAAACGCTGGAAATGGCAATGGGAAATCCCCTGTATCATTGGAGCCATTTGGAGCTTCGGAGATATTTTGGCTATGGTGGTATCTTAAATGGAGATACGGCGCAGGAGGTTTGGGAGCTTTGTAATTACAAATTAAAAGAAGCAGATATGAGCGCCAGAAGCCTGATAAAACAGTCAAATGTGAAGCTGCTTTGCACCACCGATGACCCTGCGGATGATTTAAAGTGGCACAAAAGAATAAAAGAAGAGGAAAGCTTTGACGTACAGGTACTGCCTACATGGAGACCGGACAAAATTTTAAATATAGAAAAACCGGATTATCTAAAGTATTTGAAAGAGCTTTCAAGGGCGGCAGATATAGAAATTCAAAGCTTTCAGGATTTGAAAAAAGCAATGGAAAAAAGGCTTCAATACTTTAAGCGTATGGGTTGCCGGATTTCTGACCACGGTTTGGATTTTATGGTTTATGCCCCTGCCAAAGAGGAGGAAATTGAGAGAATTTTTTCTGCCCGCGTGCATAAGAAGGACATTTCCGCAAAAGACGCTGCAAGCTTTAAAACAGCATGTATGCTTTTTCTGGCAGAAAAATATGAAGAATTGAACTGGGTAATGCAAATTCACTATGGATGCAAGAGAAATAATAACGGAAAGATGTATGAAAAAATCGGAGCAGATACGGGCTTTGACTGTATGGGAGACATTGCCTCGGGAACAGAACTGGCAGATTTCTTAAATGCAGTAAATGAGAGAAAAAATCTGCCGAAAACAATTTTATATAGTTTAAATCCAAAGGATGATGAGCTTATTGGAACGATAATCGGATGTTTTCAAAACAGCGATGCAGTGGGGAAAATACAGCATGGTTCTGCGTGGTGGTTTAATGACAATAAAACCGGTATGAGAAAGCAGATGATTTCTCTGGCAAATCTGGGACTTTTGGGGAATTTCATCGGTATGCTTACAGACTCCAGAAGCTTTCTTTCATATCCCCGTCATGAATATTTTCGCAGAATTCTCTGTGATTTGATTGGAGGCTGGGTGGAAAACGGAGAATATCCAAATGATAGGAAGGCTTTAGAGAAAATTATAAAGGGCATTTCTTATAAGAATGCGGTACGATATTTTGAATTTCAGGTATAAATGAAATTGTTGTAGTATTTTGACACAATTCATGCTAATATAGTACGGATAAAAAGAAAAAGGAGAAAAAGTGTGGAAAATCGTAAAATTATCCAAGTGGAAGAAAAAGTGCCGCCAAAGCTTTTAATTCCGCTAAGTATTCAGCACATGTTTGCCATGTTTGGCGCATCTGTGCTGGTTCCGTCTTTATTTGGCATGAACCCCGCGATTGTTCTTTTTATGAACGGTATCGGAACCTTATTGTTTATCTTAATAACAAAAGGAAAAGCACCTGCATATTTGGGCTCCAGCTTTGCATTTATTGCCCCGTCTTTGGTGGTTATGGGCAAGTTTGGTTATGAATATGCACTGGGGGGATTTGTTGTTGTTGGTCTTTGCGGCTGCATTTTATCATTGATTATCTATAAGTTTGGTTCAGATTGGATTGATGTGGTGCTTCCGCCGGCAGCAATGGGACCGGTAGTAGCGCTTATTGGTCTGGAGCTTTCCGGCACTGCTGCAAAAAATGCAGGCCTGCTGGATGAAAAAATTCAGACAGAAAGTGTAATTGTATTTTTAGTAACCCTTGGTGTTGCGGTATTTGGCTCCGTAGTATTCCGAAAATTTTTATCGGTTATTCCGATTTTGATTGCAATTTTGGCAGGATATGTTGCAGCAATCCTCTGCGGAATTGTGGATTTTACACCGGTAGCGGAGGCAGCCTTCTTTTCACTGCCGAATTTTACAACACCGAAATTTAATGTGGAAGCAATTTTAATTATTTTGCCGGTTATTCTGGTAGTGGCTTCCGAGCACATCGGACATCAGATTGTAACCGGAAAAATTATCGGAAGAGACTTAATCAAAAATCCGGGACTGCACCGCTCTATGTTTGCGGATAATTTTTCAACAATGCTTTCCGGTCTTATCGGTTCTGTGCCAACTACCACTTACGGGGAAAACATTGGCGTTATGGCAATGACAAAGGTATACAGTGTATATGTCATCGGAGGAGCAGCAGTGCTCTCTATCATTTGCTCCTTCATTGGAAAGCTGACAGCGCTTATTCAGACAATTCCAAGTCCGATTATCGGCGGAATTTCTTTCCTGCTTTACGGTATGATTGGAACATCCGGTATTCGTATTCTGGTAGACGGAAAGGTGGATTACAGCCGTTCCAGAAATATGGCGCTGACTTCTGTTATTTTCGTTACAGGCTTGTCCGGCATTAAAATCAGTATTGGCGAGATTGAGCTGACAGGAATGGTTCTGGCATGTATTGTGGGAATGATTTTAAGCTTGATTTTCTATATTCTGGATAAATTGAAGCTGACAAATGACAGAGAACAGGAAATGGAATAGAGAAACAGTAATACAAAGAAGCTGTTGAATTAAGCACAAAGAAAAAGCTTAATTTAATGGCTTCTTCTTTTATTTAAAATAATTATTGACATATACTAATAAAAGTGCAATAATAAATATATGCCAATAATAAAAAGAGAGGAAAGCCTATGCCAAGACCAAACAAACCAAAACGAGTAAAGAGAGAGCCTGTCTGTGACAGCTTTTTTCCAAAGGGAAGAGCAGAACAGTGCCATGAAATTGAAATGTCTGTGGAGGAATACGAAACCCTTCGTCTTCTGGATTATGAAGGGATGACGCAGGCAGAGTGTGCACGGGAGATGGGAATTGCCAGAGCAACGGTGCAGAGCCTTTATACAGAGGCAAGAAAAAAAACAGCCAGATTTTTGGTGGAAGCAGCAGGACTTCGTATTCGTGGAGGAAATTTTTTAATAGAAGAAGAAACAAAAGGAAAGGGCAGAGGTAAGAAAGGAGCTTATACTATGAAAATTGCGGTTACTTATGAAAATGGAGAAATTTTTCAGCATTTCGGTCATACAGAACAGTTTAAAATTTATCATGTAGAAGACGGAAGGATTGTTTCCTCAGAAGTGGTAAATACAAATGGCAGCGGACATGGCGCATTGGCAGGATTTTTAAAAGAATTAGGAGCAGAGGTTTTAATTTGCGGAGGTATTGGCGGAGGCGCAAGAAATGCACTGTCAGAAGCGGGAATTCGCCTGTTCCCGGGAGCATGCGGAAATGCAGATGCACAGGTGGAAGCATATTTGGGAGGAACATTAAATTATAATCCGGATACCATGTGCAATCATCACCACCATGAAGGAGAATGTGGAGAACACAAAGGAGAAAATCATCACTGCGGCGGACATTGCGGAAAATAAAGTTCTTGACAATAAGATGTAAGTCGATTAAAATTAGTATTTGTAAGACTGCTGGAATAGCTCAGTTGGTAGAGCACTTCACTCGTAATGAAGGGGTCGTGGGTTCGAGTCCCATTTTCAGCTCTTATAAATGGGAAAGGGGATGTGAAAAAACTCGATTGAGTTTTTTCGCATCCCTCTTTTTGCTTTTGTTGTGTATAAATTGCTAGAATCCTACGCTGAAAAGGCGCACTTCTCCTACCCCATAGAGATTCTCTTTTTGAATCTATGCGGCAGTTCTATTTCTCATCTTTTTGTTCTGATATTTATATAGATTATGTCCTATTGCCACAAGTAAAACTTCTAGTTTAACCGAATTAATACCTCTTCGGACAATTCTCTTGTACCAACGGTCGTTTTTCATGATTCCGAAAGTGCCTTCTGCTTGTATCGAACGGTTCATTCGTAACAGCGCACCATGAATACTTTCTAAGTTTTCGATTACTTCCTGATGCATTGCAGTGAGTTCCTGATTGATCCGAACAGTTCGATTTTTAGCTGTTTTCTTACATTTCTCTGCATATGGACATCCACTGCAATCTTCACATTCATACAGTTCTTCCTTGCGTCCGTATTGATTTCCCCTCACACTTCTTCTGTATAAAAGATGAAATGCTTTATCGTTAGGACATCTCATGACACCTTGTTCATCAATTCTAAAATTAACTGCACGAAATGGATCTTCATGATACTTTCGATCCTTGGTTTCCTTTTTAAACATTGGAAACTTCATATACTTTTCCATTCCGTTTTGTTCGCAAAAAATATAGTTGTTATATGATCCATATCCAGCATCTGCCACAGGATACTTGGGATAGAAGCCATACGTTTGTTTGAAGTGCTCCATCAAAGGAATGAAACAGTCCATATCGGAACGATAATGGTTCACATCAACAACTGCGATATATTCATTTGCTACACCAATCTGTACATTGTATGCCGGCAGAAGCTGATCATTGCCCATGTAATCCGTTTTGATGCGCATAAAGGTAGCTGATTTATCTGTTTTAGAATAGCTGTTACGATCAGGACCACAGATGTCAATTCTTTCTATGTATTCCTGAAGTTTCTGACAGAAACCAGTCAAATGTTCATAATGACGCTGCTCTTTGGATTTTCTCTTCCCGCTTCCGTAAACAAATGTACTGATATCTAGATCCCATAAAAGCACTAGCTGATCAATGATTTCATTCAGATAATCTGGTACATACTCAGAATTCGTTGAAATCTGTACTCCACTCCATGCGATTTCTGTGTTGATTTCCTCAATCTCCGTAGTGATTTTTTCATAAAGCTTGTAACGGAACTTTTCGGTAGCCTTCTTCCAAACCCAGGTATATTTGTTGGCGTTTGCTTCAAACTTGGAACCATCGATATAGATGTGTTGCAAATCCACATGCTCCTCGTTGAAGATAGCTTGATTGATGTCGTTAAAAATGTTTTCAATCTTATCCTGAAGTACTTCGTTGATGAAATATCCAAAGGTTCGGTATGATGGAGTCTGGTGATCCATGAGATACATGAATCTGATATTGACTTTGCAGTTGTCTTCCAGTTCTCTCAGGGAGCAGTAGCCGCTGGTCATAAATCCAAAAAGTACTGTTTTTAACATGTTGACCGGATTATATCTGAGTCGTCCAGTTGTATACTCCGGAATATCTGTCAGATATTTATTTAAATCGATTCCTCCCATCAATCTGTCAAATGTTAAAACAGGATCCAGCAGATCCAAACAATCTGAAAGAAACAGTGGTAAATATCCTTGTTTTGGATTATTATAATTTATAGTTGAAATTTTCATCGCAAGTTAATTTTAACATAAAAGAGGACCTTTCGTTCATTTTGAACGAAAAGTCCTCTTTTTCCGTAGAGGCTGTTATTTCACAGCCCCTTTTTGCGGAGTATAGAAGGGAGAAAAAATGGGAAAATTATATTTTCGCTACGGAGCTATGGGAAGCAGCAAGACTGCCAATTTACTGATGGTTCATTATAATTATTTAGAGAGAGGAAAACGCCCTGTTATTTTGAAACCTCGCATTGATGTAAGAGACGGCATTAATATTGTAAAATCAAGGATTGGTTTACAGGCAGAATGTATTTTAGTCGAGGATTTTCATATAGAAAGTAATCAATATGATGCAATTTTAGTGGATGAGGCAAATTTTTTATCGGCGAAGCAAATTGATTGGCTGGCAGAAATTTGTGATGTGTACAATATACCGGTGCTATGCTATGGGCTGAAAACAGATTTTCAGGGTAAGCTGTTTGAAGGTGCAAAACGCCTATTTGAATTAGCGGATGTGATTGAGGAAATCCCCACTATTTGTTGGTGCGGGAAAAAAGCGCATTTTAATGCCAGAGTTGTGGATGGAAAAATCGTACGGGACGGCGAACAAATCGCTTTGGGAGCGAATGATTTGTATGTTCCGCTTTGCAGGAAGCATTTTATGCGTGGCGAAGTGAAAGAATATTGTGATATTCATCAATAAGAAACATTGAAAAATTCGGAAATTATGGAGATAAAAGGATGCAAGCATATACATATATTTCAGAAGGTAAATTTGAACTTGTGGAAAAAGAAAAACCGATTATCACACATGAGAGAGATGCGATTGTCAAAGTGACACTGGCAAGTATTTGCTCCAGTGATATCCATATTAAACACGGAAGTGTTCCTCGTGCCGTACCCGGTATTACTGTCGGACATGAAATGGTAGGTATTGTAGAGTCAGTTGGCGCTAAAGTGACGCACGTAAAACCGGGAGACAGAGTGGCTGTAAATGTGGAAACCTTTTGCGGAGAATGTTTTTTCTGCAAGAAAGGCTTTGTAAATAATTGCACAGACAAAAATGGAGGCTGGGCGCTTGGATGCCGCATAGATGGAGGACAGGCAGAATATGTCCGTGTGCCCTTTGCAGACCAGGGACTAAATAAAATTCCGGATGAGGTTACGGACAGACAGGCTTTGCTGGCAGGAGATGTATTGGCTACCGGATTTTGGGCTGCAAAAATTTCAGAAATTACAGAAGAGGATACGGTTTTAATTATCGGAGCAGGCCCTACGGGCATCTGCACATTACTGTGCGTTATGTTGAAAAAACCGAAACAAATTATTGTATGTGAAAAAGAAGAAAATCGAGTGCGTTTTATTAAAGAACATTATCCGGATGTATGGACAGCTGCACCAAATGTCTGCGAAGAATTTGTCCGCAAGCACAGCGAACATGGCGGCGCTGATGTGGTGATTGAAGCAGCAGGGGCAGACTCTACCTTCCGTCTGGCATGGGAATGTGCCAGACCGAATGCAATCGTTACAGTTGTTGCTTTGTATAATCAGGCACAGACATTGCCTTTGCCCGATATGTATGGAAAAAATCTGACTTTTAAAACCGGCGGTGTGGATGGCTGTGACTGTGAAGAAATTTTGCGTCTGATTGCAGAAGGTAAGCTGAATACAGAACCGCTGATTACACATACATATCCGCTTGAAAAAATCGAGGAAGCCTATGAGTTATTCGAAAATAAGAGAGACAGCGTGATGAAAGTGGCAGTGGAATGTGAGAAAAGATATGTGTAATCAATTTAAAGACCTGCAAATAAGCATAATTTACAGCAAACGTAAAACCATATCCGTAGAATTACGTATGGACGAACTGATTGTACGTGCTCCGAAAGGAATGAACCGCCGTGAAATCAAAGGATTTCTTCATGAAAAACAAAGCTGGATTGAAAAACATTTGGCTAAACTTCAGGAACGAAAAAGAGCGCTGGAACAGCTTTCACCATTTACGGTGGCTGAAATACAAGAACTGGCTGAGCAGGCATTGACTATTATTCCTGAAAAAGTCAAAAAATATGCGCCTATTGTGGGTGTTAGTTATGGGAGAATTACTATCCGTAATCAGCGCTCACGATGGGGCAGCTGTTCCGGTAAAGGAAATCTGAATTTTAATTGCCTTTTGATGTTATTTCCGGATGAAGTGATAGATTATGTGGTGGTTCATGAACTATGCCACAGAAAACACATGAACCATTCTGCGGATTTTTATGCAGAAGTGGAACGTGTTTTTCCGGAATACCGCAGATGTCAGAAGTGGCTGAAGGAGAATGGGAGCTTGTATATTAGCCGACTTCCATAGGAGGATTAAAAAGAAAAAGTGGATGTAATATACTTTTATAATTAGGTATTGTAATTCATAATTAACTTTAGGATAAGAAGGTGTTATATTTCAAGTATAGAAAATAAAGGAGAGGGGCAGCAATATGCAGCAAAGGATAGAAGCAATTTGGAGAGAACTAAAAAGGAAGGTATCTTTAGAACAGATATTTTATTTATCGCTGGTACTTGCATTTTGCCAAAACCAAAGAAAAGAGAGCAGAGACATTACTCAGACTGCGGTAAAAGAAGTTTTAGAAAAAATACAGGGATATAACTTGCGAGTTGCTTTTACAAGAATTTTTCAATTTATTCGTTGGGAAATTCTTGAGGATAAAGATACAGAGAGATTTTTTCAAATAGAAGATTCTCTATTTCAGGAGTATCTGGAAAGAGGAGGAAAGCTATCTGAGCTATTTCAGATGATTTTTACACAAGCGGGGAAATGGGACATTTACGCACCTACACCTACGGAAGTTCAGAAATTTATTGTGAATATTCTCGGTACAAATAAAGCCCATAGAATTGCAGATTTTTGTTGCGGAGGAGCAGGACTTGGATTAGAGCTCTGGAAAAGCTTGACAATTCATAATAAAGAGGTAAGCTTTCACGGAGAAGAAGTAAATCGAAATTTATGCGATGCGGCACAGCTTTACTTGTCTGCTTATGAAGTGCCGGAAGGAGAAATTGAAGAAAGGGATATTTTGACAATTCCTGATGCAGCAGAGAGTCAATCCTACGATATCATTGTTTTAGATATCCCCAGAGGGCAAAATGTAACAGAGGTGTACGATGAAAAGGATCCAAGGCTGCTTTGCTTTAATAAGAAAAATATATATGCGGACTGGATTTTTATTCAGGATGTGTTGTATCGTTTGAAAAAAACAGGAATGGCGGCAGTATTGGTAACACCGGGAGCATTAACCAGAGTGAACGAAGAAATTTTGAGAGAGCAGATTGTAGTAAATGATTGGCTGGAAGCAGTTATTACATTGCCGGAAAATTTGTATTCCAAATATTATGCAGGAACAGAATTGCTGATTTTTAATAAGGCGAAAGAAGGTTCAAGAAAAGGGAAGGTTATTTTTATTGATATCAGCAAAGAATTCAAACGGAAGGGAAGAAGAACCGTTGAGATTACGGAGTCAGGCATATTACAGGCATGGAAGGTTTTTGTTCATAGTTGTGAAATAAAGGGAGTCAGTGCAGTTTGCAGCAAAGAGCGGATACGGAAAAATCAGTATTCTTTTAATCCATCTCAGTATATTCAGCAGGAGGATGAATGGGATTTTGCATCTGAGCTTGTATTAGAAGATATAGCACAGATTACAAGAGGAGCGCAAGTTCCGAAAAGGGCAGATGTGGCAGAAGACGGCGATGTATACTTTTTGAATATTAAAGATATTCAGGAGAAAAGAATTTGTTATGAAGGAGCAGACAAGGTCAGAAGTACAAATTCTGTTTGTAAAGGAAAATATAGAATTCAGCAGGATGATATTTTAATTACTTCAAAGGGAACGGCTATGAAGCTTGCAATGGTGGAAGATTGTCCTCCGGAAGCATATATTAGCGGGAATTTGACGCTTATTCGGGTTCATCCGGAAAAATATCATCCCTATGTGCTTTTTGAATACTTAAATTCCAGACAAGGGCAAATTTCTCTGGAGCGAATACAATCAGGAACAACCATCCGAATTTTAAGTAATGCCAGTCTCCAAAAATTAAAAATCCCGGAATATCATTTAGAAAAAATGAGAGAGATAGGGAAAGAATTAAAAGAAAATCAGACTGTATTTTACAGAGAAAAATATATGCTGGAGAAGCAATACGAAAGCAAAAGAAAGCATCTTTTAAAGGAACTGGAGGTATTGTAAAATGAAGAAAATATTTATCAGCTACTGTACAAAAAACAAAGAACTGGCAGAAGCTTTTATAGAATTTTTACAGCTTGGCATGGGGATTGCAAAACAGGACATTTTTTGTACTGCATATTTGGAAATGTTGGAAACAGGAGGCAATTTCAGCGAAAAAATACGGCAGCAGCTTCAAAATTGTGAGGTTTTTGTATCCTTGATTACAGAAGAATATTTAAAAAGTGCTTTTTGCCTTGTGGAAATGGGGGCTGCATGGGGACAGAATAAAAGATTTTTCCCTCTTGTAACAGTTCCTTTTGAAAGATTAAATCATACACCTTTTCAGGGGATACAGATGCGCCCGTTGGACAGCATAGAAGCTTTAAGCGCTGTCTATGATGAATTTCATACACAGGGAATTTTGGAGTCTTATCAGACAGCAGAATTTCATAAACGTGCGGTGGAATTTCAGAGGAAGATGAGAAATTTGGAAAGCGGAGAGTGCATTCTTGAAAAGGACCATGAAGGTTACTATAAAGCAGTGATTGAAGGTGTTCGGAACTTACAGAACGATCAGTATCGATGTTATAAAATCAAAGGACATATTGCAGAACCGCCGGATGGAATAGAGGCGGAAAGCGATTGGCTGTTTTATTGGACAGGAGCTTTTGCAGATCTTCAGGTGGGGGATTATGTGAAATTTAAGACTACCAAAAGTAAGGTGAATACTTTTTCGGATATTGGGAGAGCAAGGAATATTTATCCGGATGAGTTGTGGAAGGTGGAATGATTTATTGCATTGACAGAAAAGCTGAGGAGGAAAAGCAGATGGAAAAGAATATCTTTAAATAGGTAATTGCGAAACAAGCTCAGGATATGAGCCAGAATAGTGCTGAAACTTGGGATTTTAGAATATTGGGAATCGCAAAGAACTGAAAAACATGGTGGATAATGATATAAGCTGAAATTGGACAGGAAATGGGCGCACTTATAGAGGGAAATGAAAACCCCTGTTTTTAAAATAGTAAGTTCTATGCAATCAAGGGTTTCAGACTTCGAATATACTGATGTTCTTCTATTTTATCAGCGAGAAGCACGCCGATAAGCTGTGTAATACCAGCCAGAATCAGATCAGCATGAAGTGTTTTCGCATTTTGGGTTTTGCGACCAGCAACCCCAAGGCTGTCTTTCAAGTGATTGATGGAACGTTCCACAGTGGTTCTGAGCTTATATGTATTATTCCATTCTTCAGTCCCGCGCACAGTGCCGGGATAAGCACGTAAGTCTTTTTCGGGGTAAAGGTACACCATTCTTCCACATGGTGAAGTTGTACAGGGAGTATCACAGTGACAGACACGGCGATATTTTCCAGTGGAAGGATCCTTTTCCCACTTAACTTTTGGACAGCTAAACTTATAGCGTATAATACCATTCTTCCGCTTGCTGGTACCTTCATGTTTCATAGGAAGAGAAGGATCATTCGGACAACAGGGAATGCCGTTTTCATTCACCGAATAGTCTGTGCTTTCCAAGCCTGAACGGGAATTTAATGGGATATAGGCCTTTTGAAAGTGAATGCCATTGCCGTCAGCATCCTTGCCAAAGGTATCGCCTGAAAGGAGCTCTTTATAAAGCTTTGCAGAGTCAAAAGCGGCATCTCCCAAAAAAGTATGGGGATTGATGAGTGGATGGGCAGTAAACAGATCCTGTAAAGTAGGGATAAGCAGCCTGGCATCATGGACAGATTTATCTTCATCCGGGGAATCGGACTTCTTTTCAAGAATAATTTCAGGATGCTTGTCAAAAAAATCCTTGTTGTAGAAGTCAATATGCCGGACGATACCCAAACCATTTGTGACAATGCCGAATTTGTAGGCATAACAAAAATGCCCGTCAATGTAGAGCTGTTTAATGTCTGGATTTGCGGCGGCATGGGAAGGCATGGAGCTGTAAGCAGCTTTGTAAGGGTCATAGTTCCCATCAAAACGCATGGCTTTTGCATAAGCTTTGAGCTGTTTGATGATACGGTTGGCATACTTGGGATTGTTTTCAGTAACCCAAGCTTCTATGCCAGAAGAATCAAAGATGGTCATAGCTGCCTTAGCAGGATTTATTGCCTGACAGATAGGTTCCGTAACATCAACGAGACGATGGAATACGAGCTGCAGATCATTCAAAAAGTCCTGTTTGAAGCGGGTGATTTTGGAAGCATCCGGGACCTTGATAAAACCACAGAATTCACGAAGATGTCGGGAATAGTGAAGGAAAACAAGGAGCAGGGAATCGGTAGGGATTGAAAAAATACGCTGAATGACAAGCGCCCATAAAAAAGCGTTCAAAGGGTATTTGCGGGTTCTGCCCGTTGATGCATAGAAATGTTTTCGAAAGGAAACGGGAACAATTTCATCAAGGTCAATGTGCTGTTGTAAGAGAGACAAAAACTGAGGTTTGTCGGATTCATAAATTTTCTGGCAATCTGAAAAAATATCTGCCAAAGAAAGCTGATTGTATGGTATCATATAGGTACAACTCCTTTCAGGTGGATATGGTTGATTTTTGTTTGGTCACTTAAATTTTACCACAAACCTGTGAGGAGTTGTTCTATTTTAGCAAAGAAAAAAGCCCGATTTTATGTAGGCTTTGGCGTTTCGCAAACGCCTAAATGCTGTTAAAATCATGGAGGTGATCATGTAATGTCACAAAAAAATAACGTGATTGAAGCGATGCGCCAAAATGGCGGATATGCTACATTCCAACAGTTGAATCAAATGGTAGATTTTAGTACGTGGAAAACCAAGACACCACAAGCAAGCATTAGAAGAATCGTTCAAGCGTATGATGAATTTTTTAGAATACGGCCAGGTCTTTGGGCACTAACAGAATGTAAAGAAGATGTGTTGAGGCGTTTTGATATTGTAGGGAATGATGTTAATAGTAATGAGATATTTACACACTCTTATTATCAGGGAATTATTGTAGAACTTGGTAATATGCGCAACTATTTAACTTACGTTCCGAATCAGGACAAAAATAAGAGATTTTTAGAAAGAAAGCTTAGTGATCTGACAACAGAGCCGGAACTTCCGAAGTTTACATATGAAGCAATAGCAAATCGAGCAAAAACAGTAGACGTAATTTGGTTTAATGAGCGAAGAATGCCATTCAGATTTTACGAAGTAGAGCATTCTACCAATATTACAAATTCATTGGACAAATTTTATGAACTTCAGGATTTTAGAGCAGACTTTTATATTATTGCTGATGAAAGTCGCAGAAATCAATTCAATAGTTTAATGGAAAGGAACATTTACAGTAGTATTCGTAGTTACGTCAAGTTTTTTAGTTATGATAATTTGATTAAACAATATTCTAATGAGAGTGCGTTAATGCAGATGGATAGGCTGTGAGAAACAATGGGAAATTTGATTTTATATATGATAATAGTAGGATCTGGGCAAAGAAAATGTGTATAGAAAAATTAGTATTTTCATGGTATGGTAATTATTAGATTAAGTCAGTAAAAACGAGTAAATAGTAATGTCAAGACTATAATGGATTAGACAGGAAATGTAAGGGGTGACAGCTGATGTTACAAGAAAGAATATTAGAATTGCATAATGGATTTGAAACTGCATATATAGATGGAAGCATTGCGTCAAATCTTGCATACAAGCCAAAGTTTATTTCAAATAATTATAAGCAGGGCAAGAAAGTCTTATCGTTTATAGAAGATGAACTATTGTTGTGTGATAAGTTTCAAATCAGCGTAGCATTTATTACAATGAGTGGAATTACGCCTTTACTGCAAACGTTAAAAGAGCTTGAAAAGAAAGGAATTAAAGGTGAAATTCTTACGACAAATTATTTGAATTTTAGCGAGCCAAGAGCGTTAAAAAAGTTAAATAGTCTTTCAAATATTACATTGAAAATGTATGATGTGGAAGCAGCAAAAGAAGGCTTTCATACAAAAGGATATATTTTTAGAAAAGAAGAAATATATAGAATTATCATCGGAAGTTCTAACATTACAAGTTCAGCACTTACCAGTAACCGAGAGTGGAATACACGTGTTATTTCAACTGAAAAAGGCGAAGTGGCGAGGAGTATTCTTAAAGAATTTCATGAACTTTGGCACAGTGAATATGCGTTAGAGTTTGAAGAGTTTTATGAAATATACCAAGAGCGATATAAGATTATTAAAAACCAGCGGGAAATTGCACATAGCGATGAATTTCCATCTATTGAAAAATATCGTTTGCAGCCCAATTCCATGCAAGTCGCTTTTATTGTAAATTTAAAGAAGATAATTGAGTCCGGTGAGAAGAGAGCATTGTTAATCTCTGCTACGGGTACAGGAAAAACTTATGCATCAGCGTTTGCTATGCGCGAATTAGGATATAAAAGAGTGCTGTTCTTAGTTCATCGAGGACAGTTAGCGAGACAGACTAAGAAGTCATACCAAAAAATATTGGATAAAAATATTTCCATGGGATTAGTTGGTGCGGGATGTTCTGAATACGAAGCGGATTACGTATTTGCGACAGTACAAACTTTAAATCGTGATGAGCATTTACACAAGTATAACCCTGAAGCGTTTGAATGTATAATTTTAGATGAAGTACATCATAGTTCAGCAGACACATATCAGAAAGTTATGAATTATTTCAAACCTAAGTTATGGTTGGGTATGACTGCAACACCAGACAAGAGAGATGATGATATTGCTGGGCGCAATATTTATGAAATTTTTAATCATCAAATTGCTTATGAAATTCGGTTGCAGCAAGCAATGGAAGAAAATATGTTATGTCCGTTTCATTATTTTGGAATTAGCGATGTTTCAATGGTAAATGATAAACAGTTAAAGGCAAGGAAATTAAAAGAGATAGATTTTAATCAGCTTACAGGTAATGAAAGAGTACGTCATATTATCGAACAAGCGGAATATTACGGATATAGTGGTGATAGAGTAAAAGGTCTGATTTTTTGCAGTAGAATTGATGAATCTGAAGAACTTTCACAGAAATTTAATGCTGCTGGATTTAGAACAACTGCTCTCAATGGAAGCGCATCAGATGAAGAAAGAACAGAAGCATTTGAAAGACTCGCGATGGATGAAGAGGATGCCACAGAAGAAATGCAGCCGTTGGATTATATTTTTTCTGTTGAAATTTTGAATGAAGGTGTGGATATTGTGGAAGTGAATCAGGTTATTATGCTTCGACCTACAAAATCACCGATTGTATTTATCCAGCAGCTTGGAAGAGGATTGCGTAAAGCAAAAGGGAAAGAATATGTTGTAGTTCTTGATTTTATAGGAAATTATAATAATAATTTTATGATCCCAGTGGCACTTTCTGGTGATCGTACATATAATCAGGATATTATAAAAAAATATGTTATTAGTGGGAATGCAACTATTCCGGGAGCATCAACCGTGCATTTTGACGAGATTGCGAAAAATAAGATTTTTGCATCTGTTGACAAAATAAAAGGTATGAAATCTATTATAAAATCCAGTTATAGAAATTTAAAAAATAGGCTTGGACAAATTCCATATTTGGTAGATTTTTATGAAAATGGAGAAGTAGATCCTTTGGTTATTATCCGGGAATACAAAACATATCAAGCGTTTTTAGAGTCAGAAGAACGAGAATTATGTGCAGGAAAAATTTCAGAAAAGGAAAAAATCATATTAGAATATTTATCCAAAACGGTTCTGTCCGGGGCACGTCCTTATGAACTTGAGATATTAAAGCATTTTATGAAACAGGAAATGAGTTATCTGAATGATATTAAACGTGTAATACAGGAAAAATATGAATGTTCAGTAGATATGGAATCCTTTACAAATGCGATAGATGTATTGCAGGGACATTTTGTAAGCAATGAAAAGGAGTATAAAAAGTATTCCCATATTGATATTTTAAATAATGATGATGCTCATATTCTTTATAGAATGACAGGATATGCAGAACGTCTTAAGAATATGGAGTTTTGTCGACAGATTGAAGATATTATTGAAGTTGGTTTAAGAAGATATCAAGAAAAATACCAGATGGGAAGAACAAAAGAATCTCCATTTGTATTGTATGAGAAATATTCAAGACGTGATGTGAGCTTGCTAATGAATTGTGGTAAAGATTTATCTTCGACAATGTATGGGATGAAACGTATTGGTGATGATGTATTTATTTTTGTTACATATCATAAAGAAGAAAATGAAGATGATGCGAAATCCTACGTTGATGGAAAACCAGATTATGCCGACGTATTTGAAGATAATATTATTTTTAGATGGGATTCGCAGATTGGCAGAGGTGTAGATAGTTCGTATATGAAGGAAGTATGTACAGCTGCAAGAAAACACTTGTTAGTCAAAAAGAGTGATGCGGAAGTTAGTTTTTATTATATGGGTATGTTTGACATCATTGATATAAAAGCGGCTAAGAAGAAAGACAACAATGGAAAAAACAGGGATATTGCAAAAGTGAAGGTGCAAATGAAACATCCTGTAAGAACGGATTTATTGCGATATTTACAAAGTGATATTACAATAGAAGGTGGAGAAACTGTATGAAAACAATAAGAGTAGTTGCAGCTATTATAAAGGCGGCAAAAGAAAATGGAGAAACAATGATTTTTGCAACACAAAGAGGATATGGTGATTTCAAAGGTGGCTGGGAATTCCCAGGCGGTAAAATCGAAAAAGGAGAAACATCACAGGAAGCTCTTAAACGTGAGATTAGAGAAGAACTGGAAACAGAAATTGTTGTAGGCGATTTAATTGATACGATAGAATATGACTATCCTACATTCCATCTTTCAATGGACTGCTTTTGGGCGGAAATCCTTTCAGGAAATTTAGTTTTAAAAGAACACGAAGCAGCTAAATGGTTGACAAAAGAAACTTTAGATAGTGTAAAGTGGTTACCGGCGGATTTAGGCTTGATTGAAAAGATTAAAAAATATTTATAAAGAAGATATAGCTAAAAAGTATTTCAAAAATAACGGGAGGAAACACTATGAACTTTTATTTTGCACATTATAATTACAATGTAAAGGATTTAGACAAATCTATTCAGTTTTATGAAAAGGCACTTGGATTAAAAGAAGTAAGACGTAAAGAGGCGCAAGATGGCAGCTTTATTGTAAGCGCTTAATTTTCAGGTGTCGCTAGAAAAATATCCGACTACTTTTCTGCAGTCGGAGTACCTTGACAATTCACATATGATTGATTATTCGTCGGAGCTTTCTACCCGGCGTCTGAGTTCTGCTTTGACATCTTCGTTCCATGGCGCCAGCTGATCCAGTTCTTCGTCACTCATACTATCATTAGGCTGTTTCTCTAACAGGTAGGTCAGATAGTGATAGACGTTTACTCCATTTGCCTTTGCCATTTCTACCATGGTATATACAATGGCACTGGCCTGTGCACCGTTCGGAGTATCACAGAACAGCCAGTTTTTACGGCCTACCGTGAATGGGCGGATCGCATTCTCGCTGAGATTATTAGAAAAGCTGCATCGGCCATCTTCCAGATAGGTCATAAGATAGGTCCGGCGGTTCTGGATATAGGTGACTGCCTTATCCATCCGGGATCCCCGGATAGGTTTCTGCAAGTCAAGCCACGACAAAAAGCCCTCAATGACAGGCACTTCTTTTTCAAGGCGTGCTTTTTTGAGAGAATCGAAGGTTGTGCTTTTGGCTTTAATCGTTTCTTCCAGACGGATGAATAATCCGGCTTCCGTGTCCATGCTGTCCGGACTCAGGAAACCGCAAATCCGTTTTTAAGGAAACCGCCATTCCGGTGGTGGAAACCTTTATCATAAATTCTTAGAATGTAACTATGCACCCCGTGGTGCCAATATATTCTAGGAGGTCTTGACTATGACCAAATATCGAGAGATTCTTAGGCTCAAAAGCTTGAATCTCAGTCAACAAAACATTGCCGACAGTTGCAATGTCTCAAAAAAGACAGTCAATCGTGTGTTAAAGCGTGCTGCTGAATTAGGTATATCCTGGCCGCTTGAGGAAAACGACACCGATGCTGTCCTTGCGGAAAAGTTCTTCCCTTCTGCAAAACAAGTCACATCCCACAAGCGTATGCCTGACTACGACTACATCCGTAAGGAGCTACTCCGTAACGGCGTAAGCAAAAAGCTCCTTTGGACGGAATACATGGAGGATTGCCGTGCCAATGGCGATGAACCACTCATGTATTCACAATTCTGCTACCACATCCAACAGGATGAGCAGAAACATCGTGCTACCATGCATATCAACCGTAAACCCGGTGAACAGGTTGAAGTTGATTGGGCAGGTGATCCTGCAACAATCATTGATCCGGATACCGGTGAAATCATCAAGGCATATATATTTGTTGGTGTAATGACTTACAGCCAGTATGCATACGTGGAAGCATTTCTGGACATGAAGCAGAAATCATGGATTAATGCACATGTCCATATGTACGAGTACTTTGGCGGTGTTGCCAAGATTCTTGTACCGGATAACTGCAAAACTGCAGTTGTTCACAATGGAGGATGGAAAGACCAGCAGATCAATGAAACCTATCAGGAACTAGCTGAACACTATGGCACAGCTATTATTCCGTCTCGTGTCAGAGCTCCCAAGGATAAGCCGAATGCTGAGGGAACAGTAGGAAATATCTCTACTTGGATTACAGCAGCGCTTCGGAATGAACAGTTCTTCTCTCTTGCAGAATTAAATCGCGCAATCAGAGACAAGCTCGAACTGTTCAACCAAAGGCTCTTTCAGAAGAAAGAGGGCAGTCGGCGAAGCTTATTTCTTGAGGAAGAAGAACCATTACTGGCACCATTACCTGCTACCCGTTTTGAACTGAGTGACTGGAAAACAGCCACCGTCCAATTTAATTATCACATATCTGTGGACGGAATGCTATACTCAGTTCCTTATGAATACATCAAAAAGAAAGTTGATGTAAAGGTAACAGATACCACTATTGAAATTTTCTACAACCATAACCGCATTGCTTCCCACCGTCGTCTGAAAGGACGCCCTGGGCAGTACAGCACGGTCACGGAACATATGCCGGAAGACCACCAGAAATATCTGGAATGGAACGGCGACCGGTTCCGCAAATGGGCTGAGCGGATTGGCATAAATACGTACACTGTGGTCAATGCAATACTGACCTCCAAACGTGTGGAACAACAGACCTACCGAAGTTGTATGGGACTTCTGAAGCTTGCTGAGAAATACTCAGATACATTACTTGAAGCAGCCAGTAAAAAGGCTTTATCCTATACATCCTCACCCAGTTACAAGAGTATTAAAAACATCCTTGTAACTGGTTCTATAAAACCGGAATCAGAAACTACTGAATCCAAGACCACACATAAAGCACACGGCATCACAAGAGGTGCCGATTACTATCGGAGGTAAACACATATGACAAATCAGAGTACAATAGATAAATTAATTGAAATGCGCCTGACAGCTATGGCAGATGCATTCCGTAACCAGCTGGATGATCCAACTGGATGATCCAAAATGCAAGGAGATTCCATTTGAGGATCAATTCGGTATGCTGGTGGATATCGAATACAGCAGTCGGAAAAATAATCGTCTCAAAAGGCTGATTAAGAATGCTGGATTCGACCAGCCGGAATCAAATATCATGGATATTAACTACACTTCCGGACGCAAGCTGAACAAAGAACTGATTCGTAGACTTGCAACTTGCGAATATATATCTGAACACCGGAATCTTTTTATTACCGGTGCTACAGGCTGTGGTAAAACTTACATGGCCTGTGCCTTTGGCATGGAGGCTTGTAAGCAGTATTTCAATACCAAGTATGTCCGCCTTCCTGATCTGCTTATTGACTTGGAGATTGCACGGACAGATGGCAACTACAAAAAAGTAATGGCTAAGTATGCCAATCCTGTTGTCCTGATTCTGGATGAATGGCTTCTATTGAAACCAACGGATTCAGAACAAAGGGATATCTTCGAACTGCTCCACCGGAGACGCAAGAAATCTTCGACGATTTTCTGCTCCCAGTATGAATTTGAGGAATGGTATGACCAGCTCGGCGGTGATGACAGTCCTCTGGCAGATGCAATCATTGATCGCATTGCCCATGACAGCTATCGTATCAACATCACAAGTATTGATGCCGAACATGATATCTCAATGCGTGAGGTCTATGGTTTAGACAAAACATTGCGCGAGTAAACTCGCATAAGCGGTTTCCGCAAGCCCGGACAGACGGTTTCCCGTCTGCCGGATTTGCGGTGTTGCCGCACAGGAATATTCAACGGAAGAGACGGTCTACATACAGGATACCCTGCACAGCAGGCTGGCTATAATCCAGGTTTTTGCCTTTCGGGACTGCATCCACCAGGTACCTGCGTATATGTGCCCAGCAGGCTGTACGCTTTGCATCCGGCACTTTGTTGTACCCGCTGTACCCATCGCACATCAGGTAGCCTTTGAATCCCTGAAGGAATTCAACCGCGTTGTCTCCGGCACGGGTTTCCGAGTATTTATAAAGGATGACCGGTACCCCTCCATCTTCCCCGCTGCGGAAAAGCCACATGTAGGATTTTGACTGGGCCCGGCGCCCCGGTTCATGCAGTACCTGCAGGGGCGTTTCGTCTGCCATTGCGAATTCCCTCTCCAGCAGTTTCCGGCGGAAGTATTCATACATCGGACGGAAAAATGCATCTGAATTGAGGATGACCCAGTTTGCCATGGTCGCCCTTGTGATGGACGCACCATACTGCTTCCAGTCTTTTTCCTGACGGCAGTATGGCAGGCTATTGCAGAACTTCTGGTACATCACCCATGCAACTGTTCCTGCCGAAGCCATCCCATAGAGCATATGCGGTTTTCCGTCTTTTCCTTTTTTGATAACAGGAAGATCACGTTTGCTGCATTCCGGGCATTTATAGCTGATGCTGTAGTATTCAATGACTTTCAGCTTTGCCGGTATAAAGACCAGTTCACGACGCACGAACTCTTCACCGATCTTTTCCAATGGAGCATTACAGACCGGGCAGAACCTGTCCTCTTCCGGGATATCAAGATATTCCTTTTTTACAGGCAGGCCTTTAAAACGTTCTGCATTTGCTGCGCGGGCTTTTCTCTTTTTCCCGGAAAGCTGTGCTACCATCTCTTCGGCTTCAGCGGCTGCAGGATCCTGTTCCATTTCCGCTTCATTGAAAAGGTTCAGCTGTCCCGGAAGATCAGTGGAGCGTTTTTCGCTGGAAGTGCCAAAAAGTTTTTTGCGGAGAAGTTCCACTTCTTCTTTCAGGTTGTCACGTTCCTGTATAAGGGCTTCTTCCCGTTTGTTTCCGGCATCGACAGTTGCCTGAAGAGTTTTTATTGAATTTTTCAGGTCCATGATCACGTCTTTCAGCTCTCGCAGCTGGATATCTTTGGAACTGTCTGCCACTGTTTTTTCCTCCTGTTTTTGGTATCTTTATTATATCAGAAAACAGACTGGACTGCCAGTACAACGGGAAAACAGTGTGCCCTGAAAATGCCGAAAATACAGAAAAAACGGGTTGTTTTATGTGCAGTTTTACTGCCTGCACAGGATGTTCTGATCGCTTTTGGCTGCTCAATATCGATGCCTGACATCAGCCAGTCGAATTCCCTCCATGTGAGGTTCCGGACTTCTGACTTATCTCTCGGCCACCGGTAAGACCCCTGGGCTGTCAGCCGTTTATAGATCATAACGATCCCATCCGGTTCTTTTAAGATGGCTTTTATCCTGTCACATTTCCGTCCACAGAAAAGATAGAGTGCATGGTCGATCTCCATGGAAAACTGATCCTGGATGATCGCACATAAGCCATCAATAGATTTACGCATGTCTGTTCTTCCACAGACGATATAAATGGCATCGACATTTGAAATATCCGCTAACATAATGGCTCCTTCAGCGCGTCCATCAGGATCTTCAGGAGTGAAGGATGGACAGTATTATTCATCCGGATCATCAGTCCTCTGGCTTCGATCTCAATCGTATGTGGATTGTCAAGGTACATAGAACGGTTATCTTTATCTGAAACCAGTTCTGCCGGAGAAGTTTCCGGTTCTATAGCGATCTGGACCACATCCTGTTTATGGGATGTGAGATCAAGGGTACTGGCTTTGCCAGCCGGTTCTGGGATCTGACAGGCCTTTTTACGCAGACGTGTGACCGCATTATAAAAACAGCTGGGAGAGATCCCGTGTTCATTACACCATGCGGCATCAGTAAGCCCGCTCTGTCTGCACTGGATCACCAGTTCCATCCATTCATCCAGGGAACGCCCTGGGGCACGTTTACTGCTCATAATGAAACCTCCAAATATAGTAACTGTCCACTTCCTATCTACGAAGTGGAGTAAAAAACTATTTACTATCAATCATTATGAACCGCAAAATAGCAAATGTATAGTTACCCAAGAATTAAGCGCTTACGCTTTATTCTTGTTTATCTAGTATAGAATAAATTAAATCTCTACTATATATTTTGAGGATAATGTATGGTAAAATAGTGTTATCTAAGAAAGGATGAACACTATGAGAAAAACATATCTTCCTCTGTCAGATGAAGACAGAGATTACCTTAAAGCATTATCCAAAAAGAGAACCATTCAGGCACAAGTTGTGGACCGTGCCAGAATCCTTTTATATAAAGCCGATGGAATGACATTCCAGCAAATTGCTGATAAACTTGCCATTAGTACTGCAACGGTACGCCTTTGTATTTCGAAGTTTCAGAAAGGCGGTTTAGATGCTGCACTGTTTGATGTTCAGCGTCCTGGACGTCCATCGGAAATCACTGATGATGCAAAAGCATGGATGATTCATATTGCGTGTCAGAGACCGACAGAACTCGGTTATGCACAGGAATTGTGGACGTTGACCTCTCTCCACAAATACATTCAGAAACATGCAGAAGAAGCGGGATATCCAAGGCTTTCAACCGTTACCAAACCGTATATCCAGAAATTTCTTAAGGAACAGGATATGAAACCCTTTAAAATCAAATATTACTGTGAAAAACGGGATCCTGATTTTGAATCAAAAATGCATGAGGTTCTGTTGGTTTATAAGCAGATTGAAATGCAGTTTGATGAAAATGGTGATCTCATTGTTCCAGACGATTATAAACTGACGATTACGGTATCGTATGATGAGAAGCCGGGCATTCAGGCAATCTCCAATACGGCACCGGATTTACGCCCGACATCAGAACATGGAGAAGTATATCGTGATGCAGAATACAAACGTCTGGGAACGCTCTCTTTACTGACTGGCATTGATTTACTCACTGGAGAAGCAATTCCGTTAGTAAGTGAGACCCATAAGAGTTCTGATTTTATTGAGTTTTTAAAGATACTGGACAAAAAATATCCATCACAGGATACCATTCGGATCATCCTGAATAATCATTCTGCACATACTTCCAAAGAAACATGGCGCTTTCTGGATACTATGCCAAAGGGACGTTTTAAATTTGTGTTTACACCAAAACATGGCTTATGGTTAAACATGATTGAAAGCTTCTTCAGCAAGATGACCAGACAGATGCTTCGAGGAATTCGTGTCAATACCAAACAGGAGTTGGAAGAACGAATTTACAAGTACTTTGACGAAGTGAACCGTGAACCCGTGGTTTATCACTGGAAGTATAAAATGGATGAAATCAGTGAAGAGGAAGCAGTATCAATTTAATATAGCAATTATTTAATATTCGTTATACTAGGAGATGGAAAAACAGGATTTCAACTGGAGTTGACCTGGTTGCGTGACTGGGAGAAAGATCACTATGACTTAGGAGATAATGAAATACATCTGGCATTTGTGACAGATAACATGGAAGAAGCTCATAAAAAACATGAGGAAATGAAGTGTATTTGCTATGAAAATCCGAAAATGGGTATTTATTTTATCAGTGATCCGGACGGGTATTGGATTGAGATTTTACCGGAGAAAAACATCTCGTTTTAACTTTGCAAAAATAAGGATGAAAATGTAGTAGTCATACAAGATTTTCTTGGAGAAAATGAAGTATTTGTACCATTTAATGGTGTTGGGGATAGCTCTTTGGAACAAGATAAAGAGAAATATCAGTATTCCTATGAAGATATTATTGAAATGCTTCAGGATAATGTAAAACTTATAGATGTTGAACAAACAATAGATTTGTTTTGAGACATGTTTGTCATAGATGCCTTTATTGCTAATTTTGACCGCCATGGAAGTAACTGGGGATTTATCAAAAAAGATAATGAATATGGACTTTCACCTGTCTTTGATAATGGATTTAATTTGCCCCGTTTTGCTTATTTTGTGATTGATTTAACAATTTAGGAATGGTTGAAAGAGAGCACAAATTGAGGCAAAACACGGCATTATATTGCTTTATGAAAGGAGCTCTTTAATATGCTTAGCGTGCTATTTATTTGCCACGGCACTCTTTGAAGAACTCCTTAAAAAGTCAGTAAAATCAACGGTTGGAAGGTATTTGTGGAGAAGAAATAACCCGAAAATAACCCACAGATTTTTTGTGCGAGTGTTACAAGAAAAATAATTATAATTTTGGGATGTGACATGATAATGATAAAACTGTAAGTTCTTTCTATGTTGAAAAGCTTACAGTTTTTTTATGTGAAAAATGAAGGGGATTTCAAAAAATAAAACATGATAAATAGATGTAATGAAAACTAGATGGTCTATATTTGAAAATAAATTGAATATTAAATGATGATTTGTTATAATAAAACGGATTATATATTAATGTAGGTAGATATATTATGTCAATAAAAGAACCGCATTTTCATGGAGAAGTTACGGAAAAAAGCCATAAAAACATGAGTAGAATACGTGGAAAAGATACAAGTATAGAGGTTGTGTTGAGAAAGGCACTATGGCATAGGGGATTTCGTTATCGAAAAAATTACAAGGGATTGCCGGGAAGGCCGGATATTGTTCTAACTAAGTATCGTATTGCGATTTTTTGTGACAGTGAGTTTTTTCATGGAAAAGATTGGGAAATATTGAAGCCACGATTAGAAAAAGGAAAAAATTCGGATTATTGGGTTAAGAAAATAGAGCGGAATATCCAGAGAGATGAAGAAAAGGATCAACAATTAAATTTTATGGGGTGGACCGTGATACATTTCTGGGGAAAAGATATTCTGAACGATACAGAACAGTGCGTTAGAGTGATAGAAGAGACAATATTTGACCAGAAACTGGAAGAAGTAGACGATGAAGAGGAAATGTAATGATGAATTATTTGGAAGAATACGATGAAACGGATCCTATTTCAATTGAAACATATGCAAAAAGGTTGATTGGAAAAACATTTGCAGATGTGTGTAAGCAGGATGATATCACCAAAGCTATGGTTGTCAGGGAGACAACAAATTATGAAGTAAAGCACGAGAATAAGAAGCGAAAAGGTGGTCTGGGAGAACTGATAGAAGAGAGATATTTTCACTATCAGACGAATAATGATGCACGTCCAGATTTTGATAAAGCAGGTGTAGAATTAAAAGTAACACCGTACAAACAAAACAAGAATGGGACACTGGTAGCCAAGGAAAGATTGATATTGACCATGATTGACTATTTTTCAGTTGTTAATGAAACATTTGAAGATAGTCATATGTGGCAAAAGGCTCGATTGATTTTATTAGTGTATTATCTGTATCAACAAGAGATAAAGAACCGGTTGGATTATCGTATTGGATATGTGAAGCTGTTTGCACCGCCAGAGCAAGATATAAAAATCATAGCACATGATTTTGAGGTTATTGTTGAGAAAATCAGAAACGGAAAAGCACATGAATTATCTGAAGGAGATACTTTGTATCTAGGAGCAGCACCAAAGGCAGCAACATCGAAAAATCGGAGGAAGCAGCCATTTAGTGAGGAATTAGCAAAACCGCGGGCATTTGCATTTAAGAATTCCTACATGACATATGTCCTGAACAATTATATTATTCCTGGAAAAAATACATATGAACCGATTATAAAGGGTACGGCAGAGGAATCTTTTGAAGAGTATGTTGTGTGTAAAATAGATGCGTATTATGATTGGTCAGTTACTGATTTATGTAATAAATTTCATATAGAATATCAAAAGAAACCGAAAAGTCTGGAGGCAATGTTAGCATATCGGATGTTGGGAATAAAAGGAAACCATGCGGAAGAATTTGAAAAAGCTAATGTAGTAGTTAAGACGATACGTATTGAGAAAAATAATAAGATAAAAGAAAATATGTCATTTCCTACTTTTAAATTTAAAGAGTTAGTAGAGGAAGACTGGGAAGATTCTACATTCGGAAATTATTTACGTGAGACTAGATTTTTGTTTGTAGTTTATAAGTTTGATCAACAAGATGAATTAAGATTAAAAGGCTGTCAGTTCTGGAACATCCCGTATGATGATTTGGAAGGTAATGTGAAGGCGGTTTGGGAAAAGACGCAGAGAGTGCTTCGTGAAGGTCTTCAGATAGAAAAGAGAAATGGAAAGAATTATAATAATTTTCCGAAGTCATCAGAAAATTCTGTGTGCCATGTAAGACCACATGCACAAAATTCAAAAGATACTTATGAACTTCCAGACGGAAGACAGTATCCAAAGCAATGTTTCTGGTTGAATAATAGTTATATTTTGTCGCAATTAGATGATCGATTCAAGGAGGAATAGTATGGCAGGCTTTATTTTTTCTATATATAAAGAAGAGAATATTGAAGGCGTAAAGAAGTGTATTAGGCAAGGAGTATATGCATCAAAAGTACCAAATGATAAACTTTCAGTACAGGAAAATGAAAGTTCAGGTAATAAAAGTAAACAAGTTATGGCAGCAGTATTGGCAGATTATTGTTCGATGCAAGCTGGTGATAATGTGTATTTTTTGTCTGATAGACGTATTTATGGAGTTGGAAAACTGGTCAATCTTGGAACGGATTGTAAATATAAAAATTTTTTGGATGCAAATATTTTTGAAAAAAAAGAAAAAGTAATAGAAGCAGATCAACCATTGATGCAATTAGGGCCAGAGTATAGGTGGTTATGTCTCTTTGAGCCTGATCAACATTTTTTTGCAGAAGGCGTCGATATGGATGAAGTACTATCATATAGACCATCAGCATTCAGAATGTTGAGAGCTTTTCAAGATGTTACTTTCATAAAGATAGATGATGCAGAAAATAGAGCTTTAAAAGAATGTATTTATTTAAAAAACAGAGACAAACAGAAGTATTTTGAATACAGTACATCAGAGCATGAACGGATTTTACAGTCCGATTTGGAAAAATATCTGATTAATCTTGAAGAAATTATAATGAGAGAGTTTAATTATGAAAAAAATGAAATAAATACGGAAATGCTGTTAGAAGCTTGGATGATAGATTTTATTTCAAAAAATGGATTTGAAAATGAAAGGTATGATTATGTTACACATCAGGTCATAGCTTCTCCATTTAAGCCACTAGCATATATTGATAAAATGGATATTTTTGCATACAGATATTTGGAGAATTTCCCAGACACAGAAAAACCAATAGAAAAATATATGGTTATAGAGCTGAAAAAAGGAAAAGCAACGAAGGATTTTCCTTTACAACTAATGAGATATGTTGATTGGATTAGTAGAGAGTATGCTGCGGGAGATTATTCTTTAATAAAAGCGGTTGGTATTGCAAAAGGGTATCCTAAGGGAATGCAAAAAATTCTAGATGAACAGTGTAAAAGAAGTTATTTGTCAGATTTACATCCTAATACAACCTCTCAATGGAACGATTTATGTTTATATGAATATTCTATGAACCAAGCAAATCAGCTACAAATTAGGAAGAGTGATATCTTTGATGCAATCCTTGAATTGAAAGAAAGACTTTCCGATATTGGTTTAGAGTATAATACTGGTAAAATTCAAATAAATGGAGAAGTATATTCACCTAAATTTAAAGTACAGTCAAAAAAGTGGGCTTTTTTTGATGGATTAGATGAAGAAAAAAGAATTGTATTCAGTAAAAATAAATGGAGAGCCATTGATATTTGCGGAATAAAAAATAGAGCAGAGGTAGATCAACTTATTTTAGAATTATTTAAATAAGGATCTTTACAAAAACAATAAAATAAGATATTATATACAAAGAACGATCGTTCGAATAATAAAAGAAGAGGTAATATAAAGTGAAGAAAACAGTTTGCGAATTGTTTGCCGGAGTAGGTGGATTTAGATGTGGACTTAATAATATAAGAACAGCAGAAGATTATGGTAAAGAAGAAAAATGGGATACAGTTTGGTTTAGTCAGTGGGAGCCGGCAGAGAAAAGTACACAGTACGCACATGATTGTTATGTATATCGATTTGGAACACGATTAGATAATAATGGTGAAGATACCACGAATTATAATATTGAAGACGTAGATAAAACAACACTTCCTGACTTCAATTTGTTGGTCGGCGGATTCCCGTGTCAGGACTATTCAGTAGCATCTTCGTTAGCCACTTCCAAAGGACTTGAAGGGAAAAAAGGAATTTTATGGTGGTCAATACGTGAGACCTTAGAAGCAAAGAAACCGCCATTTGTATTATTAGAGAATGTTGACAGATTATTGAAATCTCCTGCAAAGCAAAGAGGTAGAGATTTTGGTGTTATTCTTGCATGTTTTCGAGATGAAGGATATACAGTGGAGTGGCGAGTGATAAATGCTGCGGAATATGGATATCAGCAGAGACGCCGTAGAACATTTATTTTTGCTTATAAAAATGATACCAAATATGCAGAAAGAATATTAAATAAAATCGGATATACAAATGCGTTGGAAGAAGAGAGAAAGAAAGAATACATGGAAAATGTAATTTTAAAAGATGGCTTTTTTGCAGAAACTTTTCCGGTAAGTGAAGCGAAAACTACTAAGATGAATATGAGAGTGCTTCCGGTAGAAGTAGGAGAAGTATCTGATTCATTTCAGTGTGCATTTGAAAATTCTGGAATAATGAAAGATGGGATGATATATACAATGAAGACTATTCCGAATTATCATGGAAAGCAGATAACCCTTGGTGATGTTATGGAAACTGGACAAGTAGAAGAACAGTATTTTATTCCGGAAGAAAAGTTATATTATACGGATCCGACGATTACACATAGTGATGAGACTACGCAGCGTCTTCCAAAGGAAGATAGACAGACCTGGCAATATTTGAAAGGTGCAAAAAAATTGTTACGTACAAGTTCGACAGGTCACGAATATGTATTTTCAGAAGGTGCCATTTCCATGATTGATCAAGAGGATAAACCGGCACGTACAATGCTGACATCAGAAGGTGGGTTTAGTAGAACAACTCATATTGTGAAAGACAAGATGACTGGAAGGGTGAGATTACTTACTGCGACAGAAGCAGAGCGAATCCAGGGATTTCCTACAAATCATACAAAGTATTGTCTGGTTAAAGGAGAAACAGTCGAAATGCCATTGAGAAAGCGTCGTTTTATGATGGGAAATGCATTAGTAGTCAATTTAGTGGTAGATATGGAGAAAACATTGGAAAAAATATTTGAGAAAGAGTAACATTCATAGAATGTTTATCTGACATGAGTAGAAAGACATAATATAAAAATATGTGGCATATAGTATAAATTATACATAGTCAGCAGGAAGGAGTGTGGTTTATACGAGGTCGCATCAAAAATATACTATTGGAGGAAAACATATGGACAGGATTACACAAAGTATGATTGAATCATTTAGGAATAATCAAAGTTTGAACATTGATAATAATTCAGAATTATTTGAATATTTTGCGAATTATTGTGTTGTAAATAATGCATATGGCTCAAATGATTTTGACTTAGAAGAAATAACTACAGGGAAAGCAACACAAGGAATAGATGGGATTGCTATTATTGTAAATCAAAAATTTATAAATACCATTGAAGATATTGATACTTTGATAGAGTATAATAAATCGATATCTGTTAAATTTGTGCTGATTCAAGCTAAAACATCAAGTTCTTTTGATAATACTGAAATTGGAAATCTTTTGACATATTCGAAGTTATTCTTTAGTGATGATACAAGCATGTTTCATACGACGGAGATGCAACATTTTATTGAATTAAAAGAACATATTTTTTCAAAAGGTGATAAATTAAAGAAAAATCCGGAATTGCTTCTGTATTATGTTACTTTAGGAACATGGACTGATGATGAAAATTTGCGAGCAACGATTAGTGTAGGGAAGGAGAGTTTACGGGGGACAAATTTGTTTTCAGATATTTGTTTTGTGCCTTGTGGATCTGAAAGGTTGCAAGATTTGTACAGGAAAACAAAGGAAAAATTAAAGGCTACATTTAAATTTGAAAAGAGAATCACAATGTATTCTATTAGGGATGATGAAGTTGGATATAGTGGAGTTTTACCTTTCAAAGAATTTAAGAAGTTGATAATAGATGAAAACGGTGCTATAAAAGCTGTATTTGAAGATAATATACGAGATTATTTGGGACCGAATCCAGATGTTAATAAGAATATAACGGAGACTATTAAAACCGGAAATGTTAATGCGTTTAGCATGTTAAATAATGGAATTACAGTTGTTACGTCATCGATAATTATTTCAGGAGATATAGCTACTATTGAAGATTACCAGATTGTAAATGGCTGTCAAACAAGCAATGTTTTGATTGAAAATATGGATAGTGTAGAAGGAATCGACGAGCTAATTATTCCTATAAGAATTATTGCAACTAAAGATGAAAATTTAAAAAATGATATAACGAGAGCAACGAATAGTCAAACTGCTATAAAAAAAGACCAATTGGAAGCATTGTCAACATTTCAGAAGAAATTGGAAGAGTATTATAAGACATTCAGAGATGAAGATGCACTCGTATACGAAAGACGAACAGGTCAGTATAGAGATAGTAATATTCCTAAAAATCGAATTGTCACAATTGCAATGCAAATAAAAACAGTTGCTGCAATGTTTTTAGATGAACCAAGTGGCGTGTCTGGACAATATGGAACAGTTGCCAAACGAGTTGGAAATAAAATATTTAAAACAGCAGATAAAGAGATTATATATTATGTAAGTTCTTTAGCATTGTATAAAATTGAAAATTTATTTAGAACACACAAGATTGATCAGAAATATAGAAGAACTAGGTATCATGCAATGATGTTGTTTAGGATGTTGGTGTCTACAGAGGAAATGCCAAGATTTAATGCACGTAAAATGGAGACATATTGTAAAAATATTCTAGAGGTACTTGAAAATGATAGTGAATGTGAACGTATTTTCAGCGGAATAGTGTCATATATTGCATCAAAAGATTATGATTTGGATATTGCAGATCGTAAATGTTTTGAAAGAAAAGAAACAACAGAGTATTTAAAGAGCAGAATAGATGAAATAAAAATGTTTGTAGATACATATTCCATTAGTAATCAGTAATAACAATAATTCTCAAAAAAACACGGACACATTCACAATCTAGATTTTATTATATAAATAATACGATAATCATTATTCAAACACGCAATACATATATTTGATATTGTGAATGTTGATGTATTACTGGATTAGGAAGCGTTACAACAATCATGAATAAGCATAGCATATAAATATTATACTAATTCAAATTTTAAAGAAGATACCTTTCAAGATTTGATAAGTTAAAGATAAAAGCAACTTTATGATTTCAGTTTTGAAGTCATGAGGTGCTTTTTTTATGTAAAAA